>Ga0256839_1003892_pt1 | contig 15017 bp, 10 predicted proteins | sample 354166metaG_FD_185968 | JGI IMG/M metagenome (GOLD analysis project Ga0256839, IMG submission 185968) | Hydrothermal vent microbial communities from Mid Atlantic Ridge, Atlantic Ocean - 354-166 | ecosystem: Environmental > Aquatic > Marine > Hydrothermal vents | place: Atlantic Ocean: Mid... | reverse complement strand
AACCCGGAAGATTAACAGCCTAATGGCCGACCCGCGTTACCAATTTGTATTTAGAAATCAAGCCGCACCGCGTTCCATTCAGGAACTTATGGGCGAAATATTCCGTATTCCTGTGGCGGGCAAACCGATTTGTATCCTAGATTTTTCCGGTATTCCAGCGCAGACACTAAATATTGTCGTCTCGGTCGTTAGCCGACTTGCTTTTGAGCTTGCCATGTGGAGCCAGCGCAAAATTCCAATCCTATTGGTCTGTGAAGAAGCCCATAGATATATTCCCGCCGATATAGAAAGCGGCTTTGCGGCCACGCGCCGTTCCATTTCCCGAATTGCTAAAGAGGGGCGTAAATACGGGGTGTCTCTGGCGATTATCTCCCAAAGACCCTCCGAACTTGAACCTTCGACATTATCCCAGTGTAGTACGATTTTTTCTATGCGGCTCGGGAATGAGCGCGACCAAAACTTTGTCCGTGCTGCCATTCCAGACGGTGCGGCGGACTTGTTATCATTCTTGCCATCACTAGGTACGGCGGAAACCATGGTATTTGGAGAAAGTGTCAATCTACCCATGCGAGTTATTCTTAATACTTTGGCCGAAGACCGCAGACCCCATAGTTCTAGCGCAGAATTTACCGATCTTTGGAATAGCGGCGACGTATCCCCTGAATATATGGACGGCGTTTTCGAAAGCTGGCGCACCCGCACTTTGGGCGGCAAAATGGGCGGAAAAACACAGGTAAGCAAGGTCGCTGCAGCACTCGTACAGCCCCAAAATACTCAGCAATCGGCAGCATCACAAGCCATGGCTCCAGGAGGTGGCAGTCAACTTCGTCGCCAACATGCACCACAAGCCGTAACTGACAACCGACTTGTGCCTGGCACCTCCAATGAGCGCATAACCGATGTTAAAAGAATGCTGAATAAAGCATTTCACAACAAAATCTAATATTAGAATTTACAGGGCAAAAAATCGTATATAGACTGTCCTCTCGTCAAGAAGGAATTCTCATGTACTCAATCATTCGCCAACCAGCCCCAAATACAGTTCAATCTGGTAGCCATGGCTACGATAAGTGGATTATTGAATTTCCAACGGATCATAAAGTGATTATTGATCCGTTGACCGGGAATGCGGGAAGTAGTGATATGATGCGCGCCGTGCATCTGAGTTTCGATAGTAAAGAAGATGCCATAGCCTATGCCAAAGCCAATAATATTGCTTTTCAGGTTATTGAGCGTGCTAAGCACGAACCCAAAGGGCGTTCTTATGGCGAAAACTTCGATTTTAACAGAAAATTTCCATGGACCCACTAAGAATTGTAGACACATTAGGACGAAGCATTTATACGCCCGCTAACGGTTCCGTAGCTCAACTGGATAGAGCACCTGCCTTCTAAGCAGGGGGTTGTAGGTTCGAGTCCTACCGGAATCGCCATTGTCAAAATAAAATCAATTAAAACAATGTGTTGTAGAGTTATTTGGCTGGCCGTATATCAGGGAGCGCGAAACGCTCTAGGAGATCTGGTCTAGGGATCGCGCCCAGTCGGCTTTCATATCTTCTATGTCTTCCAGGCCGCAGGAAATGCGCACTAAGGGGCCTTCGAATTTTGGGTCGTGATTGCGGGTCAGTTGCGGATCACAATGAATGACCAGGCTTTCAAAACCACCGAACGAGAAGCCTTTGGCAAAAAGTTTAAGGCGGTCAAGCAGGGCGAGGACTTCGGTCTGCGCGCACGGTTTTAGGACTATACTGAATAAGCACGAAGACCCTGTGAAATCCCGCTGCCACAGATCGTGGTTCGGGTGAGATTTGAGGGCAGGGTGGACGGCGCGGGCAACTTTGTCGTGGGATTCTAGCCAAGTGGCTAATTGTAGGGCTGATTTGGATTGCTGCGCAAACCGGGTCACCACCGTGCGAAACCCGCGCAGGATTTGGTAGGTGTCGTCCGGGGATGTGGAATTGCCAAAGGCCACAGCCGTCGCCGCCACGTTTTTGGCCATGGGTTTTGTCCGCGAGACCACGGCACCAAATAAAATATCGCCGTGGCCACTAAAGAACTTTGTTGCTGAATGCACGGCAATGTCCGCGCCCATATCCAAAGGGGCATAGACCAGACCCGCCGACCAGGTATTGTCAACTATGGTGACGATATTGTGGGTTTTGGCAATTTTGATGATGGCTGGCAAATCTTGAATTTCCATGCTGAGGGAGCCGGGGCTTTCTAACAGAATGCACGATGTGTTGTCGCGGATGAGCGCCTCTATACCTGCCCCGATATTCGGTGGATAATATTCAATCTCCACCCCAAATTTACTCAGCTGGGTATTGCAAAAATGCCGAACCGGGCCGTATGTACTGTCCGTGACCAAAATATGGTCCCCGGCTTTGACATTGGCTAGAATGGACGCAGTATTGGCCGCCAGACCGCACGGAACCAAGGTCGCACCTGCACCGTTTTCAAGGGTACAAAACGCCTCTGATAGAGCATCATGCACGGGTGAGCCGTGGCGGCCATAAATACGGTGGCCGCCATTATAAAGGTCGTCCGCCTTATCAAACAAAAGTGTAGAGGCGCGAATGATCGGCGGATTGACACTGGTGCCTGTTTCGACTTTTGGGCGACCTATATGGGTGAATTTGGTTGCGTCTTTCATATCACTCCATCCAGTTTGGTATAGGAAGTCCTTTTTGGCGCAAGAAGTCGGGATTGTAAATCTTGGATTGGTAGCGCGCACCGTAATCACACAGCATAGTCACGATTGTATGACCCGGCCCCATGTCTTTGGCCATTTCTATGGCACCGGCTATATTGATACCGCTCGACCCACCAAGGCACATGCCTTCGTTTTTGGTCAAGTCGAACAAAATGTTCAGCGCCAGGGTATCATCAATGCGGTAAGCACGATCCACGACTATGCCGGCGAGATTATCGGTTATCCGCCCTTGGCCGATTCCTTCCGTGACGGAGTCGCCTTGGCTCTCTAGCACGCCGTCTTTATAAAATGTATACAGCTTGGAGCCGCCGGGGTCTGCGATGCCGATTTGAATATCCGGGTTTATGTCTTTGAGAGCCAAAGAAACGCCGCCCAGCGTACCACCAGAACCAACCGCACAAATAAACCCATCGACTTTCCCGTCCGTTTGGGCGTAAATTTCCGGCGCAGTGGTGTGGATATGGGCATCCCGATTAGCGGTATTGTCAAATTGATTGGCCCACACAGCACCAATCTCCTCGGCCAGTCGTCCTGAATAGCGCACATAATTATCCGGGTTGGAGTAGGGCACAGCGTCAACTTCGATAAGCTCTGCCCCTGCCAAGCGTATTGCGTCTTTCTTCTCTTGGGACTGCGTGCGCGGGATAACGATTTTACAGTTATAACCAAGCGCTGCACAGACCATGGCCAAGCCAATACCCGTATTGCCCGCCGTACCCTCGACCACTGTGCCGCCAGGTTTCAACGTCCCCGCAGCTTCGGCGGCGCGGATAATGGATAAGGCGGCGCGGTCTTTAACGGACTGACCAGGGTTTAAAAATTCCGCCTTACCAAGAATTTCACACCCGGTGATTTCAGATGCTTTATTCAGGCGGATGAGCGGCGTATTGCCGATAAGGTCGATAATGGATTTTGCGATCATTCTGTCTCTCCTTGAAAATACAGCTATGCTGTTCGCCGCCCGTGTTCAAGTGTATAAAAGTGTTCAAGTGTATAAATTTATGTTCACAACAGTTTGATACGAAATTTTCACTTTGCAAAACCCTACGCTTACCCCATATGTGGGGCAGGAGATTTATATGACTAAAATGAATGCGACCATAAGTTTGAAAACACCAGGTGGTGGGACGTACGAAATTGGCAATGATAAGCCTTTGACAATTTTCGCAGGCCCCTGCGCTATGGAGAGCCGGGAACATGCCCTAGAGACTGCGGGCATGCTTAAGGACATCGCCGATAATGTCGGGGTTAATTTGGTCTATAAGTCGTCCTATGACAAAGCCAACCGCACTTCAATCCATTCGCCGCGTGGTATTGGGATTGATGCGGCGCTCCCGATTTTTGCCGAAATTAAAGAGAAAATTGGCCTGCCAATACTCACAGATGTGCATACGGCGGAGCAATGCACACGCGTCGGTGCGGTTGCAGATATATTGCAAATCCCGGCATTTTTGTGCCGCCAGACGGATTTATTGGTCGCCGCCGCCCAGACGGGGCGGGTCATCAATGTGAAAAAAGGGCAATTTTTAGCACCTTGGGATATGAAAAATGTCCTGAACAAATTGGTTGAGGCGGGCAATCCCAATGTCATGGCGTGTGAGCGTGGGGCGAGTTTTGGCTATAATACTTTAGTCACGGATTTTCGGGCTTTGCCGACCCTCAAGAGCTTTGGCGGTCCGGTCGTGTTCGACGCTACCCATTCTGTACAACAACCCGGCGGCCAGGGTGGTACGTCTGGCGGTCAGCGGGAATTTGTGCCCACATTGGCCCGCGCCGCAGCTGCTATAGGTGTGGCCGCCATATTTATGGAAACCCATCCAGACCCCATGAACGCCCCCTCGGACGGCCCCAATATGATCCCCACAGGCGAATTTGAAGACCTCCTTAACGACATTATGGCGTTCGATAAGTTAAGCAAGTCCCTGTAAGTTATTGTATTTACTGTTTTATTGGCTTTAGGGGTAGGGTGACGGGGCTGTCCTCAATTTCAATGGTTTCTAGCTCCAATAGTGGTGCCCGTTTTGGTAATATATCTTTGTCAATAAGGTTCTGAACCCGTCTTTTCGCATCTATGCGTAAATCTTCATAGAATAAATTAGACGGCAAGGTGCGGTATTTGCCGCCGAAACGACTAGGTCTGCGCAGGGCTTTTTGTTTCGGCTTGTCGAGTAATAAAATACCGTCTTGGCACTGCGCCCCGGTTTGTTGGGGGACAGGTACGGGCATGGTCTCAAGTCCTAAGCCTTCAGCGGCCACCCCGCCTAAATGTAGGCGCGGCGGGGCATAATCTGTGTCCATCGTCCAAAGAAGCGGATTGACACACAAAAGTGGCCGCCCGGAGACTGAACGCATATTTGGCCTTGCCGTATTGCCCAAATCCCACACCAAGGTGCGCTGGGTGAATCGCCGGGCGCGTTTTTTCTCTTTAGGCTCGAACGCCCCGAAGGCGACTAGGCAATTTGTGTCTTGTTTGCGGGCACAGGGTTTAATCTCTCCAAGGTTCTCCAGTACCGTGGGGTGGTCTATAACATAGGCGACCGCCAGTTTTTGATTAAGCTTACCACCGCCGAAAAACTCGCTCAGCAATCTTTGCACATGCAGGCCGCCTTGGCCGTAGCCCACCAACACAATAGGACGCTCCGGCGGATTTTCGGCGAGAAACACCGTAAAGGCACGGCGCACATCTTGGTAGGCAAATTCCATAGCCAGAAGCGAATCATCGCGGTTGTTTAGAAATGTATACAGGGCGGCTTGGCGGTATTTTGGCGCATAGACCCGGCCTGCGGATGTAAAGGGCAATATATAATTTGGCAAAACCACATGGGTAAATTGGCTGGCCAGCTTTGCGTCATCTGTTGGCGCATTCCAATGTGTGCGCCCTAAAAACAGGGTTGGGGAGACAACAAAAACATCTCCGCCGGGGATGTCTATGGGGTCGATATTGGGGTCAGGCCTGAGTAACCAGCCAGATGCGCTGTGGTAAACCGGTGCAACTGGCCTGTCCATAGTTTGAAATGGCTCGCCGGGGTCATATATAGAGCGAAATAAATCATCGCGGTAATACCAAGACGCAAATATAAGCAATAAGGCCAGAAGACCCAAAAGCACACTTATGATAATGCGTATATGTATATACCCTAATTTGGTCAAATTTCACCTTTATTGCAAAAATGCTATTTACTGAATCGCTTAAACAAGCTTACAACAGCATACATAAATACGAAAGCCATCAAAATGACAAAACCGCCATCCGAACACCCCGCTAAAAAGCACCATTTCTTTGCGTCTTTGCGCAATAGCTTTTTCACGGGTGTGGTTGTAGCTCTGCCCATTGGTATCACGATTTGGCTCATCACATGGTTTGTCAATATTGTGGATACGCGCGTTAAGCCGCTTATCCCGTCACATTATGTGCCGGAATGGGTGGTCGCGATTCCTGGCCTTGGTATCATTATTTCGGTTATCGCACTTTGGTTGTTGGGAGCGCTTGCAACAAATTTCTTTGGTAGTCGTCTGTTGAGACTTGGGGAGGATTTGGTTTCACGCGTGCCATTAGTGCGCAATATCTATAAAACCCTCAAACAGATTGTCCAGACAATGGCAAACCAAAAAGATCAAGCTTTTAAGGAAGTGTGCTTATTGGAATACCCCCGCAAAGGATTATGGGCAGTCGGGTTTATCACCTCTGATCTCAAAGGGGCACCGCGTGAAGAATTGAAAGACGGCTATGTGTGCGTATTTGTACCGACTACGCCCAACCCGACATCCGGGTTTTTGCTTTTTGTCAAACGTACGGATTTAAAAGTCCTGAATATGACACCGGAAGAGGGTGCTAAAATGATTATTTCTGGCGGTATGGTAACGTCCGATGAAGACTTGGAGAAAATAGAAGGGCCGACGCCGAGTATGTAATTAAAGCCCTCCTAAAACCCGCTCATTCCCGTGCAAACGGGAATCCAGTTCTAACAAGAATGTGCGAGCTTTGCTCGCCCTTTATTTGCTGGATACCCGGTCGTGGCCGGGTATGAGCGGAATTTAGGGAGGGTACAGAAAATGCTAACATCATCCAGACTGCATCAATTTCACACCCACATCTTGTTCAAATAAATACAATAAGTTCAGCATAGCCTTACCCCGTTCGCTGGCTAAATTTGGGTCTGTGGCTGCGAAATGTCGCGCATCTGTGACGGCGGTTTCTAGCAGGGATTTGTGTTTATCGAGATTGGCCAGCTTATAATCGGGCAGGCCGCTTTGCCGTGCGCCGAGCAAATCGCCTGAGCCGCGCAAATTCCAGTCTTCTTCGGCGATGCGAAACCCGTCTTCGGTCTCGCGCATAATATTGAGCCGTGCCTTGGAATTGACCCCAAGCGGGCCTTTATACAGGAGGATACAGGATGATTGTTTATCATTACGCCCAACCCGACCCCTAAGCTGGTGTAGTTGCGCCAGCCCGAAGCGTTCTGCATGTTCAATCACCATGACCGTAGCACCCGGCGCATCGACCCCGACCTCAATAACTGTTGTGGCCACTAAAATATCATATTGTCCGCGCTTGAAGCTTTCCGATATGGCTTCTTTCTCTTGGGGCTTTAACCGCCCGTGCAATAAGCCAACCCGGTCTCCAAACCGTGCGGATAAGTGCCTATAGCGTTCTTCTGCGGAGGCTAGGTCAATTAAATCCGAATCCTCCACCAGCGGGCAAACCCAATAAACTTGTTCACCCTTGTCTAGCACGCGTTGCAAGCCGTCCATAACCGCGTGCATTTTCTCCACGGGCACAATACGTGTCTCGATGGGTTTGCGCCCCATAGGTTTTTCATCAAGCCTTGAAATATCCATATCCCCATAAGAGGTCAGGGCAAGGGTGCGCGGGATGGGGGTGGCGGTCATCACCAATATGTCTGGCTTTTGGCCTTTCTGGCTGAGGCGCAATCGGTCGCGCACGCCGAAACGATGTTGCTCATCAATGATGGCGAGCCCCAAATTGGCAAATTCTACATGCTCTTGGAACAGGGCATGGGTGCCGCATATCACATCTATATGCCCGTCGGCCAGACCGCATAAAATAGCCTTGCGCTGCCCGCCTTTATCGCGCCCAGTGAGGGCTTCGACGGTCAGGTTAGCGGGCGCGAGGAAGCTTTCCAGGGATTTTTTGTGCTGGCGTGCCAGGATTTCTGTGGGTGCCATAATCGCCACTTGCGCCCCGGCTTCGCAGACATGAGCGCTAGCAAGGGCAGCGACAAATGTTTTGCCAGCCCCCACATCGCCCTGTAGCAACCGCGCCATGCGGGTGGGCGCTGTTAAGTCGGCTTTGATTTCTGCGAATGTGCGCGATTGTGCGCCTGTTGGCTTGAACGGGGCGGCGTCTAGGACTTCGCGCACATATTCGCCTGTGGCTTTGAAACTGCGCCCGGATTTAGCGCGGGTATGTTCACGCACAAGCGCCAAAGCGAATTGCCGCGCCAGGAGTTCATCATAGGCCAAGCGGCGGCGGTGCAGGGTATCTTCGCCGGCTTCTATCTTGCTGGCGGGCGCATGAAGGCTCTGTATAGCCTCTAGCCAGCTTGGCCATTGGTTCTGGGCGCGCATGGCTGGGTCCAGCCATTCTGGCAGTTCGGGAGTTTTCTCTAGCGCACCAATAACCGCCTTGCGTGCCATTTTTTGCGACAGGCCAGAGGTGAGCGGATAAATGGTTTCATATTCAGGGATGTCGCCAGCGTCTTTAAGGGGCAGTATATAATCCGGATGGGTCATTTGCGGCTGGCCGCGAAAATGCTCAATCTTGCCCGAAATGATCACGTCTGCACCTTCGGGGAGTTGACGGCGCAAATAATCAGGCCGCGCATGGAAAAACGTAAGTTCTAACTGTCCTGAGCCGTCTGAAACAAACACCCTATAGGGCAAGCGCCGTGTAGCCCCCGGCCTGTGGGTGCCAACGCGCACTTTTAAAATCACCATATCGCCGTCAACCGCACTGGATATACCGGGTAAGCGTTTGCGCTCGATTAAGCCACTGGGCGGGGTCAAAACCACATCACGGATGCGCCGTCCCATGGCTTTGCCCAACAAATCCGCCGAGCGCGGCCCAACACCGGACACGGTGCTAATGTCTGCAAACAACGGAAATAAAATATCTGGCCTCATAATTTCATTTTGAACAAGGTTGTCGCTGACATCAAGTAAATCATAGACTATGAAGCCGCATATGTTTAGGTGTTTGTTTTTTGGAGAATCAACGCCCAAATCATGTCATCCCGGGCTTGCCCGGGATGACAAATAGGGAGTTAGAGGTTTTTATGATTGATGCATTACGCATAAAAAAACTGGTTCACCGCGCCAATTATCGCGGGTTTAAAGAGGTTGACCTTATCTTGGGCGGCTTTGCTAAAGCCCATGCGGCGGGGTTAAATGATATGGAACTAGGGCAATTCGAAGCCTTGCTCGAAGAAAAAGACCACGATATTTATGACTGGATAACAGGCGCGCAACCAACACCCACTGAATTTGATACGCCGTTATTCACCAAGCTGAAAAACTTCACGCCTGATATTTTGAAATAATGCAAGCCGTTCAGACATATGCAGACGCCAAGGGGGCTTGGCAGGTTGGGGAATTGGCCGAGGGGGCTGATGCCTATATATTTGCACAGGCGGCAAAGCGTAGAGGCGGGTTGAACATATTTGTAGCACGAGATGAAGCCCGCGCCGTGGCGTTTCGCAGTGCCGTCTCGTTTTTTGCCCAAGGCTTGGATGTGGATATTGAGGTGTTGCAATTTCCGTCTTGGGACTGCTTGCCCTATGACCGCATATCGCCGAGCCGTATGATCGCCGCCAGACGGGCAGGGTGCTTGCACAGGCTTTTGCATTTGCAAGCAGATAAACCGACTATTTTGGTGACCACAATCAACGCCCTAACCCAAAAAGTACCGCCGCGTGCCGTTATGGGCAAAGCCGGGCTGAGGCTTGTGCCCGGTGAGCAGATTAAGCGCGAAGACTTAGAACAATATTTCTCCATGAACGGCTATACGCGCGCCTCTACCGTGATTGAACCGGGGGATTACGCCCTGCGTGGTTCTCTGGTTGATGTGTTTCCGCCGGGCTTTGATGAGCCGGTCCGGTTGGACTTCTTTGGCGATGAGTTAGAGAGCCTGCGTTCATTTGATGCGGATAGCCAGCGCTCATTGGCGAGCCACACATGTATAGATCTTGCACCCGTAAGCGAGGTTTTCCTCAACCCACAATCAATCGCCAAATTCCGCACATCTTATATTGCGGCTTTTGGCGGCGGGCTGAGCAATGATCCGCTCTATGCGGCAGTTAGCCAAGGCATCCGCTATCAGGGGCTAGAACATTGGTTGCCCTTGTTCACGGAAAGGCTCGAAACCTTGTTTGATTATGTGCCAGATACGACTTTATGGGCCTATGATGCGCTGTGCGCTGAGGCCGGAGCCGAACGGGATAAATTGATTGCAGACTATTATCAAGCTCGCACTGAGTACGAGGGCGAAGATTCGGCCTATCGGGCATTACCACCAGAGCGGCTTTATTTGACCAGTGAGGGGTTGGCAGATCAGCAATCCAGTCTAACCACACGTAATCACTCGCTTTTTTCTTTAGCGGTGTCTCAAAACACCATGAATATGGGGGCGAAACCTGCCCGAAATTTCTCTCAGGAACGGCAAACAGAGGGGATGAATGTCTTTGAAATCGCCGCCAAACATCTCAAAAAACTGGCGAAATCTGGCCAAAAAGTCTTGCTGGCATCGTGGACGGACGGCTCTAGCGAGCGGCTCGGCGGTGTGTTTGCAGACCATGATTTGGTTATTGGCTCAATAGATGCGGCTGGCGATATTGCCGGGCTTAAACCGGGGCAGATTAAGCGCATTGTCCTGCCCGTAGAGAACGGATTTAGCTTTGGTGACCTCAGTATATTGAGCGAGCAAGATATTCTTGGGGATCGCTTGGTGCGCCGTGGTCGTCGTCGTAAGGGCAAGAATTTTATAGCCGAAGTTTCGGCGCTGTCTGAGGGTGATTTGGTCATTCATATTGACCACGGCTTGGGGCGATATATCGGCCTGAAAACCCTGCCCGTGCAAGATGCGCCCCATGATTGTCTTGAGATCGAATATGCAGGCGGGAGCACGCTTTATCTGCCCGTGGAGAATATTGAGCTTCTGTCTCGGTATGGGGCGGGTAGTGAGAACCAAGTACTGGATAGGCTCGGTGGTACGGCGTGGCAATCGCGCAAGGCCAAGGCCAAGCAACGCCTAAAAGACATGGCGGGGCGCTTGATTAAAATCGCCGCTGCCCGCGCCCTAAAAACCTGTGACCCTGTCGTGGTCAATGAAGGCGAATATGCAGAGTTCTGCGCCCGCTTCCCTTATGTCGAGACCGAAGACCAGATGGGGGCAATCGAAGATGTGGTTGGCGATCTGACCCGTGGCCGTCCTATGGACAGGCTGGTATGCGGCGATGTTGGCTTTGGCAAAACCGAAGTGGCTTTGCGCGCCGCCTATCTTATGGCTATGAGCGGGCAACAAGTGGCGGTCGTGGCGCCGACGACCGTGCTGTCGCGCCAACATTTTATGACTTTCACAGAGCGTTTTAAAGGCTTGCCCATAAAAATCCACCAACTTTCGCGCTTGGTGAGCGCCAAAGACGCCAAAACGGCGCGAGAAGAATTGGCAAATGGGCAATGCGATATTATTATCGGTACCCATGCTTTGTTGGCCAAGACGGTTAAATTCGCAGATTTAGGCTTGCTGATTGTCGATGAGGAGCAGAGATTTGGGGTCGGGCACAAAGAACGGCTTAAAGCATTGCAAGCAAATATTCATGTCTTGACCCTAACAGCCACCCCAATCCCACGTACGCTACAAATGGCACTGTCGGGCATTCGGGATTTGTCGCTTATTTCAACCCCGCCCGTGGACCGTTTGGCGGTGCGTACCTATATCACGCCGTGGGATATGGTCATTTTGCGCGAAGCTTTGTTGCGCGAACGCTATCGGGGCGGGCAAAGCTTTTTCGTGGTGCCGCGCATTGCGGATTTGCGCCGCTGTGAGGACTTCTTGCGCAAATTTGTGCCCGAAATTAGCTATGTCATGGCTCACGGCCAGATGAAACCATCCGCCCTTGAGGACGTGATGACCGCATTTTATGACCGTAAATATGATGTGCTTCTCTCTACATCCATTATTGAAAGCGGGCTGGATATTCCCGCTGCCAATACTATGATAGTTTACCGTGCCGATAGATTTGGTCTGGCGCAACTTTATCAAATGCGCGGTCGGGTCGGGCGCTCCAAGGTTCGTGCCTATGCCTATATGACAACACCACAGCAACACATTATGACCAAGGGCGGGCTACAAAGGCTCAAAATATTGCAGTCACTAGACACGCTCGGCGCAGGCTTCTCTTTGGCCAGTCATGATCTGGATATGCGCGGCGGCGGTAATCCGCTGGGCGAAGAACAATCCGGTCATATCAAGGACTTAGGCGTGGAACTTTATCAACATATGCTCGAAGAAGCCGTAGCTGAACTGCGCGAAGATGAAAGTGTTACTAGCCGGTCTTGGTCGCCATTGGTTAATGTTGGTGTGCCGATTTTGATACCTGAGAGCTATGTGGAAGACCTGCATGTGCGCCTGTCCCTTTATCGCCGCTTGTCCGAGCTAGAAGACGCGCAAGCCGGCGATGCCTTCGCCGCAGAGTTGATTGACCGCTTTGGCCCGCTCCCGCAAGAAGTGCATTATCTGTTGCAGGTCATGTCCATTAAGCGCCTCGCCCGTACGGCCAAAGTTGCGAAAATTGACGCAGGGCCAAAGGGCGTAGTCTTCACATTCCGCCACCAAGACATCAAAGACCCAGCAGTTATCCTCGGCGCTATGCAGTCCCACCCAAATTGGCGCTTGCGGGCGGATCAAACCATATTCGTCCCCGCACATTTGCACGACCCAAAGGTCAGGCTAGATACGGTAGAGCAGACATTGAAGATTTTGGTGCGCGGTTAGAGGCTTTTACCATTCTATCAGTTTTGCTTGTGTTTTGTGTCAATCTGATTATTAGTATTGCGGAATGAATACATTTTAATGATAAGCATTGGCTATGAACCTTCGAGATTTGGAATATATACAGGCGGTGGCCAAATTTGCTCATTTCGGTAAAGCTGCTGCCCACTGCAATGTCAGCCAACCTGCATTGTCTGGGCAAATTAAGAAGCTGGAGCAAGAGCTGGGCATTATCTTGTTTGAACGCGATAATCGCTCTGTACGGGTTACAAATATCGGCCAGGAAATCATAAGTTTGGCAGATCAGGCCTTATCGGTAATCGCGCAAATGCGTTTGGTGGCCGATGCGGCTAGTGACCCATTCGCAGGTGCATTTCGTATTGGGGCAATTCCGACTATCGCACCGTATTTGGTGGAATGCCTATTTGGGCAGGTGCAAATTGAGTTTCCCAAGCTGTCCGTCTATTTCGAAGAGCGCGTAACCACGCAATTAGAGCAGGCCATACTTACAGGTGGGCTAGATGCAGGGATTTTGGCAACCGAGCCTGATAGCACTCGGCTCGCATATATAAAATTGTTTGATGACCCTTTTTGGGTAGTGATGCCTAAAAGCCATGATCTGGCGCGTAAAAAGAAAATATATACTGCCGATTTACCACTCGATGAATTATTGCTCCTGACTGAAGGACATTGCTTTCGTGACCAAGCTATGGATGTGTGTAAACTCTTGACGCCACTTTCTGATAAAGAAATGCAAGTCACCAATTTAACCACGCTCCTAAACCTGGTGGCGGGCGGGCAAGGTATAACATTGGCACCAGATATGGCCGTGAGCAAGCAAGCGCAATTTCATGAAAATGTGGTGATTAGAAAGTTAGAGGACGCTGGCGCTTCAAGACGCTTATATCTAACCTATCGTAAAAACTATCCCCGTGTCATATTATTAGAGAAAATTGCCAAGCTGATTGTCAAAAATGCCCAAGCACAACAACATTGTTGAGAATCCGTGCTTCAAATTTAAGAAAACTATGCACGGCTTCATAAAAACCAATGCAAGTTTCATATGTTTTGCTTATCATTACCATAAGAATGTTCGAATTTACTTCTTCACAATGTGCCGATAAGGTCATCTTTAATGTGAGAAATTGTTTTCACGAAATGGAAATACGGACCCAGAAAATATTTTCGGGGACGCATGAATTTAACAAAGGAATTAGTCATGAAGTCGATACTAAAATTTGCCTTATTGTCCTCTACAGTTTTAATGTTTGGGGTGGCTAGCGCTACGCCTCCCGGTATGAAGCCCCCTTCAATGGGCAAGCGGCCAGTACAGTCCGAAGGCATACCCAAATCACCAAATTTTTGGTGGCCTGACCAAGTTGATTTAACGCGGTTGCGTCAAAATACATATACAGCAAACCCTAATCCTGATTTTAATTATGCTGAAGCTTTTGCGAAATTAGATATTAAGGCCGTTAAGGCCGACATAGCCAATATACTGACAAGCTCACAAGATTGGTGGCCTGCGGATCATGGTAGTTATGCAGGTTTGTTTATCCGTATGGCATGGCACAGTGCGGGGACTTATCGTGCTGGTGATGGACGCGGTGGCTCCGATGGCGGGCAGCAACGGTTTGAGCCGCTCAATAGCTGGCCTGATAATGCCAATTTGGACAAAGCACGCCGTCTCTTATTACCCATTAAGCAAAAATATGGACAAAACCTATCTTGGTCAGATCTCATGATTTTAGCTGGGAATGTTGCCCTAGAACAAGGAGGTCTTGAACTCGCTGGCTTTGCTGGCGGGCGCGTTGATGCCTGGGAGCCTGAATTGGTATATTGGGGGCCTGAGACAAAATTCTTAGACTCCGAACGGTTTTCAAAGGATAGGGAATTAGAGGGCGACTTAGCCGCCTCTCAAATGGGGCTCATATATGTAAACCCCGAAGGGCCTGATGGTAATCCGGATATTCTCGCTTCTGCGCACGATATTCGTACAACATTTGCGCGTATGGGTATGAATGATGAAGATACTGTTGCGCTTATCGTTGGTGGCCACACAATCGGCAAGCTGCACGGTGCGACAAAGGCTGAGGGCTGTGTCGGGCCAGAGCCTGCTGCTGAGGGTGTTGAGAAGCAGGGCTTTGGTTGGACGAGTAAATGCGGAACGGGCAAGGGGCCAGATACTTTCACCAGTGGCTTTGAGGGTATTTGGACAGCGACCCCGACGGCTTGGAGCAATAATTTCGTAGAAAACCTGTATAATTTTGAGTGGGAGAAAACGAAAAGTCCCGCT
>Ga0256839_1003891_pt1 | contig 15018 bp, 13 predicted proteins | sample 354166metaG_FD_185968 | JGI IMG/M metagenome (GOLD analysis project Ga0256839, IMG submission 185968) | Hydrothermal vent microbial communities from Mid Atlantic Ridge, Atlantic Ocean - 354-166 | ecosystem: Environmental > Aquatic > Marine > Hydrothermal vents | place: Atlantic Ocean: Mid... | reverse complement strand
TGGAAATCTTCCTGCGTCTGCAGCAGTATCCGGAGCTCAAGGGCATTCGCGCCGACACCATCCGTGCCATCCGCCGCTGTCTGCCCCTGATCGACGATACATTCCGCCGCGATCCCCGGGCCTGCCGACTGTTTCTGGAAATCTTCCGCCAGCCCCACGGCCTCACCCACCAGCTGAGGCGCATGAACCGCTACGGCGTGCTGGCCGCCTATCTGCCGGAATTCGGCCGCATCGTCGCCCAAATGCAGTTCGACCTGTTCCACAGCTACACCGTCGACGAACACATTCTGTTCGTGGTCCGCAACCTGCGGCGTCTCGGCCTGCCCCGGCACCGCGACGAAGTCCCCTTCGCCAGCGGCATCTTCCCCCTGGTCGCCAAACCGGAAATCCTATACATCGCCGGCCTCTACCACGATATCGGCAAGGGCCAGGGCGGCGACCATTCGGAAATCGGCGCGCGGCTGGCCCAGGATTTCTGCCGCCGCCACCGGCTGCAAGACTACGACACCGAATTGGTCTGCTGGCTGGTGCGCCACCATCTGGTCATGTCCGTCACGGCCCAGCGCAAGGACATCAACGACCCGGAAGTGGTGGCGGCTTTCGCCCGCCTGGTGGGAAGCGAGGAGCGCCTCAATCATCTGTACCTGCTGACGGTGGCGGACATCCGAGGCACCAATCCGACCCTGTGGAATTCCTGGCGCGACACCCTGCTGCAGGAACTGTATCTCGGCGCCAGGCAGATACTCCGCCGCGGCCTGGCCCTACCCGACCAGGGGGGGCGGATCCGGCGCGTTCAGCAGGAAGTGCTGGACCGCCTGGCCCGACTGGGAATTGGGGAAGCCGCCGCCAGACACATCTGGCGCCACTTCAACGCCAGTTATTTCCTCCGCTGCCATCCGGAGGAATGCACCTGGCACACCGTCGCCATCGCCGCCACCCCCGAACGGGACCTGCCCCTGGTCATGGTCCGCCCTCACGACCGGCGCGGCAGCACCGAAGTGTTCGTCTACATGCGCGACCGCGATGGTATCTTCGCCCAGACCGTCGCGCTGCTGGACCGGCTGGGGCTGACCATCCTCACCGCCCGCCTGGAAACCTCGTCCGACGGCTACGCGATCAACAGCTTCCAGGTGCTGGAACGCAACGGCGAACCGATCGCCGACCTGGCCCGGGAACGGCAGATCGTCCAGCAACTGAAGCGCTGCCTCAAGGAACCGACCCCCTTGTGCTTCCAGATCGACCGGCGACCCAGCCGCCAGCTGCGCCATTTCGCCATCCCCACCGAGGTGGCGTTTCATCTCGACGACAGACGCCGCCACACCCTCATGGAGCTGGTCACTTCGGACCGCCCCGGCCTGCTGGCCGCGGTCGGCAAGGTCTTCGACCGCTTCGGCATCCGGGTCCACGAGGCCCGGATCGCCACCCTGGGCAACCGGGCCGAAGACGTGTTCCGCCTGACCGACCGCCACGACGATCCCCTGTCCGACGCCATCCGGCAGGACCTGGTCCGGGCGTTGACCGAGACACTGGCGGCCGGTCAGTGACGGCGGACCAGCAGTTTTTCCAGCTTGAGGACGTCTTCCTGGTAGACGTCGCTGAAACGCATGCCGATGCGGTACTCGTCGTGGGAAACGCGCCGCACGAACACCACCCGACAACGGATCTTCAGCCTCCTGCCGTCCAAGCGGAAACCCAGATCCAGCTCTATGGGACGGCCCTGCGAATCGATACAGCTTCCCTTGGGAGCCAGAATCCGGGTGTCGAGGGCGTCACACTGGATCTGCACCCCGGCGGCGGACACGTCCCGCACCCGGGCCGCGATTCGTTCCCCGCCGTCGAGATGCAGCTCGGCGGGCAGATCGACGGCGATGCGAAGGAAGTTTCTCCGGTCCATGGTCAGGCGGCGCGCCACTTTTCCCAATAGGGGACGGGGTGCAGGCGTTCGGCGAGGAAATCCAGGAAGGTGCGCACTTTGGCGGACAGGTGGCGGCGGTGGGGATACACCGCGTAGATGTCCATGGGCGGCAGTTCGTAGTCCTGCAGCACCGCCTCCAGGCGCTTCTTGCTCAAATCCTGGCCGACGATGTAGGTGGGCAGCACCACCAGGCCCAGGCCGTGGATGGCCGCCAGCCGCAGCGGATCGGCGGTATTGGCCTGGAGATTGCCAGACACCTTGACGTTGATGGTGTCTCCGTCGATGTCGGTGAATTTCCAAGTGTCGTGGGGTTCGAACCCCCAGTTGATCAGGCAGTTGTGCCGGCGCAGGTCATGGGGATGACGCGGCTTGCCGTGGCGCTCGAAATAATCCGGCGAACCGCACACCACCCGCGGCGACGACGCCAGGCGCCGGGCGATGAGGCTGGAATCGGGCTGTTCCCCCAGGCGGATGGCCAGATCCAGCCCTTCCGCCACCACGTCCACCAACCCGCCGCGAACCACCAGATCCACCCGTACCTTGGGATATTGTTGCAGATAGGCGGCGATGGTCGGCGCCAGATGAAAGGTCCCGAAGAACGGCGGCGTCGAGATCCGCAGCAGTCCCTGGGGCTCGGTATGCAACTGGGTGACCGCCAGTTCGGTTTCCTCGATATCTTCGAGAATCTGCAGGCAACGCTCCAGATAGGCCGAGCCGGCTTCGGTCAGGTTGATCTTGCGGGTGGTCCGGTTCAACAGCCGCACCCCCAGGGCGTTTTCCAGGTGCATCACGTGCTTGGTGGCCATGGCCCGGGAAATGCCTAGCTCCCTGGCGGCGGCGGCGAAGCTGCCGTGCTTGGCGACCCGGGCGAACACTTTCATGCTGGTCAGTTTATCCATCGGCTTCCTTCTTCCGCTCTCGATAGACGCGCCAGGCCAGCTTCAAATCCTCGTAGGCCTGCCGTTTGGCGGGGGGATTGCGCAGCAGATAGGCCGGGTGATACCAAACGACCAGAGGAATCCCCTCGTAGTCATGAACCCTGCCCCGTAACCGGGACAAGGGAGCACTGGTCTTCAGCAGGTTCTGGGCGGCGATCCGTCCGACAGCCAGGATGATTTCCGGCTGCACCAGGGCGATCTGCCGCTTCAGATAAGGGGCGCACGCCGACGCTTCCTCCGGCCTGGGATCCCGGTTGCCGGGAGGCCGGCACTTGACGACGTTGGTGATGTACACCTGCTCGCGCCGATAGCCCAGGGCCCGGATCATCTCGTCCAGCAGCTTGCCGGCCCGGCCGACGAAAGGCTCGCCCTGGAGATCCTCCTGTTCACCGGGGGCCTCGCCGATGAACATCCAGTCGGCGTGACGATCGCCGATGCCCGGAACGGTCCGGGTCCGTCCCCGGTGCAGGTCGCAGCGGGTGCACCGGGCGATCTCGTCGATCAATTCCCGCCACAGGGACTCCTCGTCGGGAGGCGGCGGTCCCCCACCGTCTCCGACGAGGGGCCGGCGCAGTTCCCAGGCCTGGATGCCCATGGCCTGCAGATAGCGAAGTCGTCGCGGGTCCATCGCCTTAGACGTCCGCGGCCTGCGGATGTTTACGCGAGCGGGGACTCAGCAGCTTGTTCACCGCGTTGATGTATGCTTTGGCCGAGGCGATGACGATGTCGGTATCGGCGCCCTGGCCGTTGACGACCCGGCCGGCCTTCTCCAGGCGCACCGTCACTTCCCCCTGGGCGTCGGTACCGGTGGTGATGTTGTTGACCGAATACAGCAGCAGGGTGGCACCGGTGTCGAGGAGCGATTCGACGGCCTTGAAGGTGGCGTCCACCACCCCGCTGCCGCCGGCCTCACCGGTCCGCTCCTCGCCGTCGATCTTGAGCACCACCCGGGCCACGGGGATTTCCCCGGTGTCGGCGCAGACGTGCAACGAAATCAACTTGACCCGCTCGGCCTCGGCCTCGAAGGTCTGCTCGGAAATCAGCGCCTGCAGGTCCTCGTCGAAGATCTCGTGCTTCTTGTCCGCCAGTTCCTTGAAGCGGGCGAAGGCCTCGTTGAGGGCCTCCTCGGATTCGAACTCGATCCCCAGCTCTTTCATCCGGGTGCGGAAGGCGTTGCGTCCCGAATGCTTGCCCAGCACCATCCGGTTGGCGCTCCAGCCCACGTCCTCGGCCCGCATGATTTCGTAGGTTTCGCGGTGCTTGAGGACACCGTCCTGGTGGATGCCGGACTCGTGGGCGAAGGCGTTGGCGCCGACGATGGCCTTGTTGGGCTGGACCGGGAAGCCGGTGATGGACGACACCAGCTTGGAGCAGGGCACGATCTCCCGGGTGTTGATCCCGGTGTCGCACGGGAAGACGTCCTGACGGGTGCGCACCGCCATGACCACTTCTTCCAGCGCCGCGTTGCCGGCCCGCTCGCCGAGGCCGTTGATGGTGCATTCCACCTGGCGGGCGCCGTTCAGCACCGCCGCCAGGGAATTGGCCACCGCCAGCCCCAGATCGTTGTGGCAGTGGACGGAAAAGACCGCTTTGTCGGAATTGGGGATACGCTCGCGCAGGCGGGCGATCAAGGCGCCGAATTCGTGGGGCAGACTGTAGCCGACGGTGTCGGGAATGTTGATGGTGGTGGCGCCGGCGGCGATCACCGCCTCGATGATGCGGCAGAGGAAATCCTCCTCGCTGCGCCCGGCGTCCTCCGGGGAGAATTCCACGTCGTCGGTGTAGCGGCGGGCCCGTTTCACCGCCGCCACCGCCCGCTCCACCACCTGGTCCGGCGACATGCGCAGCTTGCGCTCCATGTGGATCGGGGAAGTGGCGATGAAGGTGTGGATACGCGGTCTGCCAGCCTCCTTGAGGGCTTCCCCGGCGCGGTCGATGTCCCGGTCCAGGGCACGCGCCAGGCCGCAGACCGTGCTGTCGGTCACGGTCCTGGCCACCGCCTGGACCGCCTCGAAATCACCGGGGCTGGCGGCGGGAAAACCGGCCTCGATGACGTCGACCCGCAGGCGCTCGAGGGCCCTGGCGATACGGACTTTCTCGTCGCGGTTCATGGAGGCGCCCGGGCTCTGCTCGCCGTCGCGCAGCGTGGTGTCGAAAATGATGAGTTTGTCTTTCATGGTTCCTGGAACTCCGTGTCAGTCCGGCTTGAAATCGGCGACGTTCGACGATGTTTACACGACCTGGTCCTGCCCCCGACGGGGCAGCAGTCGCAGCACCGACCCGGAGTGACCCGGAATCACGCAGGAAAAACGGGCAGCATCGAATGGCAAACGCACGAGAATGTTCATTTTCGAAAAACAATCGCTTCCATTCGAGAAATATACCCCCTGGCACGACGCTTGCCAAGCGGCCTTTCCTCCGCGGGCTGGCCACCGGTCGCTCCGTCGGAAGCGGCCGCCCCTAAACGCGCTCCCTCATCTCCGGTCCGGCGAACCAGCGATACAACGCCGGGATCACCAGCAAGGTCAGCACCGTCGAGGTGACCAGGCCCCCGATCACCACCGTCGCCAGGGGACGCTGGACCTCGGATCCGGTACCCGTGGAAATCAGCAGCGGGATCAGTCCCAATGCCGTGGTCACCGCGGTCATCAATACCGGGCGCAGGCGCCGGCAGGCGCCGCGGACCGCGGCCTCGGTCACGGGCACGCCGGCGCCCACCAGCTGATTCAGGTAGGTGATCAGCACCATGCCGTTCTCCAGAGCGATGCCGAACAGAGCGATGAACCCCACCGAGGAAGGCACCGACAGATGTTGTCCCGTCAGTCCCAGGGCGATCACCCCGCCCACCAGTGCCAGGGGTATGTTGAGCAGGATCAAGGCGGTGTTCCTGAGGGAGCCGAAACTGCTGTAGAGCAGCAGCGCCACCCCCATCAGGGTGATGGGCACCACCACCGCCAGACGCTTGTTGGCCTCCTGCTGGAGGCGGAATTGGCCGCCCCAGGTCACCAGATACCCCGGCGGCAGTTTCACCCGGGCCTCGATGGCTTTTTGCGCCTCGGCGACGAAGGAGCCGATGTCGCGGCCGACCACGTTGGCCTGAATGGTGATGAAGCGCTGGTTGTTCTCCCGGGTGATCTGCCGCGGCCCCACCATCGGCCGGATCTCGGCCACCTGGGACAGGGGGACGCGAATACCGCCGGGGCCGGGAATCAGCAGTTCGGCGATCGCCTGGGGCGTGGCGCGGGCGTCCTCGCGGTAACGCACGTAGATGTCGAAGCGGCGGATGCCTTCGAACACCTGGCCGGCGGTCACGCCCCCCACCGCCGTCCGCAGGGTGGTCTGCACGTCCTCGATGTTGAGGCCGTAGCGGGCCACCTTCTCCCGGTCCGGACGGATCAAAAGCTGCGGGGTGCCGCTCACCTGGGCCACCTGGACGTCGGCGGCACCGGCCACCTGACGGACCACCGCGGCGATCTCGTCCGCCTTGGCCTTGAGGACGTCGAGGTCGTCGCCGAACAGCTTGATCGCCAGCTCCGCCCGCACCCCTTCGAGCAATTCTTCCACGGTCATCTCGATGGGCTGGGTCAGATTCACCAGAACGCCGGGCATGCCCTGGAGCGTCCGGCGCACCTCGGCCTCGACGAATTCCTGGTCCCCGGGGCGGCGCCACTGGTCCTTGGGTTTAAGCAGGACATACATCTCCGCCGAGTTGACCGGGTCGGTGTGGGCTCCCACCTCACCGCGGCCGATGCGGCTGGTGACCCCGGTCACCTCGGGAATGGTCATCAAGCGCCGTTCGGCGATCAGGGTCAGGCGCTTGCTTTCTTCCAGGGCGATGGAAGGCGCCATGGTCAGACGCACCACCAGGGTGCCCTCGCGCAGTTTGGGGGTGAACTCGGAACCGAGAAACGGGAACACCGCCGCCCCGGTCACGAACAGAGCGGCGGCCAGGGCCGCCGCGACCCCGGGCCGGGCCACGAACCAGGCGACCCAGGGACGGTAGAGCCGCAAGAGCTTGCGTACCAGCCAGACCTCGTTCGTTTGGGATTCCCCAGGTGGGCGGGGGGTGATCGCATCGGGGGCGTTGATGGCCTGGACGGCCATCGTCGAACCCCCAGGGACGGGTTCACGGTGTCCCCCGGTGCGCTCACCCCCTGACCACCCCCCACGCCGCAGCAGCAGATCGCTCACCATCGGCGCCGCCAGCAGGGCGTAGACCAGCGAACCCAGCATCGCCAGCGCCACGGTGTAGGCCAGAGGACGGAAGGTCTTGCCCTCCACCCCCTGGAGGGTGAACAGGGGCAGGAACACCACGATGATGATGGCGATGGCGAAGACGATGGGCCGGCCCACCTCCAGGCAGGCGCGCCGCACCACCTGCCAACGGGGCTCGTCGGCCGGCGCGGCGGCGAGGTGGCGGTCGACGTTCTCCACCATGACGATGGTGCCGTCCACCATCATGCCGATGGCGATCGCGAGCCCCCCCAGCGACATCAGGTTGGCCGACATCCCCAGCCACTTCATGGCGATGAAGGCGAACAGCACCGAGAACGGAATCGCCACCGCCACCACCAGGGTGGGACGCAACCCGCCCATGAAGGCCAGCAGCACCAGCGCCACCAGGGCGATCCCCTGGACCAGGGCCGAGGTCACGGTGTGGACCGCCGCGGCGACGATGTCCTTCTGCTGGTAGTAAGGTTTGATCCTGACCCCTTCCGGCAGGGCGCGGTTGATCTCAGCGATTTTTTTCTCCACCCGCTCGATCACGGTGGAGGCGTTGCTGCCGTAGAGCTTGATCACCATGCCGGCGACCACCTCCCCTTCCCCGTTGCGGGTCTGGAGGCCGTAACGGATCGCTCCGCCCGTCCGGATGTCGGCCACCTGGCGCAGGTAGACCGGCCGCCCGTCCACGGTCTTGACCACGATGTCGCCCAGATCCCGGATTCCGGTGGCCAGTCCCACCGAACGGACGATGAACTGCTCGCCGCCCATCACCAGATATTGGGCGCCGACGTTGAGGTTGTTGGCCTCGATGCGGCGGACCAGTTCCGCCAGGGTGAGGTCGTAGCGCAGCAGCGCCTCGGGATCGACGACTACCTGGAACTGCTTCTCGAAACCACCAATGCCCAACACTTCGGTGACCCCGGGCACGGTCTGGAGATTGTATTTGACGATCCAGTCCTGCATCGTCCGCAGTTCCTCCAGGGAATAACGGCCGGTGGTATCCTCCAGGTAGTAGAACAGCACCAACCCCATGCCGGTGGAGATGGGTCCCATCTGGGGATTGCCGAATCCCGGTGGAATCTGCTCACGGGCTTCCTGGAGGCGTTCGCTGACCAACTGGCGGGCGAAATAGATGTCCATGTCGTCCTTGAAATAGATGTTCACCACCGACAGGCCGAAATTGGACACCGAACGGATCTTCTCGATGCCGGGCAGGCCGGTCATCGCCGCCTCCACCGGATAGGTGACGTACATTTCCACCTCGTTGGGAGCCAATCCTTCGGTGAGGGTGAACACCTGCACCAGATTGGGCGAGACGTCGGGAAAGGCGTCCACCGGCAACCGCCGGTAGCTCTGGTAGCCGGCCGCCATCACGATCACCACCAGAACCCCGACCAGGAGGCGGTTCTTGAGGGAAAATTCGATCAGTCGTTCGATCATGGCCTACCCTCCTCAGTGGTGATGACCGGTGTCCATCTCGCCCTTGCCGAGCTCGGCCTTGAGCAGGAAGGCGTGACGGGCCACGTAGGTTTCGCCGGGTTCGAGACCGGCCTGGACGATCACCCGCCGGGCGTTGCCCTGCCCCAATCGCACCGGCCGCGGTTCGAAGTGGTCGTCTTCGCGCACGAACACCACCGGCCGCCCTTCCCACTCGACCACGGCCTCCCGGGGCACCACCAGCCCTTCCACTTCGGCCACGGCCACCGCCGCGTCCACGAACATCCCCGGCCGCCAGCGCCGGTCGGGGTTGTCCAGCACCACCCGGGCCTGGGCGGTGCGGGTGGCCTCGTCGAGCACCGGGCTGACGTAGTCGATGACCCCCTCGGCCGGCGGGATGCCCGGCGCCTCGACCCGCACCGGCAGACCGGGACGGACCCGGGCCAGATCCTTCTGATAGACCGTCAATGACACCCACACCCGGCTCAGATCGGCGAGGACGAAGGCGCTGCGGTCGGAACGGAGGAATTCGCCCAGGGCCGCGTGTTTTTCGATCACCTGGCCGGCCGCCGGGGCCCGCAGCCGATACAACGACAGATCCACCTCCCGGTGATCGGCCAGCAGGGCGTCGATTTCCGCCGCACTCATCCCCAGGGCCAGCAGGCGGTGCCGGGCGGCGTCCAGAGCGACGGCGGCGGCGATCTGTTCCTGCTGCGTCTTGAGGAATTCCCGTTTCGACGTGATGCCTTTGCGGTACAGCCGGCGTTCCCGGGCCAGGTTGGCGTTGGCCAGATCCAGACGGCTCTTGGCGATCAGCAGGTCCGCCCGGGCCTGGGCCAGCTCGCGGCTGCTGAGGGTCGCCAGCGGCTCGCCGGCCTCGACGCTGTCGCCGACTTCCTTGAACACTTGGCGGACGATGCCGGCGACCTGGGGCACCACGTGATAGAGACGGTCCGGGGCGGTCACCACCTCGCCGCTGAGACGGCGGGTCAGCGCCAGTTTGCCGCGTTCGGCGACCGCCAGTTCGAGGCCGAATTCCCGCAACACTTCGGGTGCCAGATGCAACGCCTCGTGTTCATGTTCGTGACCGTCTTCCTCCCCGTGGGCATGCTCCCCGGCCAGAGACGACGCGGAAATCACCCAGGACAACCCGAGAACGACCAACCAAGAGATCGACCGGCGGTACGACGACCGCCCACGCAACGATGACATTTCCTTTCCTCCCGCAAACGAATGGACACGACACGACACCCCCCGAAGGGGCGGACGGGGAACGTGCCTCAGACGATGGGAGGTCGGTGGAGGGGCGGTTGAATCGGAGGGGAGAAGCGGGGACGGTAAGGCGGCGGATGCAGGCGCGCAACGGGGGTGACGGCCAGGAAGAACGCCGGCGGCAATGCCATGCCGCCCACGTGGCCGCCGTGGTCGTCGCTGCAAAAGTGACAGGCATCGCCGCCCCCGGCATCATCGGCGGGTGCCGGCTTTCCCGTATCCACCTGGAACGAGAACAGCGGATGGCTCTGATGATCGCCGTCCCACAGCACGTGGACGTCGGTCACCAACCAGGTGGCCATCCACAGGGTGGTAAGCATCAACAGACAGGCGAGCGGACGATTCATGCCCTTCATCATAGCATTTCCCCACCCGCTGCCAAATGGGCTGCCACCGATCATTCCGTCGGAAACGCAAACCGATCGGTGGTACCGCTTCACGGGGTCGCCGTGCGATAGGCGGCCGGATCGATACGATGGCGCTTGAGCTTGTGATAGACCGCTCGCGGTGTCAGCGCCATCTCCGCGGCGACGGCCTTGACGTCTCCGCCGTGGCGGCGCAGGGCCTCGTCGAGATAGCGGCGCTCGGCCCCCTCGAGCGCCCGGGCCCGCCGTTCCGCCCAGGAAACCGGCTCGGCCGGCGATCCTTCCAGGTCCAGCTCGGTCAGCTCGTCCCCCTCGCAGAACAGGAAACCGCGCTCGAGCACGTTTTCCAGCTCGCGGACGTTGCCCGGCCAGGGATAGGCACGCAGCCGGGCCATCACCTCGCGCCCGACCCGCGGCGCCGGCCTGCCGTACTTGTGGCCCAGCCGCTGCAGGATCAGCTGCACCAGCGCCGGCAGGTCCTCCGGCCGGTCCCGCAGAGCCGGAATGGCCAGGCGCACCACGTTGATGCGAAAGAACAGATCCTGGCGGAACCGTCCTTCACGCACCAGAGCGTCGAGATCGCGGTTGCTCGCCGCCAGCAGACGCACGTCCACGTGCAGGGTGCTGCGCCCCCCGACCCGCTCGATCTCCCCCTCCTGAAGCGCCCGCAGCAAACCCACCTGGGCGGCGGGCGACAGGGCGTCGATCTCGTCCAGGAACAGGGTGCCGCCGTCGGCCCGTTCGAACACCCCCCGGTGAACGTCCACGGCGCCGGTGAAGGCCCCCTTCTCGTGACCGAACAGGGTGCTTTCCAACAGGCTTTCGGGAATCGCGCCGCAATTGACGGCGATGAACGGTCGCCCGGCCCGGGGGCTGAGGGCGTGGATGGCGCGGGCCACCAGCTCCTTGCCCACCCCGGTCTCCCCCTGGATCAGCACCGTGGCATCGGTGGGCGCCACCCGGTGGATGAGCCGCAACACTCGGCGCATGGCCGGCGACTCGGCGACGATGAACGGCGCCTCCCCGGCCTTGCCTTTGCCTCGCCTGCGTAGCCAGAGCTTGTGCAACTGGGTGTCGATGCGGGACTGCAACGCACCGATCTCTTCGCGTTCGCGCCGGCTCTGCTCCGGCGGCAGATATTCGCACCCCGGTACTCCGGCGGCGCGGCGCCGGTCCAGATGGATCTCCACCTGACAATGACCGTGGTCGCGGGCGATACAGCGGGGGATGTGGACCTTGGCGTAGCCGAAGTTACGTGCGGCGATGCCGCCGAACACGCTCGAGGTCATGCGGCACAGATCGGGAAAATTCTTCACCCCCTCGCCGAAGGGACAGCGGGTGTTGTGCACCCGCAGGCAGGCGGCGTCACTGGAATCGAGGGAGAAATTGCCGCCGATCCGGTTCTTCAGCCCCAGGATCAGATCGAGATAGCGCTCCCGGTCCAGGGGGCCGTCGAGCCCGTGGTCGTTGCGATAGGCCTCTTCGAAGAAACGCCCGGCGCTGTGGGCGATGCGTTCGATGTATTCGGCTTTGGGCCCGCCCTCCTGCTCGCAGGCGTGCAACAGCTCCAGCACGAAGGTCTGGAGGAAGAACACCGGGTCCAGTTGCGCGAAGGAAGGACGATGGGGCATGGGTGAAATTCTTTTTCATCGAATGAAACCGGATTTCTCAAGCATAATGCTTCCGGCTGGAAATTTCAATCGGTTGCCGTTGGCCCGACGCTGGCACGGCCATTGCAGCTATGGTCGTCGCACAACGACAAATTCGACACTTCCCGGAGGTATGCCATCATGACCGACTATCAGGATCGTCCCCCGCTCGACCCCCATCCCCTGAGCGACTACGTCGCCTGGGCCGGGCGGCGCAACCGTGACCCGATTCTCGAAGTCCTCAAGACCAAACTGCCGCAGGACGCCGGCGAGGTGCTGGAGCTGGCCAGCGGCAGCGGGATGCACATCAACTACTTCGCCCCCCACTTTCCCCACCTGACTTTCCAGCCCTCGGACCGCAGCGGGGAGACCTTCGAACACATCCGCCGCCTGCGTGACGAACAGGGCAACGCCAACGTCCTCGACCCCATCGTCCTCGACCTGACCCAGCCCGACACCTGGCCCGAGAAAGGCGGTTACCGGGCCATGTTCTGCATCAACATCTTCCAGGTGGCTCCGGTGAGCATCGCCGACGGCATGATGGCCTGCGCCGCCCGCCTGCTCACCGACGACGGCTTCCTTCTGGTGTACGGCCCCTTCATGGTGGACGGCCGCTTCACCACGCCGTCCAACGAGGAATTTCACCGTATGTTGCGTTCGGCCGGGGTCGAGGAATGGGGGCTCAAGGACGTGGCCGATCTGCGCCGGGCGGCGGAAACCCACGGCCTGACCCTGGCCGAGCAAATCGACATGCCGGCCAACAATTTCTCCCTGATCTTCCGGCGCGCATGAGCCCGGCCGCCGTGGTGGTGGGCGTCGGCCCCGAGGCGGGACTGGGGGCCGCCCTCGCCTATCGTTTCGCCCAGGGGGGGCTTGCGGTCTTTCCCGTGGGGCGCACCGAGACCCGCGTGCGCCGTGTCGCCGAACAGATCGAACGGCTGGGCGGACGGGCCCGGGCGCTGGTCGCCGACGCCACCGATCCCGATCAGGTGGCGGACCTGTTCGCCCGGCTGGACGCCCTCGGCCACGTCCCGGAGCTGGTCGCCTGCACCGTGGATCTCAACCGCAAGGCACCGCTGCTGGAAACCGCCCCCGAGGATTTCGAAGCCCTGTGGCGGGCCAACTGCTTCGCCGCCTTCCTGGTGGCCCGGGAAGCGATACGGCGCATGTTGCCTCAGGGCCGCGGCACCCTCATCCTGACCGGCGCCAGCGCCTCGCTGCGGGCGCGTCCACCGTTCACCGCCTTCGCCGCCGCCAAGTTCGCCCTTCGCGCCCTGGCCCAAGGGCTGGCGCGGGAATACGGTCCTCAGGGCATCCACGTGGCCCACGTGATCATCGACGGCGTCCTCGACGGCGAGCGCGCCCGCCGTCAGTTCCCTGAACTGGTGGCGGCCAAGGGCGCCGAGGGACTGATCCGCCCGGCATCGGTGGCCGAATGTTTCTGGCAACTGCACTGCCAACCCCCCGACGCCTGGACCCACGAACTGGATCTGCGACCGGCGACGGAGAGTTTTTGACATGAACGCGAACATCGACTGGTATCTGGAAGGCGAATACCTGGAAAGCTGCAACTGCACCACCGTTTGTCCCTGCATCTGGCTCAAACCGCCCAGCGAGGGGGAATGCAAGCTGCTGGTGGGCTGGCACATCCGCGCCGGCCGCTACGGCGACACCGACCTGGCCGACCGCAACGTGGCCCTGGCCTGCTACGCCGACGGTCCGATGCACCAGGGCGGCTGGCAGGTGGCGCTGTATCTGGACCAGCGGGTCGATCCCGACCAGTGGCTGGCGTTGGAGCGCATCTTCGGCGGTCAGGTGGGCGGCCAGCCGGCGCTGCTGATGCGCCTGGTGGACAAGGTGCTGGGCATCCATCTGGCGGATGTCCGCATCGACGGCGACGGCCGCCGGCGCCGCCTGACGGTGGAAGGGGTGGCGGAAACCGAGGTGGAGGCCATCGAGGGGATCCGCGGCGGCCCGCCCACCATCGACAACCCGCCCCTGTGCGTGGTGTCCAGCCATCCCTCGGTGGTGGCCCGTTCCCGTCACACCCGTTACGAAGACGGCCGTTTCAACTGGCGCTTCTCCGGCCGCAACGCCTTCTACTCCCCCTTCGTCTATCGGCCGTGAACGGGAGCTTCCCCCAGACCGCGGGGCTCTGGCTGGCGGCGATGGCACTGATGATGGCGCCCATGGCGCTGCCGACCCTGCACCTGCTCCGGCGCGCCTGCGGCCGCCACGATCCCGGCGTGCTCTGGGGGTTCGCCTGTGGCTACGCCGGCATCTGGTCCGGCTTCAGCCTCGGTCTGGCCGGGGTGCAGACCGGGCTGCGCACCGCCGGCTGGCCGCCGCCGGCCACGGCGCTCCTGCTGGTGGCCGCCGGGCTGTACCAGTTCTCCCCCTGGAAGACGGCCTGCCTGCGGCGCTGCCGCTCGCCGCTGGGCCAGCTGCTGAGTCTGCGGCGTCCGGACTGGCGCGGCGGCCTCGCCCTGGGCGGGGAATACGGGCTGAGCTGCCTGGGATGTTGTTGGGTGGTGATGCTGACGATGCTCGGCGCCGGCATGATGGCGCCGGCGGCCATGCTGGCCCTCGCCCTGGTGCTCGCCGGCGAACGCCTGCTGCCCGTCGATCCCCGCCTCGTCGCCCGCGCCAACGGCACGCTTCTGTTAAGCTGGGCGTTGTGGTCGAGCCTCGAAAACCTGAGAGGAGGTGCGTTATGAGAATCTTATGGATGCTGCTGACCCTGCTGTTGCCGATCGGGGCGCCGGCCGCGGCCATGCCCCAGCGGGACGTACTCTTGAGCCGGCCCGTGACCCTGCCGGACGCCCACGTGGTCACCCGGGTGATCCGGGTCACCTTCCCGCCCGGATTCCGCACCCCGGAACACATTCACAAGGGCCCCGGCCCCCGCTACGTCCTGTCGGGACGGATCCGTGTCATCGACCGGGAAGGCAGCAAGATCTACCGCCAAGGAGCGGTGTTCTGGGAAACCGGCGAGCCGATGGTGGCGGAGAACGCCGCCGACGGCGAAACCGTCCTGTTGATCTTCGAAATGGCGCCGGCGCAGGCGACGGAAGCGCCAAGGCGCCGTGGTAAGATCGTCATCCGTCCCCAACCATAGACTTGAGAAAACTCGAGGAGAACCGTCATGAGCAACATCGTCAAAGAAGTCCTGAAAGCCAACGAACGATATGCCGCCACCTTCGACAAGGGCGACCTGC
>Ga0256839_1003890_pt1 | contig 15019 bp, 17 predicted proteins | sample 354166metaG_FD_185968 | JGI IMG/M metagenome (GOLD analysis project Ga0256839, IMG submission 185968) | Hydrothermal vent microbial communities from Mid Atlantic Ridge, Atlantic Ocean - 354-166 | ecosystem: Environmental > Aquatic > Marine > Hydrothermal vents | place: Atlantic Ocean: Mid... | reverse complement strand
CGAAGGGCAGGACTACCGCCGCGGCCTCGAGACCTACGCCGCGGAACGCCGGGTGGACCTGCGCTTTGCCCACGAGTACGTGGCCCCGCGCCGGCGCTTCTCCGGCCAGCACAAGGTCTACAGCCTCTGGGACGCCTACCTGCACGCCGACTTCGTGACCTACCCGAGCCGCTACGAGGGGTTCGGCAACGCCATGCTCGAGGCCGTCTGGATGAACAAGCCGCTGCTGATCGGGCGTTACCCCGTCTACCTGAGCGACATCCGACCCAAGGGGTTCCGCTTCGTGGAGGTGGAGGACCGCATCGCCCCCGAGGTGGTTCAGGGCGTGACGCGGCTGCTCGACGACGCCGAGCTGCGCGAGCGCGTGGTGGAGCACAACCGCGCGCTGGCCCGCCGCCACTTCGGCTACGACGCCCTGCGCAGGGTGTCGCGCACCGCCCTGGAGCAGGCGCGAGCGCGCGCGAAGGAGGTCCGGTGGCCCGCCTGACCGAGCACCTCGCCTTCCTCTACGGCCCCGCAGCCGCGGAGCGCTGGGCGCCCGTCTTTACGGAGCGCATCGAGCGCTTCGCCCGCGCCCACCCCGAACTGGCCCGCAGACCGCGGGCGCTCGCCTCTTCTCCGGCCGAGGCCTGGCTCATCACCTACGGCGACCAGATCGTGCGTGAGGACGAGGCCCCTCTGGTCACCCTGGCGCGCTTTCTGGACCGCTGGCTCGCCCCCGCGTTCCGCGGCGTGCACCTGCTGCCCATCTACCCTTACTCTTCCGACGACGGCTTCTCGGTCATCGACTACCGCGCGGTGAACCCGCGCCTGGGGGGTTGGAACCACGTGCGCGTGCTGGCGGAGCGCTATGCGCTGATGCTCGACGCCGTGATCAACCACGCCTCGCAGGCGAGCGCCTGGTTCCAGGGCTTTTTACGCTGCGAAGAGCCCTTCCGGCGCTACTTCCTGGTGCCCCCGGAGGACTGGGACCTGAGCCGGGTGGTGCGCCCGCGCACCACCCGGCTGCTCACCGAGTTCCAGACCGCCTGCGGGCCAAGAAGGGTCTGGACCACCTTCTCGGCCGACCAGGTGGACCTCAACTACCGCGAGCCCGAGGTGCTGCTCGAGGTGCTCGAGCTGCTGCTCTTCTACGCCGCCCACGGCGCCCGGCGGCTGCGCCTCGACGCGGTGGGTTTCGTCTGGAAGGAGCCGGGCACGAGCTGCCTGAACCTGCCCCAGACCCACGAGGTCGTCCGGCTGTTCCGCACCGCGCTCGACACCGCCGCCCCCGAGGTGGCGCTCGTCACCGAAACCAACGTGCCCCACGCCGAGAACGTGGCCTACTTCGGCAGCGGCGAGGACGAAGCCCAGCTCGTCTACAACTTCGCGCTGCCGCCGCTGGTGCTCCACGCCTTCGCCCGCGGCGACGCCCGCGCGCTTGCGCGCTGGGCGGCGGGGCTCGAGCTCCCGGGGCCGAAGGCGGCCTTCCTCAACTTCCTGGCCAGCCACGACGGTATCGGTCTGCGGCCGGTGGAGGGGATCCTGCCGCCCGAAGAGGTGGCCTTCCTGGTCGAGCGCACCCTCGCCCACGGCGGCGAGGTGAGCTACCGCGACACCCCCGCGGGCCCCGCGCCCTACGAGCTCAACACCACCTGGTACGACGCCCTCAACCCGCCGGGAACCCCCGAGGCGCTGGGCGTGCGGCGGCTGCTCGCCAGCCACGCGATCATGCTGGCGCTCGCCGGCCTGCCCGCGGTCTACGTGCACGCCCTCTTCGGCACCCCCAACTGGCGCGAGGGCTACGCACGTAGCGGCGAAAAGCGCAAGCTCAACCGCCGCAAGTTCCGCGAGGCCGAGGTGGAGGGCTGGCTCGCGAACCCCGAATCGCGCCCGCGCCGCATCCTGGAGGGGCTGAAGGCGCGGCTGACCCTGCGCGCCGGCCACCCTGCCTTTCACCCGGCGGCGCCCCAGCGGGTGCTCGACCTGGGGGCGGGCGTCTTCGCCGTGGAGCGCGGCGCGGGCGCGGAACGGGCGCTGGTGGCGGTCAACGTCACCGACGAGCCCCAGCCGCTCGCGCTGGAGACGGAGGGCTGGCGCGAGGCCCGCACCGGCGCGCCCGCGGGCCGCGCTCGGATGCTCGAGCCCTACGCCGACCTCTGGCTGACGTGGGGCGAGGCCTGACCGTCCCCGCTTCCCCCCGGTCCGGGGACCGGCCAACAAAGCGGCACAAGCCCCATCCGGTACCGTAAACCTCGCATCTTTTGCAAACCCCGCTACGAACCAAGAAGGCGGCCCGCAGGCCGCCTTCTTCGCGCCACCGCGGCGTCAACCGCGCAACAGCATCAAGAACTCTTCGAGCGTGCGCTCGCTGCCCAGCCCCCGCTTGATGCGGGTGTCCAGGCCCGCCCCCCAAGAAACCAGGTCCACGCCGTGCTTGACCATGATCTCGTCGTAGAACGCCTTCAGTTCTTCGAGCGAGGCGAACAGGTGGTGCAGGTGCCCCAGCGCCAGGATCTGCGCCTCGCCGTTCTCTAGGCGTTTGAGCAGCTCCTTCTTGACGGGGCGCGCCTCCAGGTCGGTCTCGACCATCCACTCGACGGTCTTGCGCTTGCTGCCGCCCAGGTTGTCGAGCGTTTGGTGAAGCTCCATGTTGGGGCCGTTGGGACCCGGGTCCTTGTGGATGGTGTAGGCAAAGACCTTCATAGTGGCTTTCCTCCGAATCCATTCTACCGCCGCGGGTGAGAACGGCTCAGGAGATTTCCGTCCCGGCCCAGCGCTCGATCAGCTTGAGCGCCTCGGCGTGGTCCGCTTCGGCGCCGATCTCGCGCTTGGCCATCTGGTAGACCTCGTAGGTGAGGCGCAGCATCGGCGCCGGCAGGTCGGCCCCATCGAGCACCTTCATGCCGATGCCCACGTCCTTGGTGAGGAGGCCGAGCTTGAAGGTGTTGGGCCAGGCGCGGGTAACGACGCGCTCGGGAATCAGGTTCTCGGTGGCGTTGGAACGGCCGCTGGAGGCGTTGATGACCGCGAGCGCCACCCGCGGGTCCACTCCCTGCTTGACGAGCGCCGCCAACCCCTCGCCCGCAGCCCAGAGGTTGACCGCCAGCAAGGTATTGTTGACCGCCTTGAGCGCGTGGCCGGCGCCGACCGGACCGACGTGCACGATCTTCTTTCCCACGGCTTCGAGCACCGGGCGCACCCGCGCGAACGCCTCCTCGGAACCGCCCACCATCACCGTGAGCGCGCCCTCCTCGGCTCCGCTCGTCCCCCCGGAGACGGGGGCGTCCAGAAAGGCGACGCCCAGCTCACCCAGCTCGCGGGCGATTCGGCGGCTCGCCTCCGGATCGCCCGATGTGCAGTCCACCCAGACGCTGCCCGCGCGCAGGTGCGGACGCATCCGCTCCAGCAACTCCGCCACCTCCGCCGAGGTGGGCAGGCAGCTGAAGATCACGTCGGCCATCGCCGCCGCCTCGAGGCTCGCCGCGGTCGTGCCGCAGTCCCCCGCATGGGCTTCGGCCTTGCTGACCGTCCGGTTCCACACCAGCGTGGGAAAACCCGCGCGCTGCAGATTGCAGGCCATGGGATACCCCATGGCGCCCAGGCCCAGGAAGGCAACTTTGGGTTTCATGCCCTCAGTATAGCTAGGCCAGTTTTCGCCCCAACGCCATGAGCGGCAGCGTGAAGGCCATGGCGATGAGCAAGAAAGGCAACGTCGCGAGCGAGACCTCCGAACCCACGATCCAGGAGCGCAGCAGCACCCCCAGCGGCAGCGCCAGACCCCAGACGAGGAACAGGTGGGCGAGCGGCCCTTCGTACGGATCGCGCCAGCGCGCCAGCAACGCCCAGGCCAGCCAGAGCGGCAGGGCGGTTTCCAGCACGCCCGCGAAGGTCACTGCGCGTCCATGGCTGAGGGTACCCACCACGGCGAAGAGAACGAAAACCCCCGCCTCCCAGACGCGCTTAGCCACCCTGGGCCTCCTTGAACACCCGTTCGGCGCGGTAGCTGCTCCGCACCAGCGGCCCCGAGAAGACCTCGACGAAGCCCTTTTCGAGTCCCATGCGGCGGTAGGCCTCGAACGCCTCGGGGGTCACGTAGCGTTCCACCGGAAGGTGGTGCCGGGTGGGGCGCAGGTACTGCCCGATCGTCAAGATGCTCACCCCTGCAGCGCGCAGGTCGTCCATGGTCAGCGCGATCTCTTCGTCGGTCTCGCCGAGGCCCACCATCAGGCTCGACTTGGTGAGCACACGGAGCCCCCGCTCGCGCACGAACCGGCCCGCGTAGTCCAACACGGCCAGGCTCTGGTCGTACCCGGCCCGGGGGTCGCGCACCCGCGGCGTGAGCCGGCGCACCGTCTCCAGGTTGTGGGCGAAGACGTCGAGGCCGCTTTCCAGCACGGTGCGCACCGCCGCCTCGTCCCCCTGGAAGTCGGGGGTCAAGGCCTCGACGCGCACGCCAGGGCTCTTTTCTTTGATGGCGCGGACCACCGCGGCGAACTGCCCCGCCCCGCCGTCGGGCAGGTCGTCGCGGTCCACGCTGGTCAGCACCACGTACCCCAAGCCCAGCTCGGCCACCGCCCGGGCGACGTGCTCCGGCTCGCGGGGGTCCACCCATCCCGCGGGGTTGCCCGTGGAGACCGCGCAAAACTTGCAGGCGCGGGTGCAGACCTTGCCCAGGATCATGATCGTCGCGGTGCCATGCACCCAGCACTCGCCCACGTTGGGGCAGCGCGCCTCCTGGCAGACGGTGTGCAGCTCGAGCTCCTGCACCAACCCCTTCAGCCGCGCGTAGGTGCCCCCCGTGGGCAGCGGGGCCTTGAGCCAGTCGGGGCGGTTGCGGTCCACCGGCTCGGTACGATTGGTTTGCACACCGCCCTCCACGACCGGGATCTCGCGGACCTCGCCCGTCTTGGGATCGGTGAGGGGGATCTTCTTCATCGCAACCAGCTTAACCCGGCCCCTGCATGTCCAGCGTAGGCGCGCTCACGTCGGCGAAGCGCGCCCGGAAGGCGGCCGTGAGGCGCGCCTTCACCTCGCTCATCTCGAGCTCGCGGCCCAGGAGCCGCTCTAGGCTGGTCACGCCCTTGTCCTTGATGCCGCAGGGAACGATCACCTGGAAGTCCGCCAGGTTCGTGTTGACGTTGAGCGCCAGCCCGTGCAGCGCCACCTCCTGCTTGACGGCGACGCCGAAGGCGGCCAGCTTCTCCTCGCCCACCCATACGCCGGCGTAACCGGGGGTGGCGTAGGCTTCCAGGCCGTAGCCTTCGGCCACGTCCACGACGACCGTCTCCAGAAGCCGCAGGAAGTCGCGCACCCGCCGGGCCACCGGGAAGATGGGGTAGGCCACCAGCTGCCCGGGGCCGTGGTAGGTCACGTCGCCGCCGCGTTCGACCCAGAAGAGTTCGAACCCCTGCTTGCGGTACCAGGACTCGGCGAAGAGCAGGTGCTCGCCCGTCGCCGCCCGCCCCAGGGTGAGGGTGCGGGGGTGTTCGGTGAGCACCAGCGTGGGCGGCCGACGGCCGCGGACCACCTCCGCGTGCAGCGCCTTCTGCCGCGCCCAGGCCTCGCCGTAGGGAACACGCCCCCAGTCCTCGACCACGAAGTCCACGCCTCCAGTTTACGGCGCGTTGACAAAACCCGCGCGCCCTCGGTTAAGGTGGGAAGCGGTGGAGAACGAACCCCCCCTGATCATCACCATCGACGGCCCCGGGGCCTCGGGCAAATCGAGCGTCGCCCGGCGCATCGCCCAGGCGCTCGAGGTGCCCTACGTCTCCAGCGGGCTGCTCTACCGCGGCGTCGCCTACCAGGTGCTGCGCTACGGGGTGGACCCCGACGACGAAGCGGCCATCCTGGGTCTGCTCGAAGCGCACCCAGTTCGGCTCGTGCCCAACACCCACGGCAACCGGGTGCTGGCCAGCGGCGAGGACCTGACCCCGCACCTGCACACCGCCGAGGTGGACGCGGTGGTCAGCGCCGTGGCCCGCCACCCGCGCGTGCGCGCCTACGTGAACGCGCGGCTGCGTGAGGTGCCCCCACCCTTCGTGGTCGAGGGGCGCGACATGGGCACGGCGGTCTTCCCCCACGCGCCCTACAAGTTCTACCTAACGGCCAGCCCCGCCGTGCGCGCCCGCCGCCGAGCCCGCGAGCGCGCGGACGACGTGGCGGCGATCGAAACGATGCTGCGCCTGCGTGACGAGCGCGACGCCAAGCAGTCGAAGCCGGCGGAGGACGCCCAGGTGATCGACACCAGCGAGCTGACGCTCGACCAGGTGGTGGGCGCGATCATGCGCTACCTCCCCGCCGGGCTGGACGCATGAGCTTGTTGCAAACGGCTACTGTTTCTATTTCCATAAATCCCTACCGGGTTACTTGACATTACCGGGCCGGCGCAGCTAACCTGAGGCCAAGGAGGCCACCGTGCTGCGCAACCTTCGCACCCGCACCGTCGCCAAGCTGGTCTTGCGCCTTCAGGGCAAACGCATCCAGGTCCGCGAGGCGCCGCTGCAGCTGACGCACCCGCCCCGTCGCTGGCGCTGGTTCGCCGGGCGCAAGTAGACCACGCCGCACCCGACCCGAACACGAGCCGGGCTGGGCCCGGCTATTTGCCGTTGGGTTGTAGGGAGTAGGAGGTGGGAGGTGGGGTGTAGGTTAGCTGTGTACCGGCCACCGACTTTTGGCTGTTGCATTGCCAGCAACCTCCACCCCAACCCTCCCCTTGGGGAGGGTATCTTGTTTCGTTACAACTCGACCGACGGCTTCATTGTCACGACGGAAAAAGTACCACGTGCCACGAGCTACAAGCTACTGGCTACGGGCCACAAGCCGCGGGCCTTACCGATTACCACGTACCACGTACTACGTACCACGTACCGCGCACCTACTGCGCCCCGAACCCCTTGACAACCGGAGGTGGCTTGAATAATATTGCAAACCATGAAGTACCGGGAGGCCAAAAAACTGTACGCCGGAGGAGCGGGCTAGTCTAGCACGCGCCACGCCTCCGGCCTGCAAGCGCTTGCAGGCCGGTTCTTTTTTGGCCGGGAGGTGACGGGATGATCGAGCAGGAACGAAAGTGGGCCATCATCGACTCCACGCTGCGCGAAGGGGAGCAGTTCGAGCGGGCGCATTTCAGCACCGACGACAAGGTGGAGATCGCCAGAGCGCTCGACGCCTTCGGGATCGAGTACCTGGAGGTGACCACCCCGGTGGCCTCGCCTCAGTCGGCCCGCGACGCCCGGGCGGTGGCCGGTCTGGGCCTCTCCACGAAGGTCATCACCCACATCCAGACCCGCAAGGACGCCGCCGAGGCGGCGCTCGCGACCGGCGTCCAGGGGATCGACCTGCTCTTCGGCACCAGCAAGTACTTGCGCGCCGCCCATGGCCGCGACGTGCCGCGAATCATCGAAGAGGCGCTCGAGGTCATCACCTTCATCCGCGAGCAGGCCCCCGAGGTGGAGGTGCGCTTTTCGGCCGAAGACACCTTCCGCTCCGACGAGCACGACCTGCTTGAGATCTACCGCGCGGTTGCGCCCTACGTGGACCGGGTGGGGCTCGCCGACACCGTGGGCGTAGCCACGCCGCGCCAGGTCTACACCCTGGTGCGCGAGGTGCGCCGGGCCATCGGCCCCGGGGTGGACATCGAGTTCCACGGCCACAACGACACCGGCGGCGCCATCGCCAACGCCTTCGAGGCTCTAGAGGCCGGGGCCACCCATGTGGACACGACGATCCTGGGCATCGGCGAACGCAACGGCATCACCCCGCTGGGGGGGTTCCTGGCGCGGATGTACACCGTCCAGCCCGACTACGTGCGAAGCAAGTACCGCCTGGAGATGCTGCCCGAGCTCGATCGCATGATCGCCCGTATGGTGGGGGTGGAAATCCCCTTCAACAACTACATCACCGGGGCCACGGCCTTCAGCCACAAGGCGGGCATGCACCTGAAGGCCATCTACCTCAATCCCGAGTCCTACGAAGCCTACAACCCCGAGGTCTTCGGGGTGAACCGCAAGCTGATCGTGGCCAGCCGCCTCACCGGCCGCGCCGCCATCAAGAAGCGGGCCGAAGAACTGGGGCTTTCCTTCGGCGAAGAAGAGCTGCACCGGCTGACCCACCGCATCAAGGAGCTGGCCGACCGCGGACAGCTTACGCTGGAAGAACTGGACGGGATCTTGCGGGAGTGGGTGATGGCATGATGATGGCCTATAGCCTGTGGCCTGTAGCCTGTAGAAAAAACCGTTGGGGTTCTAGTGCTTTGGCCGCTAAAAAAACGAGCCACGAACCACGAGCCACGAGCCGCCGGAGGCGACCATGACCCTCGCCCAGGCCATCCTTTCGCGTCATGTGGGGCGGCCGGTGCGGCCCGGGGAACTGGTGGTGGCCCGGGTCGACCACGCGATGACGATCGACTCGATCGTGCCCACCGTCATCGACCGGCTCGAGGAGCTGGGCGCCGCGCCGCGCCACCCCGAGCGGGTCTCGCTGGTCTACGACCACGTGGCCCCGGCGGCCAACGTGAACGTGGCCGAGGCACAGCGGCGCGGCCGCGATTGGGCGCGCCGGACCGGCATCAACTTCTACGAGGTGGGCCGCGGCGTCTGCCACCAGGTGCTGATCGAAGAGGGCGTGGCCCGGCCGGGGGCGCTGATCGTGGGCTCCGACTCGCACTCGACCAGCTACGGCGGCGTCGGCGCTTTCGGCACCGGCATGGGGGCGACGGACATCGCCCTGGCCATCGCCAGCGGCAAGACCTGGCTGCGGGTGCCCGAGTCCGTGAAGGTCACCTTCCACGGACGGCCGCGGCCGGGGGTGAGCGCCAAGGACGCAGCGCTGGAGATGGTGGGCCGCCTGGGCTCAGACGGAGCGACCTACATGGCCGTTGAGATCCACCTGGAGGGCGGAGCCGAGGAGGCCTTCGGGCGCAGCGAGCGGGTGACGCTCGCCAACCTGGCCATGGAGGCCGGAGCCAAGGCCGGAATCGTGGCGCCCTCGGGCGAAATATTGGATCTTTACGAGGTGCCGGACTGGCTGCGGGCAGGGGAAGACGCGGTCTATACCCGCGAGCTGGAGATCGACCTGAGCGCGCTCGCGCCGCGGCTGGCCGCGCCCTTCTACGTGGACAACGTGCACGCTCTAGGCGACTACGCCGGAGCGGAGGTGGACTTCGTCTTCGTGGGTACCTGCACCAACGGCCGCATCGAGGACCTGCGGGCGGCGGCGGAGGTATTGCGAGGCCAAAAGGTGGCGCCGGGCACGCGGATGCTGGTGGTGCCGGCCTCGAGCCAGGTGCTCCAGCAGGCGATGGCCGAAGGCGTGCTAGAGACGCTGATCGAAGCCGGGGCGACGATCGGCACCCCCGGCTGCGGCCCCTGCATGGGGCGCCACATGGGGGTGGCCGCGAGCGGCGAACGGGTGGTCTCGACCGCCAACCGCAACTTCAAGGGGCGGATGGGCGCAGCCGACGCCGAGGTCTTCCTGGCGAGTCCGCGCACGGCGGCGCTGGCGGCGGTGCTGGGCCGCATCCCCGACGAGGAGGAGGTAGCCCCATGACCACGCACCACGCACCACGAACCACGCACCGCCTCTGGCTCTTCGGCGACGACGTCAACACCGACGACGTGCTCCCCGGCAAGTACGCCCCCTTCATGGTGGGGGAGGACGTCTTCCAGAACTACGCCTTCGCCCACCTGCGCCCCGAGTTCGCCCGCGAATACCGGCCGGGCGACCTGATCGTGGCCGGGCGCAACCTGGGGCTGGGTTCGAGCCGCGAGTACGCCCCCGAAGCCCTCAAAAAGCTGGGGGTGCGCGCCATCGTGGCCAAAAGCTACGCCCGCATCTTCTACCGCAACCTGGTCAACCTGGGCATCGTGCCTTTCATCTCGGAGGAGGTGGTAAACGCAGCAAGAGACCAAGACGAGGTACGCTACGACCTTCGCACCGGCACCCTGGAGCTCAGGGGGCGCAGCTACCGGCTCGAGCCCCCGCCGGCCTTCCTGCTGGCGGCCCTCGAGGAAGGGTCCGTGCTCGAGTACTTCAAGAAGCACGGCGACTTCCCGGGGGTAGAGTGAGGCATGGAAGCCCTGAGCGTGGAATGCCCGGTATGCAACGAACCGCTCTTGCTGGAAGGAGAGGTATTGGACCGGCTCGACGAGGGAAGCCTGCTCGAGTGCGAGGCCTGCGGCGCGGTGGTCGAGGTGGCCCTAATGGAACCGCTAACCTTGCGCGTGGTGCAGGCGGCCGGGGGCTTTTTCGTGGACTGCCCCCGCTGTGAGACCCCGATCGAGGTGGAAGGCGAAGGACCCCTGACCTGCCCCGAGTGCGGCTTTACCTTCAAGCCCGACTGGGGCGATTTTGAGGAGGAAGAGCTATGAACGTGACCTGCCCCGAATGCGGTGCCGCCCTGACGCTGGAAAACCCGGAACTTGGCGAACTGTTGATCTGCGACGACTGCGGTGCGGAGCTCGAAGTGGTCTCGGTGGAGCCGTTAAAGGTGGAGCTGGCCCCCGAGGAAGCGGAGGATTGGGGAGAGTAGGGAACTAGGAGGTAGGGTGTAGGAAGTAGGTTTTCCTACCTCCCACATCCCACCTCCCACCCCCAAAGCCATGCTAGCCATCCTTTACGACCGCATCCGCGGCGACGAAAAGCTGCTCTTCGAGGCAGCCGAACGCACGGGCCTGGCCTGGAAGAAGGTCTACCTGCCCCAGTTGGTCATGGACCTGGAAAACCGGCCGGACGAACTGGAAGGTGTCGGCGCAGCGCTCGAACGCGCCGTCAGCCAGTCGCGCGGCCTGGCCGCGAGCCGCTACCTGACCGCCCTGGGCATTCCGACCGTCAACCGCCCCGAGGTCATCGAGACCGCCGGCGACAAGTGGGCCACCTCGGCCGCGCTCGCGCGCGCCGGGGTGCCGCAGCCGCGCACCGCGCTGGCCTTGGACCCGGACACCGCGCTAAAGATTGCTGAAGAATGGGGCTATCCGCTGGTGGTCAAGCCGGTGGTCGGCTCCTGGGGGCGGATGATCGCCCGGGCGAACGACCGCGACGCCCTCGAGGCGCTGCTCGAGCACAAGCAGTTCATGGGACATCAGCACCAGCTTTATTACCTGCAAGAGTTCGTGGGAAAACCCGGGCGTGACGTGCGCGTCTTCGTGGTCGGCGCCGAGCCGGTGGCCGCCATCTACCGCTCCAGCGCCCACTGGATCACCAACACCGCCCGCGGTGCGGTGGCCGAGAACTGCCCGGTCACCAGCGAGCTGGCCGAGATCAGCCTGGCTGCAGCGGCCGCCGTCGGCGGCGGGGTGCTGGCGGTGGACGTCTTCGAGTCGGAGCGCGGCCTCTTGGTAAACGAGGTCAACCACACCATGGAGTTCAAGAACTCGGTGAGCGTCACCGGGGTGGACATCCCCGGCAAGATCCTGAGCTACGCCGCGGCTCAGGGCTAAAGACAGCGTCCGTACTGCGCGCCTCCGCCTCCGTTATTCTGGAGGCGGAATGCTCTACACCTTGGGCCACTCCAACCTGCCGCTCAAGCGCTTTATCGAACTGCTGCGCCGATACGGGGTGGAGGGGGTGGTCGATGTGCGCGCCCGCCCCTTCTCGCGCCATAACCCCCAGTACAACCACCAGCCCTTCGCCCGGGCGCTTGTGGAAGCCGGCTTTGACTACGTCTGGATGGGCGACCGGCTCGGCGGCGTGCCCCGCTCGAGCCGCCAGAAGCTGAACGTGGAGGAACGCCTGCGCGATCCAGAGTTTCGAAAGGGTCTGGAAGAGCTGGTGGAACTCGCCAGCCGGCGAACCGTGGCCCTGGTCTGCGCCGAGGAAGACCCGCGCCGCTGCCACCGCCGCTTTCTGGTGGTGCGCGGCCTGATCGAGTTCGGCGCTCTGGAGCCGGAGGAGGTGGGCCACATCCGCTCAGGCGGCCACCTCGTCACCGAGGCCCGGCTTCGGGTGGAGGAGGCGCCGTTGTTTAGCGGGGAGTTGCCAAACTAACTCGCTTTCATTTTCCACAGGAACGCAACCCAGGGTCATGTCGGGGCCGATTGCACCCCCAACCGCCCGGAACGACCAAGCCAGGGCCTGCACCAATCGAAAATTGAACTTTCTCAAAAGAAAACAGCGCGAACATCGTACATTGTAATATAAACACTTTTCGCTGTCAGCAGGCTTATGCTATCTTGGAAAAAAGAAATTGGGGGGTTCTGCTATGGACAGCCGAACAAAAAGGTCTCGGTCGCTGCCCTCTTGGTTCTGGCGTTGACCGGCCTGCAAAGCTGCAGTCAAGAGTCAAGTGGCCCGCAAGCAGCCCCGGGCACGCCACCCACCCTTGGGGAAATAGCCCCACATGTCATGACCTACGAGCAAATGCGTACTGCTGGCTGGCGAACCTTCGAGGAGATGGCACCTGAAGATCAGGCTTTCCTGTCGAGGGCACTTGGACCAAGCTTGTACGAAATCAAGGAAGCGAAGCTGCTGATTAAAAAAGCCTCGCCAGCGACGGTTCGGGTCAATAGTGCATATCGTATGGATCAGACCGATTCGAGCCGAGCCGTAGGAAAACCTTGTCGAGCCACTCGATGGCATCTGTTACGAAGCCACCCACGACCATTGTGAAGGCGCTACCGTTCGTGGGGACTGCTTTAGCAGGCTCAATCCGTTTGGGTACGCCAAGGAATACCATTACTACCGATATATGGCAGCAAACGACGGTTACGGGGCCTGGGATCACAAAGGGCACGTACTCAGAGAGTGGGTAGCGGGTATTTCGGAGTTTTACCTGTCCTGGTGCAGTTTAGACGCGCAGTGCCCCGATTGAGGAGAGGGGGTTGTAAATGCATCGTAAGAGCGCAAATCCGCATGCGGGTGCACCTTTGCTCTTCAGCCTCGTTGCACTTTTGTCGTCTTGTGCCTCGCCGAAATCGCCCGTGGAAACGGAAGCCTTGCGCGTCCATACCGCAAACGAACTTCGCAGCGAAGGGTGGGTCCCGTTCGCCGAGCTACCCGCCGAAGATCAAGAAGCTCTCGCGCGGATGCTGGGTCCCGAGCTCAACCTTCTGCTAAACCAAAGACTGCTGGTCAAGAGAGGGGTCGATTCAACGGCCACCCCGATTCTCAAGGGGCATTGACGAAGCGTTCACCTCCATCGCACAGGTGCGAAACTGCGCCTTCGCCGCACGATTTCCCGCTCATGGGGTGCGCTTTGATCAGCATATGGACCGATAACTGCTTCCGTTAAACCGGGGCCGAGTCCGGTCGGATGGCAATAATAACCCAAACCCAACCGCCGATCTACATGAACAGCCAATTTGCGGTGGTAGGTTCCACCTAGTTAATGAACGAAGGGGACTAACGCCATCTCCGTCGCGCCCGACTGATCCTGCGGCGGCCGCCTCGTCACCGAGGCCCGGCTTCGGGCGGAGGGGGCGCCGCTGTTTTCGGGCCGGCTGGATTAGGCGCTTTCGTCGCTTGGCTGGCCGACGGCCGCAGCCAACCTTTTTGCAGACCGAGCGAAAGCGGCGTCATTCCGACCAGATAACCCATAACGAAGGCGTAGATGTTGATCCGGGCGATGCCCAGCACGTTCAGCGTTTCGGCAGCCGCGAGCCCCAGAGCGGTGAGGATCACCAAGCCGCGCAGGAAGTGATCCAGGTCGCGCGATGGGGCGTTCAGAGCCAGTGCGGCCGTGGCGCTTGCGGCCACCATGGCCCAGACGAGAAAGAGGTTGAGCTCGAAGAAGGCCTCGGTTGCGAAGGGGCTGTTGACCCATAAGATCATGGCGAGCACGATTCCCATCGAGACGGCCGTCTGGGCGTTCCAACGCCCGTCGCACGCCGTCCAGCGGCAAAGCGCTCGCGGCTGCGTGACCGCAAAGAAGACCAGGCCCAAACCAAAGAACAAGGTAACGCCGAGCGCCCAACCGGTGCGCTGCGCCCGCCGGTTTTCGAGGGATTGGAGGTAGGCGTAGGTTGCGGGCAGGCGGTCGCGGAAGATGCGTGCTCCCGCGCGGTGGTAGGCCTCGTTGGCACCTGGGGGTGCGTTCATGACGATGGCGTTCGCTCCCCGCACAACGCCGTCCAGGCTCCACGACACGGCCCAGATGCCGTAGGGAAACGCTTCCTTGCTGCTTGCTTTGAGCACCACACGGGGGTTGGCCAGCCGGCCGTTTTCGAATTCGAGTTCCAGCGCCACAGCCCACGGGCGCTTAGCGGAAGCGCGGGTTTCGGGTACCCGCACCCAGGCGAGCTCGCGATCCGAAGGAAGCCGGTCCAGGCGCGCGCGCCAAGTCGATGTGGACCCCGTCGGCCGCGAGGGCCTTGAGCAGGTCCGGATATCCTGCGCGCAGCTGCGCCGCCGGATCGAGGGCGCACACTACCGGGGCGAAGAGGAGGATCAGCAGCAACGGCAGCCATGATGCGCGGCATATCTTGGGTGGAAACACGATCCCTCCTTGCAACCAGTATAGCCCCTCCCTGCAATCATCGCAGATTCTTGTGAACCCTGCGCGGTCCGGCCGGTTGTTCGCACCGCCCTGTTACCATGTAGGCAGCATGGAACCCCTGAGAACCGTCATCGTCGGAGGCTCCGGATACGCCGGGGGCGAGTTCCTGCGCCTGGCGCTGGGCCATCCCTACCTGGACGTCGTGCAGGTGACGAGCCGCCGTTACCTGAAGCAGCCGGTCAGCTTCGTGCACCCCAACCTGCGGGGGCAGACGAACCTCAAGTTCAGCGACCCCGAAAAATTGGAAGAGGCCGACCTGATCGTCCTGGGGCTGCCTCACGGGGTGGCGGCGCAGAACTTCGATTACTACAAGGAGAAGGCGCCCTACATCATCGACCTTTCGGCCGACTTCCGGCTGAAGACGCTCGAGCTCTACGAACGCTTCTACGGAGCCCACCCCCGCCCCGAGCTGCTGGCGCAGTTCGCCTACGCCAACCCCGAGATCAACGCCGAGACCATCAAGAACGCCAACTGGCTCGCCGGCGCCGGCTGCACCGCCACGGCCACGCTGCTGGGCCTCTATCCGCTCTACGCCCAGGGGCTGGTGGC
>Ga0256839_1003889_pt1 | contig 15026 bp, 14 predicted proteins | sample 354166metaG_FD_185968 | JGI IMG/M metagenome (GOLD analysis project Ga0256839, IMG submission 185968) | Hydrothermal vent microbial communities from Mid Atlantic Ridge, Atlantic Ocean - 354-166 | ecosystem: Environmental > Aquatic > Marine > Hydrothermal vents | place: Atlantic Ocean: Mid... | reverse complement strand
CTCCGCCCGGGTCACCGGATTCGAGCGATGCTCGATCCTCATCCTCGACGACCAGGATCGGCTGGTCCCGGTGATGAGCCAGTTCGCCGACGGGCATCGGGACCCCGAGGCCTGGGCCCGGTTCCGTTCGATCCGCACCGACCTCCCGGCGGCTCGGGACGTCATGAAGGCCGGAAGACCCGTCGCCTTCCACGAACCCGAGTCGGTTCCCGAGCTGAACCCGTCGGTGTGGGTGAAACCCTTCGGGATCCAGACGGTGCTCTTCCTCCCTCTCGTGGCGTGGGACGAGTGCTTCGGGGTGCTGCTGCTCGACCACCGCCGCCGTCGGGAGATCTCGCCCCAGCAGATGCGGATGGCCGAAGGGGTCGCGGTGCAGGGCGCGGTCGCCATCGCCATCACCAGGCTGTTGGAGCGGGAGCGGACCAGTCGCCGTCGGGCGGAGACCATGGCCCGGGCGTTGCGGGTGCGTGAGGAGCAGCAGGCCACCGTGGCGGAGATCGGCCGACTCGCGCTCTCCGGAGCGGACCTTTCGAAGGTGTTCGAGGTCGCCACCCAGAAGGTGGCGGAGACCCTTGGCGTCGACTTCGTCGAGGTGCTCCGACTCTCCGACGAAGGGGACCTGCTGATGTTCGAGGCCGGGGTGGGCTGGCCGTGTCCCGACGAGACCTCTTCCCCGTTCCTGGCACTCGAGTCCGAGGTCGTGGGAAGGGGTGGGGAGGATCGAGCACCTTCCCTGGAGGTGCTCTTCGGGGACCTTCCCTTCCGAGAGGAGGTTCAGGCGAGTAGAGGTGTGATGATCGAGGGGGTCGGGCGTCCCTTCGGTGTCCTCGGGGTCCATGCCATCGAGGACAGGACCTTCACCGAAGACGACGTCAACTTCCTCGTCGCGGTGGCGAACGTCCTCGGTGCCGCCATCGAACGTGACGAGGCCGAACGGTCGGTCCGGGAGAGCGAGGCACGGTTCCAGACCATCCTCGACACCGCCAGCGACGCCATCGTCTCGATCGACCGGGACCAGGCCATCATCCTCTTCAACCAGCAGGCCGAGGAGATGTTCGGCTATCGGGCCGAGGAGATCCTCGGGAGACCCCTCGACGTGCTGATCCCCCCACGGTTCCGGGACCGTCACCGCAGTCTGGTCGGCGCCTTCGCCCGGGACGACGCCCGGTGGCGCCTGATGGACGAACGCCCCGAGCTGTGGGCGGTCCGCCGCGACGGTGAGGAGTTCCCGGTCGAGATCACGATCTCGAAGTTCGAGAAGGGCAGCCAGAGCATCTTCACCGCCATCATCCGCGACATCACCGAGCGCAAGGAGGCGGAGCGGCGGATGGAGCAGCTCATCCGCTCCAAGGACGAGTTCATCGCCTCCGTCTCCCACGAGCTCCGCACCCCCCTCACCGGGATCGTCGGGTTCATCGAGCTGCTACGAGAGCCGGCGCGCGGACTCGGAGACGACGAGCGGGACGAGCTGATCGACATCGCGGCACGGGAGGCCTTCGACCTCTCCAACATCATCGAGGACCTGTTGGTGGCCGCCCGAGCCGACATCGGCACGCTGCGGGTCAGCCGAGTGCGGGTCGACCTGGGGGCCCAGGTCGCCCAGGTGTTGGAGGCGTGGAACGGTGACGTCGAGGTGAGGTTCGACCGCCCGCCCGGGGAGGTGGCGGCGGTCGGCGATCCCGTGCGGATCCGCCAGATCGTGCGCAACCTGATCTCCAACGCGATGCGGTACGGAGGCTCGGACGTGGCCGTGTCGGTCGCTCGGGAGGCGCCGAGGGCGTGGATCCGGGTGAGCGACGACGGTGCCGGGATCCCGACGACGGAGCGGGACCGGATCTTCGAGCCGTATCAGCGGCTCCACTGCGACGAAGGTCAGCCCGGCTCGGTGGGCCTCGGGCTGAGCGTCGCCCGCAATCTGGCGCGTCTCATGGACGGCGACCTCACCTACGACTATCGGGACGGCCGCAGCGTCTTCGAGCTCTCCCTCCCCGCCTTCGCCTGACGAGGGTCGGCGTGGGCTTCCTCGGGTATGGCGGCGGATGCCGTCCCTCTCATCCGCCTGCCATCGGTGGGTGGACTTCGACGCGGTCGCCGTCGCGGAGGGGTGTGCTGCGGGTGGCGACGGCACCGTTCACGGTGCAGACGCACGTGGCCGCCGGAAGGCCGAGGCGATCGAGGACGGCACCGACGGTGGCGCCGTCCTCGAGCTCGATGCTGGTTCCGTCGCCGGGCGGTCCCTGAGCGAGGCCTCCGCGGAGGCGGACCCGGATGCGCATCTCACCACCCGGCCGGTGCCCCGTACATCGCCTCGACCAGCGGCGCGATGCCGATGCGCTCGAGACGGTCCCGGGGCGCGAGGAGGTTGATCTGCACGAAACCGGGGAGACGTCCGATCTCCACCGCTCCCGAGATCGTCGCCCGGTTCTTCACCTGGTCGACGGTCATGTCGAGGAGCCGGGCTGCACGTTCGACGCCGTTGTCGACGGCGGCGTTGATGAACGGTCCCGAACCGAGTACCTGCAGTGGCAGCACGGGCCCCTCCAGGACGGTGCGGTTCGCCTCGGCGAGTCGCCTCGCGCGCTCCACCTCGTCGGCCGTGAAGGGTTTGGCGAGGAAGGGCAGGTCGTCGACAGGGGGGAGGAGGATCGGTCCGTCGAGCTCGAGACCCTTGATCACCTCGACCCGGACGACCACCCGGGCGGAGATGTCGGTGGTGTGCACGGCCACCTCGCCGTCGCCGATCATGGCGTGGACATCCCCGGCGTAGATGCCGGCGCCGGGGACCTTCACCGGGACGATGAGGACCGCACCCTCCCTGACCGAGTCGATGTCCATGTGGACGTCGGTGCGGGCCTCGAGCTGGCTCTCGGTGACCGCGAACTCGTGCTCGGCGCCGATGAGGAAGGCTCCGAAGTCCCCGCAGTTGTGGGAGGAGGGAAGGTCGATGGCGGGGATCGAACCAAGGTTGCCGACCGAGATCCGGCACCGGGTCATCGTCCCGACGAGGTCGGCCTTACCGAGAGCGACGATGGGGTGCTGGGTGGCGTGTTCCTGGAGGACCACCCACTCCTCGGGTTGCGCGGCCATCTCCCGGGCACGCTCGGGCGAGACGGTGACCCCGATCTCTGCCTCCTCGTCGAAGACCATCGTGTAGCCCTCCACCATGTGGAAGGGGATCACCTCCGAGTGGCATGTGGAGCAGCGCACCGCGCCTTCGCCGATCCCCTCGAGGTAGGTGTCGGGGTAGAGGAAATGGCGGCCTGCATCCCGGCAGGTGGGGCAGATCCTCGCCACGAAGGGATCGGAGATGAATCGCCCCTCCCAGCCCTCGTGGGTCCCCGAGGTGGTGGCCCGAGAGAGCTGTTCGATCGTCTCGATGTGCAGGGCGACGGCGTCGCCGACCTCGGCACCCTCGACGGCCACGGGGAGGGTGACTTCATGCCCGCTCCGGAGGTGGGGGGTGATCATCGGCCCCCAACAACCCGGGACGGTCAGGTACTCGATCCGGCCTCCGTCGCGTACCGGCCCGAGCATCTCGTTGCTGGGTCCGACCAGGTCGGTGTAGCGGTCCACCAGGACGTGGTCGGAGGCTGTCTTCAGGGGTGCGTGGACCATGACGTTCTCCTCTCATGGGTCATCGGGCCACAGAACACGGGTGGCGGGACGTCCCCGTTCGGGGCGTCCCCTTCGGGTCGGGGACGGGACGGGTGGTGCCCGAGCGGAGACCGAGGTGACGTCGGGTCGGGGGCCGGGCGGAGCCGGACGCGGGGCGACCCCCCCGGTCGCGCCGTCTCGCCGGTCGAACTCGACCATGGCCCCTTCCGGACTCGACACCTCGATTCTACGCGGCGGGGTGGTCTGGGGGGTCACGACCAGAACAGCCGGTCGGTGATCGCCCGGCCGATGACGGTGGTGAGGTCGGCGTGGTAGCGGTCCCAGCTCGGTGTCTGTGCCGGGATGTACCTCCGGGAGCATTCGGGGCAGGTGAGGGCCGGCGCTTCGACGGTGAGGGTGACGGGGGTGTCGGTCCGGATCAGTCGTGTGAAGACGAACGTCCCGTGGTCCCCCCGTCGGACGAGCTCGACGTCGCAGGTCCGGCACCGGTTCTCGACGTTGGGATACAGGCGGCGGCGGGCGACGTTGTCGTGGTCGGGACTCACCAGGTCGAGGATGTCCAGCGCCAGGTCCGGCCAGGGTGCGTACTGTCCCGGGCATCCGAGGGAGCAGACGAGGGTGGGGATGCCGTCGACATGGACCGCGAAGTCGGCCGACGTCGCCGAACGTTCGACGGCGGGGCCCGCCACGAGCCCGGCAGCGCATCTCCGGCATCGGTCCATGGCCCGCGTCTCCTTTCCCGCATCGGAGGTGACCCGATGCGTGGTTCGATCAAGGCCCTTTCGAGAGGCTCGGAGCCCGACCGGTCGCCACCCCGTGCAGACCGCGGCCGACGGGGATGGATGAGACGGTGAGGTCCTGGTCGACGACGATCACCGCATCGGTCCCGGCGGCGAGGAGCCGACCTGCGGCCCATCCGAGATGATGCTGGGCGGTTCCCACGTCGACCTCGTTCCGTTCTTCGCCGAGCTCGATCACGGATCCGCCGTCGTTGTCGGAGACCCAGACCGAACCGGACGGGGTCGGGGCGAAATGCTGAGGGTCGCGGAGCCCTGTCGTCCGTTCGGTGACCGAACCGGTGACAGGATCGAGAAGCAGCAGGAGGGGGGAGCGCCACTGGGAGATCCACAGGGAGTCGCCGCCGGCGACGAGGTCGTGGGGTCTGCCACCGGTCGGGACCAACTCGAGGTTCCCCTCGTCGGCCAGGACCGCCAACTCGTCGCGCCCGTCGAGGGTCACCCACGGGGTGGAGCCGACGAGCTCCACGTTGTGGGGTGGTGCCGGGAGCGAGATGACGCTGGTGACGTCGAGGCCGACGGGATCGACGACGAGCAGGCTCCCATCGGCTTCGTCGGTGACGTACACGGTCGTCCCGTCGGCGGTGACGGCGACGTCGTGGGGCTCGGTCCCGACCCGCCTCGTCATCAGCTCTCCGGTGCCGACGTCGTAGCGTGAGAGGGAGCCGTCTCGGGGATGGGTGGCCCAGACGACGGAGCCGGACGCCACGAGGTTGTGGGGACCGGGCGCCGTGGGAACCTCGGCGACGACGGTGGGCGGATCACAGGACGACCCGTCGCACGCCCCGAGGCGCAGCACGATCAACCGGTCACCGCGCTCCCAGGAGACCACCGCGTAGTCGACGAGGGAAGGTGCAGGCCTTGGCGGCGGCGGTGGGCCCGGCCGGGTGGAGCTGGGCTCGGTCGCCGGAGGCGGGGGAATGGCGGCGGGGGCCGGTGAGGTTGGAGTGGAAGGACCCGACGGCGGGGATGTGCAGGCCCCCACGACCAGGGCGAGGAGCATCGAGATGGCGGGCGTCGGTCGGATGCGGATGGACTCAGGCTACCCGTGCCGCCCGGTCGTGTACCTTGTCGTAACGGTGAGAGGAGACGGACGATGACGACGGCGGTGACGACGATCTTCCAAGTCCGCGGGTTTCAGTGTGCGGGGTGTTCCGAGACCCTCGGTCGTAGCCTCGGCCGGATGGAGGGGGTGATCCGAGTTCGAGCCGACCACGAGACCGGTCGGGTCGAGGTTCGGTTCGACCCCGCCCGGGTCACCGAGGAGGCGCTGCGGGAGCTGATCGAGGCGTCGGGGTTCGAGGCGCGATGAGTCGACGGACCCCATCGGCGACGGGTGCCACCGACCAGCCGGGCCACACGGCGGTCTTCCGGATGAAGATCGGCGGCATGTCCTGTTCGTTCTGCACCTCGACGATCGACAAGGCGTACACCCGGATCGACGGCGTCTACGAGGTGGGGGTCTCCCTCGCACACGAGGAGGGGTTGATCAAGTACGACCCCGCCAAGGTCACGCCCGACCGGCTGCGACGGACCTTGGAGCAGCTCGGCTTCGTCTACCGGGACCCCGAGAAGGTCCGCAGCTTCGAGGAGGAGGTCGCCGAGCTACGTCGAGAGCGCCGACGGCTCACCATCGCCGCGACCTTGTCCGGGGTGAGCCTCGTGTCGATGCTGGTCGGCCCGTGGCTGGGACTCGTGGAGGTCCCCTGGATGCCCTGGCTCCTCCTCGGCGTGGCGATCGCCACGATGTTCGGCACCGGATGGTTCATCAAGAAGATGGCCTGGGCGTCGTTGCGGCGGGGCATCTTCAACCAGCACGTGCTGTTGGAGTTCGCCGCGTTCGCCGGGATCGTCGGTGGGCTCCTCGGGCTGTTCGTGCTCGACGACTTCCCCATCGGCGATTTCTTCGCGGCGTCCACCCTGGTCACCACCTACCACATCCTCTCCCACTACGCGTCCCTCGTCGTCCGAACCCGGTCGTCGCAGGCGGTGCGCCGTCTGATGGAGCTGCGGCCCGACACCGCCCGGGTGCTTCGTGAGGAGGGCGAGGTGGAGGTGCCGGTCGACGAGGTCGAGGTGGGAGACCGGGTGCGGATTCGGCCCGGCGAGTCGGTGCCGGTGGACGGCGTCGTCGTCGACGGGGCATCGGCGGTGAACGAAGCCCTCGTCACCGGTGAGCCGATCCCCGCCGAGAAGGTCCCCGGGGACGAGGTGATCGGAGGCTCCGTGAACCAGACCGGCACCCTGGTCGTGGAGGTCACCAGGGTCGGTGACGAGTCCTTCCTCTCCCAGGTGGCCCGATCCATCGACGAGGCGAGGAGTCTCCGGCCGGGGGTCCTGGCAGCCGCCGACGTGGTGCTGCGCTTCTTCGTGCCGGGCGTGCTGGTCGCCGCGTCGCTCGGCGTCGTCCTCTGGACCGTGGGCCCGCTCATCCTCGGGGCGGGGCCCGACTGGAATCGTGCGCTCCTCGCCGGGTTGGCGGCGCTGGTGATGGGATACCCCTGTGCCCTGGGGATGTCGACGCCCCTCGCCACGATCCGGGGGGGTGGGGAAGCGGCCCGACGGGGCATCCTGATGCGCTCGGGGGAGGCCTTCCAGGTGGCGGGCGCGATCGACGTCGTCGTTTTCGACAAGACCGGCACCCTCACCCGTGGCGAGCCGACGGTGCGAACGGTGGTACCCGCCTCGGGTGTGACCGAAGGGGAGCTTCTGGGGATCGCCGCCTCCGTCGAGGTGAACAGCGAACATCCCCTCGCCCGGGCGGTCGAAGACGCCGCCGAGGGGCGCGGAGTCCCCCTCGAGACGGTCGAGGCGTTTCTGGCTCATCCCGGGCGGGGCGTCGAGGCCCGAATGGGCGGCAGCCGCCTCCTGGTGGGAAAGCCGGGATGGCTGGAGGCCGAAGGGGTGGACCTGGCGGCGGTCGCGAGCGACCGTCGGAGCATGGAGGGTTCCGGGCAGACGGTGATCGCCGTCGCCCGCGACGCCCACGTCCTGGGCCTGATCGGGATCGCCGACACCCTTCGCCGCGACGCCGCGGACACCGTTCGGCGTCTCCGCGACGCCGGGCTGGTTCCGATGATGATCACCGGTGATCACCACCGAACCGCCGAGGTGATCGCGACGGAGGTCGGCATCTCCGAGGTGGTGGCCGAGGTGCTCCCCGGCGAGAAGGCCGCCCGCATCCGGGAGCTGCAGCGGAGCGGCAGGCGGGTGATGATGGTGGGTGACGGGATCAACGACGCCCCGGCGCTGACCCAGGCCGACATCGGAGTGGCGGTCGCGGCAGGCACGGACATCGCCATCGAATCCGCCGACGTGGTGGTCGTCGGGGAGCGCCTGGAGGCCGTCGTCGACGCACTCGAGATCGGGAAGGCGTCGTACACCAAGACCAAGCAGAACCTGGCGATCGCCTTCGGGTTCAACGGGTTGGGGGTCACCGGCGCCGTCACCGGTCTCGTCAGTCCCGTGTGGGCGATGGTGGCGATGGTCGCCTCGGTGAGCGCGGTACTCGCCAACTCCTTCGGCGGGAGGCTGCTGCGAAGGGGCGAGGGTCGACCCTCGGCCGGCTCCCGGGATCACCACGGGTCCGGCCCGGGGGCTACGCCTGGAACATCCCGGGACGAGGCTGGTCGGGTCCGCGGTAGGTGGGCTCCCAAGGAAACCGACCCGTCGGATCCGCGTAGCTGAGCTGGAGCACCGGGACCGAGAAGGGCGGAGGGCGGTCGTAGAAGCGGTTCGCCTCGAAGACGATCTCGCCGGGGTTGGGGACGGTCTCGGGGACGATCCGGGACGGGAAGCCGTCCACCGTGGTCTCGAATCCCGCCAGGAGCTGATCACCGTCGAGGATCCGCGCTCCGAGCCGGTTGAAGACGTGGAGCGCCGTCGCCTGATCCACCGAGAAGAGCAGCAGCTCGGGGTGGCCGAGGCCGAACATGCCGACCGTGTAGGCGAACGGGGGTCCCACCTGGCATTGGGTACATCCGGGGACGCAGCAGTCGTCGCCGATGTAGAAGACGTGCCACCGGTGGCGCCGGATCGAGGTCGCCACGGCGGCGTCGTGTTGGTCCATCCACGCCTGGGTGTCCATGGGAGATCCCTTCCTCGGATACCACGAAGGTATCGCCGAGGTGTGACGAACCCGGCTCGGAGATCACCTCTGGGCCCCCGGAAGACCGTCGGTCTCCGGACCCGCAAAGACGTGTCTCGTGGGTCAGCTCGAAGCCGCCCGGAAGATCAGCTCGGAGCGGGGGCCCCGAAGGACGAGCCGATCGTCGGCGACCTCGATGGCGGTCGCGTCGGCGATCGCCTCCAGGAACCCGGCTTCGGAGTCCATGACCTCGGGCGGGAGACAGGCCATCTCCGTCACGGCCACGTCGGACGCCGAGAAGGACGAACCGGCGACCCGTGCCCGGCCTCGGTACTCGTTGCAGGCTGCGGTCCCGGTGAGGTCGGAGCCGTCGATCTGCATCGTGACCGGGTAGGAGTCGACGAGGACGATCGGCGCACCGTCGAGGCTGCCACGCTCGAGGATCCAGGTTCCGTCCGGGGTCGGGCCGCCTCCACACGAGGCGGCGACGAGGCCCAGGGCGAGGAGGGCGATGAGGCGTTTCATGCCCATCCGACGTCGGTTCGGCGTCGTCGGTTCCCGGGCCGTCAGCCGTTCTCGGCCGCCTCCTCCCACGTCTCCCGCGCCTCGTTCGCCGCGGCGAGGGCGACGACGAGCCCGGCGGCGGGGTCGGCCCACCACAGCCCCAGGTAGGCGTTGAGGGCGAGTCCCGTCAAGGTGGAGGCCGAGAGGATCCCGTCCAGGAAGGTGATCGTGGCTTCCCGGCGGAGCGGCTCGGAGCCCAGCTCGTGGGCGGTGGAGCGTTTCATCGCCGCCAGGCCGAACATCACCACGACGGTGACCGCGAGGTAGGCGATGCCCCATGGGGATTCGTCGGCTTGTCGGCCGCCGGTGAGGTCGCCGACGGCCGCCACCACCAGACCCAGGGCGAGCGCCCCGTAGGCGAAGGCGATGAGGCGGAGGGCGGTGGGTGTGCGGTCGACGGTGTCCCCGTCGCCGAAGAGATGCCAGACCACCACCGCCGAGGCGAACACCTCCACGACGGAGACGGTGCCGAAACCGATCAGCGCCAAGGACCCCGCCACCGCCCCGAGTGCCAGGGTCAGGACGGCTTCGCCGACGTTCCAGGCGATGGTGGCGTACTGGAGGCGTTTGGCGAGGTGGGCGGCGGTGGGCACGGGGGGCTGATCGTACCGAGACGGCCGCCTGCGCCGGACCGCCGGGTTCGGAGGATCAGGCCGGAGGTCATATGATCAAGTATCACACCATGGTGGAGATCGATCGGAGGTGGCAGGTGACACGGACGTCGGCGACGGGACGGCCAGGGCATTCGGAGCAGCACGACGGATGCGGTACGTTGTTCGCCATGCGCAACGTCTCCAACCGATTCGAGGTGCGGCGGTGACCTCGACGTTCCCTTCCACCGGGTCCCGTCACGGACGCGAGGATCCCGAGGTGCGGCGGGTCCGGGAGCGCTACCACCGCCTGGTGGATGGCGGTGCCGACCCCCACGAGTGGGCCTACGCGTGGCGGACCGAACTGAACAAGGGCGGCTTCCGGGCCGTCGACTTCCTCATGGCCGAGATCGTCGAGACCGGCAAGTGCATCGGGTGCGCGTCCTGTGTCACGATCTGCCCCGTCGACGTGTTCGACTACGAGGACGAACACCCCGTCGACGCGCGGCGGGACGCCTGCGTCTACTGCGTGCTCTGCACCGAGGTGTGCCCGGTGCTCCGGCCCGTGGACAAGGACCTCCCTCGCCTCGTGAAGTTCCGGGCTCCCGCCGTCGACGAGGGGTTCGGTCCCTACAGCTACGGGGTCTACGCCCGGGCGACGGACCCGGCGATCCTCCACCGGGGACAGGACGGGGGCATGGTGTCGGCCCTCCTCATCCACGGCCTGGAGACCGGGGCCCTGGGCGGCGCGGTCCTCGGAGATGTGCTCCCGGAGAACAACCAGATCGGGACCCATCGTCTCGCCCGCACCCGTGAAGAGGTGCTCGCCTGCGCCGGGTCGCGGTACACCTACTCCCCGAACACCCTCGCCCTCCTCCAGGCCATGCGCGACGACGTCCGGCCCCTCGCCGTGGTCGGGGTCCCCTGTCAGGTCGACGGAGTGCGGCTCCAACAGAACTCGTCGATCCGCCTCGAGGTGGCGGACTGGTACCGGGACAACATCTCCCTGGTCGTCGGGCTGTTCTGCTCCGAAGCCTTCACCCACGAGAGCATCGCCAAGTTGGGCGAGATGATCGAGGTCCCGCCGGAGCGGATCGAGAACATCAACATCAAGGGCAAGGTCGTCGTCCGCCTCGACGACGGGGAGGTCGTCACCGCCTCGCTGAAGAAGTATCGGGAGTTCGCCCGTCCCGCCTGCCTGTACTGCCTCGACTACGGAGCGGAGAACGCCGACATCGCGGCCGGGGGGATCGGACTCGACAACTGGACCCTCACCCTCATCCGCACCGAGGCCGGGCATCGGGCGTTCCAGGCCGCCGTCGACGACGGATGGATCGAGACGCGGCCCCTCTCGGACGAGCCCCGTGGCGAAGAGCTGCTCCACAAGCTGTCCGCCGCGAAGAAGCGAAACCGCCCCCTCCCGGCCCAGATGCCCACCATCCAGGAACGGGAGAAGCTGGGATGGCTCGACCCGAAGACCTTCTACACCAAGGGTCCGGGCGCTCCCTCACCCGACGGAGATCAACGATGACCGCCACCGGAACGACCCGTGTCCTCACCGACCTCGACGTCATGGTCGCCGGTCAGGGGGGCGACGGATCCCTCACCGTCGCCAACCTGCTCGGCATCCTGCTGGGGCGTCGCGGTTTCCATCTCTACGTGGCTCGGGACGTCGCGTCGCGCATCAAGGGTGGGCACGCCGCCGCGCTCATGCGCGGATCGCTCGTCCCCCGCGGATCGTTGGGTGACCGGATCGACCTCCTCGTCGCCTTCGACGCCGAGGCCATCGAGAAGGGCGGTCCGCGTCTCGCCGACGACGGCGTCGTCATCTTCGACGCGTCGGACGGCCCGGCGGACCGGCAGCATCTCCCCGCCGGAGCGCGGATCTTCGAGATCCCCTTCGCCCGGATGGCGGTGCGAGACCTGCGGCGGGACCTCTTCAAGAACAGCCTCGCCTTCGGGGTCGCCGCCCGCATGCTCGGTGCCCCCGATACCGAAGCCGAGGAGATCCTCGCCCAACGGTTCTCCCATCTCCGTCCCGAGGTGGCCGCCGCCAACCTCGATGCCCTCCGTGAAGGGTTTGCCTACGCCGATGCCCAGGGACTCGGGGAAGGGGCGAGTCCCTGGCGCCTCGACTCGGCGGACGCCGGCGATCGGATCCTCATCTCGGGGAACGAAGCCCTCGCCTTCGGGTTCCTCGTGGCAGGGGGACGGTTCTACGCCGGATACCCGATCACTCCGGCCTCGGAGATCCTGAGCTGGCTCGAGCGTCGGCTTCCTCAGTTCGGGGGGGTCGCTCTCCAGGCCGAGGACGAGCTGGCCGCCGTCAACCTGGCGATCGGGGCCGCCCTGGCGGGCGTCCGGGCGATGACCGCCACCTCCGGTCCGGGCCTGGCGCTCATGCAGGAAGGCATCAGCCAGCTCGGCTCGGCGGAGATCCCGGTCGTCGTGGTCGACTGTCAGCGGTCCGGCCCCTCCACCGGGATGCCGACCAAACCCGAGCAGAGCGACATCGGCATGGTGGTGCATGGCGGCAACGGTGACTTCCCCCGGGTGGTGCTCGCCCCAGGGGATCCCACCGACTGCTTCGAGCTGGGTGTCGAGGCGACCAACCTGGCCCACCTCTTCCAAGGGCCCGTCTTCGTGCTCTTGGACCAGGCCGTCTCCCAGGACTCGATGACGGTGCCGCCCTTCGCCGTCGACGAGGTGGAGATCGAGCCGGGCAAGGTGCTGACCGCCGAGGAGCTGGCGGCGATGGGGGAGTACCGGCGGTACGCCATCACCGAAGACGGGATCTCACCGTGGGCGGTGCCGGGGACACCGGGGGGGATGAATCTGGTCACCGGCAACGAACGGAACGAATGGGGCCAGGTCTCCACCGATCCGACCAACCGGGTGGCGATGATGGACAAGCGCATGCGCAAGTTGGAGACGGTGCTCCCCCGACTGCCCCGAGGACGGCGCTTCGGGCGCGCCGACGCCCCCGTGGGGATCCTCGGCATCGGCATGCAGCTCGGCGTCATGGTCGAAGCGGTGGAGCTGCTGGAAGCCGACGGGATCGCCGTCGCCGGTTTCCAGCCCCGCACCCTGTGGCCGCTCCTCGACGAGACGGCGGAGTTCGTCGAGGCCCGGGAGCGGGTGTACGTCGTCGAACACAACGCCGAAGCCCAGCTCACCCATCTCCTGGCGTCGGTCGGGATACCCCGAGAACGGCTGGTCCCGATCCTCCGGTACGACGGCATCCCCTTCCGGCCCGGTGAGCTGGCGGGGAGGATCCTGGCCGAGGAGGTGGGGGCATGACCGCCACCTACGCCCCCGCCCGTCCCATCTGGTGCGCCGGATGCGGCCATTTCGGCGTCCAGGGCGCGATGGCCCACGCCTTCGCCGCCCTGCAGATCCCGCCTCACGAGATCGTCGTGCTCGCCGGGATCGGATGCAGCGGCACGGTCCAGAACAACCTCGGCACCTACGGCTACCACGCCCTCCACGGTCGGGTGCTCCCCACCGCCGCCGGGGTGCATCTCGCCAACCCCCATCTCACAGTCGTCGCCGCCGGCGGCGACGGCGACGGGTACGCCATCGGCATGGGCCATCTCGTCCACGCCTTCCGACGGGACCTCCCCTTCGTCTACGTCGTGATGAACAACGGCGTCTACGGACTCACGAAGGGCCAGGACTCGCCGACCCGACACGGACTCTCGGGCATCGGCGGGTTCGACGCCATCGACCTGGGACTGTCGATCCCGGCGACGGGCTTTCTCGCCAGGGGCTTCAGCCGTCACCCGGCGCAGCTTCAGCGGCTCATGACCGACGCCATCCGGTACGCCCGGGAGGCGAAGGGGTTCGCCTTCATCGAGGTGCTGTCGCCGTGTGTGACCTACAACGACACCTACGCATCCTGGGAACAGGCGGTCGTCGACGTCGCCCACGTCGACGACCACGACCCGACCGACCGAGCCGCGGCGTTCGCGGTGACGACGGGGCTGGCGGCGGAAGGGAAGATCGCGACGGGTCAGATCCTCCTCGATCCGGACCGTGAACCCCGCCGCGAGCCGGTCCCCGCCGCCGAGGACCTCCGGCCGGCGGTCCACGCCTCCGCCTACGCCGAGATCCTCGACCGCTACCGAGTCTGAGCAGGCGTCACATCTCGACGACCTGACGGAGGGCGGCGCCGTCCGCCAGTCGGTCGAGGGCGGCGTTGAGGTCGTCGAGGGGGACGTGGTGGGTGACGAGACGGGCGGCGGGGAAGGAGCCGTCTCGGTAGAGGTCGACGAACCGCGGGACCTCCCGGCGGACGTCACACGACCCGAGGTAGCTGCCACGGATCGTCAGGCCCTTCGCCACCAGAGGGGCGAGCTCCAGGGCGTGGGCGACCCCGGGACCCGGGAGGCCGAGGGTCGTGACCGTCCCGCCCGCACGGACCAGCCGCATCGCCAGCTCGAAGCCCTCGAGGGTGCCGGAGGCCTCGAGGGCGTGATCGAACCCCCCGCCGGTCCGGGAGAGGAGCTCCTCGATCACCTGGTCGGTGGGGACGGCCCCGTCGGTGGCTCCCATCGCCGACGCGGCGGCGAGCTTCGATTCCAACCGGTCGAGGGCGACGATCGGTACGGCCCCGGCGATCGCCGCGCCGGCGACGGCGGCGAGGCCGACGGCTCCCAGCCCGATCACCGCCACCGACTGGCCGGGGCCGACACCGGCGGTGTTCAGCGCCGTGCCCGCGCCGCACAGGACCGCACACCCGAACACCGCCACGTCCCGGGCGGGGAGGCCCGACGGGATCGGCACGGCCGAGGGTTCGGCGACGAGGGCGTACTCGGCGAAGGCGGCGACGCCCATGTGGTGGTGGATCGGCGAGCCTCGATGGGTGAGGCGGGTCCCGCCGGTGAGGAGCTCTCCTCGGAGGTTGGCGGCCATCCCGACCTTGCACAGCCATGGCTCACCGGCTTCACACCGGGGACAGGTCCCGCACTGGGGCAGGTAGACGAGGACGACGTCGTCTCCCACACCCACTCGCTCGACCTCGGGTCCCACCGCCTCGACGGTCCCGGCGGCCTCGTGGCCCACCACCATCGGCAGCGGCCAGACCCGGGCTCCGGTCACCACGGAGAGGTCGGACCGACACAGCCCCGCCGCCTGCACCTTCACCAGCACCTCCCCGGGACCGGGCTCGGGGAGTTCCAGCTCGACGATCTCGAAGGGACGGGACTCGGCGAAGGGGCGGGGTAGGCCCCGTTCTCGGAGGACGGCCCCCCGGAAGGTGACCGTCATGATCGGTGGCTGGCCCCGGCGGCCACGGCGTCACCTCGCTCCATCGACTCCGGAGACTGTAGCCGTGGGCCGGAGGGGCAGGGCCGATGGGTTCGTTCACCCATG
>Ga0256839_1003888_pt1 | contig 15026 bp, 11 predicted proteins | sample 354166metaG_FD_185968 | JGI IMG/M metagenome (GOLD analysis project Ga0256839, IMG submission 185968) | Hydrothermal vent microbial communities from Mid Atlantic Ridge, Atlantic Ocean - 354-166 | ecosystem: Environmental > Aquatic > Marine > Hydrothermal vents | place: Atlantic Ocean: Mid... | reverse complement strand
TATACCGTAGACGGCCATCTGGTCATTGTCACTACCGACCGCATTTCTGCATTTGACCATATTCTGCGTCAGACCATCCCTTTCAAAGGGCAGGTGCTCAACCAACTGGCGGCTTATTTCTTTCAGCACACGGCCGATCTGGTCCCGAACCACGTTGAGGCCGTGCCGGACCCCAACGTAACGGTGGCCCGGAAGTGTCGCCCTATTCCCATTGAGTTTGTGGTGCGCGGCTATCTGGCCGGCCACGCGTGGCGGGTTTATCGGAGTGGCCGTCGAGAACTCTGTGGTAAAAAGCTGCCGGAGGGGCTGGTGCAGAATGCCCGGCTGCCGGAACCGATTCTGACGCCGGCTACCAAAGCGACTGAAGGACATGATGAGGACATCAGCCGGGATGAGATCCTGGCGCGTGGGCTGCTGGACGCCAAAACGTTCGATCGCATTGAGGCCATCGCGCTGGCGCTGTACCATCGTGGTAGTGAGATGGCCGCACGCCGTGGCTTGATCCTGGTCGATACCAAATATGAGTTTGGTATTGATGAGGAAGGGACAATCCGATTGATCGATGAGGTCCATACTCCCGATTCGTCGCGCTACTTCTACGCAGATGAATACGAAGAACGCCTGCGTAAGGGACTCCCTCAGCGTCAGCTTTCCAAAGAGTTCGTGCGGGAGTGGCTGATGGATCACGGCTTTATGGGACAGACAGGACAGCAGTTGCCTGATCTTCCAGATGAGATATGCGTGGAAATCGCTCGGCGGTACATTGAAGTGTATGAATTGCTGACCGGTGAGACGTTTATTCCAGATACCCACCCGGATCCCGAACAGCGTATTCGAGAAAACCTGGCAACCCTCCCTCTGCTGCAGGCTCAGCTCAATCGATAAAAGGCCGGGCGGCGGTCTTTAAACAGGTCATTATAAGAGGTGAGGCGTCGGTTGCGGGCTTCCTGTGGTTCGATCTCGGCAATGCCTACGTGATCTCCTTCGGGCGGGGCTTCCTGGAGTACACGTCCGGCAGGATCGCATATCAGGCTCCGACCGATAAACCGCAGCGTTTCCCGGCCATTCGATTCTGTGCCATAGCGATTGGCGGTGATTGTAAAAACGTGATTTTCCAGTGCGCGAATAGGCATGGCGCGGGGGCAGTCTGGCCGCACCAGATTGGAGGGATGCGCAATAACGTCGGCCCCCAGCAGGGCCAGCGTGCGTGCGGCCTCCGGAAAGTACCAGTCGAAGCAGATCATCACACCCAGCCGGTAAGGTTGGCTGTTTCGATCGGATACCTCAAAGACCTGAAAGCCCAGATCGCCCGGACTGAAGTGTAGCTTTTCCTCATAGAACAGGTGCACCTTGCGATAGCAGCCAATTAGCCCCTCAGGGCCCACCACGACCGCGCTGTTGAAAAACTGATCGCCGCTTCGCTCCGGAAGGCCGCCCACCAGCACAGCTCCGGTCTCACGACACCAGTCAAGCATCCATTGAGTAATGGGGCCTTCAGGGATGGGTTCAGCCACGGTTGCCAGATCGTCCAACGATCTGAAAAAGTAACCGCTGGCAAAAAGCTCCGGCAGAACAATCAGATCAGCCTCGACTCCTTCAAGAAGAGCTTCAACCCGACCCAGGTTATGTGCTACGTCAAGATAGACCGGATTGTATTGAAGGTACGCAATGCGCATGATCAATCAGCGGGGCTTTGGCTCGGGGATGCCTTCTTCTACCCAGACGGTCTGCCCATCGGAGAGCGTTTCGCGCTTCCAGATGGGTACCTGGCATTTCAGGGAGTCAATCAGAAAACGACAGGCTTCGAAAGCCTCGGCGCGGTGAGGCGTAGCTACACCGACCAGTACGCTAATCTCACCGGGGGGCACGTTACCGAGCCGATGCCAGAGACAGAGCCGACGTATTGGCCAGCGGTGTTGTGCTTCGTCCGAGAGGTGGCTCATTTCAGCCAGGGCCATTGGCTCATAGGCTTCGTAAAAAAGCGAGCGTGTTTCACGATTGTCCGTCCACTGACGTGTGGTCCCCATAAACAGAGCCAGTCCGCCAGCTTCCGGAGTCTGGAGAAACGAGACAGCTTTGGCTACAGGGAGCGCCTCAGAAAGAAGCCAGAGCCAGACTGTGGGTGAACGAAATTCCATCGTTAATCCGCCTGGTTACGGTTTCGTTGATGTTTCAGCCGCCGCTTACGGGCGTGATAAGGGCAATTTCGTCTTTTTCGTGCAGTTCGGTTGATGTCGGTACATACGTCTGATTGACGGCCAGCCGGATGACCGATCGGTAGTCGGCAATTACCGGATACTGCTGGGCAAGATAGTCCAGCAGGTGGTCTCCGGTGGCCGGTGCGGGGAGTGTTATTTCCAGCTCATGCTGACCGATACGCTCGCGTAGTACGCTGAAAAGTAGTACGCGTAGCCGAATGTAGGGTGTTTCGTGCATGGGTTCAGCGGAAGCGAATAACTTGAATCGGATGCATGTGGGCAGCTATCCGGGCCGGTATAAAAGAAGCCAGTCCACACAGTCCGATGGCGACGATAGCTACCCATATAAAATCGATACCGTGCAAGGCAACCGGTGCTGTCTGTAGATAGTAGGCCTCTGCGGGTAGCGGGATAATGCCAAACTGTTTTTGTATCAGGGCCAGGCTCAGCGCCAGTAATTCGCCCAGTAGGGTGCCGATTAGTCCGGTCAGGGTTCCCAGGATCAGGTATAGGCGCTGGAGTCTTCGGCGCGAAGCCCCCATACTGGCCAGAATGCCGATTTCCCGTGCCTTTTCCAGAATCACCATCAGTAATGTTGCCAGCATGTTGAAAGCCGCGACAATGATAATCATACTGATAACCAGGGGGACAATACTTTCTTGCAGCCGAACCCAGGCAAAAAGATTGCGAAAGACCTCGTAGATGGTACGCGCGATGACCGGTAGTCCGAAATATACTTCGATCTGTTCGGCAACGCGGGCGGCCTGATTGACATCTTCGAGGGTAAGATCAAAGCGGGTTACCTCGTCCGGTCCGTATTCCAGTAATGTACGTGCGGCGTCAAGAGAAGTAAAGACGTAGATTCGGTCGAAGTCGGCCAGGAGTGTTTCGTACAGCCCAGCTATGTAAAACTGGCGCACCCGAAGGCGAGGGCGTGCAGTGGCAGGAAGATGACGCATGGAGAACAGCGTAACCAGATCGCCTGGTTTCAGCGCAAGCTGCTCGGCTAACTGGCGGCTTATGATCAATCCCGGTCGGCCGAGACTATCGGGGGCGAAGCGGGCTGTGCCGGCTATCAGGCTTTGCTGCAGGTATTCGGGAAGTTTCGGGCTGCCCCAGAGCGCAACGCCATCCACTTCACGCCGGCTACGCCGGATAAGTACGAACTCCTGGACGACGGGGCGAACGGAGACAACCCCGGGCATACGTTGCAGGGCTGCTTCCATCCATGCTGCATCCGTCAGAGGGGCGTCGCGCAGGTTCTCTACCTGGATATGTGCGCCAAAGCCAGTGATTTTGTTTTCAATCTCCTGTCTGAAGCCATGTGCAATGGAGAGGGCCAGTAGTAAAGAGGCCACGCCAACGGTTACGCCACCGATGGCAATGTAAGTAACAAAGCGTAGAAAGCGCCGCCCTTCTTCGCGTCCCTGAGCACCGCGAAGGTAGCGCAGTGCGACAAACAGCTCGAAGTAAAGGGATCGTATCACAATACTTTCCCTATGTTCTGGTAGGTTGGATTGTCTGAAACTTCTAAAGTAGCAGTGTATATTTTCTCTCCCTGTAAAAGATTTCAGAAGGTCCTGTGACTGCGCATGTTGTACGCCAGCAGCTACGTACGCTGGTTCGCGAAGTAAAAAAGCGGGCCTATGTTCCGTACTCGAAGCGTCCGGAGGCAGTGGTGCTGTTGCTTGCGGATGGCAACTGGATTCCCGGCGTGCGTGTTGAAAGTGCCTCCTTTTCGTTAACAATTCCGCCGTTGCTGAATGCCTGGACGACAGCAATTGCTCTGGATCGCTGTGACGTAGTGGCTGTGGCCTTTTCAGGAACGGTTGATGCGAGCGTGCGCGCGTTCATCGAAGGGCTGGAGTTGACGTTTGATATGTGGGAAGATTGGCTGGTGGCCGACTCGCGTATGCTACCATCAGTACGAGAGCCACTTTCTCCCTTCTGTAGTGGGCGGTTTGCGGATCCTGCGCAGGGCGTTCTTGCTGCACGTCGGATAGCGGAACGGGCGTGGGCTCCACATTCGCGTTTTCCAGTAGGTTGTCTATTACAGTTTGAAGATGGTCGATGCATTCCAGGTGTTAATGTAGAGCATCCGGACTGGACGCGTACGCTGTGTGCGGAGCGGAATGCACTGGGAACGGCTTTGAGTTATGGTGTACCAGGGACTTCTTGGAGAGCACTTTTTTTATCCTGTGTAAAAGATGTACAGGGAACACCCTGTGGTGCCTGTCGCCAGTTGCTGGCTGAGCATTGTCCGTCGCTAACTGTTTGGATGGATCGAGGGGGGGCGAACCCGCCAGAGGTTTCGGTGGTTGAGTCTTTGTTGCCGGGTTTTTTTGTGTTGCAATAACAGCATTTGTGTATGCTTCAGCTTGCCTGGCCGTTGGCCCTCTATATCCTGCTACTGGGCGTGACGCTCGCCTTTGCCGTCTGGAGCTACCGCCGTACCCCTCATTTGAAGCGATACCAGCGCCTGCTGTTAACCCTACTTCGCGGAGGCACTTTTGGCCTGCTTGTGACGCTGCTGGCTGACCCGTTGCTGGTACGCACAAAACGCCAGCAAGTACCAGCCGAACTGGCGGTGTTAATTGACGATAGTGCCAGCCTTCCACTCGCCGCTCGCGACACCAGCCGTCGCCTGGCACAACGACTACAACAGACAATCCCCTGGGATGCATTTCGTTCAGTACGTCTGCACCTGTATCGCTTTGGAGCGACCCTCCAGCCCCTTTCTGCTGCTTCCGATTTAGCCGATTCACTTCACTTTCGACAGATACGTACCAATCTGACCCGGGCAATCCAGGAGGTTCAGCAGCGTCACCCGCAACTGCGCGCGATCGTATTGATCTCAGATGGCCAGTTCAACGAGGGGCCTTCGCCGATCTATGAGGCTGAGCGGCTCGGCATGCCCGTTTTTACTGTTGCTGTTGGTGATACCAATCGTCCCCGAGATCTATGGATTGATCGGATTGAGACCAATACCATCGCCTATGTCCGATCTCGGCTGCCCGTAACAGCTTATCTGCAGGCGCGAGGCTTTCCCCAAACCGAAGTAACGGTAGCCCTTGAAGTCAATGGTCGGGAGATCAGACGCCAGCACCATGTCCTGGCAGCGCCTGAGGTGCAAACAGCGATTTCATTCACCTATGAACCACAGCGTCCTGGCTTGTATCAGATTGGCGTGCGGGTGTATCCGGTTGTTGGGGAGTTTTCTACTGACAATAACAGAGAAAGCGTCACTGTTCGTGTACTCGAACGTCGACGGCGCCTGCTGCTCATCGGCGCTGCCCCGGATCCCGATCTGGCCATGTTGCAACGCCTGCTTGCGCGTAACACGGACCTGGAAGTAGTAACCCGGGTGCAACGTGATGCCCGCCGCTTCTATGGCGGCCCGCTACCAGATACACTGGAGACGTTTGATCTGATCATCCTGGCCGGCTACCCTGGCCAGGATGCCAACCCCATTGATCTGCAGCGCGTTGCAGATGCCGCCCAACGTGTCCCCATCCTATTTCTGCTGAACCCCTATCATACTGATCTACAACGCTTGCGAGTACTGACAGAGGCCCTGCCGGCTCGTCCGGATCAGATATTACCGGGACGCGTGACAGTTGCCTTCCAGCTATCGCCTGCCACGCGTACCCATACCCTCCTTGACCTGCCCGGCGGCATTCCCAACGCCCTTGATCAGCTTCCTCCACTGCGTACAAGGCGAACTACCTGGACAATTGCGCCGGATGCGCGTTTGCTGGCTACTGGACAACCTGAAGATGGTGGTGCCCCTGTTCCGTTACTCCTTGTGCAGGAGCGAAGTGGTCATCGACGTGCGGCACTTCTGGGGAGTGGCGTCTGGCGATGGAGTAATCCACCCGCCGCATTTGATGAGCTGCGCATCTTCTGGGAAGCCCTGCTTGAAAACCTGGTGCAGTGGCTGACCGCACCTGTCAACAGTCAGCGGGTGCGTATCTGGCCGGAGCGCGAAACGTTCGGCGAGGACGAGCCGGTACGACTGCTGGCTGAGGTCTATGACGAACGGCTGGCGCCTGTAGCGAACGCCGTCGTAACTGTAGAAGTGTGGAGTGCCGACAGCACCCATTACCCCTTCCGGATGGAGTCAACGGGCAACGGTCGCTATTACTTACGCATTGACCAGCTACCACAAGGCCTGTATCGTTATCAGGGTGAGGCTCGACGAGAAAAAGAGCTGCTTGGGCGCGATAGCGGATACTTTGCCGTTGGCATGTCAACCCTTGAACTTAAAACCCCTTGGGCTGACTATGCGTTGCTGCGACAGCTGGCGCGACGAACCCAGGGCCACTTCTTTACGCTGGAAAATGCCTCTCGCCTTCCAGACGTGTTGTACCGTAGGGGTTTGCTTGTACCAGAGGATACTTGGATACAGACAGAATGGCGTCTACGGATGACGTGGCCTCCTCTATTCTTGATTATTTTGCTACTTGCTGCTGAGTGGGTTCTACGCAAGCGTTTTGGGGTTGTTTAGATTTGCAATAACGGACTTAGCACCACATAACGCCATGTACCGCTTGCTGTGGATCTTCCTGATCCCCATCCCGCTTCAGGCCCAGCTCTTCGAAACCTTCAACGATGGCAACTTTACGGACAATCCCCCCTGGTATGGCCCCCACCGCTACTGGACCATCGATACCCTCAACGGAGACCCGCTTCTCCGCTCCAATGGCCCACCCCAGCCCGATACCCTCTTTCTTGTAACACCTTCCACCACTTCCTGGGGTCTCTGGCAAGCAACCATCTACTATGAGCAGGTTAATCTTAGCAATTTCAATGGGATAAGAATTTACCTGATGGCTGATACCTCAGTCCTGAAGGCACCGGTCCGTGGCTATTTTCTCCAGTTGGGAACCAATAATAGTGATGAAGTGCGCCTCTACCGACAGGATGGCGATCCGGCTACCCGACGCGTCTTGCTCGGCCGAAGCACGCCCCTATTGACCGAACCTACACGAACCCTTATCCTGAAAGTCCTCCGTACCGAAACTGGCCGATGGAGCGTTTTTCTGGAGGGACGCCTGCTCTTTGAAACTACCGATGCCACTTACTGGCACAGCCGCTATTTTGGTCTATGGGTCAAACACACCACGAAAACCGGCCGGAACTACGCCTTCGACGATCTACTGGTCGCTGGCGAAGCAAATCGTCCTGATTACACCCCACCCCAGGTCACCTCGGTTGTCTATCAGCAACAACGACGTGCCTTCATGGTGGCCTTCTCTGAGCCAATCGACACCCTCCAGGCAACTCCAGATGCGTTCTACATAGCTGCTTCGTCCTTCGCTGGCCCCCCTGACTACCTGCAATGGGAACCGTCCGGCCAGATCGCTCGCCTGCACTACGCGCGCATTCCCCCTTCCGGCACCTATCAGCTGCAAGTCTATGGCCTGCAGGACCTGGCCGGCAACGTGTTGCGCGACACCGTAGTTACCTTTACCGTAACAACCGATACCCTTCCGCCTCGCCTGATCGACCTGTATCCTATCAACAGCCGCCAGCTCGGCGTGGCCTTCGACGAACCGGTTACCGGGTGTGATCCGGCTGCCTATCGCCTGATCGACGGCCCACCCGTCTTTCAGGTACTGGACTGCCCCTCGTGGCCGCGAACCCAGTTTGTACTCCTACTGGCAAGCGCCATGGTGGCGCAGACGACCTACCGCCTGCACATCGAAGCCGTAACCGATACCGTCGGCAATGCCATTCTTCCGGTGCAACGTTCGTTTCTATTCCCGGGCGATCCCGAGCCGGCCATGCCGGGCGATTTGATCCTCAACGAAGTGCTCTATGCACCAACCCAATCAGCTCCTGAGTTTGTGGAGCTGTACAATCGCGCAGCATATGCCCTGGATTTGCAGCAGGTGTACTGGCAGGATGCCCGAAGCCAACCTCAACCCTTAGCAACGCGCCCTTTTCTGATCGCCCCCGGCGCCTACGTCGTGCTGACGGCCGATACGGCCACCCTGCGGGCCCACTTTGGTCCGGTTTCGGTACGCCTTCAACCCGATCCCTGGCCTCCTCTCAATAATGATGCAGATGCGGTTGTGTTGAAACGAAGCGATGGCCTGCTACTCGATTCGCTCTGGTACGCAGCCTCCATGGGCGAGCCCGGCCGCTCACTGGAACGCCGCGATCCAGATCTACCGACCTGGCTTGCTGATAACTGGGCCGTCAGCACGGCTCCGAAGGGAGCCACCCCCGGCCGCCAGAACAGCCAATACGAACCAGACCGGACCCCACCTGGCCTTCGCTTTGTGGCCGTTCGTGACAGCGTAACCGTTGTGGCCTTCTTTGACGAAATGCTCGATGTTACCTCGGTCCAACCCGAAGCCTTTTCTCTGGAAGACGGGACCTATCCGCAAACGGCCACCTGGGTTTCCCGACAGCGTCAGGTCGTGCTACGTTTTGCGCAGCCACTTCGGCAGCGAAAGCTGATCGTTCGTAACCTGCGCGATCTAAAGGGCAACCGACTGGATTCGGCCGTACGCCCCCTGGCCTACCCGCCCGCTCCCCATACCCTGCGCATTAACGAAATCCTTTATGCCCCGCTGGCCGATCCGTACGATGATCGCCCCGATCAGCCCGAGTACATCGAATTAATTAACCGGTCCACGTATCATCTTAATCTTGAAGGGCTCTTCTGGACCGACCTTCCAGACGAAAAAGGACGGGCCGATACGGTTCGCTTGCCCATTCAATGGCAGGCGCTGGCTCCGGACAGTCTGGCGCTCATCTTCAATGTGCCCTCCGGCGAAGATCCCCTGACCTTCCTGGAAGCAGCTTTTCCAGGAACCATCCGTCATCCAGGTACCCTCTGGATTCCCATATCAGGCAACGCGCTTGGATTGCGCAACGACGGCGACCTTATCCATCTTCAGTATGGATCGCTGACCCTCGATTCGGTACACTATCGCCCTGCCTGGCATCTGCCTGGGGTCCGAGCAACAACGGGTTTAGCCCTGGAGCGCTTATTGCCAGACGGACCGTCGAACGATCCGGCCAACTGGACCAGTAGTCCGGATCCTTCCGGCGGGACGCCCGGGCGTCCCAATGCGGCCCGGCTGGATGTACCGCCTTCTTTTCCCGAAGAGGTCAAGCTGGAGATCATGCCTTCCCCGTTTTCACCAGACGGCGATGGAATTGATGATGTCGCCATCCTACGCTTTAAACTACCGGCGGCAGCACTGGTCCGCGCCCGCATCTTTGACCATCAGGGCCGGCTTGTCCGCACGCTGGGACCCGTTAACAGCGGTACGCAGGGCATGCTTCTCTGGGATGGACGCGACGACGCCAACCGCACGCTCCCCATCGGCATTTACATCGTTTTCCTTGAAGCCATGGATGGTCGAGGCGGCCGTCTGTTCACGCAGAAGGCCTCGGTGGTACTGGCGCGGCGACTTTGGTAGCCACGGAACAGCCGTGCTCACGGTACGTTCTCAAACAGGCATCTAAGGACGCGACGATTGATAATCATTATGGGCAACGCAACATTGCAGTGTCCTGTTCGGCTGACACCCCGCGCCGCTCAGGAAATCCGGAAAATCATGCAGACCAAGCAGATTCCGGAAGGATATGCACTGCGTGTGGGCGTGCGCGGAGGAGGTTGCTCAGGCATGAGCTATCTGCTCGGTTTTGATCGTAAACGAGAATACGACCTGGAGTTTGAAGTCGAAGGTATTCCCATTTACATGGATCGCCGCCACGGCCTATATTTGATGGGAACAACCATCGACTATCACGACGGGCTGAATGCCCGGGGATTCGTTTTTAACAATCCCAATGCTACCCAGACCTGCGGCTGCGGCTCAAGTTTTGCAGTATGAATCGACGGACGAGCGGGCCGCAGACGCGGGGTGCAGGACAACAACCCCGCGTTTTTTTGTAGGAACAGCACTCTAAAGCCTCGGTTAACAGCATAAGATCAGCGTCTGCCAATTGCTATGGCACGCTGGTCGCATAATAGCAGCCTTCAACGTGCCGAAAGGCTCGCCGGGCTGTCTTAAAGCCAGATGAAGTAGTTATGGAAGGAAACTTCTCCAACAGAGTTCGAGACGTTATTTCCTACAGCCGGGAAGAGGCGATCCGGCTGGGACACGATTACATAGGAACGGAACACCTGTTGCTCGGCATCATCCGAGAGGGCGAAGGCATCGCCGTACAGATCCTTCGCAACCTCGGATGTGACCTGCTGAAGTTGAAAAAAGCTATTGAGGACGCAGTACGCAGCACCAGTGGTCCGACCACGGTCGTAGGGAACCTGCCCCTGACCAAGCAGGCGGAAAAGGTGTTGAAAATAACCTACCTGGAAGCCAAACTGTACAAAAGCGATGTCATTGGCACGGAACACCTGCTGTTGAGTCTGCTGCGAGATGAGGAAAACATTGCCGCGCAGATCCTACAGCAGGGATTCTCGATTACCTACGACGCGGTGCGAGCCGAGCTGGATGCGATCCTGAGTGGCAAAGCATCAGCCCGGAGTAGTAGTGAAAGCGGCAGTCGCTTTTCATCCAGATACAGTAGAGCGCATACAAAGATGGAAAAGAGCAAAACGCCCGTGCTGGACAACTTCGGCCGCGACCTGACCAAGCTGGCCGAAGAGGGGAAGCTGGATCCCGTCATCGGACGGGAGCGGGAGATTGAACGGGTTGCCCAAGTACTCAGCCGCCGTAAGAAAAATAACCCTGTGTTAATTGGCGACCCCGGGGTGGGTAAGACCGCCATCGTAGAGGGTCTGGCCATGCGCATCGTGCAACGCAAGGTCAGCCGCGTCCTCTACGATAAACGAATCGTTTCCCTCGACCTGGCTGCCCTTGTGGCTGGCACGAAGTACCGCGGCCAGTTCGAGGAACGCATGAAGGCGGTGATGAACGAGCTCGAAAAAAACCCGGATGTTATTCTCTTCATCGACGAGCTGCATACGATCGTCGGAGCCGGAGGTGCTTCAGGCTCGCTGGATGCTTCAAACATGTTCAAGCCGGCACTGGCACGCGGCGAAATTCAGTGCATCGGAGCCACAACACTGGACGAGTACCGCCAGTACATTGAAAAAGACGGTGCCCTTGATCGCCGCTTCCAGAAGATCATGGTCGATCCTTCCACGCCGGAAGAGACCATAGAAATTCTTCAGAAGATTAAAGATCGCTACGAGGCGCATCATAATGTCCGCTACACAGACGAGGCGATTGAGCTGTGCGTCAAGTTCTCGGAGCGATATATCACCGACCGGTTCCTCCCGGACAAAGCCATTGACGTCATGGATGAAGCCGGGGCCCGGGTGCACTTGAAGAACATCCGGGTACCCAAGGAAATTGTCGAACTTGAAGAAGAGATCGAACGCGTCCGGGAAGAAAAGAATCGGGTCGTCAAAAGTCAGCGTTTCGAAGAGGCGGCCCGATTGCGCGACCGGGAGAAAAAGCTGCTCGAAGAGCTGGAAGTGGCCAAGCGTGCCTGGGAAGAGCGCGTGCAACATGAGGTTCATGAGGTCACCGCACAGGATATTGCCGAAGTCGTGGCCATGATGACCGGCATCCCGGTCGATAAGATCACCGAGCCGGAGCAGAAAAAGCTGCTCCGCATGGAAGAAGCACTTAAAAGCCGGGTGATCGGTCAGGACGAGGCCATCTCCAAGTTGGCACGGGCGATTCGGCGTACACGGGCCGGCCTCAAAGATCCCAAGCGACCCATCGGTTCCTTCATCTTCCTTGGCCCAACCGGTGTCGGTAAAACCGAGCTGGCCAAAGCACTGACGGAGTACCTCTTTGACTCTGAAGATGCGCTGATCCGTATCGACATGAGTGAATACATGGAGAAGTTCTCCGTCAGCCGCCTGATCGGTGCACCGCCGGGCTACGTGGGCTACGAAGAAGGAGGCCAGCTCACCGAAAAAGTGCGGCGCAAGCCCTACTCTGTCGTTCTGCTCGACGAAATCGAAAAGGCGCATCCGGATGTGTTCAACATCCTGCTCCAAGTACTGGACGACGGCATCCTGACCGACGGTCTGGGCCGCCGGGTTGACTTCCGTAACACCATCATCATCATGACCTCAAACATCGGAGCTCGGGAAATCAAAAACCTGGGCAAGGGCATCGGCTTTACGCAGAGCGAACAGCCCTTCAACTACCAAGCGATGAAATCCACGGTTGAAGATGCACTCAAGCGCGTCTTTAACCCTGAATTCCTGAACCGGATTGATGACGTGATCGTCTTCCAACCTTTGGAGAAAGAGCACATTTACCAGATCATCGACCTGATGGTCTCCGACCTGCTCAGACGAGCAGGCGATCTTGGCATTCAGATCGAGTTTACGCAGGCAGCCCGGGACTTCCTGGTGGAAAAAGGCTACGATCCGCAGTATGGAGCGCGCCCGCTCCGACGGGCCATCCAGAAGTATGTGGAAGACCCGCTGGCTGAGGCCATCCTGAGTAATGAAGTCAAGGAAGGTGATCTGGTTGTGATTAACTACGACGAATCGGTCAAACCCGGAGAGCTCATTTTCGAAACCCGTCCATCTGCTGAGGCGGAAGCGGCATCGCCTGAAAAGCCTGAAGCTGCCGAGGAAGGCACAACAGAATGAAGGCAGGGTGTGCTCTTTCTTAAAAGCGTCGGCGGGCATGCCCGCCGACGCTTTTTTGTTGGTCTTTAGCGGTATAGTAAGCTGGGAGCCTTCATCCGTTGCACCTCCTGACCTGCATACTGCACTACATAAGTGAACCCTGGCTGCAAGCTATAGGCCCCCACAACCCCGTCGCGGCGCAGAGCCAGAAAGCCAACCTGAGGTGGAGGATCCTCTGGACTTTTCGCCCGAAAGCGTTCCACCGCTTTTCGACAGGCTACTTCCGGTTCGTCTCCCTGCCGCATCAACTCCACAATGAGGTGGGAGCCGGCAATACGAATCACCCCTTCTCCCCATCCAGTAGCACAGGCCGCCCCAACCTCATCGTCTACAAATAATCCAGCCCCAATAATGGGCGAGTCCCCCACCCGCCCTCGCCATTTAAATGCAGCTCCACTGGTAGAGCAGGCCCCGGCCAGATGTCCGGTCGCGTCTACCATCAACAAAGCGACGGTGTCGTGCCCTGAAATTCGGTTGGTGTTTTCAATATTGGGAGGAGGTACCGAAGCTCTCTGTTGGGCCTTCCAACGCTCCCAGTCCTGCCGAGCTTCTGGAGTCAACAGATCTACTTCGTCAAACCCTTCTGCCCGGGCAAACGCCGCAGCGCCTTCGCCCACCAGAAAAACATGCGGAGACTTTTCCATGACACGCCGCGCTACTGACACCGGATGCATAAAACCCTCCAGAAAAGCTACCGCGCCACAGCGACCGGATCCTTCCATAATGGACGCATCTAAGGTAACGCGTCCGGTTGCGTCCGGGTAGCCTCCGAGTCCAACAGTTCGTACGGTCGGATCGGCTTCGACTACCCGTACGCCTGCCTCTACTGCATCCAGTACGTCTCCCCCCTGATGAAGCACCTGCCAGGCCTTTTCAACGGCCATCCGTCCATGATCCCAGGTAGCCACCGCAGCCGGTCGGCTGCGTCCCAGTGACGACCTGCACCCAGGTCCGAAAAACCCCAACAGGCCAGAAATCAGCCCCAGCCGAATCAGTTCTCTTCGTTGCATTGCAATAACGGATTTAATGTGGCCATAAGGCACCGCAACGCGCCTCCCACATCCCCACTGTACTCCCAGAACATTAACCCTCCCAGCCGCTGCGCCCGCACATACGCAACCTTCGCTGCCAGCGACTGATGGTCTTCGTACGAAATAAAAACACGCCTTTCCGCATGCCACAGATAGGGCGCCTGCGCCTCCGCATCCCAGTACCGTATAAATCCCTCCTGCCCCAGGTAGCGACGCTGCAAGACTGCAAAAGAAAGCGCCTCTGCCATCGCACGCTCATAGGGCTGATACCGCCCCTGGTGCTCCGAACGCACTCCCTGCCACCCTCGCCCGTAGAACGGCACTCCGATCACCAACTTTTCTCGCGGCACACCGGCCGCCAGATAACGTCGCACAGCCCCGTCCACCGATATCCCCTCGGGATCCAGCGTCGATGGATACAGGTTGGCATGATGCCCTGTGTGGGCCGTCCAGCTCCCGTGAAAATCATACGTCATCAGGTTGATGAAATCCACCAGCGGGTGCACCTGCTCGATCTCGACGTGCTCCAGATAGGTTGGACTAGCTGCCGCCGCAATGGTCAGTAGATACGCGCGTCCTTGCTCCTGCGCCAGCGAATCCAACCACGCCCGCACCGTGGCCAGCAACCGGGTAAAGTTTTCCCGGTCTTCTGCCCGATAGATGTTCCCCTCGCCCGGCTGCCCCGGGTATTCCCAGTCAATGTCCAACCCGTCCAATCCGAACTCCACCAGCAGCGACCCCGCACTCGCGGCAAAACGCACTCGCGAGGCCGGCGTCAGGGCCGCGTCCGAAAAATAGTCGGACCATGTCCAGCCCCCCACGGACAGCAGCATCCGGGGGCCTTCCCCACTCCGCAGCGCCGTCAGGCGACGCAACCGCACACTGTCGGCCGCGGTCTCCAGCACGACCCGCCCATCAGGTCGCACGTTCGCAAAGGCAATGTTCACGTGCGTGAGCCCCGACAGATCCCATGTCTCCAGACTATCCATCCGCGGCCCGTACAGGTAACCCACCACTCGGTAGCTTAATGGCGGCTGCTCCAGCGTGCACCCCCAGAGCATCCATAACGCCAGCCAATAAAGTCTTCTGGTGCCCATCGGTGTCCGCATTCAGCGAAAAGAAAAAAACCGTACCGCACCCACAAAGTAGCTT
>Ga0256839_1003887_pt1 | contig 15026 bp, 10 predicted proteins | sample 354166metaG_FD_185968 | JGI IMG/M metagenome (GOLD analysis project Ga0256839, IMG submission 185968) | Hydrothermal vent microbial communities from Mid Atlantic Ridge, Atlantic Ocean - 354-166 | ecosystem: Environmental > Aquatic > Marine > Hydrothermal vents | place: Atlantic Ocean: Mid... | reverse complement strand
AAAGCCGGTTCGCCGAGCCGGTGGAGAAGTCGTTCTTTGCGTGGGAGCCGCCGCCCTGCGCACGCGCATGCAGCTTCACCCGGGCGCGAATAAAGGCCCAGTCCCCCCCGGCCAGCAGGTAGCTGTTGTTGGTGTGTATGTCGCGGTCGAAGCGCCTGTTGCGGTTTATGTTGCCGCCCTGCTCATTGAGGGCGGTTACGCTGTTCCAGCCCTTCCAGTTGTATTGGTAGCAATTCGTTTCCATGGTGATCAGCGTTTTCGCATGTTTGCAGTTATACCATTTGTCGTTGGCCCGCAGGATATAATAGCCGCGGAAACGAAACAGCGGTCGGACGCTGTAAAACTTTGTGACCCTCGGCCTGAACCAGAAACCGAACTCCGCATGACTGGTGATGCTGCCGACACCACCGACACAGCCCCAGCCGGCGCCCGTGGCGGAATTCCAGATATTCCTGCAACCCAGGTAATTTGCCGAGGCCGTGGAAAGCGCGCTGATCAAGCCATCCTGTTGGTCGTCGTCCGAGAATACCGCCGACCAGCTCGGCGTCAGCCGGAAGGCATCCTCCGGCAGCAGGGCCGATGAGACATCGAGACCACCATCGAGGTCGACGGACACCTGGGAAAGTTCGTCCATTTTTGCAATGGCGGTTTCCAGCTCGGCGCTGATGATCTCGTTCTCTTCCTGCTCCAGCGCATCGAGCTTGGCGATATTGACGCCCATGGCCTCCAGCGCCGCCCTGCCATTGGGCATTTCCGCCGCCGCCCGGGCCACCGCGCTTTTTTCCGCGATGGACATGGCCATTTCCTGGTTGTTTTCTTCGGTGATATAACGCGTGATTTCTTCATGCATGCGGGTCAATTCATTTGACACTTTCATTTTCGACTCTCCTTGGTTGACAAACGTCTTCTTCGATTCGTCCTACGCGGTGATGATCTCGACGCCAAGCGCCATCAACACGTTGCTGATATTGTTGTGGACCGTTACCTTGCTCGACCCCGCAAACAACAGTCCCGTTGCCTCACCCGTACCACGCTCCAGCAACAGCGAGCCCGAATCACCGCCCTGGGACATACCGGTGGTGAGGATCTGATTGCGGAAATACGCCACCCCCGAGGCGCCGTAGCCGACGGCGAGGGTGGCATCGACGCCGATGACCTTGCCGGTGGTGGTTTCCGTGGTGCGGCCGCTCTTGGTCACGGCCATGCCGAGGGTGGCCTCGACCGTGCCTTTCGGAATGCCCAGGCCGACGATGGAGGCGGTGACGTCGCGCAGATCGACGGGCTGCGCAATCGCCGCATCCACCAGATTGTGCGCGGCGGGATCATTGAAGCGAATCCGTACAAAGCGGGCCAGGCGGGCAATGGTGTCGTTGGCCACACTGCCGCCATCCACCCGGCCCGGTTGCAGGATGCGATCACCGCTGACGGCGGCGTTGGAATTGGCGAGCACGTGGTTGTTGCTGAGCATGTAGACGCGGCAGGGGGCGCAGGCATCCCGCACCAGGCAGCCGAAGGTGCCCGCGGTTATCCTGAAGTGCCCCAGGCTGTAGCCGGGCTGTACCGGGCGCATCCTGCTGGTGAAGGCCTGCGCCTCGATATCGCCGACCTCTACCACATCGGTCTTCACGTCATCCAGCGCCTTCGGCACCTGTTGGCGGGATTCCAGCGATTTCGCCGCCACCTTCTTTCTGACATAGACGCTGATGCAAGTCTCAGTGGTCATTTTTCCCTTCGTTTCCTTGAAGCCAATGCCCAGGCCGATGACATTGGGCAGTTGGAGAATGCTTTCCTCGCTGCCCTGTTTCACTTGCTGGATTTTCGCGAGCTGAATGTTTTTTTCATGCGCCATAGGTACTCTCCTTGTGTTTTGATCTGTCGTGGGGTTTGCGTTTCATGCGGAGGCAGGAATGAACCCATTCCCTGCGTCCCTGATACTGCATGGCTTTCCTTTCCGAACTCCGGCCTGACCGGCAGCCGCCTCGCCGGCAGGCAACCGGGATGCCTTTTCAGTAACCACTTTCCGTTATTCCGTTATCCCGGGGCAGCCCACCGTTTTCCATCATGCTCAGGGGCAGTCAGCGAAGGTCACGATGGCGGCCGAGAACAGGATGGGAATCGTGATCTTTATCACGTCACGTCCTGCTGTCCGTGATTGGCGCGCAAGCTGTTGCGCGCATGAGTCCACACTAACGACGGCCGGTAACACAGGAGTAACGCAGGGAAAGAAGTGGCGCGGGAATATTACCGCCTCATGCATCCGGCGGCGATTTCCGGCGGCTGACATAGCGACGACTAGCGGCCCGGCCACAGGCGCGCGCAGCGGCTGTACACACCCGTTATTCGGACCAACAATGCCACCGCGAGGACACCGGGTGTCGTCGAAGGAAATGACATGAAACGCAGAGGACGCAAAGGCTTCTGGAAAGGTCACTACTCACCCCCTCAGGTGGCGGATGGTCGCCATCCATCATTCCCACAGGGGGTAAGCGGGAATCCCGTGGTTTTAACGACATGGATTCCGGCTAAAAGCGTGCCGGAATGACTGGTATCCAGGGGGTGTGAAGATACCTTGAAAGAACGTATCTATTCACCACAGAGGCACAGAGGACACAGAGAATGCATCAGTGGGAGGCTATGCCCCCCGGGTGGCGTGTGGCCTGCCCCGACGACCTGGCATTTCATTTCTCTGTGAACGCCGTGTCTCTGTGGTGAATCAGGGGGCGTTGGCGCCACAGGACGGATCACGATATCCAAGGCAAAGGGCGCAAAGGTTTTCTGAAAGGATTTCCTTTTGCGCCCTCTGCGTCTTTGCAGCCTCTGCGTTTCATTCCATTCCCGGCATGAACCTGAAGAGCCTTTCTCTGTGCCTCCGTGGCTCTGTGGTGAGCTGAATAGTTACGACCTGAATCCGTAGGTTCAGGCACTACCTCGCGGACTGATACCCCGCCGCCGCTTCACGAATCTCCCGGTGCAGCGATTCCGTCTGCGAGGATGGGGCGGTGTCGTGCAGTGCCTGCATCAGCCGCCGGCAATTGTCGAAGGCCTCGAGGGCTTGCTGGTACTGACCCTGAATGGCATGCGCGCGCATCAGGCCCTGATAACAGGCCTCGCAACCAGGATCGGCATCCAGGGCCTGCTGATAGTGACGAATGACTTCCGCCCAGACGCCAGTGGCTTCGAGCCGCTCTCCCTGTGCCATTACCGCGCGCCAGAACTTGCGCCGCAGACGCTGCCGTGGCGCCAGCGCCCAGGCGGCATCCTCGTCGGGCAGAAAGCCGCCTTGGTAATGACGAAGGGTCTCGGCCTGCATCTGCGCCCCGGCGACGCCGCGCTCGAAGGCCCAGGCGTCCACCCAGCAATGCCCTGGCGACAAGGACAGCCGGCCATGGCCGTAGTCGATGGCGGCCGCGTCTCCCAGCAGTTTGCGCAGGCGTTGCAGGTTGGTGATGAGGGCGCGATGCGCGGCATCGCCTTCGGCGTCGGGCCACAGGGCCTCTTGCAGCCGCTCCTCATGGACGTCGCGCGCGCCCATGGCGATCAATGCCTTCAACAGGGTCAGGGGTTTGGCCTGTTTCTTTTTCTGCGTTTCGCCGAGGGCGACGTCATCGACCACCAGGCCGAAACGTCCCAGGGTGTAAACCCTGACCGGGAAAGGCCAGTTGTCCGGGGCATGCTGTGGATCGGGCGGCGCCAGATGCCGTTTGCGTATCGTCGCGCGCACATATTCCGTTTCGATGCCGTTCGCCAGGGCCAGCACGTACAGCGCCCTGATATCCTGTCGTGACAGACAATGAACGGCCATGCCTTCGGCCGCGGCAAGGGCGAGGGCCCGGCGCAGGGCTGCCAGGCCGTCGTCAGGCTCGCCCAGCTGCCTGGCCATGTGGGCCTTCAGCAGCCAGCCCAGATACGCGGCAAGCGTGTTGTTGTCCTGCGCCGCGAGGCGCAGGACATCCTCTACTTCACGTTTGGCGCTGTCGGCATCGGCATTTTCGAACTTGGCCTGGGCCAGCATCAGGCGGGCAAAGGGCGCGTAGAGACGCACCCCGGACTTGTCGAGGAATTTGCCATTGAGCCTTGCATGGCGCAATGCCGTCTCCCGGTCGGCAAAATGCAGTGCATGCCACGCGGCGACGAAGTGATAGGTCGACAGATCCATGTAGCGGTCGGCCACCAGGGCGCCCTTCATGCGGGCGAGATAGTCCTCGGCCAGCCTGCGGTCCCCCTGCGACAGGGCGGACATGGCGGCATGCCCCATCAGGGGCTGGTCCCAGATGTGAATCCCGCAACGCCGGGCCTGCGCCAGCCCTTCGCGGACATGTGTCATCACGGCTTCATGATCACCGGCGATCTGGGCCAGGCCGGCGGCCATGGCCTGCAGGGAAAGGCCGATCACGTTGCCGCCGTCGATCTGGCGGCCAATGGTGCGCAGCGCCTCGAGGGCGATGGCGGCCCCCTTCTGATCATTGATGCCGGCGTATTGCAGATACAGCGGGCCGATGCGGAAGCGCAGCTGGCAGTCATCGCCGAACAGCACGATGTCGCGCACCCGCTGCGCCCAGCGCCCGATCAGCGGATGCCCCGGCTGGCGCAGCATCAGGGCCTTGAAAAGGCCGCAGGCAAACTCGTCGCCGATCACGGCGGGCAGGGCATCGAGCCGGGCGGCATCCATTTTCCCGGCGCTGTCGATCCACGGATCCAGCGGCGCCAGGCAGCGCCATTCGTAGACATAGCTGTCCACCACGGCACACCAGGCCTGTACTTGCCCGGCCAGGTCTCCCCGCGCCTCGAAGCGCGCATAGGCATCCTCCAGCGGCCCACGGGCGGCGCGGGGATCGCTGTTCAGCTGGGCAACACCGCACCAGTATCCAAGCCGGGGATTCTCGGCGAGCAACGCCGCCGGCAGGGCCGTGATCCAGGCCACCACGGTGCCGGCCCGGCCCTGTGCCAGGTAGTCCTGGGCATGCGCCATGATCAGGCGGGCCGCCCCCGCGCCGTCGTTTGCGCGGATACGCCGATTGATGGCGGCATCGATGTTCCCGTCGGCCTCCAGGCATTCGGCGGCCCGCCGTTGCAGCGCCGCCAACTCGGTCGTCGGCAACTCCTTGTGCAGGCATTGTTCCAGGAAGGTGCGAAACAGGGGATGGAATTCATACACCGGGCCGGGCAGGCAGGTGGTGAAGGTATTGTGGCGGCACAGGCATTCGAGAATGGCCTCGGCCTGCGGCCGGCCGGACAGGACCCGCGCCGCGGCGGGACTCACGGTGGGCAGCAGGGCGCTGTGGGTGAGCACCCGGCGGGTGTCGCCATCGAGGCGGTCATAGAGTTCGGCGGCAAAGTAATCGAACAGGGCCTGGGAGCCCGCCGGGTCCGCCACGGGCCTGCCCGCCCGCTTCGCTTGCCGGGCCAGCAACACCAGGCCCGCGGCCCAGCCACCGGTCTGTGCGTACAGGGCCTGCAGGTCGTTGTCGTCGAGGGGAGGGTCGGCATGGCCCTTGGCGATGACACGGCTCTCTTCCCGCGTCAGCCTGAGTTGCTCCCCGTCCAGCAGGGCCAGCGCGCCGTTGGCCTGAAAGCGGGCGAAGGGCGGCGCCGGGCTGTTGCGGCTGATGATGATCACAGTGACGCCTTCGGGGATCTCGTTGCAGCCGGCCTGCATGATCTCGTGCAGGGCCGATCCCGCATCCTGATAATCGTCCAGCACCAGCAGCCCGGGCGCCTCGATGCGCCGGAACAGCTCGCGGAAGAAATTGTGACTGAAGGCCGGCAGACCCGCCAGGTATTCCGGGGTCAGCAGTGGCATTGGCGGCCTTGCACGCGGCGCGGCGCGCTTGCCCAGCAGGCCGAGGTGATAAAAGAAGGCGGCGACATCGGCATCGCCCTCGTCCACCTGGTACCAGTGGGCACTGTGACCCCGGGCCTTGAGCCAGCTGGCAATGAGTGTCGTCTTGCCCGCGCCCGCGGGGGCGGAGACCCAGATCAGCGGTGTGCTCAGGGCCGCGTCGAGCCATTCGAACAGGCGTGTGCGCGGATAGGCATGCGGCAGGCGCGGCGCGGCAAGCTTGTTGATGTCGGTCTTCGATTCCAATGGTGTCCCTCCCTGGTATTGTCAACCCGGCCCCGCGTCATCCCGCTTGCCAAGGGAACCACCCTGGGCCTGCGAGCGACGCCTTGATCCGGGCCATCCTTGAGCCCTGATCACAACATGCCGGTTGACCCGGTTAATACGGATATTCGACCTGAATCGGTGCATCCGGGTTGAATCGGCGCCCGGCGTGAAAGCCGCCACGGGGCCACGGTGAAAACCGTCATGCATTTCCTGGCCGCAAGCTGTGGCAAAACACCGCGCATTGTCGGCACAGGGGTAACAGCTTCCGCCCGCCATCAGCATAGCCGACAGGGAAGGCGGACAGACACCCCGAAGAAAACCGGACTCGGGCACGGAAAAACCACCCACAGGGCAAGGAGGGAATAAACGGCACCGGCCCCCTCAGGCTCAATACATGCGATGCCGAAACAGCCAGCCGGCCATGGTCAGGGTGGCTGCCGCGATGATGACCATGGGCCAGAACTGGTGAAACAGCAGGGCGAAGCCATCGCCCTCCAGGGTCACGCCGCGCACGATGACGAGAAAATAGCGCAGGGGATTCAGCTGGGTGAGCCACTGCACCACCTCCGGCATGTTGGCGATGGGGGTGGTGAAACCGGAGAGGATGATAGCCGGCACCACAAACAGGAAGGCGCCGAGGATGGCCTGCTGCTGGGTGACGGCAATGGACGAGATCATCAGGCCCACGCCCACGGTGGCGGCGAGGAACAGCAGGATGCCCAGATACAGGGCGGGAAGGCTGCCGCGCAGGGGCACCTCGAAAAACCACACCATCAGGACGATGATCAAGGTCGCCTCCAGCAAGCCGATCACCATGCCGGGAATGGCCTTGCCGACGAGCAGCTCCAGCGGGCGCAGCGGTGTGACCAGCAGCTGGTCGAAGGTGCCCTGTTCACGCTCGCGCGCCACCGACAGGGCGGTGACCAGCAGGGTCACCACCAGCATCAGCGAGCCGACGATGCCCGGCACGATGAACCAGCGGGATTGCAGATTCTCGTTATACCAGGCGCGCATCTCCAGCGTCGCGGGCGGACCTGTCTGGCCATGCCGCTGCTGCCAGTCACGGTTGAAGTCCAGCACCACGCTGCGCAGGTAGTTGAGGGCGATCATGGCGGTATTGGAATTGCGCCCGTCGATGACGATCTGCAAGGAGGCCGGATCGCCGCGCGCCATGTCGGCGCTGAAACGCTTGCTGAAACGCACCACCAGCAGCACCTTGCGGTCATCGATGAGCGGGGCGATCCCGGCGTCGCTGCCGATGCGGTGAAGAACGGAGAAATGCGGCGAGCCCTCGATGCGCGCCAGCAGCTCGCGCGAGGCGCCACCGCTGTCTTCGTTGTAGACCGCCACCGGCACGTCGTTGAGATCATAGGTGGCGGCAAAGCCGAAGATGAACAGCTGGATGATGGGCGGCACGATGATGACGATGCGGCTGCGCTTGTCGCGCATCAGGGCGAGGAACTCCTTGCGGGCCAGGGATCTGATGTGGAAGAAGCTCATAGCCGACCTCGGCAGATGCCGCATGGTAAAGGTCCAACGCAAAGGCGCAAAGACGCAAAGGGCGCAAAGCTTTTTTGTTGTGGGCTTGTGCAAATTGGCTGGCACGGCGTCTGAAATTTCGTACGCAGTCTCTCTGATGGAATGGAATTTGATGTTCGCCCGCGATGTTCCGGCGAAAAAACTGAAACCGGCGCTATGTTTTCAATTCTTTTCATTTGGGTTCTCTGCGCCCTTTGCGCCTTCGCGCCTTTGCGTTGAAAAAAATGGATGCATTTCCTTCACCCTAATCCAGCCTTTTGTAGGACTTCTTCACCACCAGCGCGGTAAGAACCACCAGCATGAACAACATCGCCCCGGCGTTGACCAGCACCACCGGCCACACCGGGCCGGCGAGAAACAGGGTCTGCAAGATGGCGACGAAGTAGCGCGCCGGCACCACATAGGTAATGGTCTGCACCCACTCGGGCATGGAGTGGATGTCGAACAGAAAGCCGGAGAGCAGAAAGCTGGGCAGGAAACTGACCACCAGCGCCACCTGTCCGGCGAGAAACTGGTTGCGGGTGACGATGGAAATGAGCAGGCCGATGGCCAGCGATACCAGCATGAACAGCGCCGAACAGGCCATCAGCAACCAGAACGGGCTGAGCAGCGGCACGCCGAACAGAAACAGCGCCATGGCCACGCTGAGCAGCATGCCGCCCATGCCCAACACGAAGTAGGGAATCAGCTTGCCGGTCAGCATCTCGCCCATGTGCAGGGGGGTGACCATCAGCGCCTCCATGGTGCCACGCTCCCATTCCCGCGCCACCACCATGGCGGTGAGCAGGGAGCCGATCATGGTCATGATGATGGCGATCAGCCCCGGCACCAGGAACAGGCGGCTGTTGAGGGCCGGGTTGAACCACACCCGTTGCTCCATGGCCACCGGCAGATCGAGACTGCGTCCCTGGGCGGCGGCGAAGTGTTGCAGCCAGGCCAGCCAGGTACCCTGGATATAGCCCTGGGTGATGTTGGCCCGGTTGGAGTCCACGCCGTTGACGAAAATGCCGATGGGTGCATCAAGGCCGCTGAACAGGCGGCTGGAAAAATCGTTGCGCAACCAGAGAATGCCATCGATGCGGCGTTCGGCGAGCGCCACCTGCGCCGTCTGAATGGCGTCGAAGCGTTGCGGGCGGAAGAACTCGGAGCGGTCGAAGGCGCCGGCCAGTGACTGGCTGGCGGTGTCCGGCTGCTCGATGACGATGCCCAGCGGGATGCGCTTGGCGTCCAGCGATACGCCGTAGCCGAACAGCAGCAACAGCACCACCGGCATCACGAAGGCGATGGAGATGCTCGACGGGTCGCGCAGGATCTGCAGGCTCTCCTTGCGGATCATGCCCCACAGGCGACGCAGGCGGGCGCTCATGCCGCCGTCTCCTTGCCTTTCTCGCCCGCCTGTTCACGCTGCTCGATAAGCTGGATGAAGGCGTCTTCCATGGTGGGGTCGGGATTGTCCGCGCTGCGCGCGCGGGCCTTCATTTCCCGTGGCGTGCCTTCGGCCAGCACCGTTCCCTCGGCCATGATCACCAGGCGGTCGCAGTAGTTGGCCTCTTCCATGAAGTGGGTGGTGACCAGCACCGTCACCCCGGCCTCGGCAAGGGCATTGGTGCGCGCCCAGAATTCACGCCGCGCCAGCGGGTCGACGCCGGAGGTGGGCTCGTCGAGGAAGAGGATTTCCGGTTCGTGCATGAGGGCGGCGGCAAAGGACAGGCGCTGCTTGAAGCCTAACGGCAAGTCGCGGGCATTGGTCTGGCGGTAGTCGGCCAGCCCGAAGGTGTCGATGGCCCAGGCCACCCGCTGATCCTGACGGCGGCCGCGCAGGCCATAGGCGCTGGCGAAGAAGCGCAGGTTTTGCGCCACCGAGAGATCGCCGTAGAGAGAGAACTTCTGCGCCATGTAGCCGATGTGGCGGCGCGCCTCGGCGCGTGCCGTGTGCAGGTCGTGGCCGGCCACCGACAGCTCGCCGCCGCTGGCCGGCAGCAGGCCGCAGAGCATGCGGAAGGTGGTGGTCTTGCCGGCGCCGTTGGCGCCCAGCAGGCCGAAGATCTCGCCGCGACGCACGCTGAAGCTGACCTCATTGACGGCGATGAAGTCGCCGAAGCGGCGCAGCAGCTTGCGCACCCGTATCACCTCCTCGTCACCGCGCGCGTCGATGTGCAGATCCAGGGCGCCGAGGGCCGCGGCGGCGTCGTGACGGGTCTTGAGACGGGCGACGAAGGCATCCTCGAAACGTGGCGCGGCGGGCCTGATGCGCACCTCATCGAGCCCCGGCAGCAGGCTTGCCGCCGCGGGTTCGCCCGGCGCCTGCATCACCAGGCGCACCGTCTCGCCTTCCACCAGGGCGTCGAGCACGCCCGGGGCCTGACTGAGACGGGTCTGCAGACGACGGTGGGAAATACCCGAGGCGCTAACCTGAAATATACGCCCCTCAACCTCGGCGCTGAAGTCGGCCGGCGCCCCCTGCCCCAGCAGCCTGCCCTGGTGCAGCAGCAAGACGTCGTCGCAGCGCTCCGCCTCGTCCAGGTAGGCGGTGCTGAGCAGCACACTCATGCCCTGTTCCCGTACCTGGCCATAGACGATGGCCCACAGCTCGCGGCGCGACACCGGGTCCACGCCCACGGTGGGCTCGTCCAGCAACAGCAGGCGCGGCGCACGCAACAGGGCACAGGCCAGGCCCAGCTTCTGTTTCATGCCGCCGGAAAGACGCCCGGCGAGGCGCGCGGTGAAGGGCGCGAGGCCGGTCATGTGCATCAGTTCGGCGTAGCGGGCGGCGCGACCATCCTTCGGCAGGCCCTGAAGGTCGGCATAGAGGTCGAGATTTTCCTGCACGCTGAGGTCTTCGTAGAGGCCGAAACGCTGCGGCATGTAGCCCACCGCCGATTGCACCGCCTGCGGCTCGTTCACGGCGTCCAGGCCCAGCACGCGGATCTCGCCCTGGGCGGGACGCAACAGGCCGCAGGCGAGGCGCATGAGGGTGGTCTTGCCGGCGCCATCGGGGCCGATGAGGCCGGTCACGCGCCCGGGGGCGACAGCGAAGCCGATGCCGTCCAGGGCGCACAGGGCGTGCCCGCCGCTGCTGAACACTTGGCGAACGTTATGAAAGCTGAGGGCAGATTGCTCTGTCATGGGAGATTGGTTTCTGTCCCGGGCGTCAAATGCAAAGGGCGCAAAGGCGCCCTTTGCGTTTCCAGAAGGACATGAACGGCAAACCCATTTAAGGAGCACCACAGGGCCTGGGCTGGGCCCCGGCATCCACCTGATCCAGCTCGATGTCCACGCTCACCGGCATGCCGAGGCGCAGTTCGCCGTCGGGATTGCAGGCGAAGATGCGCACGGAATAGACCAGGCGGGTGCGCAGCTCGGGGGTCTGCACGGTCTTGGGGGTGAATTCGGCGGTGGGCGAAACATAGCCCACCCAACCCTGGTAGCGCTTGTCGGGATAGCTGTCAGTCGTGATCCAGGCGCTGGCCCCCAGGCGCACGCGGCCGAGCATGGGCTCGGGCAGATAGGCGCGCACCCAGACCGGGTCGAGGAAGGCCAGGGTCAATACCGGCGATTGCGGGAAGGCCATGTCGCCGGGTTCGAGGATGCGATTGCGGATGATGCCGTCGGCGGGGGCATACAGGCTGGCATCATCGAGCCGCTGCCGGGCCTGTTGCAGGACCGCCTCGCGCGCCGCGAGCTGGGCGCGGGCGGCGGCGATGTCTTCCTTGCGCGCGCCGGCCTTGAGCAGGGCCAGGGTGGCCTGCACGGCCTTTACCTCGGCGGCCGCGGCATCGGCCTGGGAGCGGGCCTGTTCTTCGTCCTGCGGCGAGGCCAGCTTCTTCTCCAGCAGACGCGCCACGCGGCGGTAGCTGTCCCGCGCCGCCTTGGCCCGCGCCTCGGCGGCCTGCAATTCGGCCTCGGCCTTGTGGATTTCCTCCGGCCGGCTGCCCGCCTCCAGCCTCGCCACCACCTGGCGTTGCGCCTCCAGTGCGGCCTTGGCCTCGGCCAGCCGCGCCTGCAGCAGCTCCGTGTGCAGGCGGGCCAGCAACTGGCCCTTGCTGACGCGGTCGCCCTCTTGGACGAGGATTTCCGCGATGTGCTCACTGCCATTGAAGGCCAGCTGGGCCTCGCGGATGTCGATATTGCCATACAGGGCGAGGGGCTTGTCGTTCACCTCTTCCCCGCCCGACTGCCGCCAGAAATAGGCGCCCACGACGACAACGATCACCAGCACGGCGGCGAAAGCCTTTTTCATTTTCTCATCCTCGGAAGATTGCCAACCCGCGGCCTGTCGGTTTTGTACGCCCATTCACGCATGACCTCCCCGCCAGCCTACAGCATGGCACAGGCGGGGTGATTAGCCACGCAACCGCGCGGCGCGCGACAGCGTCCATCGCTGACTACATGCCTGAATCCGCGGGTTCAGCTACATAGATTGGGACCCACCCGCCGGTTTCAATGGCCAGCGCAACGGCATGCGGCGGATTGCCGCACGTACCTGCGAGGGTGCCAGGCTAATGGGTGAGCGGACGCCGGCCTGGTGAAAGACGCTAGAGGAGGGTGAGAAGGGTAAACCACAGCAACAGAGCCCATCGTCATAGTCCAACGCCTGTTTCGACATGCGCATCAGGCATGTTCGGCACAAACAGCGTAAACAACAGGATCAGGGAGCCGGCGACGCGCATGGGAAGCAGCGACGAGGCAGAGAATATTCATTCAACGGGAGCCGGATATTCCCAATGCAAGAGCGGAGATTCACTAGCCATTGAAGTCTCGCATCTTCTGCACATGGCAAATATGGATCGTTTTTCCCTCGACGCGAATCAACCCCGCGTCAGCCAGCTTGTGCAAGACCCGTGAAAGCGTTTCCGGGGTCAGGTTCAGGTGTGCGGCCAGCGTGGCCTTGTTGACGGTGAGCAGGATGTCTGCTTCATTGCGGTTCGGGTCTTGGTTCCTTCTCGAATCGGCCAATTCTATCTCTCGCAGCAAATAACCGATAACCTTCTGGATGCTGGAATACACCGTCAGATATTCCAGCGTCTGTACTATATCCACCAAGCGAGAGCAAAGCCCAGCTATCACTTTGCGGGAGAATCCCGGGTTGTTTTCGATGCTCTCGAAAATGATATTTTGAGGTATGTGCAGAACCTTGGAGTCCATCAAGGCCTGGGCGCAGACAGGATACGCCTTGTCCAGAAACATCACCGCCTCGCCAAAGCTCTTGCCCGGACCCAGAATATCGGCAATGAACTCTTTCCCGTCACGCGACACGAAAGAGAGCTTCATTCGGCCGGAAACCACGATATAGAAGCCATCGGAAGCATCACCCTTATTGAAAAGGACGCCCCCTTTGCTGACGGCAAGCTCATGCGTGGCAGAGGCGACATTTGCAAGCTGGCGCGGGTCCAGTTCCTTGAACAAGGGGACACTCGCCAGGAGGGAAGGATTTTTCATGTCAACAGCCCATTTCCTGCTTCAGTTTTAAACATATTGTGGTAACACAATCGAAACAGTACTGGCAATACAAACTGGCTTTTCCTGCACGGACACAGCGGGATTTCCGAGGATGGCGATACTCATCCACTCTTTGAACACCGGCAAATCGAACGCTGGCATACTTCTCTATACTGAACTCGGCGACATGAAACCGGGCACAGGGAAAAGACGTGAACAGACGCACATTTCTTCAATCGATTGCCGCCATGTCGGCTGGGCTGAGCGGCTGTCAGTACATGCCGCATGAAGGCTTTCTCAATGACTGCCCTGAAGCCGGGCTGCCAGAATCATTGGCAGACCATGAACTGGTCGAGGCGACATGGGAAGGCATCGATACCCGGCAGGCATGGGACTGTCACTGTCATCTCTTTGGGGCGGGAGATTCCGATTCCGGGGCATGGGTGAATCCCGAGATGCAGTCGTTATTGCATCCGATGCAACTGATCCGATTCAAGTTTTACCTCAATGCCTCTTGTGCGCAGTCCAGCAACGAAGCAAGTCTTGATGAAGGCATGGTGCAACGTCTGCTGAATATCCATGTGGATATGCCCGAGGGGTTCCGCTATATGCTGTTGGGGTTCGACTATCATCACGGACACGACGGAAGCGTTCAGCAACAACACAGCGCCTTTCATACGCCTGACGACTACGCCTTGAAAATCAAGAAGGCCTACCCCGAGCAGTTTGAGTGGATCGCCTCGATTCATCCTTACCGGCAAGATGCCGTCGACGCATTGCAACACGCCGTGGACAACCATGCGCGCGCCATAAAGTGGCTGCCCAGCGTCATGGGCATTGATGCCGGCAGTCCCAAATGCGACGCGTTCTATGAGGCACTGGCGAGACACGACCTGCCCCTCTTGACCCATGTAGGCGCCGAGTACGCGCTTGCCACGCCGGCCGGACAAGACTACAACAATCCATTACTGTTCCGGCGCGCGCTGGATCATGGGGTGCGGGTGATCTTTGCCCACTGCGCCACACTGGGAGAAAGCAAAGACCTCGACAGAGGCAGGCACGGTCCAATGACGGCAAACCTCGATTTGTTTGCGCGCCTGATGGCCGAACCCCGCTACGATGGTTTGGCCCTGGGCGATATCGCCGCCATCACCCAAGTGAATCGTGACCGCTGGAAAATCGAAAGGATCATTGAATCCGAAGACTGGCACGACCGTCTGATCTATGGCTCGGACTACCCCCTGCCCGGTGTCATGCCGCTGTATTCACCACAGAACTTTGTTGCCTGGGGCATGCTGTCAGCCAGCGAAGCGAAAACCCTGTCCGAGATACGGCGCTACAACCCCATATTGTTTGATGTGATGCTCAAGAGACGAATCCAGGTCAAGGGCAAGCGCCTCAAGGTCAGCGTGTTTGAGTCACGCCGGCATTTTGTGTAGTCGGCCGCGGACGGCAGCCTCAGATGACTTTACCCTTCACCGGAATCCGCGGCTTCGGGTGTGTCGGCCGGCAAATACAAAAGCAGCGGCAGGCTGTTGCCGGTATACCAGGCCCGGCCAGACCCATAAGCCATGGCCATTCGGGTTGCGCCTGCCGGCCATCACCCATGGCCTCGAGCTACCCGCTCAGAGTCCTCGGCCAGCGCTCGTGAATGGCATCCTCCCGTTCCGGGGTGAAGGTCACCACTTAGACCAGACGCTCGTGGCGGTCGCGGGCCACCAGGCCCTGTATCCACTGCCTGCGAACCAGTTCGTAGCGGTGCGGCCGGCCCTCGATATCGTTTTCCGAGAAGGCGCTCACGCGCAGCTTGACCGGGCCGGAAACCAGTGCTCCCAGCGCCCGGCGTGGATGGCATTCAGCCGCGCCCAGCCGCCGAGGGGCAGGCGACCCTCCGGCCCCTGGCGCCCGCCCCCAGGACAGAGAAGCTGGACCTCGCCGGGAC
>Ga0256839_1003886_pt1 | contig 15027 bp, 9 predicted proteins | sample 354166metaG_FD_185968 | JGI IMG/M metagenome (GOLD analysis project Ga0256839, IMG submission 185968) | Hydrothermal vent microbial communities from Mid Atlantic Ridge, Atlantic Ocean - 354-166 | ecosystem: Environmental > Aquatic > Marine > Hydrothermal vents | place: Atlantic Ocean: Mid... | reverse complement strand
GTTTCGGTTCTGGGAGCGGCTCGCCGAGGATGTCCTCGATTTTTGAGACCACCGCTCTAAAGCGGTCGTGGAACGCCTCAAGTGCCGAACGCACCTTCTCCGTATAACTGTTGGGTGTGACGCGGACGCTAAACCCAGGGCAGTCTCTCGCGTAGCTGGCGAAGTCCCACCACTCGCGCCCCGTGACGACAAGGCAACCATGCACCTGCGGCTTGTATTTGCTCGGAAGCTCACCACCGAGTATGTAACCAATATGCGTCTTAGCTTCCGGGCACTTGAGTTCGAGACCGCCATCGTCACCGACAAGGCCGTCAGGTGAGCACCCAGCCCGGTCGTCGTCTGTTGTGCAGAAGCCGACTTCGGTGACATCGTGACTGTTGTTGAATGCGTACCACGCGCGGGCCTCGGCCTCGAGCGCCGTGCCCTTCTCCATCGAACGGGTCACATAGCCGTCCGCGTCGGCGGGTATGCCGGTCATCCGCTCGGCGATCAGCTCACAGATATAGGCGTCTGCTCCCGATGAGAGTTCGCCCTTGGCTGGCGTGATGATGCGGTTGAAGCATGAGGCGGTTGGAATGCCGCATCGGAGCGCGAACCATTCGGGGGAGCCCTGGAGGCAGTTGTGGATTTTCATAACCTGCCCTCCAGCTTGTTATTAAGCACCTTCACAGCCCGCTCGTATTTATTCGACGGAATGTCTTCAAGACGACGATCGTCAGGTGCCACATTCGGCAACGCCCAACCGAGAAGCCGCGCACGCTCACCAGCTGAATCGTCAAACGCCGAGAGGATGCCGTCGATCACGACGACCTGCTTCTCGTCAATCGACTTAGATTCACCCATGTTCCCGTCGTCATCGGTGTTTGCTACCGTGACGCCGAATATGCCGCAAAGAAGGTGCCTCGACAAGAGCGTGCCCGCAGAAACAGCCCCGTGAAGTTCCGTCTTGACAGCATTGCCCTTCGGCCCCTTGTCATCAACAGGTCCGTCCTTGTGATAGCGCTCTGTGTGGCCTCCGGTGTGCATGACGGTTGCCACCACCCGAACCCACCCGTCTCGCGGATGCTCTTTTTCGCTAAAAGACACGCTGAATCCGTGGTCCAAATAGACCTTTTTGATCGACTTCTGGACCTTCTCCATAGACGCATAGCGAGAGTTGGTGTGGTTGTTCACTTGGTCTTTGACGACAACTGGCATTGCCGCCTGCGCCTCGTGCATCGCAGCTGCGTACTCTTTCTTTGCCCTGTTACTTTCGACTCGCTCTGCGAAGTCGAGGTATCTGTTCAGGTCGTCGCCAGTGATCCCTTTCTCCTGCGCAACGGAAAGTATGCTTCCGATTGTCGGCTCATCGGCTCCCTCAGTCGTCACAATCTGCGCGTCTGACATAGCTCTCCCTTTCATTTATGATGCCTTTCTTCGCGGTAGACGCCAGCGCACCCAAGCCCGCCAAGCGCAGCGCAGCAAAGCATTGTCACACCCCACATAATGGCGAAGGCCAGTTCGCCGGTGTTCTTCGATCTTGCAAGAAGTGGAGTGCCGATCATCACAGAAGCGAATGACCATCCAAGAACTATGCAGACGCATATGGCGAGGCGCTTCATTGCTCTACCTCTGCTTCGTCGATTGAATCGAGGTGTCGGCACACGGAGGCAAACCTCATACGCCGATCTTTGTCGGTCCAACCCTCTTGCCACCAGCCGCTCTTGTTCGGGTCAAGCGGGACGCCATCAGCACGCGCGTACCACCCGTCGGTGTAATCACGCTCCTGTTGGATGCACTTCTCAGTCATTGTCCACCTCGCTCCAGCCACACTCTGGGCAACCCCAGCACCCAGGGTTGACCCATCTGTAAATGGCACCCCAAACCTCTTCCTCTTCTATGCTCTCGGGCTCGTAGTCCGCTGGCTCGCCGCAGCTTGGGCACGGCTTGACGACGATGGTTTGCATGTCACGAACCATCGCGTCGAGAGCGGCAGTGTGCTCTTTGTCGGTGTAGCTCATGCCGCACCGCCAGTCTCTTCGAGGCGGTCGTGCCATTCGTCACGGCAGCGATTCCAGAAACCAGACTCCTCGTCGAGCCGGTACAGATAACCTCGGTATTCGGCGAATGCGGTTTCGTCCGGGTGCCCCTTCTTGCGTGGCCTCCAGCCGACGAGTTCGGCTGCCTGCGCAAGACCGATGGAATCAGGTGCCGCGCCCGTCATGCAGATCGCTTGCTCGGCAACGCCTTCGGTGATTGTCTTAGTCTTCGCTTCGTCGCTCATGGCCTGTGACTCCTTGAAGGAGTCGTGCGACATGGCGAAGTTGGTCGGCCTGGGCGTTGAGAAGCCCAGCCAGGGCGATTGGATCAGCCCCGTTTATGGGGCGCGAAACCCCGATTACCGTATCCAACTCCGGGCGGTCGCCCGACTCGGTTGAATGTGACAACGCGGAACCCCCCGACCTAGCGGCATTGTCAACGACGACCATGCGAGTGCCGGGACGAGGGGTTTCGAGTTGTGCTGTGGTGTTTTTCATGGCCGTCGTTACCATGATCTTCGGGATTTCCGACCCCGTGTCAACACCAATCTCGGATTTTTTCGGATCGATTGAAGGCCATAAACGCGGAAGTTGAGACAGGGCCGCGACTTGCGCGTCGATCGGCGGATCGAAATATTTGTCCTCAACCCGCCCCGCGTGCCTCATCAGGCGGTCAACCAGGCGCGTCGGCACCCCCTCGGTCTGGAGGGTGGTTGCAAACCACTTGCGTGCGGAGTGCGGGCTGAAGCCCCGATCCCGAGCGTCGTATCGGACGATCCCGGCCCGCGCCATGTCATCGCGGAACGCCGGGCGCGTAGCCTTGAAGGCGAAGACCATTTCGCTGGCATCAGCAAAAAGGTCACGGTGCGCGCGCAGCAACCCCGCCAGCTCAGGAGCCAGTACCAACTCAATACGGCGAGGGATCTTCTGGATTTCAGGACGCCACAGAAGCATCGGTGGGTCGTCGTTGAGCAGCAAATCAGACCACAACCATTTCGCTGGCTCGGAATATCGAGCACCCGTCAGAAAAAGACACGCCCAGTAGAGAGCCCGATTCCCCTTGCTCCGCCCGTCGGCTTGCCGCATGACAGCCTGGGCGATCAGGGCGCGGGCCTCGGTGGTGGTCGCAGATCGAGCACCAGGGGCATCTTCCGTCTTGCTCCGGTCAGCGTCGATCAGCGGGTCGCGTTGCAGCCACTCCAGCCGCGTCAGGTAGGCCGTCAGGCTGCAGAAGGCCGCGAGAGCGTAGTTGTACGACTTCCCGCTCCAGTGCCCCTCGGACCTCTTCCATGCCATCCACGCCGTCGTGTGCTCGTAGGTGAGATCGTGGCACCACTCGTGCCGCCCAGCCAGTGCCCATGCGTTGATGGTTCGGCGGTAGGCCGAAATCGTCGTCGATCGCCTGCCGAGCGAGTCGAGCCATACGCACCACCGCTCGATAGCCTCGGTCAGTCTGTGGGGATCGTGATCTCCGATGCGTCCTGCAACCATCCCGGCGTCCGTGCCCGCTGACTGCGGGTGTGCCATAAGTCCATTGTGACAAACAACCTCCGGCGGATCAAGGGAAATCCGTAGTGGTTCACAAATGGCGGAGTCGATGCGCTGCGTCCATGCCGGGCCGTCCCCACCCGCTGTACGAATGCGGGCCGTGAGGGTCATCGAGGGATTCTACCGGAAACTCGGTCGGGCGTTGCTTGGGTATTTGACCGCCAAATCAGGTCGAGTCAGTAAGTGGCTGTATAGCAACGAGTTACGCATGATTGGCGGATCGTGTTTGGGTGTTTCGGGCGAGCCGGTTAAGCGACGGACCCCGTGCATAGCGCGTGCATAGCGTCCACTATGCGCGCATAGCGCGTGCATCAGAATCCCCTTGCACCGGCCCGGTGTTCCGGCTAGGCTGGGGGCATGTGCCTCGTGGCGACGGGAAGGAGAGGGTGATGCTTCGATTGCTTCTGCTATGGATCAAGCTTGCGGCACTCGTCGTCGTACTCCCACTTCTATTTCTCTACCTCAGTGCCATCGCCCTCACGAAGAACGGGCTCTGGTGGAAGGTGCCGATCGTTCTTGCCGCGTGGATTTTTCTCTTGGCGTGGGGACAAGAGGGGCCGATCGCGATTGATGCGATTGGTGATGCCGTTGGGTGGACCGCCGCGATCGGGATTGTTGGCTTCATTGTCTATCTGGCGTTCGACCACGCCGAGCAGCACGAAGGCGACCCCGGGGGCTAGCGTCGTTGGCGTCGTTCTCGAGTCTTTCGTGTCGGCCTCTTGGTTCGACTCCGACCTTGTTGTCCATCGTTCTCGTTTTGGGCATCGAGTTGCGTGAGCGTTCGATCCATCATCGACTCGATCGGGTTGACACCGATTGCGCCGCCGATCGTGTTTGCTGCCTTTCCGAGTTTGATTACGAACTCGTCGAGTGACTCGTCCCCGGCAAGCACTTGCAGCGCCTCGTCCCCGGCGTCGAGCAACGATCTCAACGACTCGTTCACAGCGTCGAGTGCTGGGGCGTTGAGGGATGAAAAGCGGTACTTCAACATGCTCGCCAACTCTGGGGCCACCACAGGATCGAACACCGACAGAACATCCCTCGCTGCGTAGAACAACTGCTTGTCCAGCGCGAGGTACTTCTCCTCCCACTTGTCCCAGTCCTCGTCGTCACCAACGAGACTGATGACGGTCGCAGCAACGCCAGCGCCGATACCCCACGACACGCCGCGAGCCCAAATCACATTCAACGCCTCGGCAGCGACATGGCGGGCGAGTTCCGTTTTTCCCTTGCGAGCAGCGGCTTCGATACGGTTTCGCGCTTTGAATGTGTCGCTGGTGAACACGAGAAACGCTGATCCACCTCGACCACGAGCCCTCGCCCCAACCAATGGAGCATCCAGCACACTCGATGAGTTCTGCGTCTCGCGGACACTCTCAGCCGCTCGCGTCATAGCCCAACCCGCGCGCTCGGCTTCATCCCACGCCGGGTACTTCCGCTTGGCCTCGGCCAGCCATCCGGCGTAAGCGATCTTGGCATTCACCGCGTCGAAAGCATTAAGCACTTGAAGCGTTGTTGCCGCGAAGTTGCGCAGGCTGTTGAGCGAGGCATTGAGGTCGCCGAGCGACCGGTTCTGGAACGCGCTCACGGCGTTGGCGACGGTCTCCTCAAACCCGAGTTTCCCGGTCGCCTTGGCAACATCGGTGTACGACTCGCCACCGACCGGAGTGAACCGGCCCGCGATGTTTCCGACATACCGCTCCCAGAAGTACCCAGACCCGTTGGTCAGGTCGGCTGTAGACACCTTCATCCAGCCCTTCATCCCATCAGCGAATGCTCTCGTTGGCATCTGCGCGGCAAGCCGTGGGATGCCGCCGATTTGCTTGAGCCAAGTGGACGGGTTGAGCCCGAGCTTGCCCACAGCAAGGTTCTGGTTCATCCACTGCACCGCCCTGCCCGGCGTTGTGGAGTCTGCTTCATTCGCCAGACTGATCGCGCGCAGGAAGTCATCAACTGCCAAGTTGTAACTCGTTCCGAACCGTTCATTGATTGCCGCTGTGACATCTGGATTGAGCATCACACTCGCCGCGTCTCTGGTTGCCTCTGAGAGATGAATCACCTTGAGAGTTGCGTCGATATGGCTCATAGCGGTCGTCAGAGCATCGGTCACGACGAACGGAAGAGTGCCGCCCTCTCGCTCTTTGAGGAATCCAACATTCTCCATATACCGCTCGCTGATCCCTCGCCAACCCTCTGGGAGCCCCTTTTGTGGGCTGAATCTCAGGTTCCGCTTGGTGGGCCAGTAGCCCTCCACAGTCTCCGGGTAGTACCCCTTGAGCCGGAAGTGTGCCTCAAACAACTCGTCTCGCTGGGACTCGATCGTCTCCTTGAGACCGTCCACAAAGGTCCGTTCCTTCTGGGACAATTCCATCACTGCGGAGTCGATTTCCTCAATAGTCGCGTGAATCGGCTTCCGACGACGACCGCGAGAAATCTGAAACGGCGAGCCTTGCCGAATGCGGGCACGGGTCGAGTCATCCATCGCGTACAAGGCCATGAGTTCGCCACGGGCGATCGTGCGTTCTTCCCCACCAAGCCGAACGGTCGCGGTCTCTGTCACGCCACCTCCGCGCCGTCCCGAGAGTTTGGCAATCGCATCGGCCACACTCTTGTACCCAGCGTCCTTGGCGAGGCTGTCCAGTTGCTCAGACGACTCTCGCAACGCTGTGAGGTAGGACTCGTGCTTTCCTTGCATTCGTCGGACCATCAGTGCGTAGGCCGTGCCCTGCTCGCCTTCGAGTGCCTCGGTGATATTTCGCAGGTCTCGGTACTGAAGATTGCCCCTGCGGACAATCGGCGTTGCGGCGTCGGACGGGTCTCCAGCTCGCGTGATTGGTTTGCGGGATCGGATTGTCTCTGCGAGATCGCTGGCGTGCTGTTCTGCGGTCCCGCGCTTCTTGGCGAGGAATACCCGCTTCGCGGCCATCGCATCGGCAATGGCCTGCCCCATGTCACTCTTGAGTTCGACGAGTCGATCGGCAGCGGCTTCAATCTCCTCAACTGTGACCACAGCCCTACCGGTGCGCTTGAGTTTATCTGCTTGCTCGATCGCCTCTTGGAGTCCGGCATCGAACGCTTCTCGTGGGGACATCGCTGCGCCGGTCGGCGTGCGGCGCGGCAGCAGCCTGGCGTACCGCTTCATGTGTTCGATTTGTCGAATATCTTGTGCTCCAGTGGCACGGGCAGACTCGCGCCTGAGCTTGTTGACGGATCGAGCGAGGGCACCAAGACTTGTGGCCCTCGTGATATCCGGCAGGAACCTGCCACGAAACTCGATAGGCAGATTGTCCTCGACCAGCCTGCGGATCTCCTCCCGGATTCCTTGCACAGTGTCCGCCCGAGCGTCGGCCTTGAGTTTCATCGCCTCTTTGATGCTCGCCTTGATCGCGGGCAACTCATCGCGGGCGGTGCGCAGACCAGACCGGTACGCAAGGTGCGCAGCCTTCTCGCTCTCCGAGAGTTTGTCACGGAGTGCCTTCCGCTCTGTGGTCTCGACGGCGGGGCTCTCATCGGTCTGCCCGGTCGCGCGTCTCACGGTGGTCTTGACCCGCTCGCTGGGCGGCACACCGTCCACGATGTTTCTGGCGAGCCTCTTCGAGTCCTTCCACAACTCCCGCAGGTGTGGCTTGATGTAGTCGGTCTCGCTCGCCAGCATCTCCGCCGACCACTCGGCAAACTTGGTGACACCCTTGATGATCTTCGCGGCCCCGATCTTCACGACATTGGCGTAGTAGGCGGGGGGGAGGGTTGCGCCGGACGAACGCCCGCGCGGGATGTTCATCTTCGCGTTGGCGGCTCGGGCGTCGGTTTCCATCTTTTCGGCAGCGGCGATGATGCGCTCGGTAACAGTCTTCCGCCGGGCCTCGGGGCCTTCCTCCCGCTGCGGCTGCTTGGTTTCTTTGAGCAGAATGCGGTCTGCGAGGTCATTCTTGGTACCTCCAAACCCCGGATCGCCCTTGGACAGCCCGGCCAACTCCTGCAAATCACTCTTGGATTTCTTCACAAGGTCGAGACGACGCCGGTTCGTTGCTTCGATCGAGTCCCAGTCGATATCGACCCCCATCCCATCCCGGAGCTTGGCCGGGTCGATATTGAATACCTCGGGGCGGAGTGTGATCTCGGGGTCTCCCTGCCCGGCCATGCGAGACCACTTCTTCCCCTGCCCGAGAACCACAAACGATCCCAAGCCTTCGTGGTATACCAAATCGAAATCGCCGAACTCAGATCGCAGTCTCAACAGTGCGGGAATCGTTCTCGAATGACCGGCGAGCGTTCTGGTATCGTACCACGCCTTCCCGCCCGTCGGCTCTACCTTGTCGCCGAAGAACTGGCCGATGAGGTTGTCGCCTGTGACGGCGATCACCTCTGGCGGCTTCTTACTGGCGGTGCCCTTCTTCTCACTCACCTCGGCGGGGGCTTCGGCAGCCGTACTCGCTGCCTTGGGAGTCTCTGCAACTGCAACCTTCACGCCAGACTCAACCAGCGTCTTCACCGACTCGTCCAGCATGTGCGAGGGGAAACCGACCATCGGCACCTTACCACTCTGCGCCAGTGTGAGGCCGAGGGTGTCTGCGACTTGCGCAGCGTCGGACCCGAACACTTCGTAGTAACTTCCCATGCGCATAAGAAGAACGGTCCCCGGATGATCTCGCTTGAAACGCTGGTACTGGCGAACAGCGGGTGTCTCTGGCGTCTGCTCTATCGGCGTGCTATCGGTTGCTGTTGATTCAACAGTTGCAGCCTCAGCGACCTCACGGGGCAGTCGAACCGTCTTGGTCGCCCCGAACATTGCCGCGTCCTCTGGTGAGTTGGTCTGTCGGACAACCACGAACTTCGGGGTGACGCGCACGACCTCGGCGTCCTGGATCGCTCCGTAGTTGCGGCCCTCGCCGGGTGCTCCGGTGTAATCCGGGAGGGTAACGCGGTCGCCGACTTCGATGGACTTTGCCTGTGACTGGGGTGTGGGTGTCGCTGTGGCGGGCTCTGGGGCCGTGGACTCAGCAGCCCGGACTTGGGCTTCCTGCGTCTCCTGCGAAATCAGAGGGGACTTCTCGGAAATCCTGGCGGCGTCCACCCGCTTCCTGAGTGCCGGGTTGCTCTTTGGGCCATCCATGACGCCCAGCCGCTTGGCCTCGGCCAGCAGTTCCGGGCGAGTCATTTCGGAAATCGGCTTTTGTGGTTCAGCCACCACATCATCGCTATCAAGCAGCGAATCCAGTAGGCCACGCCAGTTTCTGATAACACCGGGCTTCTCGACACGGATGGACACACCATCGTTCCGGTCGAGCCACTGCTGTGTTGCCTCAGTCGCCTCATGGTCCGAGACCCGAACCGGCGTGCCGTCCGGCATCCTGTAATACCGAGACCCGGATTCCAAGTCTTTCTCCCGAACAGCACCCGCAGCCAAAAGGTCTCTGTCTGCCTCTGCGTACCTGTCTCGGATCACATCATCTGGGGCTTCGTTGATGACGACTCGCTCGGGTGGCTTCTTTGACCTGTTTCTGAATGGTCCCCTGGGCTCTCGATCACCCCGCTCTGTCAGAATCGCCTTCGCCCTGCGGCGAGTATGGGGGTCATCGTTCTTTTTGTGGACCATCCGAAGCTGATCCGTGGTGAGATTGCGGAGGTCGTCGTTCAGCGTTCGGGTCTTTGGATACCAGACCTCCTGCTTTACTGTGGCGTCCGGTTGTTCGGCGGGGGTTACTGTGGTCGGCATAGACTCCGGGGAAGGAGCTTGTGATGGTTGATTCGCCGACATTTGCCGGGGTTCCGATTGAGTCTGTGGAGCGGCTTGATGCCCCATCGCCAAAGGTGCATCTTGTACGGCATTGGTCTGACCTTTCTCTTGAGGAGAGGCGGCTGGCAATGCGGCTTCTGAAGGGGGTTGGCCACCAACAGCCGATTGCTGGATTTCTGCGCGATCCCGCCCCGCCTCCCTCGCAAACCCCGTGACATCCGCACTCTGAGCCTCACCCCTCGCCTGAGCCTCCTCCAGCCGCGTGTCTGGCACCACCGCCCACGGCGAGCCCTCCGCGCCCGGCATGACCTCCACGGCCTGCACACGCTGATCCTCGGGCGTCAGCCGCTCATTGCGGAACCGCACCATTTCATCAGCCGCAACCCGATCGCGGAAGAGCATCGTCCCATCCGGCATCATCTGATCGGGCTGCGGTGCAACAGGGGCGTCTTTCAGGACAATGCGAACCGGTGTAGGCTGTGTGGATGGTTGAACGACTCCGCCGGTTGTGGGCACTTGTGCGTCTTGTGTGGCGGTCTGTGGAGGTTGAGTGGCTTGGGGCTCCGGCGGAGCCACGGGCTCAGTCTCGATCGCGTCCAGCATCTCCCCAAGAGAGCCGTAGTCCGAAGGATTCACAACCTCGATCCCGCCCCTGACTGCCGAACCGAGGATCGCCCCGACGAGGAACTCCCTCCCACGAGTGTCCAGATCGTTCCATGATTCCTTGAACTCGCCCCAGTCAGATCGTGCCCATGCCATCACGCCATCACCGACGACACCCTGTGCCGATTCGGTCAAGCCCTCTGTGATTCCAGCACCCGCCACACGAGCACCGCCAGCAAGCAGTTTTCCAGCCCTCTTCTCTGCGACACGCAGCAGGTGCCTCTTGAGCCCTGTCCGACCCAATACCGTGCCGACGCCCGTGAACTCCAACACGCCAGAGGCAACGCCGTAAACCGTACCCGCAGCAGTCGCCGTGCTTGCCGCCTCGCGCTCACTCACACCTTCGGAGAGCAGCCGGTCGTACACCGCCTGGGTCTGGTTCCCCGCGTCTGTCAGAGCAAAGAATGCGGCAGCGGATGCCAGTCCGCCCACCGGCCCAGCAACGAGTGTTCCTGCCGCGCCAGCCCCAACAGACCCCACGAGTTGTGGAATCGCACCCGCAACATCCTCAGCGATACCCATAGCACCATCGGAGGGTTCGTATCCGAGACCCTCGGCGACAAGTTGTATTTGCTCCGCCACCTTCTGCCCCTGCTGAACGATCGCCGTCCGCACGGGCTCCATGTCAGCCGATTGCTGGCCCCCCCGCATGACCTCGGCCTGTCCGGCGCCCTCGAATGGGTTCTCGATACCGACGGGTGGGATACCCGGGAGACCGAGCGGGTCTCGGAGTCTCTTCCCAAAGGCCGCTACAGCGGAACCCCTGAGGAACTCTGGCACTCCCGGTGCAAGCGATACTGCTTCGCCCGCCGCGATAGACCCACCACCAACCGCACCGGCTGCGGTCCGAATACCGCCATACGCTGTCGCCTTGGCGAGTTGCCCAGCCGTTTCTATCAGTGTGGGGGCAACACCTGGCGGCTCAAAGATCGGAACCTGCTCACCCGTGAGAGTGGATGTCATCATCGCATCCGGCGGGAGCGGCTGCATAGGCTGGGCGGTGCCATCGGTCGGCAACCCGAGTGCCATAGCCTTGACACTCTCGACGGTGAACGGCCCCTGTAAAGGCTCGGCCTGCGCAAAGCCCATCATCCCCTTAACATCGGCGACCGTAAATCGGCTCATAACAACCTCAGTTCAAGACATAGACCTCGACGACGACCGAAGCAGTTGTGCTCGGGTTCTTCGCCACGATCTTGTAGACCTTCCCATCCTCGGTCCCCGCGTCAGAGAGGATCGTCGGCATCCCGCCCGAATCACCGTTATCAAGAAGCGGGTTGTCATGCACGAGCGCCGCGTCGGTGTTGAGCAGGAACGGAACCTTGCAGGAGATGTCGATCTGTCGCCAGCTCTCGTGCGTGCCCAGTGGGGTCGAGTCGGTGCTGCTTGTCGGCTTGTCGGCCTTGATGGCAAGGTTCAGATACCCACTGCCCCGCACGAGCAGCACGACGGTCTCAAAGTCGTTGAGGTCGGCATACTCCCAGAGCGTTGTGGTTGCTCCGGCAGCAATGGTGATTTCCCGGACCAGCTTCCCAGTGCCGGGCATCGTGACCTCGGCCAGTTGCGCACCGGGGTCGCCGATCCGCTCTTCGAGCCTTCCGCCCTTGATATATGAAATCCAGAATCCCATTCGCATGATCGCTGTCATGGTGTTGCTCCTTGCTTCCAGTTCTTGATCTGCTGTTGCGACATCATGTCGGCGTACGCGCTGGCATCCTCTTCGGAAGAGAACACGCCAAAGTGCTGACCCGTCTGCTCATACTGTTGCACCGCAGCATCGGCATCCAACACCGATCCATCCGGCGACAATGCCGGAATCAGCACCACGCCGCGCTCTGTTGTGAGCAACACGAGTGGGGAGTTAGAGACTGAACCGTCTTCGTTTGTGACAACCGTCACCTCCGAAGCGTCCATATTCCCCACACTGGTCGGCTGTGGCGCGAGCGATATCATGTTGTCAGACGCACCGATAAATGGCACTTCGTATGACATCTCTTGTTGGGACGGCGCAGGCGTCTGTGGCTGGGGCTGGGGTGCGCCGATGTTTGGGCCGCCACTTCCCGCGAGTTGGTTGAGCATGTCGGTGACTGCCCCCCACTGTTCGTCTGTGAACTGCTGCATCGGTACGCCCGGGAACATCTTTTCTGCGATCTGCTGTGTCATCTGGGCGGGGTCCATCGCGCCTTGTCCGCCAGTCTGTCCTGGCTGTTGTCCAACGGGTTGTCCAACTTGTGGACCAGCATGGCCGGGTTGTCCAAATGGTCCGGCAGGTTGGACGGGGGCTGGTGGGGGATTCGGGTTCGACTTCCACCACGCCTCTTCGATCTGTTTCGCTCGCTTGTCAATCTTCTTGGCACTGGCACCATTTCCCAACTCGTCCTTGGCCTGCATGTAGAAGATGCCTGCATAGTCAATGGGCATCGGGTACGGCTGCCCGTACACACTCTCGAACTGCTCCCGGAGTTTCTTCTCCAGCGCGATGATGCCACCCACATTGTTTCCGTATGTCTTCGCCTGCGAGAGCGCCTTTGCAACCAAGGCCAACGCCTCTTTTTCTCCTGGGTCGATCCGCGTTCTCGTCTCGCCGGTGATATTGGCATCGGGCAATCCGAACGGCATGCCGTTCTGCCGCAGGTTAATGAGCGCCACCGCCTGTTCATCTGTGATATTTGGCACGATGGTCTTGATCTGTGCGGCAAGCGCGTCGATGTCCGGCCCGGGCTCCTCCGCGTCTGGGATGTACTGTGCCGCCTGGCTCGGGCTCGCATTCATCCTCGACAACACCCCAGCCGGTCCCCCACCTCCCTGCGGCTCCATTCCCGGCTCGTACGGCCCGTACTGATCGGATGCGGGGCCACCCGGTACCCCGAGTTCCATGAAGTCTTGCGGCGTTGCCTGGTAGGGCTGCTGCATCTGCTCCATCATCCACCCGAGCGCACCTTCCGGGTCCTGTGACACCATCGCCCGCGCAGAACCCTCGTCAAGGCCCGCCGCCATCATCTGTTGCACGACGGGTTCCAACTCCTGCACCTGCCGCTGCTGGCCGAACTGGTCGATCATGTCGTTGACCTGGCCAGCGATGCCGCCATTCAACCTCGCCATTTCAGTAGTCCGCCACTGGTCGGCATACTCGTCACCAAGCTCTTTGCGAATGTCCGGGTACAGTGTGTCAATCCGGACACGGTCTCGCATGAAGTCCTGTTTCTGCATCTGCCGATCGATATCCTGCCGGTACTTCCAGTCCTCGAAACTCGTCCGGCGATTGATCGCGTCCTCGGCGAACCCCTGCAAGATCGACGGATCGAGCTTGTTGAGCATCGACTGATCCAGCCCGCTGAGCATCACAGCCAATGGGTCTTGCGGTGGCTGCATCCCCGCGAGTGCCTGCTGTCCTTGTGCGAGCTGCTGCTCCTGCGTGAACGGTCCATACTGCGGCCCGGCCTGTTGCGGCTGTGCAAACTGCTGCCCCTGTTGGAGCGGCCCGTACTGCGGAGCACCCGATCCAGCGACGGGGACCGGCCCGGCCTGTTGATCCGGACCGGCGAACCCCGCCTGCTGGGAGCCGAGACCTTCATTGCTCAGGATTTGCATCCAGAACTGGCGAGCGGCATCTTGCTCGGCCATCTTGCGGGCCTGCTCCTGCTGGAGCATCTGCTCGTACCGCTGACGCTGCGCCGTCGCCTCGTCCCGCGCATTGAGCTGACCCGCCATCTGGGCGATGCTCATCACATCCTGAATACCTTGTGAGAAACGGCTCATCGGAGACTCCTGTTACTTCCGCATCATGTCGAGCATCCCCATCCCGAAGAGACTCCCACCCATCTGGCTGCCAAACTGTCCGAGCGCACCAGTCGCCGTTTGCCCGGGATAGAACTGGCTGGTGTTCGACCTGAGAAACGGGTTCATCACGCTCGATTGCAGAATGCCCATCGACGATTGAAGCGGCTGCATCTGGAAGTTGAACTTCTGACTGACCCTCGACTGGTCGGCGTTGTTCGCCATGAGGTTGCGCTGCAGCCCAAGCCTGGAGATCGAGCTCGCTTTCTGGCCCTGGAGACCCGCGAGCGTTCCAGCCGTGCCTTGAAGCGCGCTCTGATAGGCCTGCGCGCCCTGCATCTGTGCCCCGAGCTTCTGCCCAGCGAGGTCGGCAAGGCTCGACTGCATCGACTCTTGGGCGTTTCTGGCGTTCCCTGCCATCTGCATCGCCTCGATCGTGCCGCCAAACCCAGAGGCTGTCATCAGCGCCCGTGTTCTTGCATCAAGGTTCCGACCCATCTTGTCCGCATCCCTGCGGATCACGCCCTCGCGTTCGGCACCAAAGGCCCCCGCGAGCGCGCTCTGCTGGCCCGCAGCGGCAAGGATGCCCGGTGTTGCGTTCTGGAACGAGTTGATCGGTTCTTGGAAAAGCTGCGTATCCCGAGCCATCGCGCCCTTGTTGCGATCGAGCACGCGGCCATAGGCATCATCCACGCCCTGCACCGCTTGTTCAGAGAACCCCCTGAGCTGTTCATTAATCGGCCCGCCTTGGCTGTCCACAAAGCTCTTCATCCGTTTCCAGTCGTCGGCGAGCCCCTGGAGCCTGCTTTTCTCGGCTTCCCACTGTGTATCGTCCATACCGTCGGGCTTCTCCATGTCGGAGAGTTTCCCTTCGAGCGCCGCTGGCCAGAACTTGCCCCCGTAATCAACATTGGTCCCGGCCATGAGGTTCATCATTTGGTCCGGGCCGAAATACATCATGCCAAGCCGGTTCATGCCCTCCTGACCCTGTGACTTCCAAAGGTCGCGTGCTTGCCGACCAGCTCTCGCCTGTTGTTGCCCGCCGATGATCGAACCTACGGCACCGAGTCCAGCACCGAGAGCCATGCCCCACGGGCCAAACATAGAACCAGCCGCAGCTCCACTAGCCGCCCCAGACGCTGGATTCTCACCAACGAGGTACCTTGCCGTGCGTGGCATACCCAATCCCAAGATGTCGTTAAGCGGTTGCTTCCTCATATCTGCCTCCTTACGCCCAGTCGAGCGCCCCCGAATTGAGCGACTCGCCGCCTGCAGTCGCGTAGA
>Ga0256839_1003885_pt1 | contig 15030 bp, 9 predicted proteins | sample 354166metaG_FD_185968 | JGI IMG/M metagenome (GOLD analysis project Ga0256839, IMG submission 185968) | Hydrothermal vent microbial communities from Mid Atlantic Ridge, Atlantic Ocean - 354-166 | ecosystem: Environmental > Aquatic > Marine > Hydrothermal vents | place: Atlantic Ocean: Mid... | reverse complement strand
TAACATTGATCAGTATTTTAATACTGATCACGCGGTGGAGCTTATAAAACTCCACCTAAACAGGCACAGCGTGCCTAATAGAGGCGTGGTTGTGAGCCACGCCTCCGACCAGCTATCAGAGATGGTAGCTGTAGAAGTTGCAGAGGGGTCTGCTAAGCCAGATACCTCTGTGATCAGAGGAGAAGGCTACAAGATAGCCTTCTCTGAATAAGAACAACACACACCACAGTGCAATTGCACTGTGGTGTGTACTTCTTATTTTTTCTATATCAAGATGTTTAAAGGCTAGTGAGTAAGTCCGTAACTATAATCACAACTACGAATATAGTCAATATTATAATCATCACGGTGTTTACAGATTCTTCCTTAAATTTCCACATAGAGCTTGTCCTATTTATTGATAATCAATAAATAATGGGGTATAAGAGATGGCTTTAGAATACATAACAGACAACATGGCTAGAAACGGAGTCATAAACACGGGCCTCATAGATATAACAGGTAAGCACAGAAGAATAAATGACGATACCAACATAGGCTTGTTAGTGAACGCTCCTAACTCTCATGTTGTGATAGATAAGTTAAGTCTAGAGCAGGTATGGAAAGGGTTCGAGTTCAGGGCTGCTAAGTCTATAACTGTTAAAGAGATAGCCATAGAAGAGTTCTACAACGACGGAGGCCACATACTATCCAGCAATGTTGAGATAGGTAGGGTGTTATCTGTATCCACTATACTTAAACCATACAGCAATCGTAACCATAGTGACCACATACAAATATTCAACCATGTTACCGGCAAAGTCGAGAATATCAGCATCAATGAGATAGAGTTCTACAGCAGGAACCACAAGCAACAGGCCAATCTGCACTTCACCGAGAACCATATCTACAACATGATATTCATAGGTAAGTATAAGTTCGTCGTGAATAGCGACCCTAGGAAGACATACCCGTACGCCTTATCAGCTACTAACCTCAGAAACTCTATCATAGGAGGTTCTAAGGTGGATATAGGGGACCTCAAGATAAGGGTCAGAGACGTTAAGAACTCAGGGATAATATCTCCGAACAATAGGTTCGTTGGAATTGATTCTAAGGTCATAGAGTCAGCTCCTACTTTCAGATACTCTGTGCAGAGGACTTACCCCACTAACTTCAAGAAGAAGTTGTACGAAGATCCCATAGTGACTGATGAATTAATATATAGACAAGCGATGCTAGCTATGCAACAGAAATGGTAAAGAGAATATACACTCTACCCACGGGTAGAGTGTATATATCTTATGTTTCTATCTTAGTTCCTACTTTAGTGTAATTGTAAGTTGGGTCTGTGTCTGACTTATAATCTAAACAAAGGTTATTGCTAAGGTCTTCCTGACTGTATATAGCTGTTGAAACTAACTCACCACCTAGTATACTTTTTGCCCCTAAGTCATAATGTTCAGTGTTGGGTCCTCCTATACTGTCCAGCACTGTGGCTACGTCTTCTATGGAGGTTATTAATGCCGTATGGAGGTCTGTAGCTTGACTGTCCGTTATGACCCCGTCCCATGTACATATAGACGAACAATAGAACTCTAGATGTGAGTTAGTTAATGGGTTAGCTCTTAACATTTTGCTAGGAGTAGGAGTAGCAGGAGCACTGTAAGTATGTCCTACCTCTTTCTCTAACACTCCGTTTAAATATATTTTTATAGAGTGACTGTCACCTATAACTGTAGTGTCTGTCACGATGAGTGTTTCTATATCGTTAAACGTAGTATTGGGTTTTATTATATGGACTGCTCCATCTAGCTTCATCGCTATAACGCCCATTAGGTTCAGGATCTGTATCTTCCTATTGGGTTCTTCTATGAGAAACTCTTCTGTAGACATACCTGAGACTTCTCGTAAATCTAAAGCAAAGGTCCAGTTACTAGCGGTAGAGGGAGGTAATACTACTTCACTGTGAAGCAAAACTGAAGATCTAGGGTGTGTATATTTATATTGTATAGGAGCAGATATAAACACACCGTTTACGTTGATGCTAGTATTACTTATAGGTGGGAGTAGTCTTAAATCCAGATACTTGTCGGTGTTATCTCCTATCAACGCTAAAGTCTTAGTAGTTGTTTTAAGGTTATCTGTAACCTCATCCCTTGTCGTTAATTCTAAAACGAATAATTTATTAAGAGGATAAGTACCATACACTAAAGCTATATATCTGACACCAACATCCGTAGGATAACCTTTAAACGTTTTAGCTACTAATCCATCGTAGTTAGTCTTAGCTTCGTTAATGAGGAATAACACATCTGATTTAGACATATATTCGTCGCTAGGCTTACCGTCCAATAGGTTTATGTAGTTCTGCTTAGTGATAGGCTTTACTGCACTAGAAGCTATCTCATAGAGCTTATTAGCCATCTCAGTGTAAGCTGGTATATGACCTAGCTCCATCACCCTACCTAGCCTGTCTATAGCCTCTACCACGTACTCCCATCCGTATACATCGTTGATGTTATGACCGTGGTGCTTACCCACGAATTGCTGAGGCTTATTAGCTATATCGTCCCACTCTACATAGCCAGTGGCTATGTTCTCGTATATCTTAAGAAGAGTAGAGCTACTATGTATGAACTGTCCTCCCACTACTTGGTAAGTTACCCTAACCTTAGCAGGAGGGTTATCTGCACCAGGAAACACTATGAGTAAACAGGCTTCCTTACCAACAAGTCCTCCAACCACCATAGATGGCTCTGTTGCTACGTAATCACTATTCTGATTGTGAACAAGCTCTCCATCATTATTCAGGTCTCTGGTAGCCTTAACCAATTCTATTGGGTTAGCTGGGTCTGTTATATCTTCTACCTTGACATCTTGGGTGTAGAAGTACCCTTCTCTTGGGGCTAATACTTTGTTATAGGTCCCATCATCTCGTAGTAGAGTATGTTCTTCTACTATAAGATTATCGCTATGGGCTGCTGTTTTATCTAAGCCGTACCTGGTAACGACTCTCTCATCTAGCCATTGTTGGTACTCTGCTGTGTTAGTTGTCATGGGTCATTCCTACATTAATTATCAGAATATTTTTCAAGGTATGACTAGAGTAAAATATTCATGTGCTCTCTCTACGTCCAATTGTACTTCTACTTGATATCTGTAGGGGGTGCTATTGATGGCTGTTATGTAGTCCTTATCCCCTATGGTTTTAAATGTTCCTGGCTTAACATGGAACTGTCTAGCTAACAGAATAGCAACCTTCATAGGAGTCTTTCTTAAGTTAGCGAAACCCTTACCGTCATAGCTACCGGTATACTCTCCGTCTCTATCGGTATAGTTAACAGATCTTACCCCTGAACTTACATCTAACGGCTTATAAGTTATCGCCCCAGTAGGGTCATTTTTGATAGGCTTTAGGACTAAGTCAAGGAGCTTTGAACTAGGCATCATCACCGTTCTACTTCTATGGTATATTCCCTCGAACACCGTTCCTGTATCCTCATCACTGGTAGCCTCTATCGGACATAACCTTCTGATGTAGTCTGCCCCATCCTCATTCTTATCAATTCTTAAACTCTCGTTTCTCATGGTTCACCTGTGAAATAAAAAAAAAAATACCTCAGTCAAGAGGTATTTCCATAAAAGTCAGATCACAGTGCTGACTTGACAGTGCTGATGCTGATACCTAGAACTTTAGCTGCATTCGCGATCTTATCTGGGGCTACGAGCTTAACTGTCTCCCTATGAACGCCTAGTTGAGTGGCTATTCTTTCTATATCTTCAGTGCTCAAGTCATTCATCACGGCAGGTTGGTGTGAATCTTCGGAATAGTCTACGTCTTGATTCAAGTCGTCTAAATCTGTAGCTGGAGAAACACTAGACTCAAAATCTACTAAAGTACCTTCTTCAGCCTGCTTGAGTTTGTTTATTTCTTCTTGGAATTCCTGCACAGATTTAACGCTTTCTTCTTTCAACAAGGTGTCTACTTGATCTTCATCTAACTCGTCGTACTCATTTAGCTCGCTATCTTCAGGTTCGGTCACTTCATCGTCAGGGGCTTGGTATGCACCCTCGTCTACAATATTCAGAGTTGCGGTTCCCCCTCTGGCTCTAGTTTTCACTGGCTCCATCACTTCTTCGCCCGGCGATGATTCTACGGTGTGTGTTGATTTTCCTAGTAACCCCATGATGAAGGCTATAAGTGCTTTAATGTATTTCATATATCTCTCCTTAGTTTAGTGTTCAAGTTGGTTAGTTGTTCATGGTATACTTACTACCATATATTAAGTTATCATAATCTCTGTTTTGAGTTTATGATGGATGTTCTAAGAACTTTCTTCTTAAGCATTTTGTGTCTATTGCTGGTGTACTCCATGTGCTTCTTAAGGTTACTAGCTCCTACTTGTACTGCTATTTTCTCAGACTCTCCTTCCTTAGGCATTCTAAGTCGACCATACAATTGTAGATTGGTTTGTATGGAGTTGATATTGATGGTGTTCACTATAGTGGCTAAGCCAGATATATCCAACCCTCTACCAGCCTTACCAGCAGTAGCTAATATTAGATCGCTATCTTCTATAGCCTCTGCAGATACCCCAGCTATAAAAACTAACGGCTTTAATAAAGGGTAGTTAGCTTTTATATGCTCTACGAACATATTTATCGTATCTACCTTATAGAAGTATATGATGCATTTTTCACCCTTCTTAGTTCTATTGAGGTGGGCTATATTGTAGGCGTTGTACACTAGCTGCATGTATTGCTTTCTAGATCTAACATTATCACATATATAATCTTCAAGAACTCCGTGGTTATATCCTCCTCTTAGTGAGCATTTAACTCTAGATGGCTTCATGAACTCATAAGTGTAGTTGAATAAAGATATATACGGGTGTTTCTCGAACAGGTCGTATCTAGCATCTGGGGTTGTGAATTTATCAAACAGATTAGCCATAGTCTCATCCATACTCACCATGGTCGCTGATAGCGCTATAACTTTGTTCACGTTAAGGGTCATAAGGAAGTTAGACCAAAAGTGGTAATCTGCATCTACCTCATCTATAACCACAAGACCCACCTTAAGAAACGCCATAGCGTCAAAAGGAACAACGTCGTAAGATAATTCATCGTCTTCTACTACAGAAGCTATATACTCTTTAACGTAGTTCCTGTACAAGGCATTAGATACTATCACTATCTTGAACTCCACGTCAGGCTTAGTGAATAAAGACCTTAGTTCATTACCGTCTTTAACGTGTAGTATGTCTTCCTTCTCCAGAGAAGTCTTCTCTATGAGCTCTGTTATCCATTGTTTTATGTACACGGGCCTCATAACTATGAAGGTTCTAGTCTTATAGTGTTCCATCAAGAAGAATGTAGATATAGTCTTACCTGCCCCTGTGTACATAGCGTTTAACACTATGGCGGAATCAGTGGTGGTGAGTATATTCATTCCTTCTACCTGGTATCCTCTAGGGGTATACCCGTTCATAGTCAACTTTATCTTCTTAGGTTTATATTCATATACGACCCTAGTGACGTCTACTTCACATCTAGTCTTCTGTAGGGTGTCTAGCATATCGTCCAGAAATCCCACAGGTATATGATACCATCTACCTAGCACTACATAGAACTTCTTGTGTATCTCTTTAGTCCATGTTTGCTTACCCTTTACATAGCTGGGCACTAACGTGTAGGTTGTTAGTCTTGTTTTAAGATACTGCCTTATCCACATAACGTCAGCAGCGTCTTCAATTTTGATACGTATGTACGTATTGTGTTTTTCTACTTTCATAGCTAGACCCTTTAATAGCTCCGACCCAAACAGGACCGGAGACTTGTCTTCTTATAACCCTTCGTACAAAGGGTTGCCCACTGTCTTTTTAGGCAGCATGGCAACGTCCAAGGTAAGAGGGGGTGATGTCGAGCTTTCTGCGTATCGTCCCGGGTTCCATAGGCTAGTGTTCTGCTGAGAATAAAGCATAGAAGCAGATAGAGATCTATTACCCAGTAGTTCGTTAACAGGTATCTGTCTAGCTCCTTTCTCCCACCCTCTGCATATATTGTAGTCTATAGACCCGTCGCGTTTCTCCCTCACTAGATAACTAGCCACCATCAACTCCACAGTTGACAGGTTAGCGAACCTCTGTTCATTTATGAGGTCATATATCTCGAACACAACGTTAGAGAACCCGTACGGATTCTTATCTTTACCGTTAGAGAAGTCATATAGACTCACTAGCTTATTGTTATGATCTGTGCTTGTAGCCACTAGGTCAGGGAACTTAAGTACTGGCTCATCTCTGTCGTGTACGAATTTAGTTATATCCACACTCAGGTATTCAGAATCATTCTTCACAAGATCCTTCATATTATCCCGGATGTAAGATAGGATGTTGTAAGTCAATACAGCTCCTGTCTTATTCTCACTTAGGATTATACGTTCTTCTATGGAAGACTTCTTTCTCTCTATATGCACGATAACGCTTTTCACACTACTGATTCTCTTCACTGGGAGGTTATCTATATTATCGACGTTAGTTATCATACTTATACCAGCCACATCCCTCTGGTCGAACTTCAGTATAACCTTCACCGCAGAAGCTTGAGATTTAAGGTATATGTATTCACCCCCGTCTCTCTTTATCTTAAAGAACTTCTGGAACAATAGAGACTTAATAACCCCACCTGTAGCTAAATCACCTACCACGTGCTTCATAGAGAGAGGTTGCTGTATATCATCACGGCTACCTTCTCTGGCTATGGCTTTACCTATAGCGTCCTTTAAAGATATGTTTCTGTGTGTATCCCCGTAGCAAGTAGAGCAAACGTGCTGCTTGTTAGGAAGAGTGCAGTATATAGAGCTTCTAAGGTGTATGTCAGTGCCTATCAGATGCGTGCTTTCCATGGTGATTTTCTCTAACTTACCGTTAGGGAGTATCTGATATCTACCTTGTATCTTATCCATATCACTTTCCCGTACCCTCATGATAAGATAATGCCTACTGCCACAGTCCCCTACAACTATCCTCCTCATATTGGTAGTGACGTATCCGTGCTTACTAGACTTATGCACTACGTCCTTAAGGTCCTTCTTAGCTGCAGCTATACTAACGGACGCGTCCCTTGTGAGTAGCGCGAAGTTCTCTGGAGTCCTCATGCCCTCTACTAGGTTATCTAACACTGGGTGTGGTAGTAACTCTTTGTTTAAGTCGTGCACATAACCTCGCACGAATATACTCTGCATGAGCTGAGAAACCTTGATGAGTCCAGCCTTAGCAGCCATGCTCACTCTTAATTCCTGACCGTTTTCGTCCATAAGACCAATAGCTAATAATCTCTCAACCTCAGCCTGTGAGTCAACCACTGCCTGCTTGTTAGGGTTAGCCCTCACGTACTCCTTGAGAGGGATTATCGACGGATGGTCTGTAGCCTCTATGTAGTCAACTACATCTAAGCCTAGTATGTATGCGTCGCAGTTAGCAGCTATAGCGTTATATAGTTTATCATTAGCCCTTAGTATGTAGTCTAGGTTCATATAGAGAAACTCGCTGTCCTGAGTCATACCAGAGTCTTCCAGCATGTAGTTCAATACCCTATTGAACAAGCCCCTCGCAGTACCCTTCTGAAACATACCTCCTTTGTAGAAGTTAGTTATGACCATATCTTTAACTAATCTTACTTTCTTACCGTGGGCGCTAACGAATAACCAGAAATACGCAGACAAGATAAGCTCCTGAGAACTCATCTCTAGTACCCCGTCGTCGAACTCTACTGGTATCCTGTTACCTGATATCCTTTCCCACAGTGTGTCAGGATCCACCATCGCTATTTTTCTAGCTTTTATTGTCCCTTTCATCCTTTTCTCCTTTTTATACTTCAATTGTGTCATATAGAGTATGTAGGCACTATTTTTTCTAGTTATCACGACAGTACCACGCAACACTTGTGTGGTGTGATATGACTGGCCTTAGTGTATTGCGCTACCTAACACCTATAAAACTCTATAAAGTCCCTCAGATCTCAATTTTAGAGCTTCTAGAGGCATATATTAGATAACACCATTATTCTAGATTTTGGCAAGGGTATATACTCTATACGATATACGCTTAAGGTTTATTCTTAAGAACGCCATTAAACACCTTTAAGGAGAAGACTATGAAGGCAAAACGAGTTAGAGCCACGCCCACTTGGGCTGTGAAGGATGTAGACATGCATCCAGGAGGTCCTAGTTGGATCCCCAGTAACATAGAGGAAGATGCGTCTAGATCCTTAGATGCATCTTCTCTAGTAGGGATGCAAGACTTCAATGTAGGTAAGGTAGCTAGCTCAGACGACCTCATATACAAATCTTATAGAAGGCTCTACGACACGAGCAAGCTAAAGAATGTGAGGGTGAGAAATAACTTAACGTCTCACTGTCTAGCCGTGTTATTCGGCATCGACCTCCTCTACCCTCATAGCTGGGTACGAGACTCCTTCGACGGAGTGCCTCATGAACTAGGGTCTTTCGAGGAATTAGTTATACGGGAAGTCGTTAGAGAGAAAGAGCCGATCACGAACGGCTTATTGTCAGCTATACACTCTCTATCTAGCGTTATGAGCGACCTCATGGACTCAGTGGTAGAGAACTCCATAGATAGGAGTTCCACCGTATACAAGAAGACGTTCATATCTTCTTACAGAGATAGTAACCCGTATTTATTCGGGCTGAAAGGCATGGCTGAGCTAGTCGTGAGGCTACAGGACCCTATTAAGGGGCAGGAGATAACTTTGGGTATGTATAACGCCTTATCGCTGGGCGTTACAGTATGGGTCTTCATAGCGGCCACCGTAGAAGGAGGCGCTAAAGACGTCTTACAATACAATAACCACAGGTATAACGACAGCATCAGGAACATGTTCAAGGACGATGATATCCTTGACCAGATAGGCTCACTAGGTAAGCTCAATTACTTATCAGCCACTGAGAGTGAGACTATATACCCCATAGCTCCTAGTTCTCTGAACGGTTTAGAGGATGAGTATATCCCTGAGATTATCCTAGATGGGACTGGGGCTATAGCGTTAGCTGTTCTCTCTATAGCTTATACAGAGCTGGCTATCAAAAATGCCACTCTGTTACCGGAGAGTGCGTTGGAAGGGGTTACTCTTAAAGTAACTAAGAAAGGACTCATAGCCAAAAGCCTTAGACCTATAGACGACGTCTTGACTGACGTCCTTGATGATCTGAGACGAGTGGGTGGTGTTTCTCCTTTCCCTGAAAACACACTGCCGTTTAACAAAGAGGGGGCTAGCGGACTAGCCCTTTTGTTCAACGACTCCACCACGGAGTTCAGTCCTATGGATGTATTAATAGGGGAAGAACGCAGAAGTTTAAAACCTCTGAGGATATCTAAACACACCCTAGACCTATTAGGTTTAGGGGGTGAAGAGATGTTCAAAGACAGAATAGTCGTGACGACTACTGGTAAGAAATTGATCCAGAAGGGTATGAAAGAGTATATGAACACGTACGATTCACCTGGGGTCAACAACAGAGTAGAGAGATTCATAGCCTCCGTTAGGTCTTATCCTAACGACAAAGGACCTGGATCTTTCAAGTCTGTGGTTGTTAGTCAGTACTTGGGGAATTCTCCAGTAGGGACTGCCACCAAACACCATGGAGCAAGAGTGATATCTATGACTAACATCACTCTGCTCCTAGATGGCACTAAGCCTGTACTTAATTCTGAGTACAGGTCAACTAAAGAAGGAAATGACACAATGAACTCATTGAACGAAGAAATAAAGAAAATAAAGCCTAACATAAAGACTGTTAAGCCTAAGAAGGTATCTAAGAAAACCAATGTCTCTAAGAAGGCCAAGAAGGTGAAAAGCGAAAAGGCTGAGTCACCTGCCGTACCTGCTGATAAGTTTCAGAAAGTAGGAGACGTCGTGGTATGTTATGTAAACAATGACAAACCTGAGCCTTTACGGCACGTAAGTGGCGAGAAGATAGAGGGCCACAAGATCCCTGATCTTGAGTCAGGTTTATACGTGAAGAAAGGGAAGAAGGTGACATTCTTCCCGATGAACAGTGGATCGGTAGAGGCCATGAAGGATCTAGGTATAGAGGTAGGAGAACCTACCTCTACGAAGCCAGAGCCCAAGGTCAAACCTGAACCTAAGGCAAAAGGCCCTACCATAACCACAACTAACGCCAAGGTGGTGGATAAGTTAGAAAACGCCGATTTCGAAACAGGCGTAGGTGGGATACGGGTGGCGTTCGTCACCAATAACCCGATTTTTAAGAGTAACTTTTACCTAGTTCAAGGCGACAGCTACATAAAATTGCCTATGAACGTGATACAGTCCCAGGTCACCGGGATATACGTTGTGAGAGCTAACGGTGAAAAGGAGAGACTAGCAGTCTCTTCTAAACTCTTAAAAGATATAGGCGTCCATACATCTATGGTCAAAGCCAGAAAGGCTGCTGACGAGGGAGGTCTCTTAGTAGCTAAAACCAAAGCTACCAGGTCCAAAACCAAAGCAATTAAGAAAGAAGCCGAGGCTAAGGTCAAGGCAGTTGAAAAATCCGCAGAAGCCGCTGTGGCTAAGATAGCTCTTGAGAGAGAAGCTCTTGAAAAGAAGTCAGTTGAAACCATGGCTAAGTTGGCGTTAGATAAAGAAGCTCTTGAAAAGAAGTCAGCTGAAGCTGAAGCTAAGTTGGTGTTAGATAAAGAAGCACTCGAGGCTAAGAAGGAGGACTCTAAGTCTTCTAATGCCTTGAAATCTAAAGCCCAGAACGATTCAGTGTCCTGGGGAACGCCCACAGCTGTGATAGGTTTAACAGCCGCAGCTGTGGGAGTTCTACGCTACACCAATGTAGGCGGGAGCATCTTAGCAGCTGTAGGTGGTATGTACGACTACGCCGCTGAGGGAGTGGCTACTGTGGCCTATAACGTCTTCGGATGGAGATACGGGAAGTACGCACACGCGCATTACAACACTGTGCGGGGCTTCGTTGGGAACTTCTTCTCGACACTAGCTAGTGATTTCCTCGGCAACATGCTGAAGGAGGCAGTGGTGTTTAAGCCGTGGGTAACAGTAGGACCATCTTCTCCTACTCCTGTGTTAGCAAATGCAGCTGTAGTTAAGAAGGGTCTAACCTTTATGGGTTACAGACTGCCAGCCTGGTTCTCGGTAGCTGGTCCCTTAATGGGGGCTGGTGTTGTGTTAGGCTCGATAGCCAACCTAGGTGGGTATGACACATCTGCTGCATGGGAGAGCGTAAAGACCTCTTTCACTGAGTGGTGGGAAGCCTGTTTCGGTCCTCTACCTGACCCCGATGGCTCATGGACTGGGAACACTCTCAGAAGGGCGATAGGCGCCGCCAAGAAGTCAATGGTGGCGTTAGGGGCTTTTGTAGCTCTACCGTTTGTCGCTGTTGGAGGAGTATTGAACACGGTTGTTAGCTTCATAGGTGAGGCCGTGGGCACTGTTCTCGGTTGGATTGGTGATGTGGTATCCGGAGTTCTGGACTGGATCTTTGGTTAATGCTAGAGTAGTATAAAGATAAGTACATACCACACCCAACATTGGGTGTGGTATGTATCTATTCTTTTTTGCTAAGACGCGTCGAAGTTCTTGAACTCTACGTCTATGGAGTCTACTAAGTCGTAACTATCTAAGCTTATAGCCTTTATGACCTTGCGTATACTGAACCTATAACTATTATCAGTTATCTTTAGTACGTTATTACCACGCATAAACTCGGATACATCTACATCTATGACTGGTTCACCTAGCTTTTCTTTTAGATCCTCTATAAGATCACTCCTGATAAGCATATCTTTCTTGAGGTATTCAGCTATAGTCTTTATAGTATCCTTACGTATGCTATCCTTAGACGAATCAGACTTAAATACAGAAGAGCCAACTTGCAGAATGATCTTCATATCCACCCTGCTATCTATGACTATCTCTCTAGAGAAGTCCTTAGAGGCAGTTATAGGGCCTACAGTACCTATGGGCTTAAAGTTTACAGAAGTCTTCTCTAAGAGCTTACCAGACAGCTTGTCGAGGTTCATAGTAGCATCTCTGAATAACTTATCTTCCACATCTATTCTGTATGAGTCTATATTATCGTTGTTAGAGAATAAGAACCTAGCATCTATGAGCATGACGTCCAAGAAATGAGTGAACGAAGTAGGTCTAGCTAGAACCTTAGCACCGTTAGAGTCTCTTACCACGTCCCCTATCAGATACTTGTAAACTATATTGCCGTCTACTACCACCGGATCACCTTTGGAACCTATCTTGGTCACAGTGCCCTTACAATCTGGCTCTGTTCCCTCGATATCGCCTTGGGCGTTCCTTAGATAAGTGTCTTTATCGTACACATGCGGTATGTTCTCTGTGTGTTTCTCGTAAACATCACCGGTGCGTATGGTCGTAGTGTGGTTCCATTGGTGATAAACATCTTGGATGAGATCTAGAGTAAGCGTCTCGTAAGTAAGACCGTTGGCTTGACCGTCTACATACGCATTGATATCGCTGTTCTGCTGCATGCCTACGGGTGCGCTCTTATAACTATAAGACAAGTTAAAGTCACAAGTGAGGTCTACAGGGTAGTTTATAGACCTAGTGTCCTCGTCTAGTAGTATGAGCTTATCTCCCTGGAACTTAAGGTCAGTAGCTATCCTATACTCCACAACCAAACCGTCTTCTACTTTATCTACGATAGTTCCTGGTATAAACACACCGTCGAAGGATAAGTCAGTAGCCAATGTATCTTGAGCTTCTGTTAGTGTTAATTCCTTCAATGTTCCAGTGTTCTTAGTGATTAATGTTAATACGAAATGCCCATCTTCGTATCTCACTTCTCTACCGAAGGAGTTCATAGTTTCTTCTAAGCTTATATTCCTATCCCGTATGTACAGAGACTTAACTACTGGTCTGGTTACCTGGTAAACCTTCACTGTAACATGTGGTTCTTCATAGTTAATGTTTATAGCGTAAGGCGTGTAATACAGACTCTTCTCTTCGAAAGATTCTATCTTGTAGTCTAATGATTTGCTCTTAAGGGAGATGGATGTAGTCATAGCCTGTAAGAAACCGTTGTTAGGGTCTATAGCCACTAAAGACATAGGCGGTATAGTCAGCCAAGTAGGTGAATGATCTTTCTTCACACCCACAATATCCTTAAGGACATTGTAGCTGATATCCATGCGTCTTGAACAAACATCTAAAGGACTAGTGAATGAAGTAACATACCCATCAGGGGATAGAGCAGGCCTTCCTGCTATGTATTGTCTGTCTGTTAGTATGTCTACAGCCTTGAATATAGAATATCCGTAGCTATCTGCAGTGAATGCTACGTCTCCTCTTGTTACCGGGTATTCATTCCTACCTATATTGTTGTTCAATATAGCAGCTTTGAGTTCGTTAAAGGTGAGAGCATCTCTACCGTTCTCGATAACCGTTAAAGGCTTGAACACAACATTAGCAGAAGGCATAGGCTCTTCTTCATTTGTTAATGAAGTATCGTTATCTATTCTTCTGTAAGAGATCTTGTTATCGACATTGACCTGTGTTAGGTCGTATCCATCCCCACCAGTGGTGTACACTATTATCTTTATGTCCTCACCTATACCGCCTACATCCACATAATGGTTATTGATGCTAGTGTCTATCTTCTTCTCCTTGGCATCGACAGATACCAGCATAGTAGGGACCTCTAAGTCCTGAACGTCCTTGTTGAAAGAGACCTTGATGGGAACCCATGTCCCATTTATCCTACTGTACGCTTCTATCTTAGAGAAGTCTCTCACGTATTCGATGGACTTAGAGAAGTAAGTGTCCCTAGTCATGTTTGTGGTTATAGTTCTTATGTGGTGGTTAGTACCTATAACCACAAACTCTAACCACGATAACTCATCGGTGTTCTTCTGTAAGTAGTGGTTTAAAACATTCTTGCTACCGTCGTCGTTTACTTCATACACTATGATGCTATTGTTAGGGTATCTTCGCATGACTACTGGTTTAGTGAGGGTTAATTCTGACCCGCCTACTGTCACGTATGTGTCTTTAGGTATCCGTAACGTTTTACTGTCAGATATAAGGTCCGTAACACCGTACTCCATCAATGACTCTATAGATATACTCACACGTATAGGAGCTGTGCCTGGCAATGCGTTTATTAGGTCGTAGCTTTTGTCGTCCATGAATCTGTATAGGTCTGTCATCTTCTTAGCTAGCGATGAGTAAGCGTACCTAGTGTTATTCACAGTAGCTAAAACACCACCTGCAGTTGTAGCTGCCCCTACTTCCATGAGGTACACTAGGGGGTTATTAGCTTCTACTATATCTATATTCCCTTCTAGTATCTCCTGCAGGAAATCTAAAGCTGCTCTAGACACACCTACTTGACTATGAGCCTTAGATTCCAGGGTCTCGACTAGTCTTTTCATATTTGTTCTTGCTGTAGTCATCTCGATATCCTTAAATTAATATTGATGATTTATTCTGGTTCCTAGTTTTCAGAGCCCCATCTACTTCAGCGGGTATCCATATCTCGAACTCTAGAGTATCTGGGTTTATTCTAGGGTATCCCCTAGAATTAACTAGTTCCCTTTCGCCCCTAGGTACTTTGACCATGTATATAGGTCTGTTCTTATCGGTCATGTCTTCATTGAAAGCTTCTACTGTTTCGTTGAAGTCTTTTATCAGTATAGGGTCTTCGTATTCAACATACGTGAATGAGAATCTCATGCTTATCTCATCAGATCCGTCTACGTAAGGCTTGGACTTATCGAAGTCATAGAAGTTACCCTGGCTAACACCCTCTGCAAACCCTGGGGATGTAGAGGCTATCCTAGACACGAACGTATTAGTCTTATCTAAGACTATCCTAAAGCACCTAGTCTCATAGTCCTTCTCATTCCTAAGTATCATATCTGGGTACGGTTCTAGTTCGCCAGAGTGTACTAACATAGTATAGTCTGTCCATAAATCCAACATGTGGTACAGCGGGTCACCTACTGTATTACGGCAGTTAACGTCTAT
>Ga0256839_1003884_pt1 | contig 15036 bp, 12 predicted proteins | sample 354166metaG_FD_185968 | JGI IMG/M metagenome (GOLD analysis project Ga0256839, IMG submission 185968) | Hydrothermal vent microbial communities from Mid Atlantic Ridge, Atlantic Ocean - 354-166 | ecosystem: Environmental > Aquatic > Marine > Hydrothermal vents | place: Atlantic Ocean: Mid... | reverse complement strand
TGCGCTACCCATTACTATTCTGATTTAAAGCCAACGGCTGAAAATTACAAAGATCAATGGCAGTATTTTTGTCACCAAAGCGACCAAGTTACAGAAATATTTAACCGCCTAAGTGCGCACTTGGAAGCTATTGGCTTTAAACAAACCGCGCCCGATATGGGCATAGGCGATGACGAAATCCCATTCTAATTGGAGGCAATGATATGCCTGATAAAACACTAAAAAAACCATTTAACCTGCATGCTAATCCAAAGGACACGCCAATCCGCGATAAAGACAATGTTGAGATAAAACTGCAACCAAAGCACCTGCCAATCAACCCAGCCCCAAATCTTGCCCCAACAGGCAGTTTGGGAATAAAACGTGATTTGCCGAATAATGAACCTGTCAAAACCGCCAAGCGTTTCACCGTCAAGAAAGCTAGTGATTTGTCCAAAGAGTTCAAATCCATCACGCCAAAATCACTGGATAAGGATCATGGTTGGGAACGGTAGATCGATGTCTTAGGAATATGTTCCAATAGAAAATTGGCGCATTTTTTGCTATAATATTCGTATGGATCATCAAGAATATATGCAATGGCTTCGGCATCATTCCCCAAGCACTCAAGGCTTTGACATTCAATCCCGCTCATACAAAAATGCCGATGGAGTGGAGGAATTAATATTCATGCACCGCAACTATTGGGAGTATGTGGATTGGCTTGAACAAAACTCTGATATTGATTTTGCCGATTGGGTTGTTCATTCCTGCAAGAATCCATGTGAAGGCTACACGCTTTCCCACCTTTTGATGTATTGGCTCTGGTTCGATGAATGCGGTCGCTTTCGCCGAGGTTTACCAACGCCCCATTCTTACCCGCCTTTGGGCTATAAAGGTTGGGGTGATGAAGGTAAGTCTGCCTAAATCCATTCAACGTGCAAATAGTCTGAATGCATCAGAAGATGCAAAAATACCTCAAGTGAATGAAACGATTATCTAACTGATAAATATAGGATTCTCCCCAATTCAAAGAAAGCGTTGCAGAGTTTTTGAAACGATAATCTGTGATAAATATTGGTGCTGTCGGCATCAAACGCAAAGCGGACATCAAACCGGACAAATGGCCGGACAACTCTTAACTACCAATCTTCATAACAATATGTTATACATAGATATATCACATATATATACCAGACAACAAAGCGGACATTTTGCAGGACATGACAATGAGAGACGATAACGAAACAATAGGCCTATTTGAACCCCTTATGGTTAGTGAAGGCTCGCCCAAGCGCGCGGCACTTAATGATCTTGCCCTTGAATTGGCGACAATTTCGGCTTCCTTCAAAAGTAGCATGCCCGAATCCATTGCCTCGGCACTGGCCAATCTGATCCGGTCTATGAACTGTTATTACAGCAACCTGATTGAAGGGCATAACACCCATCCAATTGATATCGAAAAAGCCCTTGAGAACGATTACAATGATGACCCCAAGAAGCGTGATCTGCAATTAGAAGCAAAAGCACATATTGCTGTTCAAAAATGGATTGATGAAGGCGGACTTGAAGATCGCCCCACATCGCCTGAAATGATTGCCGAAATCCACCGGCGGTTTTGCGAGCTATTACCCCCTGATTTGCTATTTGTTGAAAATCCACGCACGGGTGAAAAAATCCCGGTGGAACCCGGCGTTCTACGTGATCGCGATGTTGAAGTTGGGCGGCACGTCGCAATAAGCCCCGGTGCGGTGCCACGTTTTTTAGAGCGTCTAAATAAGGCCTATGCTAATGCTGGTCGTATTGAGGCCATTCTGGCAGCAGGTTGCGCACATCATCGTTTACTATGGATTCACCCCTTTCTCGACGGGAATGGTCGTGTGGCGCGCCTGATGTCTTACGCAATGCTAAAGTCAGCGCTGGACACCAAAGGCCTATGGTCGGTGGCTCGCGGACTGGCCCGCAATGAGAAAAAATACAAAGACCATTTGGCTTCATGTGATCAACCGCGACGTGGGGATCGTGACGGGAGAGGGTCGCTTAGCGAAGCTGCATTGGCCAGCTTTACGGCTTTCTTTTTACAAACCTGTATTGATCAAGTGCAATTCATGGAAGGCCTAATGAAGCCAGATCGTTTACGTGATCGGATAATGATCTGGGCTGAAGAAGAAATCCGAGCTGGAAACTTACCAGTAAAATCAGATATAATCTTGCGCGCAGTCTTACTGCAAGGGTCATTGGCGCGCGCAGATGCTGTTGCTCTACTCGGTGTCAATGCACGCACGGCACGACGCATAACATCGGCATTGTTAGATATCGGCGCTTTGACCTCGGAAAGTACCCGCGCACCGTTACAGCTAGCATTTCCAGCCAAACTAGCAGGTCGGTGGATGCCGGGTCTGTTTCCCGATGAAGAATAATGATGCGATTTATCATTTTCACAAATAAAACGTAAATCATGACAAGTGAAACAATTATCCTATTGATAAATATAGATTACTTCAATAATTAAAGTTTTCGTTGCACAAATTATGAAACGAAAAATCACAGGTCCAAAATTTTGAACATTTGGCATCAATTATCGCCCCTTGATCTAAACACTAACCATCAAGTTCTTTTGAAAATCCGTTTTAGCATAAGGGAAACTTATGCCGAACAAGGGCAAGCCTGCTCCACATCCGTTACGCCAAGCGGTGTTCGGTAATTCCCTTGATGCAACTCCTAATCTTGCAAGACCTAGAATGGCTGGGTCTGAAAAACAAGGAGCATTATCATGATTGCATTATTCACAATATTCGAGCTGGAACAGCTTTCAGATGACCAACTTGACCACCTGCATAACATCCTTAGTCGGTTGTTGATTGCGACAGAACCAAACTCACCAGATCGCAGAAACATTCTGGCTACACTTGAAAATATAGAGATTGTGTTGGGTCAAAAGCCCATTCGCAAAATCGGGTATGAAATCGGATACACAAAGATCAAAACCGCACGAAAGAGCTGGGCATACCTCTCGCCAGATCACCTAACCAAACACGGCAAAACCCGAGCCACATGGTATGTGAAGGTGTGGATATCCCCGCCCTTTAAAGTTTTGTGTCAATATTTTACACGCTCCAAGTAATAGGCGTCATTGCAGTAAAAACCGTATGCACAAGTTTTATTTATGCACGGTGCATTCGCTCAACTAAGTAGTGCAAACTAAGAAGTGTTACCACCAGCAGGCTGGAAAGCCCCCACATATAGAAAACCCAAGCCCCCTTTTGGGCAAGCTCAACGGCCTTCATGAGCCAAGGTTCAGCTGGTGGAAGAAAATTGATGTGAACCGCCAAAACACCAAAAATATAGAGAAATATCGACAACGAAGCACAATATCCAAAAATCACCGCAAGAAAGCGCCGTCTGGTAAGCGTTTCCTTGATTCCCCCCTTTCGGCTGCTTGTCAGCGTTGGTGCACGTCCTTTCATGATTTGATCTAAGTTTTCATTGGTGAAACTCGAAACTGCGGCAAGAGCCGCAATATAAAACCCCATAAGAATTCCCATCAACGTGTTTATATCATTGATAAATTTCGATCCATCAAATGTAAAAACACCATCATCAATTAACCATAATCCACCAGTGATCACAGTAAAAATAATCGTCGGATAAACCCACTGATACCAAAAAATGTCAGCACTTCGCAGCCTCAGAAACGAGAGGACTGTGAAGACCTTCATATGTTTCTGAATACCCATATTCAGTCTCCCGCCGCATTTGCGACTACTGTCATTTTCTCAATCATGTCCTTACGCATTGCTTCATATCTTTGCGTAAGGGGAGGGTCAAATTCGTTCACTAACTCATTCTGGACAAACGCCTGCTCGAGAATTTCATCCCCATTGTGCTGAATTTCAGTTCTCTTGATCTGACCATTACTCGTTTTGATTCGAACAAACATCTGAGCATTGTCGCGATCTCCTCTAAACCGTTCTAAAGCCCCGCCAATACGGTCAAAAACAGTACGAGCCTGATCCTCGGTGACCCGCCGCTTCACTTCCCAACGCATTTCATGGACTTCTTCTTGCACAATAGGATCTTCATCAAGGCCGTCATCATGGTTCTCGCCGTGACTGATAAACTCAATATCTTGGAGCGTCCCTCGTCGAAGCGCCTCTCTGATCGTTTTGGACTGATGGCCATCAATTTCATAGACAGGTTTGAATCGTTTGATATCCCCATCGTCGTCTTGCGCCTCTTTCTCATAACGTACGCTATTGCAAACCCAGCCAAAGTGAGCCTTCACCGATGACAGGTAAATTCCCGGCACCTTCTCGATCAAAATCAAATGCTGTCCATGCTGATTTGCTGTCTTTTTAACCATGACATGCGCAGCATAATGCCCGCCCTCATCCTCTTCTTTATCAACGTCCCTTGTTTTCAAGGTTTGAAAGTCTAGAAAGGAAACGCCAGACACATTCTTGTCACCTACTTGAAGGAGCATTCTGTAGTAACAATCATCTTCTGTGAGGTCAGAGCACCACATCAACCTTGAGCTATCTTTAGAATAGGCTCGGCGTGAATCGTTCCTATCAATACGATCAGCAATGGCAGAAAATAAATCTACCGCCGAAAATTCGGGCGCATAGTGTGGCGCGTTCTTACGGTTCCTGATCGCAAGATTTCCAACAATGATCCAACGGTAATTCGACGGTAATGCCATTTAAAAACTCCTTTTTAATACTATTTTCCAGTTTGCCCAACAGTACGCTCCATGCTCTGTGTCCACGATGCTTTGAAGGCTGGATCACTTGCAAATAGTTTGTACAATTCAAGTTCATCTTTGCGCCGTTGCAGCATTATTTCTTCAAGCATTTTATCAAAAGCCAACCCACGATTATGTGGGTCAGGATTATTCTGATATTTGCTATTAAAATCTGGATGCGCTTTAATGCTGTCGGCAATGTTTACAAATTTCACGCGCTGTTCTTCTGGCGTTGCACTCCAACCCTGAAACCAACGTTCGTTGAAATTTCGGATTATTTCGTCCAGTGGGTCTTTTTCATCTTCGGTATGACCACCACGGGGATTAGGGTTTTGTGGATCAACTTCGGTTTCAGATTCATCCAAGCCAATGGAGTGATTAAGTTTCACGCGCTCCAATCCGTAAGAAGATAGATCAACAGATTCCAGCAATTCATCTAGCAAGGCTTGATTAGGGTCTTTGACCTTAAGCTTGGGGATAAGAAATTTCAGGAACCAGAACAGCTTTTCCCAAGCAACCACTTCAAACGGCATGATCGACGCCATCTGTCCATAGATTTTCACGAACTGCTTTGCCTTAATTTTAAAGTCGATCTTGTCGTCGTTCTCTAGCTCCAATTCGTCATTGAAACGGTTCGCGGCAATATCAATTATCGGGCTAAGACTGTCTGCATCTTCATTATTGAAATATCGTTCAACGAAGTCTTCAACTTCGTGCCAGTCATAGACGCCAGAATCATCAAGCATATCCTTCAATTCATGTAGAACATTCACGTCCGTCGCCTCGGATAGGCTGGTCGCTGTGTAAAATGGATCAAAGGAACTCTTAATATCATCAACGCTGTTAAAGAAATCCAGAATGAACAGGTCTTCGGTTTTCTTACCCAATTTCGGCGCAGAGCGGTTAAGCCGTGACAGCGCCTGAACAGCCATAACACCCTGCAACTTTTTATCGACATACATTGCCGCCAATTTGGGCTGATCAAAACCTGTTAGATACTTGTTGGCCACGATTAACAGGCGATATTCATCCGCATCAAATTTATCGCGAGTTTTTCCCTCGGGAAATCCGTTCATCCCAGCCTCGGAATAGTCGATGCCATCTACATTCTTGTCACCGGAAAATGCAATCAGCGCCTTGAACGGATTGCCCTGCGCTTCCAGCAGGCGCGTTACCGCTTTGTAATACCGCACAGCCGTTTCGATATTTTGCGTTACCACCATCCCCTTGGCCTTACCGCGCAACTTCTTGGGGTTCACCACGCTTGGAATAAAATGCTCCAGCATGATTTCGGCTTTGGTGTTGATCGTTTGCTGACTGCTTTCCACGTATGAGCGTAGTTTTTTCTGCGCTTTTTTGGTGTCAAATTCGGGGTTCTCGGTGATCGACTTTTCAATCTCGTAATAGCTTTTGTAGGTCGTGTAATTGGCCAGCACGTCCAGAATGAAACCCTCTTCAATTGCCTGCTTCATGCTATACAAATGAAACGGCTCAAAACTGCCATCCGCCTGCTTTTGCCCGAACTTCTCCAGCGTTGTGTTCTTCGGCGTGGCCGTAAATGCCAGATAAGACGCATTGCCCCGCATCTTGCGGCTTTGCATGGCCTCGATGATTTTGTCCTGCGCGTCCACCGCGTCGCTGTCGCTCATCCCCATGGCGCGGTTCATGTTGTCATGTGCGGTGCCGCTTTGTGAGCTGTGGGCCTCATCGATGATCACCGCGAATTTCTTGTCGCTCAGGTCGGAAATCCCCTCGATGATAAACGGGAATTTCTGGATGGTGGTGATGATGATCTTCTTGCCGCTTTCCAGCGCCGTGCGCAATTCGCGCGAGCTTTGCACCGGCGCGATGATGTTTTTGACCTCGGAAAAATCCTTGATGTTTTCGCGCAATTGTTTGTCGAGCAGCCGCCGGTCCGTCACGACGATCACACTATCAAACAGCGGCTTATCCTGCCCCGCTATATAGGTTTCAATCAACTGGAACGCAGCCCAGGTGATCGAGTTTGATTTGCCCGAGCCTGCAGAATGCTGAATCAAATATGTCTGCCCCGCACCGTGGGTCGCCGCGTGGTCAATCAACCGGCGCACCACGTCGAGCTGATGATAGCGCGGGAAAAACAGCGTGCGTTTGGCCAGCCCGTCTTTGGCTGTGCCGTCAAGGCGCACGAAATGCTGGATGATGTTGGCGAGGCTTTCGCGGGTAAAAACCGCCTCCCACAAATACGCGGTTTTGTGCCCCTGCGGGTTAGGCGGGTTGCCCGCGCCATGGTTATGCCCTTTGTTGAACGGCAAGAAAAACGTCGCCTTGCCTGCCAGTTTGGTGGTCATGTAAACCTCATCCGTGTCCACCGCCATATGCACCAGACAGCGGCCAAATTGCAGCAGGGGTTGGGCGGTGTCGCGGTCATTGCGGTATTGCTTGGTGCCATGGTAACGCGCGGTCTGGCCGGTCCACGGGTTTTTCAGCTCTAGTGACACCAGCGCGATACCGTTGATAAACAGCACCATGTCGATTTCTTGCAGCCGGTTGGCCAGCGAATAGCGCACTTGGCGGGTGACGCTGAAAATATTGGCGGCGAAATTGTCATGCACGGATTGGGACGAGCTGGCCAGCGGCGCGGGATAAACAAGCGTAAAAAACGCATCATCCACCGCCAGACCCTTTTTCAGCATATGCAGGATGCCGTGCTTTTTGATCAGCCTGTCAAGCCGCTCAAGGATTTTGCGCTGCCAGTCGGGGTATTTGCGCAGCTTGTCGAGCTGCTCTGGCTGCGTTGCCTCCAGAAACTGCCAGAAAACTCGCGTGTCCACCGCAAAGTTCGCGTCATAATCCGCAGGGTCGCCGATGGCAAAGCCGTTTGCGCCCGCCAGATGGCTTTCTATCAAGCCCTCCAAGGCGGCCTCGTTTGTTTTGCTGACCATAATTGCCCCTCCCTTACGCCACCTTGATCTTGCCGGTCACAGCGGCATTGATCAGCGTGGTTTTATATTCGTTCAGTTTTGTGATTTGGTTTTCTAGAACAGAAATGGCCTTGGTTATTTTCCCAGTTTCCCTATTCAGAAATTCTATAATTTGCTCTTGTTCATCAAAAGAAGGATACCCAATTTTCATGCTTAAGAACATGTGCGAATAGAACCGCAACCGTGATGAATGAAGGCCGGTAGATACTTTGTTATAATGCTCAACATATCCCAAGCTTTGCATCAGCATCTCAAGATAAACTGGGTTGAATGTTTGCGCCTTCAACTGTCTGAATACAGCGTAAGAGGGACTAACTATTCCCACTAATGGGGATACACCCAAAGCGCCCATCCATGCCCACATAATGTTGAACACCAGATCATCCTTTTTGCATATCTTTGAGCCGGAATAATCTTCGGCTAGAAACATGCTGACAGTTTTCTCAGACCTTGGCGTAACTCCGGTCATATGAGATACGGAAAGCAATTCTTCTTCACCATTTTCGGATCGTTCATCAACTTCAATAAACAAGTGCTTTGCAGGCTTCACCTCCCAATGCGCCGGGATTTTTCCGATCCAGTCGACTCCGCTGTCTTTCAGGGGGGCGTTTGGGTTCAGGCCTTTGGTGATGGCGTTCTGGATCAGGATTTGTTTGCGCTCGCCCAAAAGCGCAATCTGGCGGCGCTTGATCCCCACCAATTCATCAATCTTCGCGATCTTCTCATCCAGAAAACCCGCAATGGCGGTTTGATCGTGGAGTGGTGGAAGCCAGACAGAGGTATTCTTCAAAATGGCTTGAGTAATGCTAAAAACCTTAACGCCTTTCACAGATTTTCGCACCTGTTTTCGGAATGATGCAGAATCCAAAACATAGGCAAGGAAGCGGGTGTTCGCATCGCCTTTAGCCCTCGCAATCAGTGTATGATATCCTGCAAATGTTGGCTCGGTGCTATTCAGGCGGGTGAAATTCCCAGAGCCTTCGATATCCTCGGAGGTATCGGCGAAAACAAAGTCGCCTTTGGCAAGGAGTGATCCCTTACCCAATTTCAAATACGAAGGATCAACGCATTTCAGGTCATGCTTTAATGGGTCTACCTCGAAACCAAATTTCGAATGGATTTCACCATAATTGACACAAGGGATGCCTGTTTCTTGCAAATTCTCTTTGGTAATGGTCAAGCCTTTGCTGAAATTGAAAGCGAAACGGCATTTTTCAACCTGCCAATGATCTGGCAACAACAATTCAGAGTGGTTTATGCTGTATTCCTGATAACTGTCATATTCCGCATAAGTCTGCATCATGCGTTCAACCCCAGAATATCCGCCATCAGCCCCTCGGCCTGCTGTTCCAGTTTCAGAATATCGGCGGTCACGTCCTCAAGGCTGCGCAAGGGTTTGTGCCTGTAAAAATACTTGTTAAAGCTGATTTCATAGCCGATTTTGACCGAGTCCAGATTGATCCATGCCTCCGGCACATGCGGTTTCACCTCGGCATTGAAATAGCGGTGAATGGTACCCGACAGCGGCACCGATTCCGCGTCGCGCAGGTCGGTGTTGTGTTCATAGGTGACAAAGCTGCCATCGGCTTGCTTGTAATAGCCAAAATCCGCCAGATCATTTTCCGCACATCCCAGATGGTCCAGCAAATCCGCCAGTTTATCCCCGTTCAGCTTGAGTTTTTTCTTAACCACCTTGGCCGCATCCGCGCTATACCAGCTGACCGCATTCAGGATCGCCTTTTTATCGGGTGCGGACAGTTTCAGCTTGGCCGCCTTGGCCGCGCCATCCACCGCCCGTTTGAAGGCGTTGAAATCGTCGCTTTCCTCCACGCCAACCGCCTGCATCAACGCCAGCCCCGCGTCGTGCAAATCACGCAGCCGCAGCCAGTGTTTCACATCCAGCAGTTTCGCGCGGTTCTTGGCGTTTAGCGATATGTCGTTATCTTCGCACCATTTCAGAATGTCCTGGCGATTGGCTTGCAGCGCGTCACCGTAAACCGCCTCGCCGTAGGTGTCATAGATATGCTGCATCGGTTCCCGCAGGGTTCTGTCAAACCGCAAGGGGGCAAGGCGCGCTTCGCTAAACTGCGCGCGGCGGCGGTCGGGCCGATCAATCGTCACCTTGTAATAGCCGAAATCACGGTTATCAAAGATTTGCACCGCCATGCCTGTCGGGTCGTCATTGGCGTTCATCTGGCGTTCAACCGGTTTGAAATCCAGATAGGCCTGGGTGATTTGCGCGATATGCTCGGGTGCGAATTCGCAGTTCTTGTCGCCAAGGTTCTTACGCAATTTACGGAACATCAGGTTGGCGTCGATCAGCTGAACCTTGCCCTTGCGGTGATCGGGCTTGGCGTTGGACAACAGCCAGATATAGGTGGTGATGCCAGTGTTATAAAACAGGTTGTTGGGCATCTGGACAATGGCGTCCAGCAGGTCGTTTTCAATGATATAGCGGCGGATGTTGCTTTCCCCGCCGCCCGCATCGCCGGTAAATAGGGATGAGCCGTTATGCACCGAGGCGACGCGCGCGCCAAGCGGGCTGTCCTTGGTCGATTTCATCTTGGACACCATTTCCATCAGAAACAGTAACTGCCCGTCACTGGAACGCGGGGTGGCGTCATGGGTGGCGCGCTGGCCCCAGTAATCTGTCAGCTCAACGCGAAAGCGCGGGTCGATCACGTCTGCCCCGTCTTTGATGTATTTGACCTCGCTGGCCCAGCTTTTGCCATAGGGCGGGTTGGACAGCATGAAATCAAACCGCTTGCCCGCGAATTCATCGGTGGACAGGGTGGAGCCGACCTTGATATTTTCAGGGTTGTCGCCCTTGATCATCATGTCGGATTTGCAAATGGCGTAGGTCTCGTCGTTGATTTCCTTGCCATATAGGTAAACATCAGCGGTGGCGCGGATTGCACCTTCGGGGTCTTGGATGAAGTTTTGCGATTCCGTCAGCATGCCGCCGCTACCGCAGGCGGGGTCATAGATGGTTAGCACTGGTGGCAGGCGGTCCTTAATCGGGTCGAAGACCAAGTGGGTCATAAGTTGGATCACCTCGCGCGGCGTAAAATGTTCGCCAGCCTCTTCGTTGTTTTCCTCGTTGAATTTGCGGATCAGTTCTTCGAACACATAGCCCATGCCAAGGTTTGTCAGGGCGGGTAGTTTGTTACCGTCTGCATCATCACGATCATGCGGTGTGAGATTGATTTTTTGTGATACAAATTTTTCCAGCACGTCCAGCAAAACGTCTTTGCCAGCCATATGGCGCATCTTTTCTTTCAGTTCAAAACGCTCGATAATTTCTTTGACGTTATCACTAAACCCGTTGAGATATTCCTCGACGTTGGCCAGCAGGATTTGTTGGTTGTTCGTCGCTGTTTCAAACAGCTTACGCATGGTCCATTTGCTGGTGTTGAAAAACACATAGCCAGAGGCGGCTTTGAGGGGGGCATCATCCAGTTCGGTGGCGTTCATTTCTTCTTGCTGGAATTTTACTTCCGCAAGGATTTTCTCTTTAGTCGGCTCAAGCAAAGTATCCAAACGGCGCAACACCACCATGGGCAAAATAACATCACGATATTTACCCCTAACGTAAACGTCCCGCAGGCAATCGTCAGCAATCGTCCAGATAAATGAAACAAGTTTGTTGTGTGCGGCGTGGTTCATGGCTTTCCTTCGATATCAACGCCACAACAATTGCGGCTATTGATTTTCTCAATCGGTATTTCGGTGAAAACCGTAAATCTCGAGTCAAAAATCTAATTACATCGAAACCTTAACAGAGCCTTGAAAGGATAGCACCCCTCATGATTGAACTGGTCAGAATTATCCACAACCGGATGTTTTTGACTGCTTGAATTTAGACATTCAGCACATATTAGCCAAGTCTTTTTGAGTGGGTTCATGGGGCGTGAAAGCCCCTGATCAGATCCAGCTTTGACAAGCTGGCGGCATCCAATCCGCGAAGGGTTGGTCTGGGGTCTTGGGGGCAGGAACGCCACCCAAGTTGATGGGAAGGTTCCAAGGAAGGGTAGCGTAAAAGCTCCCTTCTTTTGTCTCCATGAAATGGGCGAAGGGTGCAGGGAGAGCGAAGTCTCCCATGCGAGGGATCAAACACCGATATGTTTGTATGATGATGTAAAAGGCTCAATGCCTGCCAGTCATCATTGGCTTTGGGGGATACAACGGGGGAGCGCAGCAACCCCCTTGTCAAGGTCGTGTGGTACTACCACACACAACTTGCGGAACACCTTAACTTCAAAAAATGGTAGTACCAGCCGGATTACGGGGATAGGCGGAACATTGGACATCCTTTGCGGGTGCAGGGAGTGCAAATCCATGCGAGGGATCAAACAACGATATGTTTGAATGGCGGTGGCAGGCTCAAAGCCTGCAAACCGCCACACCGGCCATATTTATCAAAGGTCGAAAAGATTTCCTTGCCGTGACGAAAACTCCTGCGCTTTCCACGCCTTGCTTTTGGCCTCATCCTCAAGCCATGCCAGAACATATTCGACCGCGTTGGGATGTCCTTGAAGGCCATCCGAATGCAAGAAATGCGATTTATAGCCGGTCTCCGAAATTGAAAAAGGCGTTCTGTTTTCGCTGTGAATTTCAATGTGATCAATTCCGGCGAAATAGTTTATTGTGTGAGTGATGGTCAGGCCAATACCTCGCCATGTGATGGCATCAACAATCCTGCTTGGGGTTGCTGATTTGTTACTTTCGTTTTCCATGATCGTCACCTTACCCGCACCGATAAATGATGCGGGTGCCGTTTATTGTGGCGTCGCTGTAATCCATCGCCAAATCACGGGCGTAGGCGTCATAATCGAAGTAATAGCGCATGCTCTCGGGGATTTCACCGCATAGGCCTTCGTCAACGAATTGCTCGGCCAGTTCGCGCATGCTGTCTAGTTCGTAGATATCAACGTCCAGATCGTCGGGGTTGTCGTTGATCAGATCGAATTGATAACCACATTCGCCAACGGCCAAAATATAGCGGATTTTCTGGTCGTCGTCCCATTCGTCGGCCAACTCAAGAAAGCGGTTTGCATTGGCTTGATTTAGGCCAATGGCTTTGGCCAATTCGCAATCGATATCGTCACCGTCTATAAACTGAATTTCAAATTCTTCGACCTGCTGGCCGTAGTCGTTGCGCAAGGCATTGGCCTTTGCGTTGTATTCTTCGGCGGTTTCATAATAAAAACCGTTGGCCGATAGGTCATAAGGTTGGGCAAATAATGTCGTCATTTTCTTTTCTCCAATTAACAAGGGGTTCGCGTTGAACCCTTGCTTCCGGCGAGGATGGAGTTGGGAGGGGATAAGAAAAATCGATGCTGATGGTGCGGGCGCAACAAAGTGAGCCACGGTCGGTGTCTATTTTACTTGTGGGGAGAAAGAGGCGAAGTCTCTGGCCTCCCCGTTTTCAAATAAGGTTCAGGTGATTTCAGAATCTTGCCCCGTCTATTTGAGCGAAAAGCAAACATTCGTTTGATTGAAAATCGACATTTCCAAAGTCTAAAAAGGCATTCAAATCATTGATTGGCCGTCATCGGTCGTTTGCTTAAGGCATTTCAAATCCAATTATATATAATAATTATCTGGCGGGAGAGCTTAAAACGGCCCTAAAAAACAAGCCCTTAGGATAGAAAAAACCTATCTTCTCTCCAACTCACGGCCTACGATTGATCGTAAAAGTTCACATAACTCTACCCGGTCGGAACCGCCGGAAGCAGATTGAAGCAGCGTGTCGAAGTTGATAAAAAGTGCCGAGTTCCGCCGTGGATTCAAAAGTAAACATTCTGACCATACGTCAACGTCATTCTCGATTGCGTCAGCATACTTAAGAATCCAATATATCAAAACCTGCCGAAAGTCCCCCGAAACAAAGTTTCGGTTGGTATGCTTAACCTCAATCAAGATTTTCCCAAGCGAGAAATCTCCAGCCCCAGATGCAATCCAGCCCATTCCCGGAATAACAGGGCTAGCCTCAAGCTGGGTGCCATGATGTTGCGCCTGCACGCTACGCAACATCTCAACAAGATTTTGTGCTGCATGTTCTGCAACTTCCAAGTCGCTTTCAGAGACATCTCGAACCTTAGCGTCATAGTGTCTGCTCTGGCGTTTCACCGCGATTTGAATGTATTCCGGCCATTTTGATTCTGGATGCCCTGCCAAAATGTGCTCAGCCCTGACCATCGCCAGTTCAAACAGCATCGCTTTTTGTAGTTTACTTTGATCAACCAGTTCATCCCGCACCGGCGTTATGCCCTCAAATGAGATCGCCTGCCGATTCATCGACGCAACGAGGCCGCCACTAAGCCGAGGGAAAAGCACATCTAGGACTCCTGGTATGTCACGCGCTACGGTCCTAGGGTCTCGAAACGGGAGCCTCTTAAGTGCCATCTTTCACCCAACCTTCAAAGGTCGCCGCAAATGTCGGCCTGTTGTCCATCTCGAACCCTAAGCCCCATTCCTGCCCAAGAGTCCTTCGCAGTTGGTTTCTCGTTTTCTCTCCTTCATCACCAAAATCACCGGCGGCAAGCCAGAACATCCTTTGCTCATCAGGCTTCAGGTTTTGCCATTGATTTCGTATGCGGGTAAAATTCGCGCGGTCACGCCAATGTCGCCAACAGTCAATGCAGGCACGTCGGACTGTTGGAGACAGGCTTGTGTCAAAGGTTTCCCTAACGAAAGTTCCCCTGACGTCAGTTCGAGTAAATCGTATAGCACGTAAAAAATGGAGGGTGTTTGCCTCAGGCATGAGTAAGTGAGGGGCCGCAGCCGGTACTTGATCAAGAAGACTGTCGATCTGCTCGAAAACAGCCTCAAATTCTTTGTTCGCACGGACCGAATAAACGCCACGCATTATCTTAGACCAAGATGCACGAAATGAATTGAGGTTCTTTGGGTCTAGTAAAGTCGCGCACAATTGAGCCGCAACATTTGGGTCTTGAAATTTTAAGGCGCGCCCAATCTGTGCGAGAACGAAACTGTCAGGCTGCGACTTCTCCTTTTCAAGGTCTAAAAGGAACTGAACATCTATCTTTTCAAATGATTTCTTTAATTGCTCATATTCGCCCTGCGCTGCATCCGAATAGGGATCAAAATGCAAGTCAAGCTCACGGAGAGCCACGCTAGCGTCTTCACCATCGCCCAGCTGTGCAGCCACATAATCCACATAATGCTTTGAACTCAAGGTAGTCGTTTTTGTTCTGTTAAGCGAAAGGCCATAATCAGCAAGTGCGTGGGATAATACTGATAGCGCCTTGTATGCATCTTGCTGCGAGCTACAAATAAGTGTGAAATCATCTACGAACCGGTGCCACACGATACCTGCATCAGACA
>Ga0256839_1003883_pt1 | contig 15045 bp, 10 predicted proteins | sample 354166metaG_FD_185968 | JGI IMG/M metagenome (GOLD analysis project Ga0256839, IMG submission 185968) | Hydrothermal vent microbial communities from Mid Atlantic Ridge, Atlantic Ocean - 354-166 | ecosystem: Environmental > Aquatic > Marine > Hydrothermal vents | place: Atlantic Ocean: Mid... | reverse complement strand
GGCGGCCCCGGCAGACGTGCTTGGTTACATGATCTGCCTGTCAGACCTACCGCTGATCGAAACGGCGGAGTACGACCGGCTTCTCGAAGCATTCCGCGAAGCCCTTGCCCGGGACCCGGCCTGCATCGTGGTGCCCGAATTTCAGGGCCAACGCGGCAACCCCGTCCTGTTTGCGGCACATTATCGCACAGCCATCCTGGCCGAAAAGCGGCTAACCGGTTGTCGGGGCTTGGTGCGCCGTTACCCCGAGCACGTCGTGCGCATCGCCATGCCCACCGACCACATCCTGCAGGACATCGACACGCCGGAAGCGTTCGAGGCACTCAGGAGGGGACATTGAGCGGCCGGGGGAGCGGCGGACGTTCGCCGTGAATCGGAGCCTTTCGCTCCCGAAGTGGACGCGCCGAACGGCTGTGCAGCACGGCCTGAATTTCGGCCAGCGCCGCCAGCGCAATCTCTTCGGCCGTCTCGGTGCCAATGTCCAACCCAACAGGTCCATAGATGCGCGGTCGCTCGGCCTCCAGCCGCTTGCCATGCGTGCGGGCCAGTTCGCTCAGCATGCGCTCGGTGCGTTCCTTTGGCCCCAGCATCCCGATATACGGAATGGCGCTTTCAAACAGCAAAGTTTCCAGAATCTGGCGGTCGCGCAGATAAGTGTGATTCATGACCAGGGCAGCCGTGCGGCGATCAATAGCTACGTGTTGCGTGAGCTGATCGGGATGCATCAGGAAGCGGCAGGTGTCCGCCTCGGGAAAGCGCCGGGCGAGTTCCTCCGGTGGCCGGCGGCCAATCACTTCTACTTCCCAGCCCAGTCCCCGGGCAAAACGCACCACCGGAAACACATCGTGCCCTTCACCGAAGACCAGCAGGCGCACAGGTGGTTGGACGGCCTCCAGGAGCACTTCTATCTGCATCGTGCCCTCGGCGAAGCGCCGGGTAGCCCAACCTCGCTCCTCGGAGCCGGCAAGCAACCGTTCCAGCATCTGATGCGCCGCCTCGTGGATCTGCGTCCCGATAAGACCCTCGGGCAAATCGCTCTCCGCAGCCTGGTCTGCGCGCACCAGCAGATGGCGACCGAGCCACGCTGTCCCCTCACCGGTTGTTTCGATCACGGTAGCCAGCACGGCCTGCTGTCGATCTTTCAGACAACGGTCCAATAAAGCCAGCGGGCTATGGCGTCCTGCCGCAGGCACCCGCTCCAACAGGACGTGCGCCACGCCGTCGCACCCGGTTCCGAATCCGTAGATCAGATCATCATCGGCCAGGTCGAAGGGAAGCAGACGAGCGGGGGCTTCTTCTTCCAGTAACTGAAGCGCTTGGCGCGTAACCTCGCCTTCCAGACAGCCGCCGCTGATTGTGCCCCGGTTCGTTCCGTCCGCTTCCACGATCATGCGCGCACCCGGTCGTCGGTAGGTGGATCCTCCAATGCGGACGACGGTGGCCACGACGTGCGGCGTGCTGGCTTCGGCCAGTCGTTCGGCCTTCTGCAGCAGCTCACGTAATTCGCGCATGGCATTCCCCGAAGCGCTTTCGTTCCGCAAAAAAACAAAAAAAGTCCCGCTGAAGCAAACGCCTGCTGTACCAGAGGTTTCCGATCCCGTCGCATTTCGCTGCTAATGGAAGCGCTCCTCTTTTCAGAATCTTTATACATCCCCTATTTACAGAACAAAGCTTTCGATTTACCATTGTCTAACGATTTAATATCATTTAAATGTATTCATTAAAAAAATTAATGAAAACGTTGCAAACATAAAATTTCATCAAACACAAAACCAATCTTGAGCAACGCATCATCACCATGCAGTCTCTCCAGAAAGCTACACGCATTGATCTGTTCAATTTTCGGACGCCTCAGATGCGGGCGTTTCACCTGGCCTGGTTTGCCTTTTTTGTGTGCTTTTTTGCCTGGTTTGGCATTGCCCCCCTGATGAAAGTGGTGCGCGAAGAGTTGAGGCTGACGCCTGCTCAGGTGGGCAACACGATTATCGCCTCCGTGGCCGTCACGGTATTGGCCCGTATGCTCATCGGTCGTCTTTGCGACCGCTTTGGTCCGCGCCGAACGTACGCCGGCCTGCTGGTGCTGGGCAGCCTGCCTGTCATGACGATCGGCCTGGCCCACTCTTACGAAACCTTCCTGCTCTTTCGGCTGGCCATTGGTGTCATTGGGGCCAGTTTCGTGATCACTCAATGCCACACCTCACTTATGTTCGCGCCCCACATCGTGGGCACGGCCAATGCCACCACAGCCGGCTGGGGCAACCTCGGCGGTGGCATTACCCAGATAGCCATGCCGCTGGTCTTTGCCGGTTTTCTGGGGCTGGGCTTCACCGAAGCAATGAGCTGGCGACTGGCCATGCTTGTAGCCGGCCTCATGTGCCTGGCCACCGGTATCGCCTACTATTTTCTGACGCAGGACACGCCAGCAGGCAACTTTGAAGCCCTGCCCGAGCATCCTCGCTCCGTCAGTCGTGGAAGCTTTCGTCTGGCTGCCCGTGACTATCGCGTCTGGGTGTTGTTTGTGCTCTACGCCGCTTGCTTTGGCATCGAACTGACGATTCACAATGTGGCCGCGCTCTATTTTGCCGACTACTTCATGCTCGACCTGAAGACAGCCGGTACAGTAGCTGCTCTATTCGGACTGATGAACATTTTTGCCCGCACGCTGGGCGGTGTTGTCGGGGATCTGTTCGGTCGGCGCTGGGGGCTGGCCGGCCGCGTACGCTGGCTGTTTCTGGCTATTCTTGGCGAAGGCCTTGCCTTGATGCTGTTCGCCCAGATGAAGCTGCTCGAACTGGCTATTGCGACGCTAATCCTGTTCAGCCTGTTTGTGCAGATGTCAGAAGGCGCGACCTATGCTGTCGTGCCTTTCATCAACCGGAAAGCACTGGGTTCGGTGACGGGCATCATCGGAGCCGGCGGCAATGTGGGAGCCGTTCTGGCCGGCTTTCTCTTCAAAGGGGCTTTACCCTGGAACCAAGCTTTCTTCCTGCTCGGCCTGGTAATCGTCGGCATGGCTTTTCTGGCATTTGCCGTGCGCTTTTCGGAAAAAGACGAGCAGGCCGTGCAGGCCGAGACAGCCCGCCTACTGGCCGCCAACCAGTAACCGTCTAATAACTGCGATGGAAGCGATGCAGCACATGCCAGATCTGCCGTTCAGCGAGGAGCAGAAGCAGTACTTGCAGGGCTTCATGGCCGGGGTGCTGCAGCGGGGTGGTCTGTCTTTCGTGGGCCAGACAGCAGACGGCCGCCTCACCCACAAACCCGAACAGGCCGTGCGCGACCTGGCTACGCCGCCTTCGACCGAAACGCTTTTCGGCACCCCGATCGACCAGCTCTGCAAGCAGGAACGCATCAAGTTAGAACAACACCCGCTTGACATCTGGGACCGGATATTGGAAAACGCTGCGGCTGGTCGTTTCCCTGAAGGTGACGATGTATTTCGGTACAAGGCACTGGGACTCTTCTACGTAGCACCCGCTCAGAATGCCTTCATGCTACGCTGCCGCATCGCTGGCGGTTTTCTCTCCAGCAATCAGGCGCATGGCCTGGCCCGTCTGGCCGAACGCTACGGCGCCGGATACCTGGACCTGACCACACGCGCCAACATCCAGATCCGGGAAATCAAGGCCCCGGACGCAGCCAACGTGCTCATGGCGCTGGCCGATCTTGGACTGACCTCCCGCGGCGCTGGCGCTGATAACATTCGCAATATCACGGCCACCCCCACCACGGGCTTCGATCTGCAAGAGCTCTACGACGTGCGGCCGCTCGTCCGCTCCCTCTACTACTACATCCTCAACAGCCGTGACCTGTACAACCTGCCGCGAAAGTTCAACGTCGCTTTTGACAGCGGCGGTGTCATCACGGCAGCCGCCGATACAAACGACCTGGGATTCGTGGCCGTGCAGGTGGACGAAGGCCATGACGTCCCGCCGGGCATCTATTTCCGAATCGAGTTGGGCGGAGTCACAGGCCATGGTGCCTTCGCGCAAGATACCGGCTTCATGGTACCGCCCGAAGCTTGCATTGCTACAGCCGCTGCCATCATTCGGGTCTACCTGGAAAACGGAGACCGCACCAATCGCAAGAAAGCTCGCCTGAAGTATCTGCTGGAACGCTGGGGCATAGACCGCTTCATGGAAGCCGTACAGGAACGGCTGGCTTTTCCGCTGGTCCGCTTTCCTCGCGAAGCCTGTGCCCCTCGCCCCCCCTTGCAGCCCGGCGCGCATATCGGCATTCATCCGCAACGTCCCGAAGGTCATTACTATGTAGGTATTGATATTCCAGTAGGTCGCCTGCAGGCCTCGCAACTCCACAGCCTGGCCGACCTGGCCGAACGCTATGGCACCGGCGAGCTGCGCCTCACGGTCTTTCAGAACCTGCTAATCCCAGGAGTGGCCGAGTCCAATCTGGAGCCGCTGTGCCTGGCCCTGCGCAAGATAGGACTCACGCACGAAAGCACGCCCTTACGACAGGGCCTGGTAGCCTGTACAGGCAGTGCCGGTTGTCCCTACGCCCGCACTAACACAAAAGCGCATGCACTGGCACTGGTCCAGTACCTGGAAGAGGCTGGGATTGCAGTGGACCAGCCGCTCAATATCCATCTGACCGGTTGCCCACACTCCTGCGCTCAGCACTACTGCGGCGACATCGGATTGCTCGGCGTCAAGGTAAAAACCGATAGCGGAGAGACGGTGGAGGGCTACGATGTCGTGCTGGGCGGCGGGCTGGAGTCTGAGCAAGGACTGGCCCGCCAAGTAGCCCGTGGCGTTCCATTTGAAGCGATCCCGCCCCTACTGGCCCGCCTGCTACGCGCCTACCTCCAGCAGCGCCAGAACCATGAATCATTTGCGGCCTTCACTCGACGGCTCGACGCGGCCACCCTGGAGTCCCTGACTGCGGAAGGTAAACCTGACGCAACGCCATGACCCCCATGATTCCCTATATCCCGGAGAACGCTCCTTTCACGCCGGCCCAGCGGGCCTGGCTCAACGGATTTCTGGCAGGGCTGTTTTCAACACAACCAATCCAACCACCATCTGCCCCGCCTGAGACGCCAACAAACCGTTCGGCCGTCACTATTCTCTTTGGATCGCAGACCGGAACGGCCGAAGGGCTGGCCCGTGAAGCCGGACGGCGACTCAAAGAACAAGGCTTTGCCGTCACCGTGGCCGGCATGGACGCCTACGACACGTCCCAACTGGGCCGCGAACGCTTTTTGCTGATCATTACCAGTACCTATGGAGACGGCGACATGCCGGACAATGCCCAGACTTTCTGGGACTTTCTCTCAAGTGACCAGGCACCCGACCTCAGACACGTACAGTTCAGCGTGCTGGCACTGGGCGATAGTAGCTATCCCAACTTCTGCGCGGCGGGTAAGGCATTTGATGCCCGTCTCGAAGCGCTGGGTGCCCATCGCCTGCATCCACGAATCGACTGCGACGTGGACGTCGAAGCGCCCTTTGAAGCGTGGTTTCAAGGTGTGTTACAGGCACTCCAGACAGCAGCCGAGACTGAACGCTTCCGCCAAGCAACCTGAAATACGCTATGTACGCACCGTATCTTCCCGAAACTGCTCCATTCACCCCCGAGCAGCGGGCCTGGCTGAACACTTTCTTCCGGGAGCTGGCCCTACGCACCTTCAGTTCTGAGGGAGATGGACAGGCCACAACCACGCTGCCCCTCATGGGCGTCGATGACCAGTCCATCCCAACACCCCCACAACCACCTCGCTACAACCGCAAACATCCGTTTCCGGCCCACCTGCTTCAGTGCCGACGCCTCACCGGTGAGGGTTCGACCAAAGACATCCGCCACGTGGTCTTTTCCTTGGAAGGGGCAGGCCTTTCCTATGAAGTAGGCGATGCGCTGGGGGTTTATCCCGAAAACGACCCGGAGCTCGTCGCGGCCCTGCTTAAGACGCTTGGATACACGGGCGACGAACTAACTCCAGGCCCTGACGGTACGGAGCTCCCCATCCGGGAAGCCCTGCTTCGTCATTATGAACTGGGGATCCTACCCCGTCCCCTTCTCGAAGCGGCTGCGCCCCATCACGAGCTACTCCCGCGCCTGCTTGAGGACTCCGAAGCTTTAACCACTTATCTAAGCGGACGCGACGTGCTCGATCTGCTGCGCGAGGCACCGTCCTTTCGTCCCGATCCAACCACGCTAATTGGACTGCTACGGCCGCTGGCGCCCCGACTCTATTCCATTTCGTCAAGTCCGCGCGTGCATCCTGAGGCCGTGCACCTGACCGTCGGCGTAGTACGTTACCAGGCTCACGGCCGCCTACGCAAAGGTGTCTGCTCTACGTTTCTGGCCGAACGAGCGTCGCTGGATCGCCCGGTATCCGTCTTTGTCCACACGAATCCCAACTTCCGGCTGCCCGCTGACCCCGACACGCCGATTATCATGATCGGTGCGGGTACCGGGATTGCACCATTTCGCGCCTTCTTGGAAGACCGGGAAGCTACAGGGGCTCGCGGCCCAAACTGGCTTTTTTTCGGCGAACGCAACCGAGCCACCGACTTTCTCTACCAGGACGAATTGGAGGGCTGGCTACAACGCGGCGTGCTGACACGGCTCGATACGGCTTTCTCTCGCGACCAGGCCCAGAAATGTTATGTGCAGCACCGAATGTTGGAGCAGGGCCGAACGCTCTACGCCTGGCTGGAAGAGGGCGCCTGTGTATACGTCTGCGGCGACGCCACCCATATGGCACGTGATGTCGAAGCAACCCTACTGACCATCATTCAGCAGGAAGGCGGCCATTCCGAGGAAGCCGCCCATGCCTACCTGACCACACTCAAAAGAACGCGTCGCTATCAGCGTGATGTGTACTGAAAGTCTATACTCGAACTATGCGCATCAAAACCACTTGCTGCTATTGCGGAGTTGGTTGCGGCATTGAAATCCAACGCGATCGATGGGGCCGCCTGACGCTTACCGGCGACCCGGACCATCCATCCAACCGCGGCCGACTTTGCAGCAAGGGACGCTACCTGCTGCAAGTAGCCTTAGACCGCGACGACCGATTACTCCATCCCATGCTGCGGCCCCATCGCAATGCCCCCCTGGAACGCACCGACTGGGACACAGCACTTGATCATATTGCGGCCACGTTCCGACAGATAATTGATCGCCATGGCCCTGATGCTGTGGGCTTCTATGTATCGGGCCAGCTCCTGACCGAAGAGTATTATATCGCTACCAAGCTGGTCAAAGGTTTTATCGGCACCAACAACATCGACTCAAACTCCCGGTTATGCATGAGCTCGGCCGTAGCCGGCTATAAACTGGCACTGGGCGACGATGCACCTCCTATCTGCTACGAGGACATCGAGCACAGCCAGTGCATCCTGATTGCTGGTGCTAATCCAGCCTGGTGCCATCCTATCCTGTTTCGTCGCATTGAGGAGCACAGGGCGAATCACCCGGAAGTGCGGGTAATCGTGGTCGATCCACGTCGTACGCAGAGCGCTGCTGTAGCTGACCTGCACCTGCAGATCCGGCCAGGCACCGACATTGTGCTCTACAATGCACTCGCTGCTTATCTGATTGCCCATGACTACATTGATCGTGACTTCATTGCTCACCATACAGAAGGCTTCGAGGCCCTGCGTGCCCATTTGCAGGGCGCTACGCTTGAACGCGCAGCCCACATCTGTGATGTACCCCTGGACGACCTTCGGCGGGCAGCCGAATGGATCGGCCAGAGCCCGGCGCTGCTGACACTCTGGGCCATGGGTCTAAATCAGAGCACGGCTGGTGTCGCCAACAACCTGGCTCTGATCAACCTGTCGTTGCTCAAGGGCCAGATCGGCCGGCCAGGCATGGGCCCCTTTTCTCTGACGGGCCAGCCCAACGCTATGGGAGGGCGGGAAGTCGGGGCCCTGGCCAACCTGCTACCAGCCCATCGGGACCTGAACAACCCGGCGCATCGGGCTGAAGTAGCCGCCTTCTGGGGCGTTTCAACCCTCTCAGACCGACCGGGCCTGACGGCCACCGAGATGATCGATGCGCTTGCAGACGGCCGCCTGAAGGGTATCTGGATCATCGGTACCAACCCGGCGCTCAGCCAACCAGAACTGTCGCGACTCGACCGCGCCTTCGCCCGCGCTGAGCTTGTCGTCGTGCAAGATATCTCTACCCGAGCCGCTACGCTCCAGTGGGCAGACGTCGTGCTGCCAGCAGCCGCCTGGCTTGAAAAGCAAGGGACCATGACGAACTCAGAACGCCGCATCACCTATCTGCCCCGCCTGCTGGACCCGCCCGGCGAAGCCCGCCCGGACGTCTGGATCCTCTGCGACTTTGCCCGACGTATGGGCTGGAAACACGCTTTTGATTATCGAGATGAATCAGAGATTTTCGATGAGTACGCTCGACTAACACGTGGTACCCCCGTGGATATCTCGGGCGTCAATTACGAACGCCTGCAACGAGAACGCAGTATCCAGTGGCCCTGTCCAACCCCCGACCATCCGGGCACGCCACGCCTTTTCACCGATCATCGATTTCTTACGCCCTCGGGACGGGCACACCTGCACTCCGTAGCCGAGCCCGAGCCTCCAGAGCCACCTTCGGCAGCCTTTCCGTTTATTCTGACCACCGGCCGCGTACGCGACCAATGGCACACGCGTACCAAAACCGGAAAGGTCGCCCGTCTTAATCGACACACGCCGGAGCCTTTTCTGGAAATGCATCCCGACGACGCGGCCGCCTGCGGCCTTTTAGATGGAACCGTGGCCGAAATCACAAGCCGTAGTGGACGCCTCCGGGTGCGCGTACGCCTGACCTCTGATATTAAACCGGGGGTGGTCTTTCTGCCTATGCACTGGGGCCAAGAGACAGAATCTGCCGATGGCCGCGCTAACGTGCTCATTCCCTGCCGGGTCGACCCTGTCTCACGCCAGCCTGCCTTCAAGTTTGCCCGCGTGCAGGTGGCCCCGGTTCGACGCCAACAGCAGCGCATCGTCATCGTTGGAGCTGGCGCGGCTGCCCGCGCCTTTCTGGAAGCCTACCGCCGCTACAATGACACCGACGAACTCCATCTATTTGGCCGAGAACCGCAGGGTTTTTATAACCGCGTGCAGTTGCCCGAATACCTTACCGGGCAACGCGGGCTCGCACAGCTACGCACGCTGACCGATACACAACTGGATGCCCTGCGCGTGCACTTCCATCGGGGCATCGAAGTGGTCGAAGTGGACCGCGCCGCACGCCTCGTGCGCGGAAGCAATGGCACCAGCCTGCACTACGACCGGCTGATCCTGGCAACCGGAAGTCGCGCCTTCGTTCCGCCCGGCCTTCCGAATACCTGGCCGAATGTGTTCACATTGCGCACACTGGCCGATGCTGATGCCATCCGTGCATGGCTGAGGCCCAACCAACAGGTGTTGATCCTGGGGGGTGGCCTGCTGGGTCTGGAGGTAGCAGCCGCCCTATGCGAAGCTGGCTATGCCTGCACGATCCTGGAACTGGCCGAGCGCCTTATGGCCCGCCAGCTCGACGAAACGGCCGCTACGCTTCTGCGCGAAGAACTGGAAGCCCGCGGTCTTCGCATTTACTGCGGCGACATGGCCGAAGCCTTCTTGGGGACTGATCGCTTTGAAGGCGTACGCACCCGGGCCGGACGAGAGCTGCACGCTGACCTCCTGATAGTGGCTGTAGGTACCCGCCCAGAAACACGGCTGGCTGAACAGGCCGGACTTCACGTCCAACGCGGCATCTGCGTCAACGACCACCTGCAGACAAGTGACCCCGCCATTTATGCCATCGGCGAGGTAGCCGAGCACCACGGCCAGCTCTACGGCACCACGCCTGCTGCCGAAGAACAGGCCCGTGTGGCAGCTGCCCACATCAGCGGTGACATCTGGGCCCGCTATACAGGCTCTGTACAGTTCAACATCCTGAAAATCCCCGACTTTGAGCTGTGCACGTTAGGGCAGTCTGTCGTACCTCCCGGTATGATGGACTACGAAGAAGTGGTGCTGTTGGATCGTGCGCGCCGGGTTTACCAGAAAATCCTCGTTCGGAATAACCGAGTAGTCGGAGCGATTCTGCTGGGAGATCGAAGTGCCTTCGCACAGCTACAGGCGCTGATTACCGAAGGGCTGGAGTTGGAAGTGCCCCCCCACCGACTGCTGCAAAACATGGAATCCACCGAACCCCCCGAAGGACCGATCGTGTGCAGTTGCTATAATGTGGGAGAGGGCAACCTGAAGCGGGCAATAGCCGATGGGTACACCGAACTGGAAACGCTGTGCCAACGCACGCGGGCCGGCACCGGGTGCGGCAGTTGTCGTCCGGAGGTCCAGCGGCTACTGGAAACGTGGCGGCACCGGACGGCGGTCGCGGCTTGAAGGCCGGCGCGGTCGGACCCAACGCACACCCTTACGAGGGGCAATCGGACCCAGCGTGCCCAACCGCCGGAATCCGCGACCACCAGCACCGGTCTGCCGATTGACGTAGCGAATAAGCCAGACGGCTATACCCAGCCCTCCGGTCAACAACAGCACAGCCAGTCCATCTATCCAGAACATCGGGCCTGCAGGCTTCACTCACGCACGAAAAGTACAAAAAAAATTCATCCAATAAAACCTTTACCGCTCGCTCTACGAACAAAAAGTCTCTGCCTGCGGATGCAGCCTCTCGGACGAAGTCGATACCCGGCGCCTCCCTCTCGGTTGCCTCACCACTCAGCGCTCCGGCCTCCTATCGGCCGTTATCCTGTCCACGACGCTTTTACCGTCCTCGTCAGATCTGCTCCAGGGTAGGAAAGTATACCGGTAATTTGGTAGCCTCCTTTTGCTTCAGTCCCTCTTTCTGCATTCAATATGACCTCGGGACACCGGACGTAACGCCGGTCCTTATCCTGACCTGAATAATGGAAACCGAACGGGCGCGCCGACCTTTGTCAGGATAAACTCAACCGATCAAGCCATGACGCTGACTCAACTGGCTTATGCGGTGGCCGTCGACACATACCGGCATTTTGGCAAGGCGGCCGAACACTGCCACGTATCGCAACCAACGCTGAGCATGCAGCTACAAAAACTGGAAGAAGAGCTGGGCGTAGAGCTTTTTGATCGGAGTCGTAAACCCATCCTACCCACCCCTATCGGAGAACGCATTCTGGCGCAGGCACGTGTGATTCTCCGCGAATGCGAGCGACTCTATGAGCTACTGAACGAAGACCTGAAAACCATCCGGGGTGAGCTAAAGCTGGGGGTAATTCCCACCCTGTCACCGTACCTCCTACCGCTGATAACGCGGCCATTACAGCAGCGGTATCCGGAACTCATCGTTCACGTCGAAGAGCTGACAACAGAACAGATCTTAGATGCGCTGGCCACAGATCGGCTTGACGCCGGTCTAATCGCTACAAAGGAAAGTCGTCCTGGAATGCGTCAGCGTGTCCTGTTCCGGGAGCCTTTTGTGGCCTATTTAAGTGTCGGACATCCCCTGCTAACCAGACAGCGCATTGAACCTGCGCAACTTCGTCTTGAAGAACTATGGCTGCTCAAGGAAGGGCACTGCCTTCGGGATCAGGTACTCCAGATATGCAGCCGTCGCGAAGAGGCAAGTCCTGCGCCACAACTACGCTTTGAGAGCGGCAACCTGGAGATGCTTCGCTTGCTGGTCGACCAGGTGGGTGGCGTTACGCTTCTGCCATTACTGGCTACGCATTATCTACCTGCTGAGGCCCGGCAACGCATCCGTCATTTTCGCGATCCAGCCCCTCACCGTACGATTTATTTGATCTATGCCCGAGCTCATCTGAAGCGCAGGCTGCTCAATGCCTTTGTGAACGTGCTCCAGGAAAGCGTCCATTCCATTGCAGGTAGCTGCGTGGTCTAAATACGTAAGGTTGCTCACTTAACTGCAGAGGCTTCCATCCGATATACCAAGCGCTCTGCCAAACACAAGCGAAAACTGCGTCGTGCGCTCGCGTTGTCGTTGCCACCGCTGGCTTCCGTGGCTGGGCGGTGTTCTCTGGTTAGGGTTAATCGGTATTGGATGGATCATCATTACCGACTACAGCAGCCGTCCCGCACCTGTGGGGAAGGTGCCCGCTACATGGCCAGCGGACGCGCCCCTTGCGCTCGACAAGACCCGCATGACCCTCCTGATGTTCGTCCATCCACGCTGCTCCTGTAGCCGAGCCAGTCTGCGGGAGCTGGCCTATATCATGACGCGAGCACGGCATAATCTGACCGCTCACATTTTTTTCTATCAGCCTACTGACAAACCGGCTGCCTGGAGCGAAACTGACCTCTGGCGCTACGCCCAGACCCTTCCTTTTACCACCGTGCATCGCGACCTGAATGGACAGGTAGCCGCACGCTTTGGCGCTTTAGCTTCTGGACAAGTGGTGTTGTTTCGTCCCGACGGCCACCGTGTCTTTTTTGGGGGCATCACAGCCGGCCGGGGGCACGAAGGCCCCAATCCCGGTCGCAACGAAGTGCTGCGTCTGGTACGTGAAGGAAGTGGTACGATCGATCACACGGCGGTATGGGGCTGTCTGATTCAGGAAACCCAAACCGTAAACCCTTAGAATCATGATGCACACCCTGCTTCATTGGAGTAAACTGGACCGCGCGGAAGAACTTTCAGAGCGGCCACGAGAGCTTTACCAACAGTTTCAGCACCAGACCTATGTGCAAACGGACCGACTCTTTGGCTGGTTGATGATCGCCCAGTACGTGGCGGGCATCGTGCTGGCCCTGATTGTCTCACCCCGCACGTGGATCGGCGATACCGGCAAAGTGCACCTGCATGTGTACGCCGCGGTCTTCCTGGGCGCCCTGGTCACGCTGGTGCCGGCTTTTCTGGCCTTCCGACGCCCCGGTCGTCCTTCTACCCGTTATGTCATCGCCATAGGCCAGATGCTTACCTCGGCCTTGCTTATTCACCTGACAGGCGGTCGCATTGAAACGCACTTTCATGTATTCGCCTCGCTGGGCATCCTGGCTGGCTATCGCGACTGGAAGGTCTTCCTTCTTGCAACGGTTGTGATCGCAGTCGACCACCTGTTTCGAGGGATCTACTACCCACAGTCCGTCTTCGGAATTTTGACCGCTGACCTCTGGCGCGTTGCTGAGCATGCCTGGTGGGTGGTTTTCATGGTCGCCTTCCTGTTGAAGAACTATGCCAACACCATTGCGGAGGTCAAGCGCATGGCTCAGCAACAAGCCGACATTGAAGCCATCAACGCCTCCAACCAGGCCCTGTTAGAACAGTCCCAGGAACAGGAAGCGCTCTTAAACAAGCAGCAGAATGAGTTAGAGCAAGCTATGGCCGCGCTGGAAGCCGAGCGCACCGCCCTGCGCCGTGGGGTAGAAGTCATGCTGGAAGCTATGGACCGCTTTGCCGAAGGGGACCTGCGCGTGCGGCTTCCCGAAGACCAAGAGGGCGACCTGGGCCGTCTATTTCAAGGCTTCAACCAGGCTCTGAGCCGCGTACAACGCATGATCCAGGAAGCCCGTGAAATTGCCACTGAGACGGCTGCTCTCTCGGCCCAGATCAGCAATGCAACCGACGAGCTGGCCGCCGGCTCGCAGCAACAGTCCACCCAGACACACGACGTCGCGGTGGCCATTGAAGAAATGACCCGCACGATCATCGAAAGTGCCCGTCATGCTTCTAAGACGGCGGAAGTCGCTGAGACAGCCGGACAGCTCGCGCAGGACGGCCGCAACATCGTGGATCAGACTGTACACAAGATCCGCGAACTGGCCGACGTGGTCCGAAACTCCAGCGAAACCATCCGGAAACTGGGCGCCTCCAGCGAAGAGATTGGCGAAATCGTTTCGGTCATTAACGAAATTGCCGACCAGACCAACCTGCTGGCCCTGAACGCAGCCATTGAGGCAGCACGCGCTGGCGAGCAGGGCCGGGGATTTGCCGTCGTGGCCGACGAGGTTCGCAAACTGGCCGAACGCACCTCACAGGCTACCCGCCAAATTGCCGACATGATCACAACGATTCAATCCGATACGCGCGCAGCCGTTGCCGCCATGGAACGCGGCACCCAGGAAGTTGAAGAAAGTATCCGCCTGGCCGACCAAGCCGGACAGGCCCTTGCCCGCATCGTCGAAGGCGTACAGCAGGCGATCGACACAGTCACGCAGATTGCGGCTGCCACCGAAGAACAATCAACCACCAGCGAAGAAATCTCGCGTAACGTAGAAACGATCTCGTCCCTGGCCGCCGAAGCTGCACGCAACGTGGCTACCATCGCCCGTTCAACCGAGGAGCTGGCCCACCTGACGCAACGCCTGCAAGTGCTCATGGAGCAGTTTCGGACAGGCGCGGCCGCCACGCATACCTACGCACCCGCTCCCGCTAACTGAAAACGCCGCGGTGGGACGCCCGAAGAACACAGGCGTCCCACCGCAAATCCCTCCTTCGCTTTCAGAGGCTCACAGCTCTTTCAGCAACCGCTGAGCAACCTCGTGAAGCTCCTCCGGCGCAAATCCCGGAATCGAAGCTTCGGGCGCCTCATCCAGGTCAAGCTGGGAAGCTCCTGGCGGCGCACCATCCACCACCTCTAAGGGCTGCCCATCCTGCGGATGCACTCCTTTCCAGATCCTGGCAATGTCTTTATAATCCTCCAAACTAAAGCGGTATAGCTTACGGTGCTGTCCCAGCTCCTCAAACTTCCGAGCTTCAGGAAAATGGCTATTTTCAATTTTTGGAATAGGCAACATCTTTGTCACATCAACGCCCGTCAATATCTCCAGCGCCTTCGCATAAGCTGTGGCGTGCACCCCTCCCCGCACCAGCAAATAGCCAATCATCTCACGGGCGACCGGATTGCTGGTCATCTCATACACGCGAATCTTATGTAAGCGCGCCCCGCACTCCAAAAAGAAGTTGTGGAGCAGGTCCAACACCAAATCACCACTGTTGAATACATAGTCCCCCTGCCACGGGGCATTCATAGAATTGGCCACCAACGCTCCCTGACCCGTTACGATAAAATGATGCGTGTTACGGGCCTTAAGCCCTGGAGCCAACGGCGTCTGATTGGGTTGCTCT
>Ga0256839_1003882_pt1 | contig 15055 bp, 9 predicted proteins | sample 354166metaG_FD_185968 | JGI IMG/M metagenome (GOLD analysis project Ga0256839, IMG submission 185968) | Hydrothermal vent microbial communities from Mid Atlantic Ridge, Atlantic Ocean - 354-166 | ecosystem: Environmental > Aquatic > Marine > Hydrothermal vents | place: Atlantic Ocean: Mid... | reverse complement strand
GTGACGGCTCCTTGGCGGGCCAGCACCCACTCGGCCAGTCGTCGGGCATCGGAGGCTGTTGCCGGGGCGGTGCTATTCCCTCCGGGTGCGTTTGGGCGGTTCCGGGGAGCCATGCGAACGCGCACCCGCAACTGCTGACCCGGCTGGATGCGAATCCGCCTCCGGAAGGGCTCGAAGCCCGGCTTGCGGACGGTCAGGGACCAAGGTTCTTTTCGCCCTGGCACCTGCAATCGCAAGGGGCGATCCGGGGAAGCCAGCCGTCCCGCGGTGCGGCCGTCCAGCAGCACCTGCGCTCCGGCCAGCTCCGGCTGGGAAGAGGCCAGCACCAGCGTTCCCGAGGCGGCCGACTCGTCGCTCCTCCACAGCCCGAACAGTCCCGCCAACACCACCAGCACCCCGGCGACCACAGCCAGCAGGGACACCCAGGCGGCGCGCCGCCGGCGGGGCGGGGTTGCCGCTGCGGGGCTTTGGCCTGCGGCAGCCCCCTTGTTCTCGGGGGCAAAAAGTTCCGGGAGCGTGTCACTGACGGGCGTGGTTTCGGCGGGCTCTTCCCCGGGGGGGATTTGCATGAGGGTTTCCGTTTCCGTACCGGAAAGGAGCAACGCTTGCAGTTGCTGGATCAGCTCTTCCATGCTACCGAAGCGGTCTTCGGGGCGTTTGGCCACCATGCGGGCAAACAGCCGTTCGGTCCCGTGCAGCAGCGCCTCGGCCGCCGAGGGGGGAAGAGCGTCTGCCCAACGGGGATTGTTCCGCCGAACGGCTTCGGCCAGCGAGGGGATGGGGGCCGTGCGATGGGCCAGGATGATCTGGATGGGGGAGCCGGTCCGATACGGCGGGTGGCCCGTCAGCAGGAAAAAAAGCGTGCAGCCCAGCGAATAGATGTCCGATCGGGCATCGACATCGTGCGTGCTTTCGGATTGTTCGGGGGACATATAGTCCACCGTGCCCATCACCTCGCCGGTCTGGGTCAAGTGGGTGGCAAGGGAATCGTTTTCCGCCCGCCACAGGGCCAGCCTCAGGTCGAGAATCTTCACCGAGCCTTGGTGCTGGAGATAAAAGCGGGGATTGCTTTTTTTCAGTTCCTCCTCGGAGCAATCGGGCAATTCCAGCAGCAGGTTGCGCGGCTTGATGTCTCGATGCACCACTCCCTGCCGGTGGGCGTACTGAAGCCCCGAGGCGGCTTGCCGCAGGTATTCCAGGGCCAGCAGCAGCGGCAGCGGGCCGTGCCGGTGGACCAGCACGGCAAAGTCCAGCCCCCGCACGTATTCCATTACCAGGAACAGCGTGCCTTGGTGCTGGCCGGCGTCGTGAGCGGTGACGATGTGAGGGTGCTGCAATTGAGCCAGCGTGCGCACTTCGCGGTAGAATCGCTGCACGGACCTTTCGTTTCGGGCCGCATAGGAGGCGTGCAGCACTTTCACGGCCACCGTGCGGCGGATGTGGCGGTGCAAGGCCCGGTAAACCTCACCCATCCCCCCTTCCCCAAGCCGCGACAGCACGATGTAGTTGTCCAGCACCAGCGGGCCTTCCCGGTAGCCCAGCAGCACTTGGGCCTGGTAGCGCGTCAGCACCACCTTGGCCACCAGCAGTTGGGCCAACTGTTCGCCGTCGGAGCAGGAACCGGAGCGGACCAGGGATTCCCACCCGGCAGGCAACCCAAGACCGCTGGACTTCAACCGCCGGAGGAACTGATCCAAGCCCACCGTCATGCAGTTGCTCCGTTCCGGGATCAGGCTGAGGGGAAGACCCTAGGGCCGTGGAGATGATGAGCCACCGGGCTGATCTCTATGGTAGGCACTGCCCCGGGTGGAAGAAAGCGGGGTTGCCACCGCTCCCACAGCTTACGCTGCGCACCTGGCTGAACCGCGTTTTTTTCTTGCAGTCGGAGCGTCAGCTCCCGGAGGCGGCAGGGCCGCAGCCACTTGGGAGCTTCCGCTCCAGTGCAAGAAAACAGATCACAGCGAGCCGGGAGCGTCAGCTCCCGGAGGCGGCAGGGCCGCAGCCACTGGGAGCTTCCGCTCCAGTGCAAGAAAACAGATCACAGCGAGCCGGGAGCGTCAGCTCCCGGAGACGATAAGAAAGCGGCGCATGATTGCCGTGCTCTCCGCGGGCTTACGCCTACGGCTCGCGGCTGCAAGAACCAGCGCCAGCGGCAATACAACCGCGTGCTGACGCACGCGGCTCGCCGGACGAGCATCGACTCGTTATTGCTCTGGAAACACTCCGTCTTGTGCTGGCACGCTAAACACGTACTACGCCCGCGGCTGGCCGTCCCTCCAAGCCCTCCGCCAGCTGAAGCTGGCGGCTCGCCGGTTGCAAGAATTCGTGTTTTTTCTGGCACCGGTGCGGAAGCACCAGCGCAAGACGCAAGCCGCACGGCGCAAGCCGATTCCGCTCCTCCCCGCACTGACGTGCGGGGCTCTTCAAGCCTCCACGTCCCCAGGTCTCCAGGCCCTCCCCGAGCTGAAGCTCGGGGCTCGCCAGGTACGGAGACGCTGTTGCAGACGTCTATATGCGAGCTGGTTAAACACGGACTTGCCATCACGGACTGGCTCGCCGGCGATCCGCCAGCAGCAGATCGACCAGGGCTTGGATCACTTCCCGGGGGACGGCTTCTGCCGAGGCCCCTTCCTCTCCGGCCAGGAAAGCGGGCATGACCTGCTGCTGGGCATCCAAATGGCCATAAAACCGTTCGCCGCCGGGGTTGCTGATCATGCCCACCAGCCACTCCCGCGAGCCGTAGCCCGTCAGATCCGGGGCCGAGCCCAGATCACCGGCGTCGTGGAACTTGTGGCACTGGGCACAACCGTTGGAATCGTCGGCCAGGAGCTTGCGGCCCCGTTGCACTCGCTGCGGATCCAGCCCCGGATAGCCGGCCTCGGCGGCCAGGGCCGCGGCCACGGCCTGGATCGCCTCGGGGGTGAAGAGCTTGTTGCCCTGGTCGTCTTCGGCCTCGGGCATGTCGTCGCGGACGTAGGAGGCCATCTCCCCTTCTTTAAGGGGGGTGTTGCCGAAGTAGTGCGGCGAGCCGATTTTCTGCGGGTCCAGCAGCCCGGCCACCCACTCCTCCGAGGCGAACCGCCACAGATTCGGAGCCGACGGCTCGGCCAGCACGAAGCCGCGGCCCTGGGCGTCGCTGTAGCTGTGGCACTTCAAGCAGCTTCCGGCCAGCAGGTAGAAGGCCCGGCCCTGGGGGGTGTGGTTCATCATCCAGCGGGCTCCCTGCGGGGGGATGCCTTGCCGGGCCAGGGCCAAGGCGGTTTGGGTTTCCCGGTGGGCCAGCCACTTGGCGTTTTGGAACTGGCGGTCATGTTTGTCTTCGTAGAGAGCCAAGGCGGTGAAGTAGCCGGCCGTGCCCAAAAACACAAGCAACACCACCACGTTGAACGCATGCCCCAGCCGACGGCGGCCCAGCAACGGAAACAAAAACATCCACAACATGGCCAGCCCCGGAATCACCAGCGCCCCCAGCAACTCCCCCCGGGGACCCCACGACTCGAACGCCTGGCGGAAGCGGAACAGAAACAGGAAGAACCACGCGGGCCGGGCGGCGGCGAACCCCCGGGCCGGTTGGGCTGGAGCGGTCAGCTCGGGCGGGAAATAGTACAGGACCCCTACAATCAACGCCCCCAGCACCACCAGGGCCACCAAGGCGTTGCGCCACACCTGGTCGGGCCAATAGGTGCCGCGCGGTTCGGCAGACTCTCCCACCCGCAGCAAGGGGCCGTGGCGGCGACGCTGCGCCAGGTGAATCCACAACAGCAGGGCCAGCGCCCCGGGCAGCAGGCCCATGTGAATGGCCGCCAGGTGGGTGAGCGTGTGATGATTGTACCGTGCCCCGCCCAGCACGAGTTGCTTTACCTGGGGGCCGATCCCCGGCAACAGGCTCACCACGCTGGTGACCACCTGGGTGGACCAGTAGGCTTTCTGGTCCGCGGGAAGCCAGTAGCCGGTCAGGCCCAGCTTGAACACCAAGGCCAGCATCAGCAGCCCGGTCCAGTAGGTGATCTCCCGCGGCGGGCGATACGCCCCGGAGACGACTACCTGCAGCAAGTGCAGCAGCAGCAGCACGATCATGGCCGAAGCGGCCAGGCGGTGCAGCCCGCGGAGAAGCTGCCCCCCTTCCATCCGGTAGGTGAGGTAGTAGGTGCTTTCCCAGGCCGTGGTTTCGCTGGGGCTGTAGGCCATCCAGAGGAAAAAGCCGGTGAGGATCTGCACCAGGAACAAAAACACCAGCACCCGGCCCAGGGTGTAGTGCCAGCGTGGGCCGCCGGGCAACGGGGCCAGCAGCCCCCGGCCCAACCAGGCCCGGTAGCCCGTGCGATCATCCAGCCATTGGAGCAAGCGTTTCATGCTGCGGCCTTAAGTTTCCGGGATTTTCTCTTGCACGCCCACCACAAAGTTCTGGAACTGCACCACCACCATGCCCTCCTCCACGCGGCAGGGCAGCTCGTCCAGCGAGCGAGGACTGGGCGAGGGGGTGATCACCGTCCCGTCGAGCTGGAACCGCGCCTTGTGGCACGGGCACAAAAAGGCCACCTCCCCCTCCCCAGAACCCAGGCCCACGGTGCAACCGGCATGCGGGCAACGGCTGTTGAAGGCCTGCGGGACTTGCTCCCCTTTGCGGCGCACCAGATAGACCGAACCCACAGGCACCTGGGGCCGGTAGGTCCACTGGTTCCAGCTTTCCTGCACCACCGGGAACCGCCGCGGCCGGCCGTCGTCGGGCACCTGGTCCAGCGGGGCCACGGGCACAAACGGTACCCGAGGGCCTTTTCTTCTGCGGCGCAAGCGCAAGGGGTGCAGCAAGTGATTCACCCCCACGGCCAGGGGAACCAACAGCGCCAGGGTCGAGCCGAAAAACGCAGCCAGCGAGGCCAGGAAACTGCGGCGATTTCCCGGCGGCGGACCTTGCGCGCCGGTAGAAGCAGGCGGCGAAGAGTCGCTCATGGGCATCCTCCACAGGGGGCTGCGCCAGTTCCTGCACCCCAGGAACCGGCCAGCAACGTCGCCTTCAGGGGGGAGGGAAGGCAGGCAGGGACGCGCACAAATGGGAGTTTTATCTCCGATTTGCTGCTAGCGATTATTGCATCGCCTGGGCCACAGCGTCAAGCACCTGCTGCTTCAGCGTAGCATAATCGCCTTTGAGGAGAGCTCCGGCGGCCGCCTTGTGCCCTCCGCCGCCGAAGCGGGCCGCCACCTGGCTACAATCCACATGGCAGCGGCTGCGAAGCGAAAGTTTGAACTCCCCGGGCGAAAGCTCGATCAGAATCATGGCCACCTGCACCCCGGCCACCACCAGCGTGAGATTGATGGCGTCCTCGGTGTCGGCCCGATGAGCCCCCGTCTCCTCGAAATCCCGGCAAAACACGGCCGAGTGGATCACCCGGCCTCCCAGTTCGGTTTGCGCCCGGGCCAGGATGCGGCCCCGCAGTTGCAACCGGGCCAGCGTGTCTTGTTCGTACAACTGCGTGTAGATCTCCTGAGGCACCGCCCCGGCCTGTTGCAACTGGGCGGCCACCTGGAACGTGCCCGGGTTGGTGGAGCGAAAGCGGAACCAGCCGGTATCGGTGGCCAGGGCGGCAAACAGGGCGCGGGCCATCTGGGCATCCGGCTCCAGGCCGAAGTGCCGGCACGCCTCGAAGACCAATCGCCCGGTGGCCTCCGCAGCCGTGTCGCGGAACTCCACCGCTCCCAGGTCGTCGGAGCTCTGGTGGTGATCGATCACCGCCTTGGCACCACCAAACGAACGGATCACCTCGGCCATCGCGCCCAGTTGCGCCCAGGCACTGGTGTCCAGCACCATCAGCAGCTCGGCTTGCAGCACTTGCTGTCGGGGCACGTGTTCATCGAGCACCTGGATCTGGCCCTGCGGATCGATGAAGGCCAGGTTGGGCGGCGTGGCCTGGGCGTTGACGATCCGCACCTGCTTACCCAAGCGGCGCAGCAGCGCGGCCATGGCCAGCTCGCTGCCCAGGGCGTCGCAATCCGGGCGGATGTGGCTGGTGAGCACCACCTGGTGGCACCGCTGGAGCATCTGCTCCAGAGGGGTCCAATCCACGCGCGTAGGGACCATCCGCTCTCCTTTTCGGCAATAGCACAACAGCCTGTTATTGTGCAACTCGGTGCGGCGAGCGTCCACCGGGCTTCATGGTCAGGCTGGAGGGGTCGGACTCTGGGGGCGCCAGGGGCTGCTGCGCAGCAACCGCTGGGCCCGCTGCACGTCCTGGGCGAGTTGTTGGGTCAGGGCTTCCGCATCGGCGAAGGCTTGCACTTCTCGCAGCCGTTCCACGAAGTCCAGCTCCAGCTCCTGGCCGGAAAGCTCTCCCTGGAAGCCGATCAAGTGGGCTTCCACCTTCAATTGTTGCTCGCCGAAAGTAGGATTGCCCCCCACGTTCACCGCCGCCGGCCAGTGTCCCTGGGGAACATAGGCCCAGGCGGCATAGACGCCCGGGGCGGGCACCAGCACGGGAATCTGCTCCAGGTTGGCCGTGGGAAACCCCAGCCGCTGCCCGCGCCGCCGCCCTGGCACCACCCGCCCCCGCACCCGATGCGGCCGCCCCAGGCACCGGGCGGCCAAGGCCACGTTGCCCTGCTGAAGCAGGCGGCGCACAAGCGAGCTGGACACCACCAGGTGATCCACACGCGCTTGGTCGATCACGGTCAGTTCCACCTGGTGTTCCTGGCAAAGCCGTTGCAGCAGGTGGATGTCCCCGCGCCGGCCGCGGCCAAAGCGAAAATTTCCCCCCTGGACCAAGGCCCGAGCACCCAGCGATTCCACCACGATCCGCCGGAAAAACGCTTCCGGCTCCAGCGTCAGCAGCGCTTCGTCGGTGGGATAGAGCACGATCAGCTCCGCCCCGGCCTGGGCCAGCAATTGGGCTTTTCGCTGCGGCCAGCACAAGGGGGACGGGGCCTCTTGGGGCCGAAGCAGCTGGGCCGGGTGGGGGTCGAAGGAAAAGACCACGGCCGGACCGCTGACCTGCCGGGCCTGTTGCACCAGCGCGGCCACGATCCGCTGATGCCCCCGGTGCACCCCGTCGAAGTTGCCCACGGCCACCGCCCCTCCCCGGTGGGAGGGTTGCAACGCCTCCAACCGCGTTACAACTTCCACGTTCACCCCAGCCGAGTCCGTTTCGCGGGTCCGCACCGTCTGAAAACACCTTTCCTAAGCAGAGCACGTTCTACTTTGGTAACGCAATCCCGGTGCCAGGAAAAGACGCCTCTGAGAGTTCCCCGGGCCAGGTCCTCCCCGCCGGATCGCACGGCCCAGGGTAAGGCCCGCTTACCGCGGACGCACCGGCGCCCGGCCGATGGAGTGATACACGAACCCCGCTTCGGCCATCAGTTCCGGCTCGTAAAGGTTGCGGCCGTCGCAGATGATCGGCCGACGCATCTGCCGGCGCATCAGCTCCAGGTCCGGATGCTGGAACTCCTTCCACTCGGTGCAGATGACCAGCAGGTCCGCTCCGCAGAGGGCCTCGTAGGGGTCTTCGTGCAGGGAGAGGTTCGCCTGCCGGGGGTGCTTGGCAAAGTGGCGCCGCACATTTTCCAGGGCCACCGGGTCGTGCGCCTGCACCTGCGCCCCGTGCCGCAGCAGGTGGTCCACCACCACCAGCGAGGGGGCCTCCCGAATGTCGTCGGTTCGCGGCTTGAACGACAGTCCCCACACGGCCACCTTGTGCCCGGAAAGATCCTCCCCCAGCTCCTCGTGCACCGCATCCAGCAGCACGCGCTTCTGCTGCTGGTTCACCTGGTCCACGGCTTCCAGGATGCGGGGCTGGAGTCCCAACTGGCGGGCCATGGCTTGCAAGGCCCGCACGTCCTTGGGAAAACAGCTCCCCCCGTAGCCAAGCCCGGGAAACAGAAACGCAAAGCCGATGCGGGCATCGTGGCCGATCCCCCGACGCACGTCGTTGATGTCCGCCCCCAGGGCCTGGCACAGGTTGGCCATCTCGTTGATGAAGCTGATCTTGGTGGCCAGCATGGCGTTGGCCGCGTACTTGGTCATCTCGGCGCTTTCCGGGCTCATCACGAGAAACGGCCGATCGGTGCGTAAAAACGGGGCATAGAGCCGCCGCAGCCGACGGCCCACCTCCTCACGACGCACGCCCACCACCACGCGGTCCGGCTTGATGCAGTCTTCCAGGGCCGAGCCTTCCTTGAGGAACTCCGGGTTGCTGGCCACATCCACGCGGCGGCCCAGCTTCTCCTCCAAGCGGCGGGTCACCTGGGCGTTGGTCCCCACCGGCACGGTGCTCTTGATGACCACCACGGTTTGCGGCTCCAGCACCGGGGCCAGTTGGTCCACCACCGCCCACAGGTTGCTCAAGTCGGCCGAACCGTCCTCCCCCTGCGGAGTGCCCACGGCAATGAACACGAAATCGCTTCCCGGGACTGCTTCCACCAGTCGGGTGGTGAAGCTCAAGCGGCGGTGTTTCATGTTCTGGTGCACCAACTCGGCCAGGCCCGGCTCGTAGATGGGAATATCGCCCCGCTGCAACCGGAAGATTTTCTCCTGGTCCACATCGACGCAGACCACGCGGTTGCCCGTGTCGGCAAAGCAAGTTCCGGTCACCAACCCCACGTAGCCGGTGCCCACCATGGTAATCTTCACAAAAGGCCTCCTTCGCTAGGGAAGATGCCGGGGTGAGCCAAGGGGGGACATTAAACGCCGTCTTTTTCCGCTCCGGGCGTGCTCTTCCACCACTGTTGCCAGAATTGCAAACAATCGGCCACCGTCTGCTGCAGCGGCACCCGCGGGTACCAGCCCGCCAGGCGGCGCAAGCGGCTCACGTCGGCCACCAGGTTGCGCCGCAGGCCCGGGGAGTCTTCCTCCACGCGCACCGGCCGGCCATAGCAGGCCAACAACTGCTGGAGCACCCAGCCGCTGGTGACGGCGGTGCCTGCGCCCACGTTGTAAACCAGCCCGGGGCTGCCGTGCAACATCGCCGCCCGGTAGGCCCGCACCGCGTCGCGCACATCCAGCAGGTCGAGCCAGGTGGTGCGATTGTGCACGGCCAGCACATCCCGGCCGGCGGCCAGTTGCCGGCACCACTGGGAGAGCATCAAGTGCCGGTCCTGCCGTGGCCCGGCATGATTAAACGACCGCAGCACCACGGCCGGCAATCCCCGGCGGAAAAAACGCCACACCACCTGCTCGGCCGCCAGCTTGCTTTGCCCGTAGCCCCCACGAGGCTCCACGGGAGCCGCCTCATCCACACGGCAGCCCCACCGGGGAGGAAAGCGATACACATGCGCGCTGCTGGCCAGCAGCAGCCGCGGCCGGGGGGAAAGCTCCCAGGCCACCTGGCACACGTACCGCGTGCCCTCAACATTCACCTGCAGGGCCTGGGGCGTGGGCTCTTGGGCCCCACAACGCCAGGGAACGCTGCAGGCGGCCAGGTGAAACACCGCCTGGGGGGCGAAACGGGCCACGGCATCCCAGACCCGGGCCGGAGCTCCCCGGCGCACGTCCCAGGCCACCAGCGGCACCTGTGCCCGCAAGTGAGCAAGCCAGGGGGGCCAGCACCCGCGGCGGCTGGTGCCCAACACCTGGTGGCCGCAGGCCAGCAAGTGCTCGGCCAGGTGCGAACCCAGGAAACCGGTAACGCCCGTAATCCAGACGCGCATAAGAAACCAACCAGAACCATCTCACGAAATGGCCGCCTGCCAGCGCTTCAGGTCCGCATCGACCATCATCCGCACCAGTTGTTCAAAATCGACCGTGGGCTGCCAGCCCAGCTTGCGCCGCGCCTTGCTGGCATCGCCCCGCAGCGAGTTCACCTCGGCGGGGCGGAACAGGGCCGGGTCCACCTGCACGTACTTCCGCCAGTCCAGACCCACGTGCTCAAAGGCGATCTCCACCAGCTCCTGCACCGAGTGCTGCACCCCGGTGGCGATGACGTAGTCGTCCGGCTCCTCCTGCTGGAGCATGAGCCAGAAGGCCCGCACGTAATCGCCCGCGTAGCCCCAATCGCGCCGGGCTTGCAGGTTGCCCAGCTTCAGGTGGTCCAGCAGGCCCAGCTTGATCCGGGCCACCGCGTCGGTCACCTTGCGGGTGACAAACTCCTTGCCCCGGCGAGGCGACTCGTGGTTGAAGCTGATCCCCGAGCAGGCAAACAGCCCGTAACTTTCCCGGTAGTTGATGGTGATAAAATGCCCATACACCTTGGCCACCGCGTAAGGGCTGCGGGGCCAGAAGGGGGTTTGCTCGTTCTGGGGCTCCTCCTGCACCGAGCCGAACATCTCGCTGCTGCTGGCCTGAAAGAAGCGGATCTGCGGGTCCACCAGCCGCACCGCTTCCAGCAGCCGTGTGACGCCCAAGGCGGTAAACTCCCCGGTCAAAAGCGGCTGCTTCCAGCTGGTGGGGACGAAGCTCTGGGCAGCCAGATTGTAAAGCTCCCGCGGCCGCACCTGTTCCAGCAAGTGAATGAGCGAAAGCTGGTCCAGCAGGTCGGCCTGGTGCAGCACGATCCGATCGCGCAGGTGCTCGATCCGCTCGAAGTTCTCCGTGCTGCTGCGGCGCACCATGCCGTGCACCTCGTAGCCCTTTTCCAGCAACAGCTCTGCCAGGTAAGAGCCATCCTGGCCCGTGATGCCGGTGATCAACGCTCGGGGAGAACTCATGGAACGCTTGTTTCAGACGCAGGAGACTGCAAGCAGTCTGGGATCGGTTGTCGCCGGCAAGCCTCCGGCTTCAGCCGGACATGTATGTAGCTCGCTATCAAGGATCACATGCTTTGGAGAGGCTCACTGGTAAGTGAACGTCCAACAAAACCCGCGTTCTTTTCCATTCCTACGGCTTGGCCGTGACCTTGTCCTCCCCCTCCCGCAGCTTACGCTGCGAACCTCGCCGATCCGCGCTTGTTCTTGCATTGGAGCGGAAGCTCCAGCGAGCCGCGTGCGTGAGCACGCGGTTTTTCATAAAACGGCACCCAATGCTGCTTTAGTTTAGCAACCGGGAGCTTACGCTCCCGGCTCGCCGTTCTCCCCCCCCGCTAACGCGGGGGGCTCGCCGGGTGCGGAAGCACCTTGCGTAGGCCGCATGGCGCAAGCCGCACGCCGATGCTCGCCGGGGGTGGAAGCACCATGCCAAGCATGCAAGTGCTAGCTGGCTAAACGCCCCTTATGCCCCCGGCTGGCTGCCTTTGGGCGGTTCGGCTTCTTCCTCCGGCTCTTCCTTGGGCACGCGGACCACGGCGGCCACCGTGTCGCCTTCGTCCAAGGTCATCAACCGCACCCCTTGCGTGTTGCGGCCGATGACGCTCACCTCCCCTGCGTGGATTCGCTGGATTTTGCCCCGGGCGGTGATCATCAGCACCTCGTCGTCCTCGGCTACCGAGGCGATGCCCACCACGGGACCGTTGCGGGGGGTGGTTTTAATGTCGCGGATGCCCTTGCCGCCACGGCGCTGCAGCCGGTAGCGCATGGTGCTGGAGGGGTGCCCGTTGCCGCCGGCTTCGTCCTCGGCCGCAGCGGCCGGGGGTTCCGCTTCCGCGTCCGAGGGCTCTTCCGGTTCGTCGTCCAGTTGGCCGGGGCCAAAGGGGGTGCGCTTGCCGTAGCCGTGCTCGCAGACGGTCAGCAGGTACTTTTCCGGATCGGCAATGACCATGCCCACCACGCGATCGCCGGAAGAAAGCGAAATGCCCTTCACACCCGAGGCGGCCCGACCCATGGCCCGCACATCACTCTCGGCAAAGCGGATCACCATCCCGGCCGCGGTGGCCAGCAGCAGCTCGTCGCCGTCGCGGGCCACGACCACATCCACCAACTCATCGCCGGGGCGCAACTTAATGGCGATGATGCCTCCCCGCAGCGGCCGACTGTAGGCCTGAAGCAGCGTCTTCTTCACCAGCCCGTTGCGGGTGGCCATCACCAGGTAGCTGTCCTCGTCGAACTGGCGCACCGGGCGGCAGTCGGTCACTTTTTCGTCTTCGGCCAGCCGCAGCAGGTTGACGATGGCCCGGCCGCGGCCGTCGCGGCTCCCCTGGGGCAGGTCATAGACCTTCTTCCAATACACCTTTCCCCGGTTGGTGAAAAACAGCAGATAGGCGTGCGTGGAGGCGACGAACAGGTGCTCCACGGGGTCTTCCTCGTCGGTGCGAGCCCCCCGCAGCCCCTTGCCCCCGCGGCGCTGCGCCCGATAGACGCTGATCGGGGTGCGCTTGATGTAGCCGTGATGGGTGATGGTCACCACCATCGTCTCCTCGGGGATCAGGTCCTCGATGTCGAAGGTGCCCAGCTCCTGGTCGCTGATTTCGGTGCGTCGCGGGTCGGCCCACTTGCGCTTCAGCTCCAGCAGGTCGTTGCGGATGATCTGCAGGATGTTTTTTTCGTCGCTGAGGATGCGGGTGTACTCGGCAATCTGGTCCAGCAGCTTGTTGAACTCCTCGGCCAGTTTTTCTTGTTCCAGGTTGACCAACTGGCCCAGACTCATCTTGAGGATGGCGTCGGCCTGCACGGGCGTGAGATGATACACCTCGGCCCGGCCCCGTTCCTGCTCGAAGGCGGCAAAGCCGCGTTCTCCCAGCGCCCGGCGAAGCAAGGCGGCCGGGCACTCCAGCTGCATGAGCCGCTGTTTGGCCTCGGCCTGGGTACTGGAGGTGCGGATGGTGCGGATCACCTCGTCGATGTTGGCGTGGGCCAGCAGCAGTCCTTCGACGGTGTGCTTGCGGGTGCGGGCCTTGTTGAGCAGAAACTGCGTGCGGCGGCGGATCACCGTGCGGCGGTGCCGCAGGTACTCCTCCAGCAGCTCCTTGAAAGTGAGCGTTTGCGGCTTGCCGTCCACCAGGGCGATCAGGTGGATGGAGAACGTATCTTGCAAGGGAGAGTATTGATAAAGCTGGTTGAGCACCACGTCCGGGTCGGCGTCTTTTTTCAGATCAATGACGATCTTGACCGGCTCTTTCAGGTCGCTGTAGTCGTGAATGTCCTGGATGCCCTTGATCCGCTCGTCGGTTATGAGTTGGGCGATTTTCTCAATGACCCGGTCGCGCGTCTGCTGGAAGGGGATTTCATTGACCACGATGCGGCTGCGGCCGTTGGGCAACTCCTCGATTTCGGCCCGGGCGCGCACCACCACGGAGCCTTGGCCCGTGTAGTAGCCGCGGCGGATACCGGACCGGCCGCAGATGATCCCTCCGGTGGGGAAATCCGGCCCGGGCACGATCTGCAGCAGCTCTTCAATCGTGGTGTCCGGCTCGTCGATCAGCCGCACCAGCGCGTCGCAGATTTCCCCCAGGTTGTGCGGCGGCACCGAGGTGGCCATGCCCACGGCGATGCCCGAAGCCCCGTTGACCAGCAGGTTGGGGAACTTCGAGGGGAGCACCACCGGCTCGGTGCGGCGTTCGTCGTAGGTGGGCAGAAAATCGACCGTGTCCAGGTCGATGTCTTCCAGCATCATGGCCCCGAAGTGCGAAAGCCGCGCCTCGGTGTAACGCATGGCCGCCGGGGGCAACCCGGCAATGGAGCCGAAGTTGCCCTGTTTGTCGATCAGCACGTAGCGCATGTTCCACTCTTGGGCCATGCGCACCAGCGTGGGATAGATGACCGCCTCGCCGTGGGGGTGGTAGTTGCCGCTGGTATCGCCGGAGATTTTGGCGCACTTGACCCGGGCTGCGTTGGGCCCCAACCGCAGATCGTGCATGGCCACCAGGATGCGGCGCTGCGAGGGCTTCAGCCCGTCCCGAACGTCCGGCAACGCCCGGGACTTGATCACGCTCATCGCGTAGGTGAGATAGCTCTGCTTGAGCTCGTCCTGGATGGGGGTCAGCAGCACCTGGCCCCCCCCTTCCTGCGGGGAGCCGGCAGCCGGCGGCACCTGGTCAGCCAAGAGAAACCTCCTGTGTGGTTATCTCAAGTTATTGCAAAATCAAAGCTTCCAGCGAATCCGTCAACAGGGGCTTCCGTCCCAAGGGGCGGAGGCCTCACGCGATGGATTTTACTGAAAACCCTCGGTTCTCACAATGAGGGATCGTTTCGGCTCCCGGTCCTGCGGAGGACCGGGAGGCGTGGAGGCTTGGAGGGAAACGGCACCCCGCACGGCAGTGCGGCGTCTTGGGTCGTGGGTCGTGGGGCTTGGGTCTTGCGGTGGTGCTTCCGCACCGGGCAGGAACAAAAGCTGATTCGCACCGCTAAGAGCCCCCCGCGTAAGCGGGGGGAGACAGCTGCGGCGATCTCCGGTACCGCAGCTAATTAAGCCCCCCGCGTAGTACGTGTTTAGCCAGCTGGCACATTGCTGATCCGACGCTTCCGTACGTGGTAGAAATAAGCGTTTATTCTTGCCAGCGGCGAGCCGCCAGCTTCAGCTGGCGGAGAAAAACAACCGAATGCGTTTCTTCGACTCTCCCCGGACTGAGTACGTGTTTAGCGTGCTATCACAAGGTGTGATGTGCCCAAACCATAAAGCAAGCCGAAGGCTTGCCAGCCCAGTAGCCGGTGGTCGGAGCGCAGCGGAGACCACCGGAAAGCACGGTCATTACCCCACCCAGCACCCCGGCAGGGGTGCCAGAAACAAGGACCGTTTTGCCCTCTGGCATCCCTTCGGGATGCTCAAAGACAAGGAAAAACGCTGCCTCCCGGGGGTCTGACGACCCCCGGCTACCAGAGTGCGACGCCTGCGGCGTCGGTCCTCCGGCTGCTAGCTGGCTAAACACGTACCGGACTGAAGTCCGGGGCTCGCCGGACAAAAATCGACACTTTTTTGCTCTGGAAACGCTTCGTCATGGGCTTGCACGCTAAACACGTACCCCGCGTAAGCGGGGGGAGAGAAGGGCATCCGCAGTGGATGGCCTTTATCACCGTTTGCCCAAGCGTTGGATGAAGCAGCAAGAGGTGCCGCGGCAAGGCAAATCGACCACTTTTCTTGACATTTTGATGGCCGCACGGTGTTGGCTTGGGGGGCAGTGGGTTTTTAAGACGGCCTGCTCCGACCAAGGGTTTCAAAATGACGGCCCCGATTCCACCGGACCGTGTTTTTACCCTCACGCAGGCCACCCGGGAAGCCACCAGAAAAGCATAAGCAGAGCAAAAGCGGAGTATAACGCCGGTCTGA
>Ga0256839_1003881_pt1 | contig 15055 bp, 13 predicted proteins | sample 354166metaG_FD_185968 | JGI IMG/M metagenome (GOLD analysis project Ga0256839, IMG submission 185968) | Hydrothermal vent microbial communities from Mid Atlantic Ridge, Atlantic Ocean - 354-166 | ecosystem: Environmental > Aquatic > Marine > Hydrothermal vents | place: Atlantic Ocean: Mid... | reverse complement strand
CAACTGCCTCGGGCGCGGGAGATCCTCCTGGGGCATCGCCGCAGTGATACCCCGGTGGCCCTGGCCCGGGCGGTGGGTCGCCCCGACGAGGCCATCCGCCTCACCACCTTGGAGGCCCTGGATGCGGCGGCGGTGGACATGCTCACCGTGGTGATCGTGGGCAACTCCCAGAGCCGCCGGCTCGGGGAGCGGCTCTATACCCCCAGAGGATATTTCTGAGAATCGGCTTGCTTTCGTCCTTTTGTGTCCTGGTGGGTCTCGATTCACGACGCTGTTGTGTTTGTTTTTTCGAGTACCTTTCCAATCCCTTTCCGCTCGATGGCTTCTTCTGTTGAGTTACCATCTTGTCATGGAGACATCGTTTCAACTCGACATCTCCCGCCACATCTGGGAACGCAAGTACCGCTGGCAGGGTGGCGAGCGGCCCGAGGCCGACATCCGGGATACCTGGCGGCGGGTGGCCCGGGCGCTGGCCGCGGTGGAGGCGGAATCGGCGCGTGCCCATTGGGCGACGCGCTTCTATCGCATTTTAGAGGGGTTCCGCTTCCTCCCCGGGGGGCGCATCCTCGCCGGGGCGGGCACCGCCCGCCGGGTGACCCTGTTCAACTGCTTCGTGATGGGACGGATCGAGGACAGCCTCGACGGCATCTTCGAGGCCCTCAAGGAAGGCGCGCTCACCATGCAGCAGGGCGGGGGAGTGGGCTACGACTTCTCCTCCCTGCGCCCACGGGGGTTCCGGGCCCACGCCAGCGGGACCATCGCCTCCGGCCCGGTCTCCTTCATGGCCATCTGGGACGCCATGTGCGCCACCCTGCTCTCCACCGGGGCACGGCGGGGGGCGATGATGGCCACCCTGCGCTGCGATCATCCCGACATCGAGGAATTCATCACCGCCAAACACCAGCCGGGTCGCCTGACCCATTTCAATCTCTCGGTGTTGGTCACCGACGCCTTCATGGCCGCGGTGCGCGGTGATCGGGACTGGGAGCTGGTGTTCCCGCTGGACGGCCTCCACCCCCGTGAGCGGGACGGCGAGATCGTGGAGCGTCACTGGCCGGGGCGGGGGGTGGTGTCGTGCCGGGTGGTGCGCCGGTTGCGGGCCCGTGAACTGTGGGACCGTCTCATGCGGGCCACCTATGATTATGCCGAGCCCGGGGTGTTGTTCATCGACCGCATCAACCAGCTCAACAACCTCCACTACCGGGAGGACATCAGTGCCACCAACCCCTGCGGCGAGGTGCCCTTGCCCCCCTATGGGGCCTGCGACCTGGGCTCGGTGAACCTCACCCGCCTGGTCCGCCGTCCCTTCACCCCCGAGGCCGAATTCGATTGGGCGGCACTCGAGGCCCTGGTACCGACGGCAGTGCGGTTGATGGACAATGTCATCGATGCCTCCCGTTTTCCCCTGGAGGCCCAGGCCCGGGTGGAGCGCGAGGATCGCCGCATCGGCCTGGGAGTCACCGGTCTCGCCGATGCCTTGATCATGCTCGGGCTCCATTACGCCAGTCCCCAGGCCCGGGAGTTGGCCGCCCGGATCATGGCCACCCTGCGCGATACCGCCTACCGGGCCTCCATCGCGCTGGCGCGGGAGAAGGGGGCCTTCCCGGCCCTGGAGGTGGATCGCTATTTGGCTGGCCGCTATGCGGAGGGGTTGCCGGCGGACATCCGCGAGGGGATCGGCCGCTACGGCATCCGTAACAGCCACTTGAACGCCATCGCCCCCACCGGCACCGTCTCCCTGCTGGCCGGCAACGTTTCTTCGGGCATCGAGCCGGTGTTCGACTACCACTACCGGCGCCGGGTGCTCACCGAGAACGGCACCAGCGAGGCGTTCGAAGTGAGCGATCCGGCGTGGCGGCTGTTTCGGGAACGCCATCCCCAGGCCCCGCTACCCGACTACTTCGTCACCGCCCTCGAGCTGGACCCCGAGGCCCATCTGGCCATGCAGGCGGCCCTGCAACCCTATGTGGACAACGCCATCTCCAAGACCATCAACATCCCCGAGGACTACCCCTACCACCGCTTCCGTCAGGTGTACGCCCAGGCCTACGAGCTGGGTTTGAAGGGTTGCACCACCTACCGCCCCAATCCCATCACCGGGGCGGTTCTGGAGTCCGAGGCCGAGCGGGCCTCCCACTGTTGCCACATCGACCGCGAGGCGGATTGAACTCACACCATGCCCTTCGGTCCAAGCGATCCGATGAAATCGATGGAAATGCATTCACAAAGCGACAGGCTCGACGATGTCGAGCGACTGATCCACATCCTCCCCCCGTCACTGCAACAGGCCCTGGCGGATCACGGCCACGATGAACTGATCGAGATCGTCCTCGATCTGGGCCGTGCGCCGCAGGCCCGCTATCCTGGTCGGGCCGTCGCCCTCTCGTCCAAGGTGGTGACTGCCCAAGACCTGGAAGACGTCATCGCCCGGGTCGGCGAATTCGGTGCCGACAACCGTGCCGGCATCGAGGGCACGCTGCACCGCATCTCCGCCATCCGCAACCGCCGCGGTCGCATCATCGGCCTCACCCTGCGGGTGGGGCGCGCCGTGCTCGGCACCATCGACCCCTTGCGCGATCTGCTCGAGGATGGCCGCAGCCTGCTGTTGCTGGGGCGGCCGGGGGTGGGCAAGACCACCATGCTGCGGGAGATCGCCCGGGTGCTGGCCGACGAGCATGGCAAACGCGTCATCGTCATCGACACCTCCAATGAGATCGCCGGCGACGGCGACATCCCCCATCCCGCCATCGGTGGCGCCCGGCGCATGCAGGTGCCCCACCCCGAGCGTCAGCACGCGGTGATGATCGAGGCGGTGGAGAACCACATGCCCGAGGTGATCGTCATCGACGAGATCGGCACTCCCGCCGAGGCCCTGGCCGCGCGCACCATCGCCGAGCGCGGCGTCCAGCTCATCGGCACCGCCCACGGCAGCCGTCTGGAAAACCTGGTGGCCAACCCCAGCCTCAACGAACTGGTGGGTGGGGTACAGACCGTCACCCTGGGCGACGACGAGGCACGCCATCGGGGCAGTCAGAAAACGGTCAGCGAACGCAAGGCCGAGCCCTGTTTCCACACCGTGGTGGAGATCCGCGACCGCGACCGACTGTGGGTCTATCCCCAGACCGCCGCCGCGGTGGATCGCATCCTGCGGGGGCGTTCCCCGGGCGGCGAGCCCCGAGGCGGTGCCTGGCGCCAGGACGACCTGGTGGAGGTGGCGGCCCCTTCCCCCCGCCCGTCAGCCCCCATCGAAACGACCCCGCCCCGGGAGAGTCGCACCCTCGGCCTCTACCCCTACTGCCTCTCCCGTGACGCCCTGGAACGGGTGATCCGTGATCTGCGCGCCGAGGCCCGGGTGGTGCGTCGGCCGGAGGACGCCGACCTCATCCTCGCCCTCAAGTCCCGTGAACACGACCCCCGCCTGCATGCCCACCTGGAAGACAGCGGTGCCGCCTTCGTACGGGTGCGCAAAAACACCACCGCCCAGATCCGCCGGGCCCTGCAAGATCATCTGCGTCTGCTCCAAGGCGATGACGAAGACGCCGCCGGCGAGGCCCTGCGGGCGGTGGAAGCGGCGGTGGAACGGGTGTTGGCCGAGGGCATCCCGGTGGCCCTGGACCCGGTGCCCGCCTCTCTGCGCCGATTGCAGCACCGCTTGGTCAATCGTCACCGCCTGTTCGCCGAGAGCCAGGGCAGCGGGCCTGCCCGTCATCTGGTGATCTACCCGCCCTCGTAACATCATGGGCTAGAATGGCCGCCCATGAACCCCCCAGACGAGGACTCCCCCGTGCATCCCGTGGCCGAGCAGCTCCATACCCTGCGCGACTTCATCCGTTGGGGCATCAGTCACTTCAACGCCGCCGGCGTCTACTTCGGCCACGGCACCGACAACGCCCTGGATGAGGCGGTGCAACTGGTACTCCACGCCCTGCACCTGCCCCACGACCTGCCGGCCCACTACCTCGACGCCCGTCTCACCGAAGAAGAAAAACAAGCCGTCCTGCTGCTGTTGCAACGGCGGGTCACCGAGCGCCTCCCAGCCCCTTACCTCACCCACGAGGCCTGGTTCGCCGGTCTTTCCTTTTATGTGGACCAGCGGGTGCTCATCCCCCGATCCCCCATCGCCGAACTCATCGAGGAGCGTTTCGAACCCTGGATCGATCCCGACGAGGTCCAGGACATCCTCGACATCGGCACCGGTTCCGGCTGCATCGCCATCGCCTGCGCCCACGCCTTCCCCCAGGCCCGGGTGGACGCCGTGGACCTCTCCGAGGACGCCCTGGAGGTGGCCCGCATCAACATCCGCCGCCATCACCTGGAAGATCGCGTCCGGTCCATCCGCTCCGACCTCTTCTCGGCGCTGCAAGGCCAGCGTTACCAGCTCATCGTCTCCAACCCCCCCTACGTCGATCGCGATGAAATCGCCGCCATGCCCGAGGAATACCGTCACGAACCCCTTCAGGCCCTGGCCGCCGGCGACGACGGTCTCGATCTCGTCCTGCCGCTGCTCGACCAGGCCGCCGACCACCTCACCCCCGGCGGTATCCTGGTGGTGGAAGTGGGCGCCAGCCAAGAGGCCCTGGAACGGTTGCTGCCCCACGTTCCCTTCACATGGCTGGAATTCGCCCGCGGGGGACACGGCGTCTTCCTCCTCACCCGGGAGCAGCTCCAGGCCTGTCAAGAAGAGCTGAAACTGGTCGCCCAGGCCCGGGCGGACGAAAAAAAGCGAAGTTGTTAAAATCCCTACCAACCGTCAGAGAACAGCGAGCCGCGACCATGGACCCCCGTGACCAGAGCACCCGCTTCGATGCCGAGCTGATCCGTCGCTACGACACCGCCGGCCCCCGCTACACCTCCTACCCCACCGCGGTCCACTTCCATGGCGGCTTCACCGAGGACGACTACCGCGGTGCCTGTGAACGCTCCAACGCCGTCCGCCCCCGCCGGCCGCTGTCGCTCTATTTCCACATCCCCTTCTGCGACACGGTGTGTTTCTACTGCGGCTGCAACAAGATCGCCACCAAGAACCGCGCCCTGGCCCAGCCCTACCTGGAACGGGTCTACCGGGAAATGGAGCTGCAATCGGCCCTGTTCGATTGCGAGCGCACCGTGGACCAGCTCCACTGGGGCGGCGGCACCCCCACCTTCATCAGCCACGCCCAGATGCGTGAGCTGATGGCCAAGACCCGGGAATATTTCCGCCTCCACGACGACGACAGCGGCGAATATTCCATCGAGATCGACCCCCGCGAGGCCGATGCCGACACCATCGCCCTGCTGCGCGAGATCGGCTTCAACCGCCTCAGCATGGGCGTGCAGGACCTCGACCCCCGGGTGCAGAAGGCGGTCAACCGCATCCAGAGCGAGGAAGAGACCTGGGCGGTGCTGGAGGCCGCCCGCGCGGTGGGCTTCAAATCCATCAGCCTCGATCTCATCTACGGCCTGCCCCACCAGAGCGTGGACAGCTTCCTGGCCACCCTGGAGCGGGTCATCGAGGCCGGTCCCGACCGCCTCTCGGTGTTCAACTACGCCCACCTCCCCGAGATGTTCAAGCCCCAGCGACGCATCAACGCCGAGGATCTCCCCAGCCCCCCGGAAAAACTCGCCATCCTCCAGCGCACCATCGAGCGGCTCACCGAGGCCGGCTATCTCTACATCGGCATGGACCACTTCGCCAAACCCGAAGACGAACTGGCCGTGGCCCAGCGCGAGGGCACCCTCTACCGCAACTTCCAGGGCTATTCCACCCACGCCGATTGCGACCTCATCGGCCTGGGGGTGACCTCCATCGGCATGGTGGACGACTGCTACGCGCAAAACGTCAAGGACCTGGAGTCCTACTACCAGGCCATCGACGCCGGCCGCCTGCCCATCCTGCGTGGCATCACCCTCAGCGAAGACGACAAACTCCGCCGTCGGGTCATCACCGACCTCATCTGCCACTTCCGCCTCGACTACGCCGCCATCGAACGCGACCACGGCATCGGCTTCACCGACTACTTCGCCGACGAGCTGGTCCGCCTGCAACCCATGGCCGAAGACGGCCTGCTGGAACTCCACGACCATGGCATCCAGGTCCTCCCCCCCGGTCGCCTACTGATCCGCAACATCTGCATGGTCTTCGACGCCTACCTCAAGAAACATCAAGGACAGCGCTACTCCAAGGTCATCTGAACACCTCGCTGCCGCCGCTGCGGATGACGAGGGAACCGAGCGGTCTCCAGACCTGACCGTTGGGCGGCGCGCGGGTATACTTGAGCGCCTTCGTTCGCTGATTTCGAGCCGCCCATGTCCGGAAACACCTTCGGCAAACTGTTCACCGTCACCACCGCCGGCGAGAGCCACGGTCCGGCCCTGGTGGCCGTCGTCGACGGCTGCCCGCCGGGGCTGGCGCTCGAGGAGGCCGACATCCAACGCGAACTGGATCGCCGCCGCCCCGGCACCTCGCGCTACACCACCCAGCGCCGGGAGCCGGACCAGGTCCGCATCCTCTCCGGGGTGTTCGAGGGCGAAACCACCGGCACCCCCATCGCCCTCTTGATCGAGAACGTCGATCAACGCTCCAAGGACTACGGCGAAATCGCCCGGCGCTTCCGGCCCGGTCATGCCGATTACACCTACCAACAGAAATACGGCCGGCGGGACTACCGCGGCGGTGGACGCTCATCGGCGCGGGAGACCGCCATGCGGGTGGCCGCCGGCGCCATCGCCAAGAAATACCTCAAAGAGCGCCTGGGCGTGGTGATCCGCGGCTATGTACATCAGATCGGCCCGGTACGTGCGCAACGGCTGGACTGGTCGGCGGTGGAACAGAACCCGTTCTTCTTTCCCGACCCCCAGCGGGTCTCCGAGCTGGAGGCCTTGTTGATGTCGGTGCGCAAGGCGGGCGACTCCATCGGTGCCGGGGTCACCGTGGTGGCCGAGAATGTCCCGGTGGGGCTGGGCGAACCGGTTTTCGACCGTCTGGATGCCGAACTGGCCCATGCCCTGATGAGCATCAACGCAGTGAAAGGGGTGGAGATCGGTGACGGCTTCGCGGTGATCGAACAGCACGGCTCGCAACACCGTGACGAAATCACCCCCGAAGGATTCCTCTCCAACCACGCCGGCGGGGTGCTCGGCGGTATCTCCAGCGGCCAGGACATCGTCGCCCGCATCGCCCTGAAGCCTACCTCCAGCATCCTCAAGCCCGGGCGGACGATCGACGTGGAAGGGCAGGCGGTGGAGGTGATCACCAAGGGGCGTCATGATCCCTGTGTCGGCATCCGTGCCACCCCCATCGCCGAGGCCATGACCGCCCTGGTGATCATGGACCACTGGTTGCGTCACCGGGCCCAGAATGCCGAGGTGGAATCCACCACCCCCGTCATCCCCGCGCGCCCCGGCGCCTGATGGCACGCGGGCTCTACTGGCGCCTCTCCGCGTTCTACCTGTTCTACTTCGCCTCCCTCGGGGCGCTGGTGCCCTACTGGAGCGTCTACCTCAAGTCACAGGGGTTCGATGCCGGGCAGATCGGCACCCTGTTCGCGGTGCTCATGGCCACCAAGATCGTCGCCCCCAACGTCTGGGGCTGGATCGCCGACCATTGCGGCCGGCGGATGAGTATCATCCGCGGCGCCTCCCTCGCGGCGCTGATCACCTTCCTCGGCGTGTTCTGGCTCAGTGGTTTTTGGGGTATGGCCCTGGTGATGGCCTTGTTCAGCTTCTTCTGGAACGCCACCCTGCCCCAGTTCGAGGTCGTGACTCTCAATCACCTGGGAAGCCAGAGCCACCGCTATGCCCGCATCCGCCTGTGGGGGTCGGTGGGCTTCATCCTGGCGGTGTTCGCCCTCGGTCCGCTGGCCGCCGGCGCGGCCCTGAGCCAGCTGCCGTGGATTCTCTCCGGACTGTTCCTGGCCATCTGGCTGGCCAGTCTCACGGTGGACGAACCCCCCGCGGCCCCCACCGAAGCTCGGCGCCCCTCCTTGTGGCAGGTCCTGCGCCGTCCCGAAGTGGCCGCCTTGCTGCTGGTCTGTTTCCTCAACCAGCTGTCCCACGGTCCTTACTACACCTTCTACTCCATCCTGCTGCAACAACATGGCTACCCTGGACTGGCGGTGGGGGCGCTGTGGTCCTGGGGCGTAGTGGCGGAGATCCTGGTCTTCCTGGTGGCGGGGCGCCTGTTCGCCCGCTACACCCTGCGCGCCCTGATGGTGGCCAGCCTGTCGCTCACCGGCCTGCGCTGGCTGCTCATCGGCCACGCAGTGGATCAGCCGGCGGTCATGCTGTTGGCCCAGACCCTGCATGCCGCCAGTTTCGGGCTCTACCACGCTGTGGCCATCCATCTGATCCACCTCTATTTTCCCGGCCGGCTGCAAGGGCGCGGCCAGGCCCTCTACAGCAGCCTCAGTTTCGGCGCCGGTGGCGCGGCGGGCAGCCTGCTGGCCGGCCTGAGCTGGGAGCGTCTGGGAGCGGCGGCCAGCTTCGACCTTGCTGCCGCCGCCGCCCTGGTGGGTGCCGGAGTGGCCTGGCGCCACCTGCCGCGGCGCCTTGACCCCCATCCCATCAACGGCTAGCATCGGGGTGGTTGCGCCGATTTGAAGCACAGCTTGCGGGCGCGTTACAAATGCAGCTAAAGCGGCGGTGAAACCTGCTTTAGCGTGCCACCCACGCGAGCGGGTTTTTTTATGCCCGCCGATCGACGAGGAAGGCCCATGGAACACGACGACCCACTGCATTTCGATACCCTGGCGGTGCGCGGCGGGCAGCACCGCACCAACGAAGGCGAGCACAGCGAACCCGTCTTCACCACCTCCAGTTATGTGTTCTCCAGCGCTGCCGAGGCCGCGGCCCGCTTCGCCGGCGACGCCCCCGGCAACATCTACTCCCGCTTCACCAACCCCACGGTGCGCACCTTCGAAGAACGCTTGGCTGCCCTGGAGGGCGGTGAACGTTGCGTCGCCACCGCCTCGGGGATGGCCGCCATCCTCAGCACCTGCCTGGGGTTGCTCCAGGCCGGTGACCACATCGTCTCCAGTCGGGCCATCTTTGGCTCCACCGTGGTGCTGTTCGACAAATACCTCAGTCGTTTCGGCATCCAAGTAAGCTATGTGGACCTCAGCGACATCTCGGCCTGGGAGCGGGCCATTCGCCCCCAGACCCGGCTGCTGTTCCTCGAGACCCCTTCCAACCCTCTCACCGAGATCGCCGACATCGCCGAGCTGGCCGAACTGGCTCACCGCCACGGTGCCTGGCTGGCGGTGGACAACTGCTTCTGCACCCCGGCACTCCAGCGCCCGCTGGCGCTGGGTGCCGATCTGGTGATCCACTCGGCGACCAAATACATCGACGGCCAGGGACGTTGCGTGGGCGGGGCGGTGGTGGGGCCTCAGGATCTGGTGGGAGAGGGGGTCTACGGCCTCATCCGCACCGCAGGACCCTCCATGAGCCCCTTCAACGCCTGGGTGTTTCTCAAGGGGCTGGAGACGCTGCGGCTGCGCATGGCGGCCCACTGCGCCAACGCCAGGGAGCTGGCCCGCTGGCTGGAAGCGCGTCCTGAAGTGCGGCGGGTGTACTACCCCGGCCTGGAGAGTCACCCCCAACATGAGCTGGCCCGCCGACAGCAGGACGATTTCGGCGGCATCGTCGCCTTCGAGCTCGCAGGCGGGCGCGAGGCCGCCTGGCGCCTCATCGACGCCACCCGCGTATTCTCTATCACCGCCAACCTCGGTGATGCCAAGAGCACCATCACCCATCCGGCCAGCACCACCCACGGCCGCATGAGCCCGGAGGCGCGTGCCGCAGCGGGTATCGGCGAAGGGTTGATCCGCTTGTCGGTGGGCCTGGAGGCGGTAGAAGATCTCAAGGCCGATCTCGCCCGCGGACTCGAGACGCGCTAGAATCCCCTTCATGCCTGATAAAAAAGATCAGATTCTGTCGTCCCTGTCGGCCCTGGTATTCACCTTCTGGGCTGGGGGACAATGGGCCGTGGGCTATCTGGCAGCGCCCACCTTGTTCGCCAACCTGGACCGGGTCAGTGCCGGGGCAGTGGCCGGCCAGCTGTTCCATATCATTGCCTGGGTGGGGCTGGTGGTGGGGTTGGTACTGGCGTTGTTGAATCGTATTCAGGGTGGGTGGGGCTGGCGTGGCGCGGCCTTGTTGGCTGTGGCGGTACTGGCAGCCCTCTCCCTGTTCGTGCTGCAGCCGATGATGGCCGAACTCAAGGCCGCCGGACTCGAAAACGCCGACACGGCAGCCCGTTTCGGACGTCTGCATGGAATCTCCTCGGCCCTGTATCTGCTGCAGAGCCTGTTGGCGGTGGCACTGGCCTGGGCCGGTCCACTGAGGGCGGTTCAGAACTCCAGCGGGGTCTTGTCGGAGGGGCGATAGAGCACCGCCATGCGTCCGATGAGCTGGACCAACTCCGCCCCGGTGCGTTGGCACAACGCCTCTGCCTGGGCCCGGCGCTCCGCCCGTTCCCCGGCGAGGCGGACCTTGATGAGGGCATGATCGGTGAGGGCGCGCTCGGTCTCCGCCACCAGACCGTCGCTCAGGCCGCCGGCGCCCACCAGGATCACCGGGCGCAGCGTGTGCGCCAGGGCGCGTAAACGATGACGTTGCCGGCCGGTCAAAGTAGTCATGGGTACACCCTTGAGTGAAAGTGAGTCGAAAAAACGCCGTTCGAAGACGACGGTCCCCGCCAGCCCCTTCAACCCCGTCAAGCTGGAACTGGCCCTGGTGCTGGTGGTGGGGGTGAGCGTCTTTCTGGCCGTCCCCCGCTTGGTGGAAGGCGAGGGCACACAGCTCGCCGTGCTGGCGGCCTATGGTGCCCTGGCGGCCGTGTGGATCACCGTGCGTACCCGGCGGATCCTGCACCGCGTGCGCCAGGGCGGCGAATTCTAGTCCGGCCATGGGGAAAAGTAAAAGCAGCCGTCGCTGGTTGCAGGAACACCATGACGACCGTTTCGTGCAGCGCGCCAGACAATGCGGTTATCGCTCCCGGGCGGCCTTCAAACTCATCGCCCTGGACGAGAAGGACCGCCTCTTCCGCCCCGGGATGACAGTGGTGGACCTGGGCGCGGCCCCGGGCGGCTGGTCGCAGGTGGCTGCGGAACGGGTGGGTGAGGGCGGTCGGGTGGTGGCCCTGGACCTGTTGCCCATGGAACCCCTCGCGGGAGTGGAGCGCATCCAGGGGGACTTCACCGAGGAGGCGGTGCTGGTACGCCTGGAAGCGGCGTTGGAAGGCGGCCGGGTGGACTGGGTCCTCTCCGACATGGCGCCCAACATGAGCGGTGTGCGCTCGGTGGACCAGGCACGGGCGATGTATCTGGTGGAGCTGGCGTTGGATCTGGCATGCCGTGTGCTCGCTCCTTCGGGTGGCCTGGTGGTCAAGGCCTTCCAGGGGGAGGGATTCGATACCTTTCTGCGCCAGACGCGGGACACCTTCCACAAGGTGGTGATCCGCAAACCCGAGGCCTCGCGGGCACGCAGCCGCGAGCTCTACCTGGTGGCCAAGGGGCTGCGGATGGGGTAACGTAGCGAAACCACCGGCGGGGCGCACGGTCCTAACAAGAGCAAGAAACCGAAAGCTTTGGTCGGGAATAGCGAGAGTCGAGGGATAACGTTTTGAGTGAAATGGCAAAAAACATCATCCTCTGGGTGGTGATCGCGATCGTTCTGTTGTCGGTGTTCAACAATTTCGCACCCCAGCAGACCGCCGCCCACCCGATGGAATATTCGGAATTCGTCCAGGACGTGAAGGACGGGCGGGTGAAGAGCGTGCTCATCCAGGGTCGCACCATCTACGGCACCACGGTGGATGGCGAGAAATTCACCACCTACAGCCCCGGTGACCCGGGACTGATCGGAGACCTGCTCGACAACGGCGTCGCCATCAGCGCCAAGCCCCCCGAGCAACAAGGGGTGTTGATGCAGATCTTCATCTCCTGGTTCCCCATGCTGCTGCTCATCGCCGTGTGGATTTTCTTCATGCGCCAGATGCAGGGCGGTGGTGCCGGTCGCGGCGCCATGTCCTTCGGCAAGAGCCGGGCACGCATGCTGGGTGAAGACCAGGTGAAGGTCACCTTCGCCGACGTCGCCGGCTGCGACGAGGCCAAGGAGGAAGTGGCCGAGCTGGTGGAATTCCTGCGCGACCCGGGCAAATTCCAGAAACTGGGCGGCAAGATTCCCCGGGGTGTGTTGATGGTGGGACCGCCGGGCACCGGTAAGACCCTGCTGGCCAAGGCCATCGCCGGGGAGGCCAAGGTGCCGTTCTTCACCATCTCCGGCTCCGATTTCGTGGAGATGTTCGTCGGTGTGGGGGCCTCGCGGGTGCGTGACATGTTCGATCAGGCCAAGAAACACGCCCCCTGCATCATCTTCATCGACGAAATCGACGCCGTGGGGCGCCATCGTGGTGCCGGCCTGGGTGGTGGTCACGACGAGCGTGAGCAGACCCTGAACCAGTTGCTGGTGGAAATGGACGGTTTCGAGGGCAACGAGGGCATCATCGTCATCGCTGCCACCAACCGCCCCGATGTGCTCGACCCGGCGCTGCTGCGCCCGGGCCGTTTCGACCGTCAGGTGGTGGTGCCCCTGCCCGATCTGCGTGGTCGTGAGCAGATCCTCAAGGTCCACATGCGCAAGGTGCCGTTGGACGACGATGTGCGTGCCGACGTCATCGCCCGTGGTACCCCCGGTTTCTCCGGGGCCGATCTGGCCAACTTGGTCAACGAGGCCGCCCTGTTCGCCGCGCGTCAGAACAAGCGCCTGGTGAGCATGGAGGACTTCGAAAAGGCCAAGGACAAGATCATGATGGGCGCCGAGCGCAAGTCCATGGTGATGAGCGAGGAGGAGAAACGCCTCACCGCCTACCATGAGGCCGGTCATGCCATCGTCGGTCTCAAGGTGCCGGCGCACGACCCGGTGTACAAGGTCTCCATCATCCCCCGCGGCCGTGCCCTGGGAGTGACCATGTTCCTTCCCGAGGAGGATCGTTACAGCTACAGCAAGCAGCGCCTGGAGAGCCAGATCTGCTCGTTGTTCGGCGGGCGTATCGCCGAGGAACTCATTTTCGGGCCGGAATACGTCACCACCGGCGCCTCCAACGACATCCAGCGCACCACCGAGCTGGCGCGCAACATGGTGACCAAGTGGGGCCTGTCCGAGCGCCTCGGTCCCTTGGTCTATTCCGAGGAAGAGGGAGAGGTGTTTCTCGGCCGCTCGGTGACGCAGCAGAAGCACGTCTCCGAGGAGACCGCCCACCTCATCGACGAGGAAGTGCGGGCGATCATCGATCGCAATTATGAACGGGCCAAGCGCATTCTGGTGGAGAACATGGACAAGCTTCACCTGATGGCCGAGGCCCTGATGAAATACGAGACCATCGATCGGGAACAGATCGATACCATCATGAACGGCAAGATGCCCGGTCCGCCCAGCGGCTGGAACGACGATGACGCCGGTGGCGGCCGCGGTGTCACGGCCGAGGAGCCCCCTCCGGCCAAGCCGGCCGACGAAGGCAAACCGGCCGGCGGTGAGATCGGAGGTCCCGCCGGCCAGACCTGACGTCCTTTCCCGATGGCAAACGGCAACGGCCCGGGCGGGGTGTCGCATCTGCGTCTCAAGGGGCATGTCCTCACCCTGGATCGCCCCCGCATCATGGGCATTCTCAACGTCACCCCCGATTCCTTTTCGGACGGGGGTGAGTTTTTGCGTCTGGAACGGGCGTTGGAACAGGCACGGCGGCTGGTGGCCGAAGGCGCCGACATCATCGACATCGGCGGGGAATCCACCCGCCCCGGCGCTGCCCCCGTCCCCGAAAAGGAAGAGCTCGCCCGGGTGATCCCGGTGATCCGTGCCTTGAGCGCGGAGCTGGACGTGCCGTTGTCGGTGGATACCAGTAAACCGGAGGTGATGCGTCAGGCGGTGGCTGCGGGGGCGGCGATGATCAACGATGTCAACGCCCTGCGCGCCCCGGGGGCGTTGGAGGCGGCGGCCGACAGTGGGGCCGCGGTCTGTTTGATGCACATGCGGGGCACGCCGCGGGAGATGCAGCGCGATCCCCGTTATGGTGACGTGGTGGCCGAGGTTGCGTCGTTTCTGGAGGAACGATGGCGGGCGGCGCGCGCCGTCGGCATCCCCGAGGATGCCCTGGTGCTGGATCCCGGCTTCGGCTTCGGCAAGACGGTGGCCCACAACCTCACCCTGTTCACCGCCCTGCCCGCGCTGTCGCGCCGGGCGCCGCTGCTGGTGGGATTGTCGCGCAAGAGTCTGATCGGCGCCCTCACCGGTCGCGAGGACCCCAAAGAACGCATCCATGGCAGTGTCGCCATGGCCCTACTGGCCGCCCAGCGTGGGGCCGCCATCCTGCGGGTGCACGATGTCGCGGCCACCATTGATGCCTTGCGGTGTTGGATCGCAGTGGAAGAAACGGCACATTCGTTGGCAGAATAGGCGCGAGAAGACACAGCGGTCCAAGGGAGGGGCAATGCAGAAACGTTATTTCGGTACCGACGGCATCCGCGGCCGGGTGGGAGAGTACCCCATCAACGCCGACTTCGTCCTCAAACTGGGCTGGGCCGCCGGTCGGGCGCTGGGGCGTTGCGGCGGGCGTTTCGTCATCGGCAAGGACACCCGTATCTCCGGTTACATGTTCGAATCGGCCTTGCAGGCCGGTCTCTCCGCCTCGGGCAACGACATCTTTCTCTTGGGGCCCATGCCCACGCCGGCGGTGGCCTATCTCACCCGGACGCTGCACGCCGATGCCGGTATCGTCATCAGCGCCTCCCACAACCCCTACTATGACAACGGCATCAAATTCTTCTCCAGCCAAGGGAGTAAACTCCCCGACGAAGACGAACTGGCCATCGAGGCCTTGCTGACTCGCTCCATGGAGACGGTGGACTCGGCCCGCCTGGGCAAGGCCACCCGGGTGAACGACGCCGCGGGACGTTACATCGAGTTCTGCAAGAGTACCATCCCGCAGCGGGTCGAACTGCGGGGGCTGCACATCGTGGTGGATTGTGCCAATGGCGCCGCCTATCACGTGGCACCGGCGGTGTTCACCGAACTGGGGGCG
>Ga0256839_1003880_pt1 | contig 15062 bp, 13 predicted proteins | sample 354166metaG_FD_185968 | JGI IMG/M metagenome (GOLD analysis project Ga0256839, IMG submission 185968) | Hydrothermal vent microbial communities from Mid Atlantic Ridge, Atlantic Ocean - 354-166 | ecosystem: Environmental > Aquatic > Marine > Hydrothermal vents | place: Atlantic Ocean: Mid... | reverse complement strand
CACCGTACCACTGTTCGATGTGGCAGTGCGGGGGGACACCGGACTTGCGGTAGGGGCGTTGGGGACGTTGCTTTACAGCGCAGACGGTGGCCGGTCGTGGCAGCAGCTTGGCGGTCGGCCGCGTCGGGCTGCTGTGCTCTTCCTGCAATCCGCCTCGAAACGGCCCCATTTCCCGCTCTTTTCCTTCGTCGGTTCCGCGCTGGGACTGACCTGTTCGCTCGCTGTCGTCCATCGGGTAGATCGGCCCCCTGCCGATCGATTGGCCGACGCTCTCGTGCAGTGCGGCGTATCGGGCGTCTCGACGGGCCGTTCGTTGCCCCCTGCAGTGGGGGCCATAAGTCCCGAGGGCGTGTTGAGGCTGTGGGAGCGCTACGTGGAGGGGGGAGCGGCCGAGGCGCTGGATCGGGAAATCGCCCGGCTTATCCAGATCTGGCAGCCACAGGTGGTCGTTGTCGCCGATCCTCTCGAACAGCCGTACGGGCCCGTGCTCGTCGAATCCGTCACCCGGGTAGCCCGTGCCCTAAAGCAGGCGGACAGACCGGGGCCGGCCCGGCTCTACGCGGTCAGCCGGCGCGGGACGATCCCTGTTCCGCAGGCTGTTCCGGCGAGCACCGAGCGGAACACGACCGCCGTGTTGGCTGCTACCGCACTGTCGCTCTACGACGATGGGGGTGGAAGTAGCCAGAACGGGACCGATCCGCTTGCGCTGGTCTGGGCGAACGACGAGCGGGCCGATCTTGCCAGCAGCGGCTTATGGGCCGGCCTGGTTTCGTCTCCCGAGTTCCGCCGCCCAACGGTTTCCCTGACGGCAGAGCAACTCGAAGAACTGCAGCAAGCGGCGGCCGCCTACCAGCAAGCACTCGCGCTGGTTGGGGCTGCGGCGAGAGACGACACCGCGCTGTTGGTTACGAGCATGGAGGAGCTGACCGAGAAGCTTTCCGAAGAGCAGGCCGGCTATCTCCTTGCCGAAGTCGCCCGTCGGTTCTGCGAAAGGGGGCAGTGGTGGGAGGCCGAGCAGGCCTACGGCCGGCTGTTGGCCAGCTACCCGCGCCATCTCGAGACAGCCACGGCCTGGCGCTGGTTTCTGCAGTTCTATAGCAGTGAAGAGATGCAGGTGTGGTTGAGCCGGACGGAACGCTCGGTGCAGCGCGATCTCGTGCCCGTCTTGGAAGCCGCTTTCACCCGACCTCTCTTGCCGGACAAGCCAGGGGCGTCGCCGGAGCCGATTCAGGTCAATATCGAGACATCGGAGCTTGAAGCTGCTACGGGGGCCGTAGTGCCACAGCTTTGGGCAAAGATGGCGCAAGCAGCCTATCAGCGACTACTGCGGATTTCCCCCCGACTTGCAGCTGCGCCATCTGTCATGCTACCCTACGCTTCGCTTGCTCGACGCACCGGTGATGCCGCGACCGCACGCACCTACTATGCTGCCCTTGCATTACGATCCCATGACCACCGTTGGGCTCTGGTGGGAGATCAGGAAAAATGGCTGACGCGCCGTCAGGGCACACCAAAACGGACACCGATCCTTGTGCGCCGGGGTCCGGTTCCGCGCCTCGATGGCCACCTTGACGATCCGCTCTGGCAGCAATCGCACTGGTACAGGCTCGATGTACAACACGGCGAGCGATCCGGTTACGGGACCGCCGTCGCAATCGCCACCGATGGTCGGTTTCTTTTCCTGGGGGTGCGTGCCGGCCATCCGGAACAGCCCGCGGTAGAGCCAGCTCGGCGGCGACGTCACGATGAGCCGTTGGATGGGGCCGATCGCGTGCTTGTTGCTATCGATGTGGATCGGGATTACCAGGTCTTCTACGAGCTGGAAATCGACCGGCGAGGGCGGTGCCGCGAACGCTGCTGGCATAGCCCCGCGTGGAACCCCCGCTGGTACGTAGCCGCTCTGGACAGCCCGACCGGCTATGTCATCGAGTGCGCCGTTCCCCTCGAAGAACTCACGCTTGCCCCCCTTGGTTCCGGATCGGCCTGGGCAATCAATGTGTATCGGATCGTTCCGGGTGCCCATGTGGGAGCTCTGGCGGGCCCCATAGACAGTGGCAATTTCGTGCGTCCCGAAAGTTTCACACTGGCAATCTTCGGTCGCAAGTGAGCCCCATGGCTACGCCGTGTTCCTACTCATGCTCAACCGGCGGCACGGCGCGCGCAACGGAGACCGACCTCCTCCCTAAGCAGGATCCCATTCCTCAGCACCGCATCTGCCTGCTCAGGGCACGCCCGTTGAACGGCACGGTTCCGCGCCGTTGCCCGGCCCTCGTTTTCGGGCACCACTGGCTGGGTGCACCCCACTGCCCGGAGATATCGGCCGGTCCCGTTGCAGGAGCCGCTGTCCAGAGAATTGCCGTCCGACGGCCTTTAGACGGCCAAATCTGCCCTGGCGCTGGGGCACGACCACGGGCCGTCTCATCCGGCTAGGCGATCTCCACGCGAATCGGATCACCTTCTCGGACGGATCGGAGCGGATCCGGGGGGTCGAGTAAGCGGCCAATCGGATTGACCGGGCTGGCCGCACGTGGAGCGTCCCCAGTCGAGGCAGGAGTCCGCCCAAAGAAGATACACAGGGCCTTTCCTGGGGGCCAGTAGCCCAACTCGCCCACCTCCACATCGGCCCGGGCGTCATTCGCCAGGGGCTGGTCAACCGGAATCGAGAAGTAGATTTCCTCCCCCCAGGTGTTCGCCTCAGACTCGATCGGCAAGGCTTCCAGGATCGCCTGGGCTGTGGGCGAATCGTTGAGTTCGGCCAGAAGCTCGTGCTGGTTGACAGTGATCTTAATGCGTTTGCTCATGGCTCTCCGGACGGGTCTTGCCCTTCGCCTGTTTGGCGGCGTCGAGCACTTTGATACGGATGGTCCGGTACCTCACCACACCGGTATGTGCGGATAACCCAATGTAGCCGCGACGAGGACGGTTTCGCAGCTCGGGATGGTCGTTCATGTGCACATCGTTGACGACGATTCCGTTAAGTGTGACCGTAACTCTGTCGCCTTCACAGCGGATCCAGAGGTCGTTCCATTGGCCGGCAGGCTTGGATGCGATCACTCGCGGCGGCACGACGCCATAGATTGCCCCCGTTGAGCCCTTGTGAGGAGGGCGGGAGGAGTTGGCGTCGTCGACGATCTGGATTTCCATCCCCTCTCGAGACGTTCGGCCCTCCCTCGGTGCCCTGATGAAGACGCCGCTGTTTCCGTTGCGGTCGATCATGTACTGCAGTCGCAGCTCAAAATCGCCGAACTGCTCCCGGGTGCTCAGCCAGTAGGCCGTGCCGGGTTTGAGTTTGCCCACCAGAATTCCATGCTCGACGTGGAACGTGCCGGGCGGCCCATTGTGTTCCCAGCCGGACAAATCTTTGCCGTTGAACAGGAGCTTGAACCCAGCGGCTCGTTCTTCGCTGGTGAGCGTATTCGGGACCGGCCTATCGGCCACCGCTGTTACTGGTGCCACTGGGACGACAAGCACAAAACCTAGGAGCAGTTCGATCATTGCTGGACTCGTACCATCGCCGTTGCTGCTCGCTACTTCTGTTGCTTGTGATTGTAACCACGGCGCCGACTCCTGGTGCGCGTCGGGATGGTGCCGACTGCGTGGGGCCTGGCACGGGGGCTTACTGCGCTGGGTGCTGCTCAGTAGCGGGCCAGGTCTTCGGTTTCTCGTCCTCGCCCGAGTTCCTGGACGACGCGGCGCGCCTCGCGCAGCATGAACGCCAGCTCGCTGGCGATCGCCAGGAATTGCCAGCCGCCCTCTGCGCGCCGCACCGCTTCCTCCGGGGTCTGAACGTGCATCCCTACGGGTGTGCCCAGCTTCTTACCCGTCTCCAGCACCCGCTGCAGGGTGGCCTCGAACTGTTCCGGCGACGGTTCCTGACCGACGGCGGTGCGCATGTTGGCGCGGAGGTCGTTCGGGCCAACGAAGATGGCGTCCACTCCCTCGAGCGCGTAGATCTCCCCGGCGTTCTCCACGCCGAGGGGGCTTTCTGTCTGGAGCACCACGAGGATTTCGTCGTTCGCACGGCGGAAGTATTCTGCTGCCGTTGTGTCGAAGTTGAGCGCGTGCAGAGAGCCGCCGACGGAGCGTGTGCCGACGGGAGGATACTTCGCCGCCGCTATCGCCGCTCGCGCCTGCTCGGGCGTGTTCACCATGGGCACCACGATGCCCATGGCGCCTGCGTCAAGCACCCGTTTGATGTGGTCATGATCACCGCGAGGAACACGGGCAAGGGGGACGCAGCCGGCATCGGCAATTGCCCCGAACATCTGGGCCGCAGCTTCCCAATCGGTGGGGCTGTGTTCGAGGTCCACCGTCAGCCAATCGAAGCCGATCCGCGCCATGAACCGTGCCGCGAACACGCTGGCCAACGACAGCCAGGTCCCGAACGTGGGTTCACCGTTTTTTAACCTTTCCTTCACCGTGTTCTTGCGCATGTTGAGCTCCGGTCCGGCGGGTTACCAGTTCACACCTGGGCTGCGTGCGGAAGCTGTCCGGGAGGACGGAGCCCGGACCGAACAGCACCCTAGAATATCGCGAACGGCGCCGAACGTTGGTATGGTAACGGACGCGGATTCCGATCGGGCGGAGATGAGCTACTCGAACTACGAGTTTCACCGGGTTGGTTCCGTGGCGGAGTTCACGGATGGCCGGGGAAGGGCAGTTTGCATCGACGGGCGCGTGATCGCGATCTTTCGGGTGGGAGAACGGTTTCTTGCGATCGACGACCGTTGCCCCCATGCTGGTGCTTCCCTGGCGGCAGGCTATGTGCACGAGGGAACGGTTGTTTGTCCCCGCCACGCGTGGCGGTTCGATCTGGAGACGGGGGCGTGGGCCGATTACCCCAAGCTCGGGGTCGAAACGTATCCGGTTCGAGTTGACGACGACCAGGTGCTGGTTGGCGTGCCCCGGGACGGGAAAGATGCGGAGCAGAGCGCTCCGAAGAGCTAAGTCGCGGTGGGCTGTGCACGCCGTCGCTCCGTGTTTGCGGTTCTGCCGCTCATGCGTCGGAATCAGCGCAGTCAGACGGAACCTCCCGAAACTGGGCCAGCTAGTGGAGGCCGACCTCGGTGATGTGGAGACGTGGTCGGCCGTTGGATCGGCGAACGGGAAAGCCCTGGGAACGGGCTGGGCGGACGGCATCACGAGGTGAAGCATGAAGGAATTCCAGATTGGTGACGTAACCGAGCGGGTGATCGAAAGAGCAGACTATCCGATCGAGACGGTCCGGGACATCCTTAAGGACGAGACGGTCGCCGTGATCGGCTACGGCGTCCAGGGAAAGGGGCAATCGCTCAATCTCCGCGATAACGGGATCCGCGTGATCGTAGGTGTCCGAAAAGGGGGAAAGAGCTGGGAGGAGGCGATCCAGGATGGATGGGTGCCGGGGGAAACGTTGTTTGAAATCCCGGAGGCTGTAGAGCGGGGGACGATCATCGCTTATCTACTGTCCGACGCGGGCCAGAAGGAACAGTGGCCTGTTGTGCGTGAGCTTCTGAAGGAGGGCGACGCGCTCTACTTCTCCCATGGGTTTTCGATCGTCTACAAGGACCTGACGGGGGTGGTGCCGCCGGAGAACGTCGACGTGATCCTGGTCGCTCCCAAAGGCTCCGGCACGACGGTACGCCGCTATTTCCTGGAGGGGAAGGGGATCAACGCGAGCTACGCGGTTTACCAGGACTACACGGGGCGTGCCGAGCAGCGGTGCATCGCAATGGGCTTCGGTATAGGTTCAGGCTTTCTCTTCCCCACAACTTTCGAAAAAGAGGTCTACAGCGACCTTACCGGGGAACGCGGTGTTCTCATGGGGGCCATCTACGGCATCTGGCTGGCTCAGTACGAAGTCCTACGCGAGCACGGGCACAGTCCGACAGAGGCATTTAATGAGACCGTGGAGGAGGCTACCCAGAGCCTTTATCCACTGATCGGCGAGAAGGGCATGGACTGGATGTACGCGAACTGCTCGACCACCGCCCAGCGGGGGGCCCTGGACTGGTACCGTCGGTTTTACGAGGTGACGAAGCCGGTCTTTGAGGAGCTCTACCAGAAGGTGGTTGCCGGGGAGGAGACGAAGCGGGTACTGGAAGCTAACTCACGGCCCGACTATCGTGAGCAGCTCGCGAAGGAGTTGCGCGAGATCCGCGAGTCCGAGATGTGGCGCGCCGGCGAGATCGTACGCTCGCTGCGGCCGGAACGTCAGAAGGGGGATTAGAGGAACCGTTTTGGGAAGTAACTCGGGAGGAAGAGAAGGATGGCTACCAGAGTAACCTGGTTGGGGCATGCGGCGTTTCAGGTCGAGACGAACGGTACCAAGATCCTGATCGATCCGTTTCTCTCTGGGCAGCCCAGCCCGCCATGTAAGCCGGACGAGGTCGAGGCGAACTTCATCCTGGTTTCGCACGGCCACGCCGATCACGTGGGTGATACCGTTGAGATCGCGAAACGGACCGGCGCGACGGTGATCGCGAACTTCGAGATCGTCAACTGGCTCCAGCAGCAGGGCGTGCAGAAGGTGCACCCCCAACATATCGGTGGTGCTTACCGGCACCCCTTTGGAAAAGTGAAGCTCACCATCGCTCACCATGGTTCCGGTCTGCCGGACGGCAGCTACGGGGGTAATCCTGCCGGTTTTCTCCTCTATCTGCCCGAAGGCAACCTCTACTTCGCTGGCGATACGGCACTCACGCTGGACATGCAACTGATCGGCGAGGAGGGGGTGAAGCTTGCTTTGCTTCCGATCGGCGACAACTTCACCATGGGGCCAGATGATGCGCTTCGGGCGGTTAAGCTGTTAAAGCCGGCCCGAGTTGTCCCCATGCACTACAACACCTGGCCCTTGATTGCTCAGGACCCCCATGCATGGGCTGATCGCGTGCGCAAGGAAACGTCGGCCGAGCCGGTTGTTTTGGAGCTGGGCCAGAGCGTCGATCTGTAGCTCAGGGAGATGCAGTAGCAATGGTCCTAGAGCCGACAGTGCCGCTTCCCCCCGTGGAGGTGAGACCCGGTCAGCGCGTGCGGGTCAAACATCGGGTCCGGATCGGCTCCAGTGCGGAGTGGGAGGTCGAGACCGAGGGCGTGGTAGAAGTGGTGGAAGAGATGCCCACCGGATTGCATACGGACCGAATCCACGAGGACGACCTCTGGGTCAAGACCCTGCTGCTCCGCAAGGATGATGGCGAACTCACACGGGTCACCATCGATCAGTTCTCGCAGATCCAGCTTGTACAGGAGGCTCAGGCGTCCGATTAGTGCCCCCGGCGGTGCGGGCGACATCTGGGCGTCGAAAGGGCCCTCGTGGGTAAGCGGTGAGAGCACAATCGCGGCTGGCCGGGGATACCCGGCCAGCCTGTGTAGATGGGGCCGATCGCGCCCTCTACCTCTCTCAACTGGCCCGGTCAACAACTGCTTTCGTCCGTCGCAGAGCCGCTGCGGCGGTTTGCTCGGCGGGCTGTTGCCAGTACGCCCGGTTGAACAGTTCGACCGATAAGTAGCCGCGAAAGCCGGTTTGTCTGAGCGCCGCAAGGATCGTTTTCCAGGGGGCAATTCCGTCACCCGGATAGACGCGATCGCGGTCGCTAACGGTTTCCCGGGAGGGGCGTGCTGGGTAATCGTTGACGTGGAACACACGCATGTTCCCGGCGTGAATCAGGTGGAGGGTGTCGAATCCGGAGCCGCCCTTGTAGAGGTGAAACACATCGAGCAGCAGGGTGGCGTCCGGTCGTCCGGACTGCACGGCCACATAGATGGCTTCCGACAATCTTCCCAGTGTTCTGGAAAACCCCCACAGTTCCAGTTGGGGGACCACCCCGTACTCCGCCCCAATTTCCAGCAACCTGGCATACCGCTCCGCGGCAGCGTCCAGAGCTACCGGGGGGCCGGAAGTGGCCCCGGCGGGGGGAGCTGCGATTGCGCCGCTGCCGATTTCGGCGCAGACCTCCATGGCGCGGCGCGCTTCGTCGATTCCTTTCTTTCGTCGGTTTCGGTCGTCAACAATCCAGTGGGGGAACGCGATCAGGGATGGACAGGCGAGCCGCCGGTCCTCGAACATGCGGCGAATGCTGGCGTACGTCTCGCCTCCGGCCACGGCTCGTTCGACCTCGTCCAGCCACGGTTCGACCGCGTCGTAACCCGTTTCGGCCGCGATTTGGACAATTTTCGCCAGGGGGAGCCGTTGGCCGCGGATCGTGGCAGTGTTCAGGCAGTACTTGAATCCCCCCTTGCTGCTCTGACCGACCGGTAACGATCCGCTCGCAGCAGCAGCCCATGCAAGAGTGCCGATGGCCTGGCGCCGGGTCAAGCGGTAGCTCATGTGGCTTCTCCTCCACAACGCTGACTGTAGGGGGAAACGAATGACCACCGAGGCATTTTGCATTATCCCCTGAGCCGGCCTCGACCGGTGGGACTGATGAACCGAACCCTACCGGTGTGGGCCGGGGCAGAAGTGCTCGTCCCGATCGCGGTGAGGGGCTAGAATCGATCGGAGTGGCCTGAACCGGGAGGAAGCGAATGAAACGGGTGCTGAGCATCTGTTTGTTGGGGCTCCTCGTCGGAGTGTCTGCCCTTGCAGCGGCGGATGGACCGAATATCGTACTTTTCGTCACGGACGATCAAGCGATCTGGGCGTGCGGAGCGTACGGCAACACGGAGATCCACACGCCGAACATCGACAGCTTGGCCGCCCAGGGGGTCCGATTCCTGAACGCTTTCACGCCCACGCCGGTGTGCAGTCCGTCCCGAGCCACGTTGTTTACGGGCCGCTACGGGAGCGAGCTGGGCATCCATGACTGGATTAATCCGCGAAGCGAGCCCGATCTCGGGTTGCCCACTGTCGTACCCACGTGGGCGGAAGTGCTCAGACAACAGGGCTACCGGACCGGGCTGTTTGGGAAGTGGCACCTCGGCGCGCGGCCCGAGCAGCATCCCCGTCGGCGAGGGTTCGATGTGTTCGTGGGCTTCCTCGGAGGGGGTAACCGACCGATGGATCCTGTGCTGGAGGTGAACGGCCGGCAGGTGCGGTTCAAAGGGCCACTGCCCCAGATTCTTGCCGACGCGGCGGTCCGATTCATCCGCGACAACGCAGAGCGACCGTTCGTCGCCTGTGTCTGCTTCCGCGCACCGCATACACCCTATGGTCCGGTGCCAGAGGAAGCGAGAAAGCCTTACGCTGGTCTTTCGCCCACCGTGCCCATCTTCCCAGGCCTGGATCTGGAGGAAGTGAAGCGGCTGACGGTGGATTACTACGCGAGCATTACTTCCGTGGACCTGGCCGTTGGGCGGGTGCTGGCTGCGCTGGATGCGCTTGGGCTATCCGAAAAGACTGTGGTTATCTTCACCAGCGATCATGGCTACAACCTTGGCCACCACGGGCTACGCTACAAAGGAAATGCGATCTGGATGGCGAAGCCGCATCGGGGGAAGCGTCGGCCGAACATGTACGACACCTCCATCCGCGTTCCCTTTCTTGTGCGGTGGAGTGGACACGTCAAAGGGGGCCGAGATGTCACGGAGAGCGTTAGCTTCGTCGATTTGTTCCCCACGCTGGTGCACATCGCCGGTGCCCACATCAGTGATCAGTACCTCCTTCATGGCCGAGACTTCTGGCCCCTTGTGGAAGGGCAGAAGGTGCCCTGGGATAACACCGTCTACGGTGAGTATGACATGATCCACGGCGCGGTAGCTCGGATGCGGATGCTTCGGACGCCGCAATGGAAGCTCGTGATCCACCGGGAGGACCGCTCCAGGGACGAGCTCTATCACCTGAGCGATGATCCGGGCGAGACGAAGAACCTTGCGAGCGACCCGGCGTACCGCGACGTGTACGAGCGTCTGCTGAAAGAACTGGCCGAGCGCGAGAACCGGTTGCGATTGGTAGCAGGCCGGTAGGGGCTATAGGGACCGAGCACGTGGCACGTGGCAGGTCTGAGGGGGGAGCAGCGGCGCACCTGGCCGGAAGTTCGGCTGCTCGCTTCGGACGCCGCTGCGTCGGGGCTTCGGCTGGAATGAACGGCGATGTAGTGCGCGACGCAGGGGGCCGCGCGAGAACCGCATGAGGAACGCACCGACCGACCAATGCAAATGCCGTGAAGTCGGGTTCGGGGATGTCCCGGTGTCGCGGGCGTGGAGAGCATCCTAGGGCTTTTCGTTCACCGGCTGAATTGGCCACAGAGGCTCGGCGGGTGGCTGTGGCCGGATGGTGGAGCTGCGCACTGAGCGGTTAGCGATACCTGAAGTAAAGTTCCATTGCGGCGTCCACTTCCCAGCGTAACTCGCCTTTCTGCTCGCTCAGAAGAGCCAGTTGTTCGAGAAATCGCTTGGCATCGTTGGGGTAACCACTTGTGGGGGGGATGTTAGCCTTCTTTGACCAGTAGCCGTTCCACTGATGCATGAACAGTTCACGCAGGTACTTGGCCATGATTGAGCAAGCCGACACGATGAAGTGCTTGGCATCGGCCTTCGGTTCGACAACCAGCCTGAGCCGGTCGTTGTAGAGGGCAACGCCCGAGCGGGTCTTGGTTTGGCGGACGAGTTGGAACTCGCCGGGGGGCAGTATTGCATCCAGCAGGGCAGAATAGTCCTTTCGGCCCCCTTGCTGGTCGAGGACGATAACCGTGGATCGTTTGCTCAGCGGCTCAACAGCGCAGAGCAGCTCGCTGGCCCAACGGAGCAGGGCTTTGCTCTTGCTCGACAGTGCCTTGCAGGCCTCGTTGAGTTCGGGGGGGAAGACAACCCTGGCGCGAGCAACAACTGGCGCGATGCCGGCTGAGCGCCAGCTTTCCCGGAGCTTTTCCACGGCGGACTCCACCTGTGACCGAGGCGCCGTCCTGGGCACACGCAGGGTGGGACGATGCCAGGGGAACAAGGCGAGCGTGTGACTCGATTGGCCGGTGCAGTAGTGCCAGAGCTTTTTGAGCGTGTTCGGTACGTCGTCCAGGCCAAGAAAGACACACCAAAGGGCCAGGCCGTTGAGCTCAAGCCGCTCAAAGTCCCGGCTGCCCCGGTAGATCGCTTTGCTGTCCGTGATCTTGAGCCGGCTCTCTGGAGGAACCGCGTTACGCAGCCGTTGGTTCAATTGCCGGAGCGGTGCCGAGCCGGCCATGCGCACACCAGCCGTCACGAGGACGAGCGGACCGAGGACGGGCCCGTAGCCGGCCTCGTCTAAGCCGAACAAGCACACGGACTCGCAACGGTTTGTCGAGGAGCTCGTGGCTTCGCCCGGTTGCCGGTGCGCCCGGACGCTTTTGGAACGCTGCTCCCGCCGGCTCACTGCTTGGTGGATTGCTCCGGAGGTTTTGGTGTCGGGGGCGTGTCGAGCTTAGCTGCGGTAGGTTCGCTGACTGGTGTCGGGGCACGGAGCTGGAACTCCTTCAGGACGCGGAAGAAACCGCTCTCCGTGGTGATGAGGATGCTGGTATTCTTGTTGACGGAGTTCCGATACGCCTCCAGGCTGCGCACGAACGTGTAGAACTCTCCGGCCTGGCGGATCGCATCCGCGTACATTCGGATGACTTCCGCCTCCGCTTCGCCGAGGATGCGTTCTGCGTCCCGCTTGCCCTCCCCCTCGATCCGTTGGACTTCGGCTTTGGTTTGGTTGAGAATCTCCTGTTTGATCCGTTCACCATCCTCTCGATAGAACGCGGCGATCGATTCCATGAATGCCGTGAGCCGCCGGAACGCCGCGGCTCGCACCTCAGGCACGAAGTCCACCTTCATAATCCCTACATCGGTGATCTCGAACCCCCGTGCCCCCTCGGCTTCGAGCTGCTTCAGCAGAGCTTGCTTGATCTGCTGCATGATCTTCTCACGGCCCACCTGGACCGCTTCTTGCACGGTGGGCCGCTCGACTCGAAGGCCCTGGAGCTTTTCCATCGCCCGGGCTGCGTCCTCACCGAACCGATAAGTGAGCTCACGATCGGTCGAACGGACGATATCGACGAGGTTGTGTTGGGTGAGGGCGTCTCGGGTCGCCCCCCGAACGAAGTCCGATACCAGGTAGACCGCTCGCTCCATCGACCCCACCCGTTGCACGAACGTCTGAGGATCGGTGATCCGCCAGACGGCCCAGGGGATCACGACGATTTTCTTACCGTCGCGCGTGGGCAGGTCAGGCAGCGCGTATTCCGGCGAGCCGCCCCAGAACTGCCGTTGGCGGGGCAGCTTGACCACCTGCTGGATGCCGGGGATACGGAAGTAGAGCCCAGGTTTCGTGCGCTGCGCCACCGGGTCTCCGAACTGCAGGACCACCGCGTACTCGCGTTCGTCAACGGTATACGCCGAGAGGACGGCCAGTACGATCGCAGCCAGCACGACGCCTAGTGCGATTGCCAGTGCTCTCATCGCCGGTTCGTTCCTTTTGCTCAACCGAACGATCCAATCGCGTCACCCTTCTGCGACCTGCACCGCCTTACTGCTTCTTCAAATCAAGCAGAGGCAGCACAGACTGCAGTTTCTCGTCCATGATCCAGACTGAGCCCGCTTTGCTGAGGACTTCCTCCATGGCTTCCAGGTAGAGCCGCTCGCGCGTTTCCTGGGGGGCCTGAGCGTAAGCCCGGTAACGAGCCAGGAGCGCCTGAGTCCGCCCGAGGGCTTCTGCCTTCAGAGCCGCCGCCTTCCCTTCCGCCTCGCGACGGTACTGGTCCGCGCGCGCGATCGCCTGCGGAATGAGCGTGTTGCGTTCTTTCTCAGCCTCGTGTTCCTTCTGCTGACGCTCTTGAATGGCCGCGATCACAGAATCAAACGCAGCCCGAACGCTATCGGGAGGGTGGATGCGCTGGAGCTGCAGACCGGTGACCCGAACCCCCAGGTCGAACTTGTCAAGGAGTTGCTGAGTCTCCACGATCGCACGTTTTCCTACCTCCTCGCGCATCTCGGTAAGGATCTCGTCGAACGAGTAGTCCCCCACCAGGCGGTTCATGACCGTGAACGCGGCCGCCTTGATGGCCGTTGGCACGTCTCTTTCGGACATGGCAACGAGATACTTGTACGGGTCGTGGACCCGCCACTGTACGGTCCACTCCACCGCCACCGCATTCAAGTCGCCCGTCAGCATCAGGTTCAAATCGTCCGGGGCACCGCGTCGCGAGAGGGGCTTACCTTCGGGCGTCCGCTCATAGGGCAGGCGAAACCGCTGTTCCTTGAGATCTACGCGGATGACTTCGTCGGCAAAGGGCAGCTTAAAGTGCAGGCCAGGTCCGAGGATAGCTTGCTTCCGACCGAAGCGGAGCAGCACGCCGGCCTCCGTCGGTCCTACGGTGGCATAGCAGTCCAAGCTCGCCACGACCGCCAGGACCAGCACAGCGACGAAGGGCACCATCAGGACGATCGATCGCGGGTCCACATTGTAGCTGCCTGACCGGTCCGACCGCTGCATTGCTCAGCTCCGTTGCTTGACAAGGACCCTTGGTCTACTCTTCCTGCGTCCAGCGTTGTCTATGTGCCTCGTCCAAATGGCGCAGTTGGTTTGGACGGGGCAGAAGCACGTCGCCTCCTGTCTCCGATGTCACCGCCCCCCATCGTCGCTCAGAGGCGGCGTCCAGCACGTCCAAGACCGATGGTTATTCGCCGGTACCATTGGCATCTTAGGGCGTCCGTGCCGTAGCACGGCGCTCGGATCAGGGTTTTCAGCCGCTCGGTGCCAAACCCAGCGCTCCAACCCGCTGATGTAACAAGCGGCGCCGGCGGATACCGTGGGTAGGGGCACAGTTCGCACGACGCCCATCCCAAAGACGCGCGGCTGGAACGCCGAGCTGCCGTCCGCTGGATTCGGTTGCCAGACTGCCGACACGCAGTCAGGTTCCGGTGGATTGGCAAGCGCGGATTGCGTCTAGGGGAGGCTCACCAGCCTGGCCGTACTACACGGTGCGACGACGCGTCGCCGTCACCGGCGGGCACCGGGGCGTTCGGATCATGCTTGCTTGCAGAGAAGAAGGCCGCACGGCAGAAGCCGCACGGCCGTGGCTAACGAGTCAGATCCGGTTCTTCGTGGCCGTGTTCAGTTGGAGCCTGCCGTGTTTGGTAAGGCCTGAACCTGTGTTTCGGTGGTGACCTTCTGAGTGATCTTCTGCCCCTGTGCTGTGACGACGATTTCCATCTCTTGTTCGATCGCGGACTTGACAAGGTGGGTGATGTTCTCGTCCACGTACGCTTCGCCTTTTCCCGAGTGCTTGCTCAGTTCGATACTGACGGGACCACCTTGGGCCGGCTCCGAAGAGATCCGCAGATTGATCCCGATTTTGTGGAGCACCCCTTCTTTGGTCTGAACACGCCCGGCGTACGTGTAGGTTATTGTGGTACCCAACGTTCCGAAGGGAAGTTTCAGCTGCTGGGGGCCTATAGTCCAGGTAGACCCTGGGCTTACCGCTTCTTCCGGGAAGACGATCATCCCCTGTCCGCCGAAATTGCGGAAGAGTTGATCGTCCTGTTGCTGGGAAACAGGACTCTGCTGGAGGGCCTTCTTCAGAGCCTCCGGCAACTCGAGTTTTTGCACATTGCCGCGGGAATCCACCGTGGCAATCAGGCTGGACCCCACGAAGGGTTTCAACGCCGCGACCAACTGCTGCGCGGCAGGATTCATTGGGGCCTGGTCTTGGGCGGAGTCGTAGGTGACCTTGCCTGTGGGGAGGTCCATAGTGAGCACGACTCTGTCGACGGTGACCTCAAGGACTGCTGTCGATCCGTCCGAGGAGACGGACTTCACCCGTTGGGTCGTGTAGAACTCCTGATCCATTACGATCTGGATGTTGCCCTGCGGTCCCTCGAGTTCATTTCGGATGCGTTGCACCGTACGGTGCTTGTACACGCCGCCCTGTTGGAAATTCCAGCGAAGGACGGTCTGTTCTTGGGCCACGCAAGCGGCAGTGAAGAAGAACAGGACGGCGAAGCTAGCCAGCCGTCGCAAGGGAGCGTTCATGGAATTACCTCCGGCACGCTTGTGGGGGCTGTCCCCCGTGCTCTGTCTCTGCGCTTATTCGCCCACGACGTTTCAATCTTAGCGATCGGACAAGGCGCCTTCCTATGGGGGTATTCCGGAGAGCTCGCTCGGCAGCGCGGCCGAGCGGCCGCGGCCAGCG
>Ga0256839_1003879_pt1 | contig 15065 bp, 9 predicted proteins | sample 354166metaG_FD_185968 | JGI IMG/M metagenome (GOLD analysis project Ga0256839, IMG submission 185968) | Hydrothermal vent microbial communities from Mid Atlantic Ridge, Atlantic Ocean - 354-166 | ecosystem: Environmental > Aquatic > Marine > Hydrothermal vents | place: Atlantic Ocean: Mid... | reverse complement strand
CGGTCCCTTCAACGACTTCAGCGGCGTCGTCGAGGAGGTGGACTACGACAAGAACCGGCTGCGGGTGGAGGTCACGATCTTCGGGCGTTCCACCCCGGTGGATCTGGAGTTCAGCCAGGTCGAGAAGGCCTAGCGGCCGGCGACCGGCGTATTTCGAGAGGAAGGTCTGAAAAATCGCGATTTTCAGACCTTCCCCGCGGCCAGGGGCGGCCGCGGGACGACCCATGCACAGGGAAGTGCATGACGACAAGCGAAAAGTCGAAATGGACCGCGAAGCACCATCGCGCTGATCGATCCGCGCAGCGGATTGATCAGAGTTTCCGAGAGGACTGGCGCGGGGAGCCGAAAGGCGTTCGCACCCGCAGGAGCGAGACGAGATGGCACGCAAGGTACAGGCCTACATCAAGCTGCAGGTGCCGGCGGGGCAGGCCAACCCGAGCCCGCCCGTGGGTCCGGCGCTCGGTCAGCACGGCGTGAACATCATGGAGTTCTGCAAGGCCTTCAACGCCCAGACGCAGAATCTGGAGCAGGGCCTGCCGATCCCCGTGGTGATCACGGTCTACAGCGACCGCAGCTTCACCTTCATCACCAAGACCCCGCCCGCCTCGGTGCTGCTCAAGAAGGCGGCCGGCATCGAGAAGGGCTCGAGCCGCCCCAACACCGACAAGGTCGGCAAGGTCACGCGCGCGCAGCTCGAGGAGATCGCGCGCACCAAGATGCCGGACCTCACCGCGGCGGACATGGAGGCGGCGGTGCGCACCATCGCGGGCAGCGCCCGCAGCATGGGGCTTGAGGTGGAGGGGCTCTGAGATGGCGAGGCTGTCGAAGCGCATGCGCGCGATCCGGGAGAAGATCCAGCCCGGACGCCACTATCCGATCGACGAGGCGATCCAGCTCCTCAAGGAGTGCTCGTCGGTCAGGTTCCGCGAGTCCGTGGATGTGGCCGTGAACCTGGGCGTGGACCCGCGCAAGTCCGACCAGGTGGTGCGCGGCGCCACCGTGCTCCCCCATGGCACCGGCAAGCAGGTGCGCGTGGCGGTCTTCGCCCAGGGGGCGGACGCCGAGGCCGCCAGGGAGGCGGGCGCCGACGTGGTGGGCTTCGAGGATCTCGCCGAGCGCATCAAGGGCGGCGAGCTCGACTTCGACGTGGTCATCGCCACGCCTGCGGCCATGCGCATCGTCGGCCAGCTCGGCCCCATCCTCGGCCCCCGGGGCCTGATGCCCAACCCCAAGGTAGGCACCGTGACCCCGAACGTGGCCGAGGCCGTGCGCAACGCCAAGGCCGGCCAGGTGCGCTACCGCACCGACAAGGCGGGCATCGTGCACGCCACCATCGGCAAGGTGGACTTCGAGCCCCAGGCCCTGAAGGAGAACCTGCAGGCCCTGCTCGCGGACCTGCAGAAGGCCAAGCCCTCGGCGGCCAAGGGACAGTACATGAAGAAGGTGACGCTCTCGACCACGATGGGGCCGGGCATCCCCATCGACCAGGCGTCGCTTTCTTTCTGAAGAGCTGAAGGGTCCCGGGTCCCGGCGTCGGCCGTGGGAGGCGGCCGGAGGGCGCGGGGGCCTCGGAGACGGGCAGCCGGCCATGGGCCGGCGGCCGTCGGAGACCGCAGGTGCCGGCGCCGCGGGAGGCGGCGCGGGCTCAAACGGGTAGAGCCGGCCTGCGCAGACGGTGATCCCGGAACCAGGTTGGCAATGGCCTCCTGGCGACGGTCACCGCAACCGGTGGGCGACCGGGCCCCGTCCCGGCGCCCGTGGGCCTGTCAGGCGCGGGGCGTCGTATCCTGCGCCCAGCAGGAGGTGCGACTGTGGCGCTCAGTCTGGAGCAGAAGAAGGCGATCGTCGCCGAGGTCAACGCCGTGGCGGCCAGCGCGCATTCGGCGATCGCTGCCGAGTACCGCGGGTTGACCGTCGAGGAGATGAACCAGTTGCGCGTGGCGGCGCGCAACGGCGGGGTGTACCTCAAGGTGGTGAAGAACACCCTGGCGCGGCGCGCCCTCGAGGGCACGGAGTACGAGTGCATGCGCGACCAGCTCGTCGGTCCGCTGCTGCTCGCCTTCTCCCTCGAGGACCCGGGCGCGGCGGCACGGGTGCTCAAGGACTTCGCCAAGGAGCACGAGCACCTCGTCGTCAGGCTCGTCGCCATCGGGGGCCAGCTCCTGCCGGCTTCCGAGATCGAGCGGCTGGCGAGCCTGCCGACCCGCGACCAGGCCATCGGCATGCTGATGGCGGTGATGCGGGCGCCGCTCGACAAGCTCGCGCGCACCCTCAACGAGGTGCCGGGCAAGCTGGTTCGCACCCTCGCGGCGATTCGCGACCAGAAGCAGCAGGCCGCCTGACCCGCGCGGGACGGGCGGTCCGGGTTTCAACCGGGAGATTCAGAGGAGCAGGTCGTCATGGCTGTGAGCAAAGAGGAGATCCTGGAGGCCATCTCGAACATGACCGTCATGGAGATCGTCGATCTCATCTCCGCCATGGAGGAGAAGTTCGGCGTCTCCGCGGCGGCCGCGGTGGCGGCGGTGCCGGCGGCGGCCGCGGCCGGCGGCGAGGCGGCCCAGGCCGAGGAGAAGAGCGAGTTCGACGTGGTGCTCACGGGCTTCGGCTCCAACAAGGTGGCGGTCATCAAGGTGGTGCGCGCCATCACGGGGCTGGGCCTCAAGGAGGCCAAGGACATGGTCGAGGGCGCCCCCTCCACCGTGAAGGAGGGCGTCTCCAAGGAGGAGGCCGAGGAGATCAAGAAGCAGCTCGAGGAGGCCGGCGCCTCCGTCGAGATCAAGTAAGGCAGGATGCCGGAGGCGGCCGGGCGGCCCAGTGGGGGCCGCCCGGCGGGGCCGCCCTCCGGGGCGGAGCAAAGAGGCTCGTCGACAGGACGCTTGACACGACCGACCGTCAGGAAGGCGGAGCATCCGGCAGGCTGGGGAGGCGCTGCGTCCCCGGCCTCTCGGCGCTGGCGCGGCCGCAGGCCCGCCGCTGCTGCCTGAGGCTGGCATACCACTGACCGAGACCGCGCGAGGACACACCTCATGGCGTACTCATTCACCGAGAAGAAGCGCATCCGCAAGGACTTCGGCAAGCGGCCCGAGATCCTGGAGGTCCCGTACCTGCTGGCCATACAGCTCGATTCCTACCGGGCCTTCCTCCAGGCCGACGTGCCCCCGGAGGAGCGCAAGGACCAGGGGCTGCACGCGGCCTTCAAGTCCGTGTTCCCGATCGTGAGCTATTCGGGCAATGCGGCGCTCGAGTACGTCAGCTACCGCCTGGGCGAGCCCGCCTTCGACGTCAAGGAGTGCCAGATGCGCGGTCTCACCTACGCCGCGCCGCTGCGGGTGAAGCTGCGCCTGGTGATCTACGACCGCGACGAGAAGGCCGGCACGCGGCGCGCCAAGGAGGTCAAGGAGCAGGAGGTCTTCCTGGGCGAGATCCCGCTCATGACCGAGACGGGCACCTTCATCATCAACGGCACCGAGCGGGTGATCGTCTCGCAGCTGCACCGCTCGCCCGGGGTCTTCTTCGACCACGACAAGGGCAAGACCCACTCCTCGGGCAAGCTCCTGTTCAACGCGCGCGTCATCCCCTACCGTGGGTCCTGGCTCGACTTCGAGTTCGACCCCAAGGATTGCGTGTTCGCGCGCATCGACCGCCGGCGCAAGATCCCGGCCACCATCCTGCTGCGGGCGCTGGGCTACACCACCGAGGAGATGCTCGCGCTCTTCCATGAGACCAACACCTTCCACCTGGGCAAGGACAGGATCACCCTCGACCTGATCCCGGAGCGCCTGCGCGGCGAGACCGCCTCCTTCGAGCTCAAGGTCAAGGGCAAGACCCTGGTGGAGGAGGGCCGGCGCATCACCGCCCGCCACGTGCGCGAGCTGCAGAAGGCCGGAATCAGGAAGCTGGAGGTGCCGGTCGAGTACCTCACGGGCAAGATCCTGGCCCATGACGTGGTCGATCCCGGCACGGGCGAGCTCCTCGCCCAGGCCAACGACGAGCTCAACCCGGAGCTCGTGCAGAAGCTCGTCGAGGCCGGGATCAAGGAGATCCGCACCCTGTGGGTCAACGACCTCGACCGTGGCCCTTACATCCCGAACACGCTGCGCATCGATCCCACCCGCACCCAGCTCGAGGCGATGGTGGAGATCTACGGCATGATGCGCCCGGGCGAGCCCCCCACCAAGGAGGCGGCCCAGAACCTCTTCCACAATCTGTTCTTCACCTCCGAGCGCTACGACCTCTCGTCGGTGGGGCGCATGAAGTTCAATCTGCGCGTGGGGCGCAGCGAGCCCACCGGGCCCGGCGTGCTCTACGACGGCAAGTACTTCGCCTCGCGCAAGGACGAGGAGTCCAGGGCCCTCTACGCCCAGTACGGTGACGGCATGTCCGACATCGTGGACGTGCTGCGCGTGCTGACCGAGATCCGCAACGGCCGCGGCACGGTGGACGACATCGACCACCTCGGCAACCGGCGCGTGCGCAGCGTCGGCGAGATGGCCGAGAACGTCTTCCGCGTGGGCCTGGTGCGCGTGGAGCGCGCGGTCAAGGAGCGGCTCTCGCTGGCCGAGTCGGAGGGGCTCACGCCGCAGGAGCTCATCAACGCCAAGCCGGTGGCGGCGGCGGTCAAGGAGTTCTTCGGCTCCAGCCAGCTCTCGCAGTTCATGGACCAGAACAACCCGCTGTCGGAGGTCACCCACAAGCGCCGCGTCTCGGCGCTCGGCCCCGGCGGCCTCACGCGCGAGCGCGCCGGTTTCGAGGTGCGCGACGTGCACCCGACCCACTACGGGCGGGTCTGCCCCATCGAGACGCCGGAAGGCCCGAACATCGGCCTCATCAACTCGCTCGCGGTCTACGCGCGCACGAACGAGTACGGCTTCCTGGAGACGCCCTATCGCGTGGTCAAGGACGGGCGCGTCACCGACGAGGTTCGCTACCTCTCGGCCATCGAGGAGGGTCAGTACGTCATCGCCCAGGCGAACGCCACGCTCGACGAGAAGGGCAGGCTCGTCGACGAGCTCGTCTCCTGCCGGCACCAGGGCGAGTTCACCATGGCCACGCCCGACCGCGTGGACCTGATGGACGTGAGCCCCAAGCAGATCGTGTCGGTGGCGGCCTCGCTCATCCCCTTCCTCGAGCACGACGACGCCAACCGCGCCCTCATGGGCTCGAACATGCAGCGCCAGGCCGTGCCCACCCTGCGCACGGAGAAGCCGCTCGTGGGCACCGGCATGGAGCGCACCGTGGCCATCGACTCCGGCGTCACGGTGGTGGCCCGCCGCGGCGGCGTGGTGGACTCGGTGGACGCGGCCCGCATCGTGGTGCGGGTCAACGACGACGAGACCGTGCCCGGCGAGCCCGGGGTGGACATCTACAACCTCACCAAGTACACCCGCTCCAACCAGAACACCTGCATCAACCAGAAGCCGCTGGTGAAGCCGGGTGACGTCATCGCCAGGGGCGACGTGCTGGCCGACGGTCCTTCCACCGACATGGGCGAGCTCGCCCTCGGCCAGAACCTGCTCGTCGCCTTCATGCCCTGGAACGGGTACAACTTCGAGGACTCCATCCTCATCTCCGAGCGGGTGGTGGAGGAGGACCGCTTCACCACCATCCATATCGAGGAGCTGACCTGCGTCGCCCGCGACACCAAGCTCGGGCCCGAGGAGATCACGGGCGACATCCCGAACGTGGGCGAGGCCGCGCTGGCCAAGCTCGACGAGTCCGGCATCGTCTACATCGGTGCCGAGGTCAAGGCGGGCGACATCCTCGTGGGCAAGGTCACGCCCAAGGGCGAGACCCAGCTCACCCCCGAGGAGAAGCTGCTGCGCGCCATCTTCGGCGAGAAGGCCTCGGACGTGAAGGACACCTCGCTGCGCGTGCCCCCGGGCATGGACGGCACCGTGATCGACGTGCAGGTCTTCACGCGCGAGGGTATCGAGAAGGACAAGCGCGCCCTCGAGATCGAGGAGGCCGAGATCGCGCGCGTGCGCAAGGACCTCGACGACCAGCTGCGTATCCTCGAGGACGACCTCTTCCAGCGCGTGGAGCGCATGCTGGTGGGCAAGGTGGCCGAGGGCGGCCCCAACGGCCTCAAGAAGGGTGCCAAGGTCACCAAGTCCTACCTGGAGGAGCTGCCGCGCGAGCGCTGGTTCGAGATCCGGCTGCGCAACGAGGAGGCCAACGCCCAGCTCGAGCAGGTGGCCGAGCAGCTCAAGAGCCAGCGCGAGGCCTTCGAGCGGCGGTTCGAGGAGAAGAAGGCCAAGATCACGGCCGGCGACGACCTCGCCCCCGGCGTGCTCAAGATGGTCAAGGTCTACCTCGCCGTGAAGCGCCGCATCCAGCCCGGTGACAAGATGGCGGGCCGCCACGGCAACAAGGGCGTCATCTCCACGGTGGTGCCGGTGGAGGACATGCCCTACCTCGAGGACGGCACGCCGGTGGACATCGTGCTCAACCCCCTGGGCGTGCCCTCGCGCATGAACGTGGGCCAGGTGCTGGAGACGCACCTGGGCTGGGCTGCCAAGGCGCTTGGGCGCAAGATCGGCGAGATGGTGGACCGCCAGGCCAAGGTGGCCGAGATACGCCGCTTCCTCGACGAGATCTACAACAGGACCGGCGAGGTCAGGCGCAAGGTGGACCTCAAGTCGCTGAGCGACGATGAGATCCTGGAGCTCGCCGGGAACCTTCGCGATGGCGTGCCGATCTCGACGCCGGTCTTCGACGGCGCCCGCGAGGAGGAGATCAAGGCTATGCTGCGCCTGGCGGGCCTGCCGGAAAGCGGGCAGACCACGCTCTATGACGGACGTACGGGCGAGCCCTTCGACCGCCCGGTGACCGTGGGCTACATGTACATGCTGAAGCTCAACCATCTGGTCGACGACAAGATGCACGCCCGCTCCACGGGTCCCTACAGCCTCGTCACCCAGCAGCCGCTGGGCGGCAAGGCGCAGTTCGGCGGCCAGCGCTTCGGCGAGATGGAGGTGTGGGCGCTCGAGGCCTACGGCGCCGCCTACACGCTCCAGGAGATGCTCACGGTCAAGTCCGACGACGTGCAGGGCCGCACCAAGATGTACAAGAACATCGTGGACGGCGACCACCGCATGGAGCCGGGCATGCCCGAGTCCTTCAACGTGCTGGTGAAGGAGATCCGGGCGTTGGCCATCAACATCGAGCTGGAGCAGGAAGACTGAGGGGTCTGGTGAGCCCGCGGCCCACGGCCGCGGCTGGAGCCGCCTGAAGGCGGAATGGGTGCGACGATGAGAGATCTGCTGAATCTGCTCAAGGCACAGGCGCCGATCGAGGACTTCGATGCCATCCGCATCGGTCTGGCCTCGCCGGAGATGATCCGCTCCTGGTCCTACGGCGAGGTCAAGAAGCCGGAGACCATCAACTACCGGACCTTCAAGCCGGAGCGCGACGGCCTCTTCTGCGCCAAGATCTTCGGGCCCGTCAGGGACTACGAGTGCCTGTGCGGCAAGTACAAGCGCCTCAAGCACCGCGGCGTGGTGTGCGAGAAGTGCGGCGTGGAGGTCACGCTCGCCAAGGTGCGCCGCGAGCGCATGGGCCACATCGAGCTCGCGAGCCCCGTTGCCCATATCTGGTTCCTGCGCTCGCTGCCCTCGCGCATCGGCCTGCTGCTCGACATGACGCTGCGTGACATCGAGCGGGTCCTCTACTTCGAGGCCTTCGTGGTCATCGATCCCGGCATGACCCGCCTCGAGCGCGGCCAGCTGCTGACGGACGAGCAGTACCTCGAGGCCATCGAGGAGAATGGCGACGAGTTCGACGCCCGCATGGGCGCCGAGGCCATCTACGAGCTGCTGCGCACGGTGGACCTGCAGTCCGAGGCCGTGCGCCTGCGCGACGAGATCGCCAACACCGGCTCCGAGGCCAAGCTCAAGCGCCTGTCCAAGCGGCTCAAGCTGATCGAGTCCTTCATCGAGTCCGGCAACCGGCCCGAGTGGATGGTGCTCACGGTGCTGCCCGTGCTGCCGCCGGATCTCAGGCCGCTGGTGCCTCTCGACGGCGGGCGCTTCGCCACCTCCGACCTCAACGACCTCTACCGGCGCGTCATCAACCGCAACAACCGCCTCAAGCGGCTGCTGGAGCTGAACGCGCCCGACATCATCGTGCGCAACGAGAAGCGCATGCTGCAGGAGGCGGTGGACGCGCTGCTCGACAACGGCCGCCGCGGCCGCGCCATCACCGGCACCAACAAGCGCCCGCTCAAGTCGCTGGCCGACATGATCAAGGGCAAGCAGGGCCGCTTCCGCCAGAACCTGCTCGGCAAGCGCGTGGACTACTCGGGCCGCTCGGTGATCGTGGTCGGCCCCACGCTCAAGCTGCACCAGTGCGGCCTGCCCAAGAAGATGGCCCTGGAGCTGTTCAAGCCCTTCATCTTCTCCAAGCTCCAGCGGCGCGGGCTCGCCACCACCATCAAGGCGGCCAAGAAGCTGGTCGAGCGCGAGGAGCCGGAGGTGTGGGACATCCTCGAGGAGGTGATCCGCGAGCATCCCGTGCTCCTCAACCGCGCCCCCACCCTGCACCGCCTCGGCATCCAGGCCTTCGAGCCGGTGCTGATCGAGGGCAAGGCGATCCAGCTCCACCCGCTGGTCTGCACCGCCTTCAACGCCGACTTCGACGGCGACCAGATGGCCGTGCACGTGCCGCTCTCGCTCGAGGCCCAGCTCGAGGCGCGGGCGCTGATGATGTCCACCAACAACATCCTCTCGCCCGCGCACGGCGCGCCCATCATCGTCCCGTCGCAGGACGTGGTGCTGGGCCTGTACTACATGACGCGCGAGCGGGTCGGCGCCCGCGGCGAGGGCATGGTCTTCGCCGACATCGCCGAGGTGCATCGGGCCTACGAGGCGCGGCAGGTGGACCTGCACGCCAAGATCAAGGTGCGCATCACGGAGAAGAAGTCCGACAAGGACGGCACCGTGATCGAGACCCGCCGCCTGGTCGAGACCACGGTGGGCCGTGCCCTGCTGGCCGAGCTCCTGCCGGACGGCCTCTCCTTCGATCTGGTCAACCAGGTCATGAACAAGAAGGCCATCTCCAGGCTCATCGACGCCTGCTACCGGCAGGTAGGCCTCAAGGAGACGGTCATCTTCGCCGACCAGCTCATGTACACGGGCTTCCACTATGCCACCCGTGCAGGCGTGTCCATCGGCGTCGAGGACCTGGTCATCCCCAGGGAGAAGGCCGAGATCCTGGCGGCGGCCGAGAAGGAGGTGAAGGCCATCGAGGACCAGTACGCCTCGGGCCTGGTCACCAATGGTGAGCGCTACAACAAGGTGATCGACATCTGGTCGCATACCAACGACCAGGTGGCGCGCGTGATGATGGAGCAGCTCGGCACCGAGGAGGTGGAGCTGCCGGACGGAACCAGGGTCAAGCAGCCCTCCTTCAACTCCATCTTCATGATGGCCGACTCCGGCGCGCGCGGCTCGGCGGCCCAGATCCGCCAGCTCGCCGGCATGCGCGGCCTCATGGCCAAGCCGGACGGCTCCATCATCGAGACGCCCATCACGGCCAACTTCCGTGAGGGGCTCGACGTGCTGCAGTACTTCATCTCGACCCACGGCGCGCGCAAGGGCCTGGCCGACACCGCGCTCAAGACCGCCAACTCGGGCTATCTCACCCGCCGCCTGGTGGACGTGGCCCAGGACCTGGTGGTCACGGAGGAGGACTGCGGCACCCGCTCGGGCCTGCTCATGACGCCCATCGTCGAGGGCGGCGACGTGGTCGAGGCCCTCGGCGAACGCGTGCTCGGGCGCGTCACCGCCGAGGACGTCACCATTCCCGGCACCGACAAGGTGGTGGTGCCGCGCGGCACCCTGCTCGACGAGAGGTGGGTGGAGAGGCTCGAGGAGCTCTCCATCGAGCAGGTCAAGGTGCGCTCGCCCATCACCTGCGAGACGCGCTACGGCGTCTGCGCCATGTGCTACGGGCGTGATCTCGCACGTGGTCACAAGGTCAACATCGGCGAGGCCGTGGGCGTCATCGCCGCCCAGTCCATCGGCGAGCCGGGCACGCAGCTCACCATGCGCACCTTCCACATCGGCGGCGCGGCGAGCCGCTCGGCCGCGGTCAGCAACGTGGAGGTCAAGTCCAAGGGCCGCATCAAGCTGCACAACGTCAAGACCGTGCGGCACGAGGCCACGGGCAACCTGGTGGCCGTCTCGCGCTCGGGTGAGATCAGCGTGCTCAACGATCTCGGCCAGGAGCGCGAGCGCTACAAGATCCCCTACGGCGCCGTGCTCACGGTGGACGACGGCGACCCGGTCGAGCCCGGCCAGATCGTGGCCAACTGGGATCCCCACACGCACCCCATCGTCACCGAGGTGTCGGGCAAGGTGCGGTTCGTGGACTTCATCGAGGGCGTGACCGTGCAGCGTCAGGCCGACGAGGTCACGGGCCTCAGCACCCTGGTGGTCACCGATCCCAAGCAGCGCGGCAGCGCCTACAAGGACACCCGCCCGCTGGTGCGCATCGTGGGCGAGGACGGCGAGGAGCTCACCATCCCCGGCACCGAGATCCCGGCCCACTACTACCTGCCGGCCGGGGCCATCGTGGCGGTGGAGGACGGGCAGATGGTGGGCGTGGGCGACATCGTCGCCCGCATCCCGCAGGAGTCCACCAAGACCCGCGACATCACGGGCGGCCTGCCGCGCGTGGCGGATCTCTTCGAGGCGCGCAAGCCCAAGGACCCGGCGGTGCTGGCCGAGATCTCCGGCACCATATCCTTCGGCAAGGAGACCAAGGGCAAGCAGCGCATCACCATCACGGGCCCCGACGGGGAGACCCACGAGGAGCTCATCCCCAAGTGGCGCCACGTGACCGTCTTCGACGGCGAGCAGGTGGAGAAAGGCGAGACCATCGTGGACGGCGAGCCCAACCCGCACGACATCCTGCGCCTGCTCGGGGTGACGGCGCTCGCGCAGTACCTTGTCAAGGAGATCCAGGACGTCTACCGCCTGCAGGGCGTCAAGATCAACGACAAGCACATCGAGGTGATCATCCGCCAGATGCTGCGCAAGGTGGAGATCACCGATCCGGGCGACACCAGGTTTCTCAAGGGTGAGCAGGTGGACCGGGCCCGGGCCCTGGAGGAGAACGACCGCATGCGCCGCTCCAACAAGGAGCCGTGCAAGTTCCAGCCGGTGCTGCTCGGCATCACCAAGGCCTCGCTGGCGACCGAATCCTTCATCTCGGCGGCCTCCTTCCAGGAGACCACCCGCGTGCTCACGGAGGCGGCCGTGCGCGGGATGCGCGACGAGCTGCGCGGCCTGAAGGAGAACGTCATCGTCGGGCGGCTGATCCCGGCGGGCACGGGCTTCGCCTACCACCAGGAGCGGCGCCGCCGCCGCCGCCGGGCGATCGAGGAGGCCGAGGCCGCCTTCGAGACCCCGAAGGCGCCGGCCGCAGAGGCCGCCCCGGCCGAGGCGCCGGCGGGCGAGCCCGCCCCCGCCGAGCCCGGTGGGCCCGAGGCGGGCGGCGAGCCAGCCGGCGGGGAGGGCGGGGCGGCCTGAGCCCCGCCGCGGCCGGGGCCTGGTCCCGGCCGCGGCCCGACCCGGGCCTGGAGTTCCCGCAGATTTCTTGACACGTTACGGGGACCTCCCTAGAATCTCGCGTCTGCGACAGGCCGGACCGTCCGGCCTGTCGTTTGTTTTCCGGACGAGACGCCCGCCTCCCCCGAGCGTCGGGCGGGCCCTGAGGGGCGCGCCCCGCCGGGTGCCGGCAGCGCCCGGGGTGGAACGCTCACAACCGGTTGAGAACGAAGCAAAAACCTGGGCTGCCACGGCGGCGCGGGGGTTTTGCCGAGCCGACATAGCCGACGACAGGAGCGGACTGGACCGATGGCGACCATCAACCAGCTGGTGCGCAAGCCCCGCACCCGCAAGAAGGAGAAGAGCAAGGTCCCGGCCCTGGAGGCCTGCCCGCAGAAGCGGGGGGTGTGCACGCGCGTCTACACCACGACGCCGAAGAAGCCGAACTCCGCCCTGCGCAAGGTGGCGCGCGTGCGCCTGACCAACGGCTACGAGGTCACCGCCTATATCGGCGGCGAGGGGCACAACCTCCAGGAGCACTCCGTGGTGCTGATCCGCGGGGGGCGCGTCAAGGACCTGCCGGGCGTGCGCTACCACATCATCCGCGGGGCGCTGGACGCCTCGGGCGTGGAGGCGCGCCGCCAGGGCCGCTCCAAGTACGGCGCCAAGCGGCCCAAGTCCTGACGGACGGGGCCACGGGCTGAAGCCACAGACGGGATCGAGAGGCCATGCCGAGAAGACGAGTCGTCACCCAGCGGCCGATCCTGCCGGACCCCAAGTACGGCAACGAGACGATCGCCAAGTTCATCAACATGGTCATGATGCGCGGCAAGAAGTCGCTCGCCGAGAAGATCGTCTACGGGGCCCTGGACCGGATCGCCGAGCGCACCAGCAAGGACCCGGTGGAAGTGCTGGAGCAGGCCCTCGACAACGTGCGCCCCGTGGTGGAGGTCAAGTCGCGGCGCGTGGGCGGCGCCACCTATCAGGTGCCGGTGGAGGTGCGCCCGGTGCGGCGCAACTCGCTCGCCATGCGCTGGATCATCGAGGCCGCCCGCAGGCGCGGCGAGAAGTCCATGCCGCAGCGGCTCGCGGGCGAGATCATGGACGCGGCCGAGAACCGCGGTGCGGCCGTGAAGAAGCGCGAGGACACCCATCGCATGGCCGAGGCCAACAAGGCCTTCGCCCACTACCGCTGGTGAGCGGGCGCGGGAAGCCGACAGCAGGAACCTGAGGAAGCAGACGTGGCACGCACGACCCCCATCGAGCGCTACCGCAACATCGGGATTGCCGCGCACATCGACGCCGGCAAGACCACGACCACGGAGCGCATCCTGTTCTACACCGGCGTCTCGCACAAGATCGGCGAGGTGCACGACGGCGCTGCGACCATGGACTGGATGGAGCAGGAGCAGGAGCGGGGCATCACCATCACCTCCGCGGCAACGACCTGCTTCTGGTCGGGCATGTACCAGCAGTTCCCGCAGCACCGCATCAACATCATCGACACCCCCGGGCACGTGGACTTCACCATCGAGGTGGAGCGCTCCATGCGAGTGCTCGACGGGGCGGTGGCGGTCTTCTGCGCGGTGGGCGGCGTCGAGCCCCAGTCCGAGACCGTCTGGCGCCAGGCCAACAAGTACGAAGTGCCGCGCATCGCCTTCGTCAACAAGATGGACCGTACCGGCGCCAACTTCCTGCGCGTGGTGGACCAGATCAAGACCCGCCTCGGCGCCAACCCCGTGCCCATCCAGCTCCCTATCGGCGCCGAGGAGCACTTCGAGGGCGTGGTGGACCTCGTGCGCATGAAGGCCATCCGCTGGGACGAGGCGAGCCGCGGCACCAGATACACCGTCGACGAGATCCCCGCGGACATGGCCGACGCCTGCGCCGAGTGGCGCGAGAAGCTGGTCGAGGCTGCGGCCGAGGCCTCCGAGGAGCTGATGGAGAAGTATCTCGAGGGCGGGGAGCTCAACGAGGAGGAGATCCGCCAGGGGCTGCGCATGCGCACCCTCTCGAGCGAGATCGTGCCGGTGCTGTGCGGCTCTGCCTTCAAGAACAAGGGCGTGCAGGCCCTGCTCGATGCCGTCATCGATTACCTGCCCTCGCCGGTGGACATCCCGCCCGTCAAGGGCCACCTGGACGACGCCGAGGGCACCGAGGCCGAGCGCAAGGCCTCCGACGACGAGCCCTTCGCCGCGCTCGCCTTCAAGATTGCCACCGACCCCTTCGTCGGCACGCTCACCTACATCCGTGTCTACTCCGGCGTGCTCACCTCGGGTGACACGGTCTACAACTCGACCAAGAAGCGCAAGGAGCGCATCGGGCGCCTGCTCCAGATGCACGCCAACCACCGCGACGAGATCAAGGAGGTGCGTGCCGGCGACATCGCCGCCTGCGTGGGTCTCAAGGACGTCACCACCGGCGACACCCTCTGCGACCCGAACAAGGTCATCATCCTCGAGCGCATGGAGTTCCCGGAGCCGGTGATCTCCCAGGCGGTCGAGCCCAAGACCAAGGCCGACCAGGAAAAGCTCGGCGTGGCGCTCGCCAAGCTCGCCCAGGAGGATCCCTCCTTCCGGGTGCACACCGACGAGGAATCGGGCCAGACCATCATCTCCGGCATGGGCGAGCTGCACCTGGAGATCATCGTCGACCGCCTGCGGCGCGAGTTCAAGGTCGAGGCGAACGTGGGCAAGCCCCAGGTGGCCTACCGCGAGACCATCCGCAGGAGCGTCGAGCAGGAAGGCAAGTTCGTGCGCCAGACCGGCGGGCGCGGCCAGTACGGCCATGTGTGGCTGCGCATCGAGCCCAACGAGCCCGGCGCCGGCTACGAGTTCGTCAACGCCATCGTCGGCGGCGTGGTGCCGAAGGAGTACATCCCGGCGGTGGACAAGGGCGTGCAGGAGGCCATGCAGAACGGCGTGGTCGCGGGCTACCCCGTGGTGGACGTCAAGGTCACCCTCTACGACGGCTCCTACCATGAGGTGGACTCCTCCGAGATGGCCTTCAAGATCGCCGCCTCCATGGCCTTCAAGGAAGGGGCCAAGAAGGCCAACCCCGTGCTCCTCGAGCCCATCATGAAGGTCGAGGTGGTCACGCCCGAGGAGTACATGGGCGACGTCATGGGCGACCTCAACCGCCGGCGTGGCGTCGTGCAGGGCATGGAGGATGCCCCCATGGGCAAGGTGATCCGCGCCGAGGTGCCGCTGGCCGAGATGTTCGGCTACGCCACCGACCTGCGCTCGCTGAGCCAGGGGCGCGCGAGCTACACCATGGAGTTCTCGCACTACGCCGAGGCGCCGGCCAATGTCGCCGAGGCCGTGATCAAGAAGGCATCCTGAAGGTTACGGGCAGCAGCAAGCTTCGCAGACAAAGAGAAGAGGTAGCACCCATGTCCAAGGAGAAGTTCGAGCGCAAGAAGCCGCATGTGAATGTGGGCACGATTGGTCATGTGGATCATGGGAAGACGACGCTGACGGCGGCGTTGACGAAGGTGTCTGCGGAGAAGTATTCGGG
>Ga0256839_1003878_pt1 | contig 15066 bp, 9 predicted proteins | sample 354166metaG_FD_185968 | JGI IMG/M metagenome (GOLD analysis project Ga0256839, IMG submission 185968) | Hydrothermal vent microbial communities from Mid Atlantic Ridge, Atlantic Ocean - 354-166 | ecosystem: Environmental > Aquatic > Marine > Hydrothermal vents | place: Atlantic Ocean: Mid... | reverse complement strand
CTGCTCCTGGGTCCGCTTGATCCGTACCCGGGCAAAGAAGGCGGCCATGCCCAGGTTGTCCATCAACTTGAACCGCTCGAAGGGATGATTGTGGCAATGGGCGCAATCCAACCGCACGCCCAGGAACACGGTCGATGCCTGCTCGGCCATGCCTTGGGGGTCGCGGCCCACGCGGAAGAAGTTGGCCGGGCCGTTGCGGTAGCCGCTGCCGGTGGCCGTGAGCAGCTCGTGCACGAAGCGGTCCATCGGCATGTTGCTGTCCAGCGCGTGCCACAGCCAGCGATAGTAGGCCCACATCCCCTTGTCCTGAAGCCGAGAGGGAATCCCGCGATTGATCCGCAAAATGTCGCCCCATTTCACGGCATAGAAGTCGGCGTACTCGGGCCGCTGGAGCAGCTGGTCGATCAATCGGGTTCGCTTGTCCGCACTTGGGTCGGCAAGAAACCGCCGGGCTTCCTCGGGGGTGGGCAGCACGCCGATAACGTCCAGATAAACTCGCCGCAGGAACTCCTCGTCCGTGCAAAGTTCCGAGGGGACGATGTTCAGCTCCCGCAGCTTGGCCAGCACCAGCTCATCGATGCGGTTGTTGACCGGCACGTCGGGGAACTTCACTTTCACCGGCTGGGCCGAGCGGACGCGGGCCGAGGCCAGCGCCCCGTTGTAGCTCACCAGCACCACCGCCTCGCCGTAGCCGGTGCCGGTCACTTGGCCTGCCGGACTCACCTTGGCCACCGCTTCCTCGTTGGACTTGAACCAGGCCAGGTGGGTCACCTCTTCCACCGTGCCGTCGCTGTAGTAGGCTTCCACCAACAGCGGGTAGCTTTGCCCCGGCTGCACTTCCCAGCGGCGGGGGAACACCTCGATCCGCTCAAGCAGCGGATCGTCGGGTTTCCCCTCGGGAGCTCCCTGGGCAATCCACTCCAGCAGCAGGCGATGCTCCGGGGAGTCCTCCTGCAGCACGTCCCCGCCCCCGTGGTCCTCGTAGCACAGGGCCTTTTGCAGCAGCCAGCTTTCCTCGGGGTTCTTCGGGTCGATGAGTTTCTTTTTCGGCTCGACGATTTGCAGGTAGTCTTTGTGCGGGTCGGCGCTGAACAGCGAAAGATGCAACCGCTTTTTGCCCTTGGGCGAACCGTGGCAGCCCATCTGGTTGCACCCCAGCTTGGAAAGCACCGGCAGCACGTCGTTGCGGAAGTTGTAGTGCTTGTCCTCGCGGCGGCTCACCCGCAGCGGCACTTCCGCCTTGGCCCCCTGGTACTGGACCACGATCTGCGTTTGGCCGTTGCCATGTGGGACAATCACCCCCGGCCCCTGCACCGAGGCCACCTGCGGCTGGTTGCTCTGGTAAGAGCACTGGTCGGTGACCAGCTTGCGCGTGCCGTCGCTCAAGTGGGCCACCACCCGCAGGGACTGGCTGGCGCGGGCCCCGGCCAAGTGAATCGCCGAGGGGAAGACGACCAGCTTTTCCACCTTGGCCCTGGAAGCAGCCGGTTTGGCTTTTTCTTCGGCCGGCGCGCGGCCTGCCAAAAACCAACCGACCAGGGAAAGAACGACACAGATCGCGGTGCTGCGCACAGCCGGACGTCGCATGGCAGAACCTCCTGTGCGGCGGGCCGCAGGGGGCAAGTCGGCAAAGCAAGAAGCGCCTTTGCTTGGCCTCCTGCAGAAACGGGGGCGGGAACGCTGTCGGTTTTTTCAGGCGGGCAAGCCTTCGCCCCGGAAAGGAGCGAAGACTTTGTTGTCTTCTTCAGGCGGGGGCGGCTGGCCCGGCAGGGGCGAACCGCCGAAAGGGGCAGGCATTGTCGGATTACAGGATCAATATATCCAAATTATCGGCCCTGTCAAGCGTTTTTTGGCAATGGGGTTGCCCTCGGGGGGTTTCGAGCCGACAGCGGAATACCACAAAAAGAAACTCTGCCCCTTTGGTTTTTTTCCTGCCGGGATCAATCGGCAGTGGAGAGCTGTTTGATCGACCTCAAAGAAGCAGCCAGGGCAGCTTGACACCTTAGGGCGTGCGTTGCAGGGGGGAGTAGTCGGTGGGGCGCATGAAGTGGCGCTGCACTTTGGTCACGATGGGGCCGTCCTTGCGCGATTCGCGGAACACCTTCTGCCACTGCGGGTCGTTGCGAAACGCCTCCCAGGAACGCTTGGCCGCCTGCTGGTCGCGGTGGGCCACGATGTAGATGAGCGTGTCCTTCTTGTCCAGCGGGACCCAGTAGCCCACGTTGGTCATCCCGTGCTTTTTGAACAGTTTCATCGTGTGGTTGCGGAAGCGCTGGTGCAGCTTGGGCAACCGGCCCGGGGCCGTGGTGTAGATGCGCAGCTCGAAGAGCATCGGCCGCTGGGATTTCTGGCTTTGGGCTGCGGCGAACCAACCCAGCAACAAGCCGCCGACGAGACCCAACCCCATCCACAGGGGAGCCTTGGTCCGAGCAAACATAGGTTCACCTCCTTCCGGATGGACAAGGGGCAGCGCGTTTTGGTTACTCCTAGTTTTACTTGCCGAGGGCCGAAAAGAGAAACCCAAATGGAGAGCTCAAAACGTTTTGCTTGGGATTCTCCTCCGGGAGCTCGTGCTCCCGGCTCGCCGTTCAACCGCCGGCCGGCGCCGGCGGCTCGCCGTTGCAAGAATCAAAGCAAGTCCATCAGGTACGTTGTTTTCCACAAAACACGCTTTTTCCTGCCCGGTGCGGAAGCACCAGTGAAAAGCGCACGGTGCAAGCCGATTCCTGCCCGGAGCGGAAGCACCGGCGCACGGCGCAGGTCGCAAGCCGCAAGTCGATACTGTTTCTCCCCCCGCTGACGCGGGGGGCTCTTTTACGCCGACTGAAGTCGGCGGCTGGCTGTTGCGTGAAAACGCACGCTTGTTTTCGCGCCACGGTAACAGTTCCGGCGAGCCGCGTGCGTGAGCACGCGGTTGCTACGGTTTGTGGCCGTTGCTACGCTGGCCAACCGCCGGCTTACACCGGCGGCTCACCATCCCCCAAGCCCCCAAGCCTCCACGCCTCCAAGCCCCCGGTGCCCAAGAGGCGGTTTGCAGGCCAAACGGCTGCGGTGTAAGAAAAGAGCACCTGGTCCGGGATTGGATGATTGTACTTGCCTGAGCCGGTTTCGCTTTATGCCCGAGATTCGCCGAGGCCAAAACGCCGCAGCTTCTGCACAGGAGGGCTCGCTGTGGTTCCCTGCACCCCCGTGGCGGCAGCGACTGCGGCGGCGATTGCTGGCCTGGTATGCCCGGTGTGCCCGGCAGCTCCCCTGGCGCGATGAGCCCACGCCGTATCGCGTGTGGATTTCCGAAGTGATGCTGCAACAAACCCAGGTACAGACGGTGGTGCCGTACTTTGAGCGTTTTGTGGCCGCGTTACCTAGCGTGCACCACCTGGCCGCGGCCGAGGAGGAAGAGGTGCTGCGGCTTTGGCAGGGGTTGGGCTATTATCGCCGCGGGCGGCAATTGCACCAGGCGGCCCGAGAGATCGTTCGCCGCTGGGGGGGTGAGTTCCCCCAGACGCTGCAGCAGTGGCTTTCGCTTCCCGGGGTGGGGCGTTACACGGCCGGGGCGGTGCTGTCGATCGCCCTGGGCAAGCGGGTGCCGATCCTGGAGGCCAACACCAAGCGGCTGCTGGCCCGATTGGCCGCTTACCAGCAGCCGGTGGAGGGAGCCGCCGGCCAGCGCTACCTGTGGCAACTGGCCCAGGTGCTGCTGCCGCGCAAAGCGCCGGGCACGTTCAACCAGGCGATGATGGAGTTGGGTTCGCTGGTGTGTCGGCCGCAGAGCCCGCAGTGCGCGCAGTGTCCGGTGGAGGCTCTTTGCCGTGCCCGGGAGTTGGGCCTGGAGCAGCAGTTGCCCCGATCTAACGCTCGCCCCCGCTGGGAACAGCGGCACGAGGTGGTGCTGGCCCTACGGAGCCGAGGGCAGGTGCTGTTGCAGCAGCGGGAGCGGGGGGAGTGGTGGGCCGGGCTGTGGGACTTGCCGCGCAAACAGATCGCTTCGGCCCGGGCGGAGTCGGCCCAGGTGGCCGGTTGGGCCCGTGAGCTGCTAGGCGTGGCCGGGTTTGTTCCCCGGCGGTGCTTTACAGCTCAGTACACGGTGACGCGTTTCCGCGTGCGGCAGCAGGTGTTCCAGGCGGAGGTGGCCAACCGCCGAGCGAAGTTGCCGGAAGGAGCCAGATGGTTTCCCATCCGGCGGCTGGACCAGGTGCCGCTGCCCTCCCCGACACAGAAGGTCTTGAGACGGTTGGGCTGGTGGGAGTGAAGGGGGGTCAAGGGCAAGCGGGAAGTTCGGCCGGGACCACTTGCGGCTGGGCACTCCACAGCTCTTCCAGTCCCGGCGGGGGGGCCACCCCGCGTTTGCGGCAAAAAAGCCCCAAGAGCAGTTGCTGGTAGCCGCGGACCATGCTCTCCAGGCTGTAGTGCCGCTCGGCACGGCGGCGAGCCGCCTGGCCCAGCCGTTCTCGCAAGGCAGCGTCCTGGAGCAGTTGCACCACGCGCTGGGCGTGGATTTCAAGCTCCCCCGGCGGGACCACGAAACCGGTTTCCCCGTCGGCGATCAGCTCGGGGATGGAACCGACGGCCGGGGCGACAAAGGGGCGTCCGGTGGCCATTGCTTCCAGGATCGTCACCGGGGCGGCTTCCACGTGCGAGGTGAGCACCACCACGTGCATCAGCCGCAGCAGCTCCTCCACGTCCCGGCGGGTACCGAGGAAAAGAACGTGCTGTTGCAGGTCGAGGGAGCGGGCCAGCTCTTCCAGCTCCTCCCGCCGCGGGCCATCGCCTACGACCAGGAAACGGACCTGCGGCACCTGGTCGGCCACATTTCGGGCCATGCGGAGGAAGCCTTCGTGGTTCTTCTCCGGGCGCAAGGCGGCCACGATTCCCACCACGGGCACCTCGGGCGAAAGCCCCAGCTCCTGGTAGAGTCGCGGGGGCGGCTGGCCGGGGAGGAAACGTTCCACGTCCACTCCGTTGGGCACCACGAACACTTTTTCCGCAGGGAGTTTTTCTTCTTGGATCAGGTAGCGGGCGTGGGCTTGGGCCACGGCCACAAAGCCCGCGGTGCACCAGTTCAATTGACGATTGAGCCACTGGATGCGGTCCGGCCAGCCGGTGGAGTGCAACGCGGTAATCGCCACCGGCACCCCCACACACCAGGCCGCCAGGCGTCCCCAGAACATGCGGTCTCCGGCTCCCACGGTCACCACCGCGTCGATGCGGCGTTTTCGCAGCAGCCAGGCCAGCCGGGGCAGGACGCGCAGGTCGTACTTATGGGCCAGCAGGCGAGCGAAAAACGGCACGCGGCGGCGGAACTCCGGGCCCAGCGCCCCAGACTGCTTCAAGCAACACACCTCGGGAGCGAACCACGGGCTGCGGAGGCGATCCACCAGGTTCAGCAGCAGCGTTTCGGCCCCGCCCACGTCCATCACGGTGTTGATGAACATCACCCGCAGCGGACCGTGATGCTGCCACCACTGGGCCGAGCGACTGGGGGGCTGTTGGGGAGCGAGGATTTGCGGCGCGGACATGCTTCACCGAGGGCTGGAAGGGCAACAGACAGCTACCACTCAACCATAGCTTGCCCTCGGCCAAAGCAAGGCGGTGGCAACAGAACAATGCCCCCGGTCGATTCAATCCGCACGATCCACCGCCACAAAGGGGCGCAGGTGCTCCAAGCGTCGCGGGCCGATGCCTCGCACTCGCAGCAACTGCTCTACCCGGTGGAAGTTTCCGTGCCGGCGGCGATATTCCACGATCCGCTTAGCCAGCACGGGTCCCACTCCGGGCAGTTGGGCCAGCTCCACCCAAGTGGCCTGGTTCAGATCGACCTGGAAAGCGGGGCGCTTCCGGCCCTTGGCCGCCTCCCTCGGCGGCGAGGCCGGATGGAAGCCCGCAGCGGCGGGGGGCGAAACCTCCACCGGGGGAGTTTGCCGCCGGGGGAGCGGTTCCGCAGCTCCAGGTGCGGGGAGTTGGGGGCCGGGGGAGGCGGCAAGCAGCAGGCAGAAAAAGCCCCAGCCTAGCACCAGGAACCAGCCCAGCGGCAACTGGTCCCGGGAAAGCATCTGCCAGGGGCAGCGATTTTCGGAAGCCGCGGTCTGCCGATCCTTCATCCGCCGCCCTTCCCGGCCCAGGCAAGGCCGCCTCAGCCTACCATCGCCGGCCAGCGAGCGGCTTCGGCCTCGGCCTGGAGCACCTCGCGGACGATCTGTTGGATTTCTTGTTGTTCTTCGGGCTTGATTTGCCGCTGGGGCGGCCGGGGCGGCCCGAAGTCCACGCCCACCACCCCCATCGCCGCCTTGAGGAAACTGATGTTGTAGGAGCTGTTCTCCCGGGCGCGGTAGTCCTCGATGGGCCGCAGCAGTTGCAGGATGCGCATCGCCTGGCTCCATTCCCCCTGGCTGCATGCCCGGAAAAGAGCCAGGGTGAGGTTGGGGCAAAGGTTGCCCGCTCCGCTGGTGTAGCCGCTGGCCCCGGCCAGCATGAAGAACGGGGCGAACCGCTCGGCCGAGCCGCAGTACCAGTCGATGCGGCCCTGATCCTCCTGGACCACGCGGGCAAAAGCGTCGATGTCGTTCACGGCATACTTCACCCCTATCACCTGGGGATGGTCGGCCAGGTCCAGCAGCAGGCTATCCGAGGGGATGGGAGTTTTTTTGTAGATGATCGTCGGGCAAGCCAACTGGTCCAGCAGCGTAGTGTAGTAGTCCCAGGCCCCGGCGTCGGAAAGATAAGGGGCGGCAAGCGGCATGACCAGCAGTGCATCGGCCCCGGCCTCCAGGCACCGCCGCCCCAGCTCCAGGGCCCAAGGAAGCTGCATCCCCACCGGGGCCACGAGCACCGCGTCCTGTGGCAGCACCTGGCGAGCCAGGCCCACCACTTGCACGATCTCCTCGGCCAAAAGCGCGTGGAACTCGGCGCTTCCGGCACAAGGGATGAACACTCGCAGGCCCGCCTCGTAAAGCCGCCGCAGGTGTTTTTCCATCACCGGGGGGTTGAGCCGTCCCTGGGCGTCGTAGGCCGTAAGCGGGACCAGTTGGACCGTGCGCAACCGCTGGGCGCTGAAACTCATGCTCGATTCTCCCGCGTGCGATGATTCTCCGGCGCGGCCCGCAACGGGCACCAAGTTCCCAGGGGAACGCCCCGGGACCGGTCAGCAGAGCCGCGCCGCAGTTCATTCTGGGCCATCGCCCCCGGCGGCTCAAGGGCAAGGGCAACCAAGAGCGTTGCTACACCTGCTGGAGCTGGAGCACCGGTTGCAGGAAGCGGCCGGTAATGGAGCGGGGGCAGGAAGCCACCTCCTCGGGCGTGCCGGCCACCACCAGTTCCCCGCCACGATCGGCCGCCTCGGGGCCCAGGTCGATCACGTAGTCGGCCGCGGCGATCAGGTGCAGGTTGTGCTCCACCACGATGAGGCTGTGCCCCTGGTCCACCAGGGCGTCGAAGCAGTCCAGCAGCCGTGTGACGTCGGCAAAGTGCAGTCCGGTGGTGGGCTCGTCCAGCAGGAACAAGCAGCGGCCGCGTCGCCGGGTGCCCAGCAGCCCGGCCAGCCGCAGCCGTTGGGCCTCGCCGCTGCTTAAGGTGGAAAGGGGCTGTCCCAGCGGCAGGTAGTCCAGGCCCACGTCCACCAGCGGCTGCAACTTGCGCAGCACCTTGGGGAACGCGCGGAAGAAAGAAAACGCTTCCCGCACGCTCATGGCCAGCACGTCGGCGATGTTCTTGCCGCGGTAGGTGACTTGGAGCACCTCGGGGCGGAAGCGTTTTCCGCCGCACTCGGGGCAGGTCATATAAACATCGGCCAGGAACTGCATATCGACCTGAATCTGCCCCTCGCCAGAACAGGTCTCGCACCGCCCCCCGCGCACGTTGAAGCTGAAATACCCGGCCGAAAAACCCCGGGTTTGCGCAGCCGGGGTGTCGGCAAACACGCGGCGGATCTCGTCCCAGGCCTTCACATACGTGACCGGGTTGCTGCGGGCGGTGCGCCCCAGCGAGCCTTGGCTGACCAGGATCACCTCGTCCAGCGCCTCGGCCCCGTGTAGGGCGTCGTAGGCAAGGGGCTTGGGGCCGCTTTGCCCCAACTTCCGGCACACGGCCCCGTAGAGGGTTTCCTGTACCAGCGAGCTTTTCCCCGAGCCGCTCACCCCCGTCACCACGCACAGCACGCCCAGGGGAAAGCGCACCGAGAGGTTTTTCAGGTTGTGCCCTCGGGCTCCCACCAGCTCCAGGTAGCCCATCTCGTGCCCCCGGCGGGTACTGCCCGTGGGAATGCACCGCCGCCCGGAAAGATATTGCCCGGTGAGGCTGTCGGGATGCTTTTGCATTTCTTCGGGCGTGCCCACAAAGACCACCTCGCCGCCCAGGTGCCCGGCTCCCGGGCCCATCTCCACCACCAGGTCGGCTCGCCGCAGGAAGGCTTCTTCGTGTTCCACGACGATCACCGAGTTGCCGCGGTCGCGCAGCTGCTCGATGGCTTGTAGCAGCCGCTCGGTGTCCCGGGGGTGCAGCCCGATGGAAGGCTCGTCCAGCACGTAGAGCATGTTCACCAGCGAGGAGCCCAAGGCCGAGGTGAGCGCCGCCCGGCGGGCCTCGCCGCCGCTTAGGGTGCGCAACGGGCGGTCCAGGGCCAGGTAGCCCAATCCCACCGTCTGAAGATACTGCAAGCGGTGCCGCACTTGCTCCAGCGGCACGCGGACCACCTGCTGCTGCCAGGGGGAAGGTTCCCAGCCATGGAAGAACTCGGCCGCCTGGTCCACGCTCATGGCGTGCACCTGGGCGATGTGGTGGCCCTGGATGCGGAAGGCCAGCGCCTCGGGCCGTAGCCGCCGGCCCTGGCATGCCGGGCAGGTGCGCTCGCTTCTCCAGCGGGAAAGAAACACCCGCACGTGCATCTTGTACTTCTTCCGCTCCAGGTAGCGGAAGAAGTCGTAGATGCCGTAAAAGTTCCGCTCCGCATCCCCGTGCCAGATCAGCTGCCGTTCCTCTTCGGTCAGCTCCTCGTAGGGCACGTCGGTGCGGATGCCCATCTGCGGGGCCTTGCGCAGCCAGCGGCGGTAATCCCGGGCCGCAGCCGGAGTGGTCCAAGGGACGATGGCCCCTTGGGCCAGTGTTTTGCGCTTATCGGGCACCACCAGGTCCGGGTCCACCTCCAGGTGATTGCCAAAACCTTCGCACTCCGGGCAGGCGCCCAGCGGGCTGTTGAAGCTGAACAGCCGGGGGTCCGGTTCCGGGTAGTCGCGTTGGCAGTACTCGCAGCGGAAGCGGTTGCTCCACAACGTGCGATACCATGTGTTTCCGTCCACGGCCAGCTCGGGGCCCCAGGCCGCCGCATCGGACGAGTGGGCCTGGAGGTAGATCACCGCCAGCCCGTCCCCCTGGGTGAACGCCTGCTCGCAGGAGTCGTGGAACCGGCCCGGGTCCAGCCGTCCTGTAACCAGGCGGTCCACCACCACTTCCGGCCCGGGGGCGAGCGGATCGGGCGGCGATCCGTCCCCCTGGCTGCCCAGAAGCTGTTCCCAGAGCTCGGCCAGGCGTTCCCGCTGGGGAGCCTCATCCAGACGGAACGTCTCCCCCTGGCAGATCACGCGCAGGTAGCCTTCGCTTTGCAGTCGGGCCAGCGTCTGAGCGGGGGACTGGTCCGGCAGCGGCTGCACCGGGTAGGCCAGCATCAAGCGGCGTCCCTCGGGCAGGGAGTCCAGGAAGCGGAGCACCGACTGGGGCGAGTCGTACTGCACCCGGCGGCCGCACCCTTGACAGTGCAGCTCCGCGGCCCGGGCGAACACCAGCCGCAGGTGGTCGAACACCTCGGTCAGCGTGCCCAGCGTGGAACGGCTGGAGCGGCTCAGCTCTCCGCCGGTGACGGCGATCGAGGGGGGGATGCCGTCGATCCGCAAGGCGGCCGGACGCTGGATCTTCTCCAGGAACTGCCGCGAATAGGCCGAAAACGTCTCCAGGTAACGGCGTTGCCCCTCGGCATAGAGCGTATCCAGGGCCAGCGAGGTCTTGCCGCTGCCGCTGAGCCCGCAGATGACCACCAGGCGGCCCAGGGGAAGGTCCAAGTCCACGCCGCGCAGGTTGTGGACCTCCACGCCCCGAAGCTCCATCTGCCGCCGATGCGTCATCGTTGCCTGCTTTCTCCAGGGGGACTCCAGCACACCAGGGAGCTTCGTTTTATGCTACCTGTCCCCCCGCTGGCTGCAAAGCGGTCCCTGATTGCCCGAAGCCGTGCCCTAGACGATGATGGAAAGCAGCGCCTGAAAGTCCGGATCGTCGGCAAAGGGACGAAAGTCCTCTTCCTGCGGCAATTGCTCTCGCAGCTCGGGAGACAGCTCAATGGCCTTGCTCAGATGCCAGAGCAGATGGGCCTTATCGCCCTGGAGACTGTAGAGGCGGGCCAGCGCATAGTGCAGCGCAGATTCACCGGCCAACTCCGGGACATCGTTCATCACCTGCACCAGCCGCTCTACGGCTTCGTCCAGGCGGCCTTGCTGGCGGAGCTGGGCAGCCAGCGACAGCTGAATGCCCAAACTGCTGGGGGCCAGCTCGGCGGCTTGCTCCAACAGCGCCAGGGCCTGGTCCTGCTGGCCCAGTTGTTGCCGGGCCAGCCCTTGCAGATGCAGCCACTGGGCGCGGAACGTGGCCGGATCGTCGATCCGCTGCAATGCCCGGAGGGCCTGCTGGGGCATCTGCAGCTCCAGATACCCTTCGGCTTCGGTCAGCAGGCGCCTGATGCGGACTGGCTGCGTGGCGGCCACGGTGATCTCCCCCTGTTGATAGCAAAGAGTCAAAAACACCAAAGGCGGCGGTCCGGAGGGGACCGTCCGCCTTTATTTTAGTTGGCCGGCCAGGCAGACCCAACCCTGGCCGCAAGGGGGGCGTGGCTAACTGCCGTTGGCCACGGCGGTTATTCCAGAAAAAACAATTCCCGTCCCTGGCCAGAGCTTGCCGCCTGGTGAAACTTTCCGGGGGAAAGTGCCGCGGGAGCCGGTTACCCCTGGCTCTGCTGCCAGATGTCGCACAAGCTCTGGGCCGGCTTGCTGATCTGCAGCAACGGGGCCAGCTCCTCGAACACCTGGTCGGTTTGTTGCAGCAGCCCAGGCAAATCCTCCAACGGCAGCAGACGGCCGAAACACTCCAGCATCTGCGGCAGCTCCACCCAGGCCTCGTCGCGTGCCGCGGGCAACAGGGCCGAGAGGGCCACGGCTGCCTCCTGTTTCATCTGGTTGGCCTGGGCCGTCACCTCCTCGGCGGCCACGTGTCGGGCGATCAACCGCGAGGTGCTCTCCGGCAGCTTCCAGTGGGCGGCGATGCGGGCACCCACTTCGGCATGATCCACACCAAACAGCTCCCGCTCCAGTTGCGACAGCCGCACATGCCCCCCCTCGCGCTTTTCCAGCAGCTCGGCGTACTGGGCCGAATACTCCTTGGCCAGGATGGGGATGGCTAGGTCCTGAAGCAGCGCGGCGGCGAACACTTCGTCGGCGTCGCATCCGCCCAGCCGCCGGGCCACCTCGCGGCCGAAAATGGCCCGGCGAAGCGAATCCTGCCACATGTTGCGCAGCTCGAACGGACCGCAGCGAGGGTTGGGCATCAGGCTGAACACCGCACTCCAAAGCGCGAAGTTGCGAATGGTGCGGATGCCCACCAGCGTGATCGCCTGGCGGACGCTGGAGATTTCGCGGGAAAAACCGAAATAGGCCGAATTGACGAACTTGAGCACCTGGCTGGCCAGCCCGGGATCGGATTCCACCGGCACGGCAAACTCGGCCGGTCCCACATCCGGGTCCTGGCTCAACCGCAAAAGCGTCACGGCGCTTTGCGGAAGTGCCGGTACCGATGCGCTTTTCAACAATTGTTCCACGTCCACGGTCAAGGCGTTGGAAGTCATGGCTGCTCCCTTGAAAAGCGATTCTGGCCAGAAAGGTACAAGCATGCCCGGGGGCAATCTCCCTGTTGTTATCTAGGTCGCAACGTGCCCGGGGGCAAATCCGTTACCCGCCCCTCGGGGAGAGCCGCAGCGAATGAGCCTTTGAAGTACCGGAAAACCAGCGTTTTTTGTTTTCACCGGACCGGAGGCGCATTTTGTTGCACGAAAAACGGCTCCGCGGCCCACTAAGAATAATGAGAACCCCTTGCACGAACCGCCCCTTGGGAGTTATTCCATGCGGCTGACACTTCGCACCATGCTGGCCTACCTGGACCAGGTGCTGGACCAGGAGACCTCCGCCGAGATCGCCGAGAAGATCCGCCAGAGTGAAGTGGCCTCGGAGATCATCCAGCGGATCGAGGACGTGCTGCGCCGCCCGCGGCTGGGCGCCCCGGAGCTTTCGGGACGCGGGATGCAGATGGACCCCAACACCGTGGCCGAGTACCTGGACAACGTGCTCTCCAAGGAGCAGGTGGCCGATTTCGAGAAAAGCTGCCTGGAATCCAACACGCTACTGGCCGAGGTGGCCTCCTGCCATCGGGTGCTGGCCAACATTCTGGACCAGCCGGTGGATGTGTCGCCGGAGTGCCGCAAGAAGCTGTACGAGCTCTTTCAGCATCGCAAGGAGCTGCGCAGCCCGGCTCCGGAAGCGGAGGCGAAACCCTCCGGCAAGTCCGCCCCAGCGGCCACACCGGCTCCGGAAGCCCACGCCCTGGAAGAAGAGCTGCTGGCTCCCCCGCCGGCCCGGGAAACCAACTGGCGGTGGCTGCTGGCGGCCGCCTTGGCCGTGGTGCTGGTGGTGTGCACGTTGATGTCGGTTTCGCCGCAGGGGTTCTGGAAAGGCGGGCAGGAACAGATGGCCCAGGATACTTCGGAACCTTCTCCGCCATCCCCGGTACAACCGTCCCAGCCATCTCCGAGCGAGCCCGCCCCGCCCAAGCCGCCTAAGCCCACGCCTGCCGATCAGGCGGATGCCGACTCTTCCGGGCAGCCGAAATCCCCGGCAAGCCGGCCTCAGCCGCCGGCTCCGGACCCGTTGCCCAAGGCCACCACGCCGGTACCTCCGCTGCCGGAGTCAGAGAAAGAAGAGCCCTCGGGCGATCGGAAACCGATGCCCAACCCCTCGCAATCCCCCTCGCCCCCCGATGCTCCGCCTCAGCCCGTCCAGCCTTTGCCGGCCCCAAAGGCTACCGTCAAGCCGCTGCCTTTGCCGCCGAAGCCGGCTTCCAAGCCGTCGGCGGCGGTGGGCAAGCTCACCTCCCCGGGTGCGCTTCTTTATCGGCCGCAAGGCGAGGAGAGTTGGGACTGGGTGCACGAGCGTCTGGCTCCGCTTCGGGGCGGGGATCGCCTGGTGGTGCCGTATGGTTTTTCGGCCTCGGTGATGATGGCCGACGGGGTGCAGTTGCAGTTTTCTTCCCAGACGCAATTCCAGCTTCCGCCCAAATGGCCCGCCCAGGAAAAACCACTGCAACTGGCCCGGGGACGCCTGGTGGTGCTGACTCCCGGGCAGCAAGTGACGCGCATCCCGCTTCGGCTCGGCCCGCTGGCAGGACAGGTGGAGCTGCTCACCCCCGGAGCGGCGATGGCCTGCCAGGTACGCTACCAGCGCCCCCCGGGAACCGATCTGCTGAAGACTCCCTCCCAGGTGCAGGCCACGCTGTTTTGCATCGCCGGCACACTGCGTTGGCGCAGCGCCCAGGGGGAAGCGGTCGAGGTGGGGCAGAACGGGCAGATTGTCCTTCGCGGCGGCCAAGAGGTGGCGGTCCAGGCCCAAGCTTCCCCTCCGCCGTGGCTTCACCAGGACACACTGCCTCAGTTGATACGGGACTCCGCCCCGGAATTTCTCCGCCTGTTGCACCAGGAACTGGATCCGCAAGAAGCGGACAAAGACAAAGATAAGGATGTAGAACTCGTGCTGCGCGAAGTGGCCCAGCAACACCCCCGGGTGGAGCTGAGCTACCTGGCCCTGGTTCATTTGCTGGAGTTAGGCATCTTCGACCCGGCGGTGGACGCCCTGCGCGAGCCGCGTTTCCGCAAAGGCAGCTACTGGGAAAAGCTGCTGAACCAGCTTTACCAGGCGGCAAGCGTCTCGCCCGAGGCAGCTCAACGCGTGCAGACCGCTTTTCTGCAACGGCGTGGGGAGAGCGTGGGCCAGCAATTGTTTTTGCTTCTGCGCGGCTTCAGCCGCGAGGAACTGATGCAGGAGGCGGTGGCCAACCAGGTGGTGGCCCTGCTGGGGCACGGCGATTTGGACTTCCGCCGCCTGACGCTTTGGAATCTCAAGCGGGCCCTGGAGGTGCGCAACACCAGCTATCAGCCCCATGCGCCGAACAACCGTGGCATGCTGGAGTGGCGCAATCGGCTGCAGCGGCTGCGCAAGCAAGCGGCCCGGCTGAATCGCAAGTGAGCCCGGCGAGCTGCAAGCGTAAACATGCAGAGCAAGTCAACGGTTTCGCGGGGATGGTTCATTTCCTCCGGGAGCTGACGCTCCCGGCTCGCCGAGAAATGTTGTTTGTTGTCGGCGAGCCGCGTGCGTGAGCATGCGGTTGGCGAGCCCCGGGCTTCAGCCCGGGGAGAGCCAAATGACACGCTGGTTCGCCGTGTTTCTCCGCCAGCTAAAGCTGGCGGCTCGCCGTTCAACCGCCGGCTTACGCCGGCGGCTCGCCGTTGCAAGAAGAAACGCTTTTTCTCGCACTGGTGCGGAAGCACCGGCGCAAGACCCAAGACCCAAGACGGCGCAAGCCGCCTCTCGCCGCCTCCCCCCGCTGACGCGGGGGGCTCTTGGTTGTGCAAGTTGACGTTTGTTCTTGCCCCGGTGCGGCAGCACCACCTCAAGACCCAGGACCCAAGACTCCGCGGGCTGAAGCCCGCGGCTCACCGGTTTCTTCTCCGCCGACTGAAGTCGGCGGCTCGCCATTTGCAAGAATAAACGCTTTTTCTCGCACTGGTGCGGAAGCACCGCCGCAAGACCCAGGACCCAAGACCCAAGACCTCCGGAGCGGAAGCTCCGGCGCAAGCCGCATGGCGCACGGCGCAAGTTGCAAGCCGCATGGCGCATGGCGCAAGCCGATTCTCCCCGCACTAACGTGCGGGGCTCTTCTATCCTCCCAAGCCCCCACGCCTCCAAGCCCCCATGCCTCCAAGCCCCCAAGCCC
>Ga0256839_1003877_pt1 | contig 15066 bp, 25 predicted proteins | sample 354166metaG_FD_185968 | JGI IMG/M metagenome (GOLD analysis project Ga0256839, IMG submission 185968) | Hydrothermal vent microbial communities from Mid Atlantic Ridge, Atlantic Ocean - 354-166 | ecosystem: Environmental > Aquatic > Marine > Hydrothermal vents | place: Atlantic Ocean: Mid... | reverse complement strand
CTCTTCTGGGCCCTTGTCAAACCTGAAGCGTTGAAACTGGGGATACCTGAACTTGTTCGTGCCGGGCTGACGTTCGGAATACTCGATCTCAATAGTAAATCCAGTAAGCTCTTTGAAATCAAGCTTCTTGGCTTCGCCCATCTTCTCAATGATAGGCAGATCATAATCTGCTAAGTATCGGTTCATGTCAGCCAAAGCTTCATGAGACCAGCCACCACCTACTTTGCCACAGTCAAACCATTCACCAGTATCTGGATGAATCTGCTTAACGAATACCGAGCCAGCCCCGCCGATATGCTTGCCAGTACCCCGAAGGCCCGCGTAGACCACCACATCGGCCTCGTAAACTGGTTTCAGCTTGTGGCTACCCAGGGGACGCTTAGGCTTGCCAGAGAAGTTGTAAGCCTTCTCACCGAGCTTGGCAGAGCCATCCGTAACAACAAAACCCTCCCATCCTTGTCCTTTGGCAAAAGATTCCCAAGTATCAGGAGCAATGTTGAAGTAGTCAACGCCAACAATCAACTCGCTGCCACGAGTCTGCGTAGTTGGAAAATTGATCTTCCAATTAATCGCCCGCTCATCATACGTCTTGTTCTGAAGATCTTCGCCATTCAAATACAGCATGTCAAAGATGATGAACACAGGTTCTGGACACTCGGGCGGCATCTCTTCACCAGTCTCTTCATTTACGCTTGTGGAGCGAAGAGCTAATGATTCCGGAGTTTTAGAGCGACATACTCGGCTAGTTGCCTTGAAGTCATCAAGACCATTCGGCTTCATACACAGCATCTCTCCAATCACGATCGTACCTGGTTTAAGCCATTCGATCGCTTCTAGCTGCTCAACATGCTTTGGAAAATGGTCTGTAATCACATCCATTCTGCGAGAGTAGACCTCCCAACCCCAATTGTGATGGACCATAAGTGTACAGAATCCATCATACTTGCGGGTGTATCGCGCCAGCCCCTTCTTGTGAAGCTTCTCTAGCGAGGCGGGTTTGATGTTCGTTTGAGGCTTGTAAGCACAAAAGTTCTTTGGCAGATAGTCGTCAAACGACATCTCTGTAATCTGCTGCTCAGTGGGCTCTCCATCTACGTACTCTACGTACCCCTTCTCTTTCTTCTTGCGAATTTCACGGGTTACGTGGAATGCACAGTTGTCCAAAGCATTGACATATGCTTTGGTGTCTTCCTTACCCTTGGAACCTGGGATATCAGTGTTCTCTTGCATGGCGCCATCAAGCTGACCATGCTGAGTAAAGTAACGTTCACCATCTTGCTTAATCATCCAAACAAGTGGGGCCTTGCCTTTACGTACGAAACGGAATTCTCTCCAGCTCATCAATAACCATCTCCATGTTTCTCTGTGATTAGCTTGGCATTTTTAACCATCCAATCGTCGGGCTTGCTCAGAACGTGCATCAAGAATACGCGAGGTGGAATTACATTGTGTACATCAAGGTAATGATGAAAACCTTCTGGCCAAACATAGGTTCCGTCTGACAGACATGCGCTGCCAAGATCTAAACCTCTTGCGTAGATACCACCGCTGGTTGCCGGGCAACCAAACCTACATTCTGACCAACCTTTCCAGTGAATGATTGCCGGAGCATTCTTGATGTAGGAAACAACTCGCTGCTTGACGTAGTCGTCCTCCCACTCACCCACAAAGTCCCTTGGATCTGGCAGGGGCTCTTCCTTAGCGGTGTCACGACCAAGTAAGGAGGATATCTTTGGATCTACTTCGATTTTCCAGTAACCAATAGCCTTCATGCCCAATCTGGGGCTATCAGGATGCTGATCTAGAATCATTACTTAAGCTCCACAGTAGCGCCAAGATCCCGAAGCTTCTGTGCTAGTGCTTCAGCTTCATCTCGGTCCAAGGCTTCGCGAACAACTGCCGGACAAGATTCAACCAAAGCCTTGGACTCTTTGAGCCCCAGAGACGTGGCTTCTCGCACAGCCTTCACGATTGCAATCTTCGAATCACCAAAAGAAAGCAACACAACATCTGCCTCAGTGCTTTCCTCAACCTCATCAGGTGGAGGCGGAGGAACAACCTGATCTGAAAGCGCTTCCCAGTATTCGGGCGGAACTTCCTTCTGAACGGCGTCTTGATTTACTGTGCGCCCCTCGATTGCAGCCTTGGCATGCTCCTCGCTGGGAAATGTCTGACGCTTTCCATCTGGCCATGTGACCATAACTTGGTACGAACCAACAATGTGACCTGCGCCAACCAAGTATGGCTGTACCATACGAATTCTCTTCATTGTAGCTTCCATCTCAACTATCCTTTAATGCTGTGAGCAACGTAATTAGAGTGCTAAGAGTAGCATCATCTTCTGCGTTATCTCCATCAGGATCATCTGCGAAATCATCCCAGTTCCACATCTCTAACTCGCCCAAAACCTCATTCAACACTACGTTGCGAGATTCCTCAGGCCTACTAAGAAACTCTTACTCTTCTAGCATTTCCTCGATATCCATTAGAACACCCCAAGCTCCTTATGAAAGTCATCATTGTCAACATAAAGACCCTTGCTTTGAAAGTTGGATCGATTTTCCGCCAGCATATCAAAAATAGTGACGTTTGGATTTTCTTTCACCATTCTGTCATACAAAACCAAATACACAGCCGCTGACAAGTTAACGCAGTGTCTAGTAGGTATGACCACGATCCGGTGGGCGCGCTCTAGGTGTTTCCCAGAAAGCGAACCGTCTTCGGGACCGAAGATGTACAAAGGGTTCTCCGGATGTTCAAACGTTGCCAGACTTTCCGAGTTGGGGCGAAGCTCAATGGCCACCGGAGTACAATCTTCAAATTGGTCATAGAAGTAATCATATTGCCTGAGGGTTACATCTTTGTAGCCCTTCATGCGCTCTTCTCTTGGCAGGCGCTTCTTCTCGTCAAGCCTGATTCTATCTCCAGAAAACCACACTTGCTTCACTCCAAAGCATGATGCTGCACGCACCGCCGCCCCAACATTGTGTGGAAACTTAGGATTTACCAACGCAATAGCGGGCGTAACTCCTTCTTTCTTTGACTTCTTTCCGTAGATATCGTTATTCATCGAGTAGCCCGTCCTGTTTTGCCCAGATCGTCAGACACTTCTTAACATTCTTGTCATCCAGTGTCAAGAGGCGATGTCCGCGAGAGGAGACTCCCCACATGGCTCCGTAGTGTACTCTACCGTTTTCATAGTAATGCATCTCTCCGGCCGGGCTGAGCAGCTTGAATCTTCTTAGAGGTTCAGAATCCTTGTCTGAAACAACCATCCGCCTGTAAAGCCTGATGTTGCTCAGCAGCTGTAGTGACTCTTCGGACAGACCGATGTCTTCCTCTTTCATAGGGGATACCTTCGCCTCTTATCAAGCACGCTCTCTACAACTTTGCCGATAGCTTCCTCAAAAGATTCACACGGCATCGTTATTCCATGCAGCCCGTCCTCACCACAGTTATAGCTCATTGTTCCCTTGCCGGGGTATGGAATTGGTTCTTCCATCTCGCAATGGGCGCGCAATACCTTTGGCCCGAACCACGGCGCCCTCTTGTAGGGCCAGCTATCCTCAGATAGCGTTACCTGCATTTTGTAGCTCTTCTCTGGCATCGGCACGTCAACTACTTTTTCATCTAGCACTTCTTGTTTGTACTCAGTACCGCCTAATAGCCATTCACCAGGATGCAGGTTGAAACTCATATCCCACCACTTAGGATCGGAAGAGCACAACTCGTGAACTCTCTTCCATGGGTAAACCCAAAGCATCCAGTGATGAACTGCCCACCCGATTGTTCTCTGATCTACCTTCTTCAGATATTCATTTGGAACAAAGCCTTCTAGTGTTAACCAGAAAGACACGGGTGGTAGGGCGGTGTGCAATACGACATCTCTATCACATGAATCAAAGGTAACGTCACAGCCGCAGAAACGTGACTTAAAGTTCCAAGAAAACCCAATACAACGGCGGTTACCAAAGTTGAACCATAATCTGCCATGCCACAGAGGGTGACCTTGCCTGTCCTTTACACCAGGAAGATCATTGAGGTTCTTCCAGCTGAACCAAGCATCTTCTCCAAAATGCTTTTTCAAAAATTGGTTAATCCACTTCTTCATTTCCAATACCTAGAATCTTCATGATCTCTGCGTTAATCTCTTTGTCGGTCAGACAGCCGCTACCAAACATAGATACATGACACTTGCCAAGCATAGCGCATCCCATTGACTGGGCGCAGTCAGTGTCTTTGATTAGCCTGCACTCGTTTTCTACAACAGTACAGTTTCCTTCCCACCGGCAGTTCATAGATTTCTTACATTCTTCGTTGGTTGCTGCCAAGCACTTTCCGCCAACTGGAGAGCATCGCCCATCAAAGTAGCATATTCTGGTGTCTTTGCAAGCAGAGCGCGTCTTTGCAACGCACTCCACCCTATTGCCATGGCGGTAAGGTGTACAGCGGCCTTCCTCCATACACATCTTTTCACAGCCAGTTACGCAACGCCCCTCCTCTTCCGCATTGATGCACGCCCCATACAGCCGACATGCTTCGGTATCTTTGCAATCCGTGCTGCAGCCAAACAGCAATAGGGTAAGGAGAAGCAGATACTTCATGATAAGACGCCAGATCCATTCATATCGAATCGTCTGATAGCGTCAATCAAAGCCTCTTTGTCTTTGAACAAGCTTACAGGGATCACGACCTCGTTAGGCTTTTCAGTCTGCATCATTTCATCGATTCGATCGATAATAGCCCAGCGCTCTGCTCCAACAGAAATCAAAAGGGCACGAACATCAAGAGACTTCTCAATGAATTCAACGTACCTGCGGGCATTCTCCGGTAAATCCTCCAAGGAGCGGGCGCCCGAGATATCTTGCTTCCAACCAGGTAGCGTAGTGTACATCGGCCTGACATCGTTTAGGTTGAATGGAATGATATCAGTTTCAATCTCTCCGTACTTGTAACCAGTACACACCTTGATTTCATCAAGGTCAGACAGAACATCAAGCTTGGTAATAGCAATAATGTCACTGCCATTGATAAGTGTTGCATACCTCAGCAGCGGAATGTCCAGCCACCCAACTCTGCGCGGCCTCTTGGTAACTGAGCCAAACTCTTGGCCAGCATTACGAAGATCGTCAGCTAGCTGTCCGCTAATCTCTGATGGAAATGGACCGTCACCAACGCGAGTCGTGTAAGCCTTAGTTATACCAAAAACAGAAGTAATATGGGTAGGGCTAACACCAGCGCCAGTACAAGCACCTCCAGCAGTAGAGTTAGATGACGTGACATATGGGTACGTTCCATGGTCGATATCCAGCAGGGTTCCTTGAGCGCCCTCGAAGATTACAGCATCACCGCTTTGAATGTGACTGTTGAGAACGTAAGCACAGTTGTATTGCACGAATGGACGAATAGTTCTGATGACTTCTTTGTCTTTATCGGCTGCATTCTGTTGATTGACATAGTCATGAAGCCTGACGCTCTTACGATTGATCTTGGAGGCATAAGCCGGGCCAACCCCTTTCTTGGTCGTACCAATGCCATTACCATTAGAATCAGCCTCCAAGTGTTCCGGCATGATCATGTGAGCCTTGGCTGAAATGAACAGTCTGTCTTGTAGATCTACTCCGAGCTTTCGCAGTGACCTAATCTCTTCGGCAAGGACGTAGGGGTCAAGCACCATACCCTGTGCAAGATAGCACTTGGCTTCTGGCTGAAGAATGCCGGATGGAATCAGTCGAAGAATCGTCTTTCGTCCCTCTACATTCAAGGTATGGCCAGCGTTTGGACCTCCGGCGTAACGAATAACTACATCCGAGAATTCAGACACGTAGTCAATGATTCGTCCTTTACCTTCATCCCCCCACTGTAAACCTACGAAAACAGTAGCCATTATACCTCTCCTCTGTCTAGAAGCGCATGCAGTTGCTCAATTGCCGCTGCCAGCTCCTTGCGGTCAAAACTATAACCAGTGCCGCGGCCCATCAGTGTAACTCTGTCATCTTTCTGGTCAAGCTCCTTAAGCATCGAGATAAAAAGGTCCGCCTGCTCCATTGCGTCATCGATAGCAATGTGAGTATGCGGCCTCTTGCTGAACCATCTCTTTGGAAATCTACGCTTCGAAGTTGAACGATATGAATGTCTCTTGGTGTTTGGCTGATGCAACAATGCCATCCCCAGCGTCTTCATGTCCAGTGCGGAAAAGGAAAACGGGCTGGAGCCAACAAACTTCATGAAGTACCAGTACACAAAGGTGAAGTCAAACCCTGCAGGATAACCAACGAAAGTGGCTCGCCTGCCGTGCTTCTTCTCTAGTCCTTTAACCCACTTGGAGAACTTAGACATAGCAACAGACGGATGCTCAGTATTCTGTCTACAAGCCTCCCAAGCTTCTGGATTTTTGTCCCAGAACTCTCGCTTGGTAACAGGATCAACCACTGCACCTTCCATCTGCTCAAGATTGACAGAGAATGTATCTGTAATCTCGTAGTTCAGAATGGCAGCCGCCCCAACGCTTAGCATGCTGTTGACTCCAGGAATGGGGCCGTCTGTCTCAATGTCAACTGAAATAAACAAATCTTCTTTCATCACTAATCTTTCTTTTCTTGTTCATCCAGCCATTTTATAAGCTGGATTTGGGTCTATAACAACTTTGAATCTCGCTCCACATATTCTTTGACAGACAAGTTCCCCAGTTCCTTGCTCAGAGTCGTATGTGTCTAGCATTAACATGCCTCCGCATTTATAACATATACCTTGCGCTTCAATGTAAGTATCTGTCACCATGGTGGCACGTCACCTAATTCATCCCTGGGATCTTCTGGTAATCTCATCCAAAATCCCTCTTCGTCTCTTGTAATGGGCCACCTGTCTTCTGCAACCTCGTCATACCATCTGGTTACGTGAACCTCGAAGTCACGGAAGAAAATCAGAATTGGTTCGCTTCTTTTGGTTGAGCGATGTGTCTGCATGCTATATAACTTGCACCGTTCTTCACCTGCAGGTGTATCATCCCACCAAGAATCACAGGTGATTTCCCAATCCCACTCTTCTTGAGTCGTGCCCATTACCTGTACGGGCCTCCCATTGATTCAGATTCCCTAAGCTGCTCCTCCATGGTAGAAGTGGCCCAGGTTGCTCCGCTAGCGCCAGTGACAATCAGTGAAAAGTACCTAATACCGAACTTGTCGCACTCTTCCTTCATCAAGTCATACACCTTACTGCGACACTTACCGTCATCCTTGTGGTAAGCTTTATTCTCTTCCTCGATGGATAGCTGAATGGTTAGCATGCAACCAACGTGACCTTTCTTAGCATCCACCAGCTCATCACCAATCGATGTTACTTGAACTTTCCTCCTGACGAGGTCAGCGATTAGATCATTGACCCCGGCAGGAGTTAGCATCGTAATGAAGCAATAGTAGGTTTTCATTGACCAAGCTTCCAATGCACGTAACGCTTAACAACAACATTCTCTTGAATTTGCTGAACAAGCTCTTCCCTAAGGCCCTCGATGGTCTTGTTGGAGGCAGTTACTGCCTTCTGATCCATCAAACACACCTCATAGAACCACTTCTTTAGCTTCTGATTTACAACGTGCTCCTTCTTGTCATCAGGAACCTTGGTTACCTGTGTCTCAAAGATTTCACGCTGAACAGCAACAATGTCATCCGGAACATCAGCGCTGGTTAGCCATTCTGGTTCCATGCTGATGATCTGCAAAGCAACTGCTTCACAGAACGCCTCAAACTGGTCAGTGTTTGCGCTGAAGTCAGTCTGACAGTTTACCTCAACCATACAGGCTTGCTTGCCATCATGGTGTAGGTAAGTGTAAATCCGACCTTCCTTGGCTTCCTTGGAACGCATCTTGGCTGCCTTGATCTTACCGGCCTTCTTCAGCTCCACAATTGCCTTTTCGACATCACCGCGGGCCGTTTCCAAAGCCTTCTTACAATCAGCCAATCCAACGTTGGTTCGTTGTCTAAGTTCTCGAATCTTCTCCATGGTCATAATGTACCCTCCAGGTAGTGACTATAACCAGTACTGAGCAAACTGTCAACGCATCGACGGTTTACAAATCGAATACTTCACTGACCCTTTTAACCCTCGGATCGCCGTCATTCACCTTAAGAATTTTGCAGTCGTTGCCAAGCAAAATGTACGAATTCTCCTTGACGTTCTGTGGAAGAATTCTAATCTGCGCACCATTGTCACACAGAATCCCTCCTCGACCACCGCTAAGAACTTTTATCTCAGCACCGCCCAAAGCAGAAATAACCAACTCATGAGTGGAATCAATTTCAGTGGATAAACCTATGATAATAGCTACGTTATGTCCTTTCTTGGCAAGGCGGGCGCAATGCACCGCAGTCTCCCTAGCAGCAGTCATATTTGCAGCAAGGGATGCTTTATACGCCTCAAATCTTGACCTGGCATCTCCTCGCCTAAAGCTACCCATTTAACGTATATATATCAATCAATTAGCATGAAGATGTATGCCTGATAGAGAGTATTTCAATAACCGACGTCATAGTCGGAGGCAGCAATTTATTGACTTGCTTGGTGGAAAGTGCGAGAGATGCGGTTCCAAGAAGAATCTGCATTTCGATCACAAAAATCCAGCTCGTAAAGAATTCCGCATTGCAGACAGACTGGACGCCCCGGAGAGTGTCTTGAAAAAAGAGGTACGTAAGTGCCGCTTATTGTGTGATAAATGCCACCGCGAGAAGACTAGAGAGAAGAATGAGCACGGCCAACCAAAGGGCCGTCACGGCACCGTCCATTACTACCGCAACAAAGGGTGTCGCTGTGACAAGTGCCGTAAGGCTATGAGCGAGTACAACAAGAAGTCTAAAGCTATTGATGAAATGGCTTACAACTTTTTCATCCTAGCAACTAGGACTTTTGAGCGGAAGTCTCACGCTCAATGAAATCAGCAATATCTCTTAGACATACCTCTTCGAAAATTGCATCGAATGGGAAGAATGCGTACTTCCTCCATCTTCCAAACCATTTGACTTCACCGATTTTTGCACCCTCTCTTTTGTCACGCACATCCCATATAGTCTTTCCGGTGTCTTTTACTGGCACCATAGTAACATACATAAGTTCTATATGCTTATCGACAATCTCTCATTACCACTGTCCTCTCATCCACTTCTTAAGCCTCCAGGACTTCCCTGTTACATGGTCTACTACCTGGTCATCTTTTGACCTATAAGTCCTTCTTTTATCTCCACGCATTCCACTACCTACTTGATTTCTTTTATCTAAAGAACGATTGTCCCTATCTTCTTGTTTTTTTAGATCAAGCAATCTTTCAACCAAAATCCTGGTTGCTATTTCTTTATTTTGATATTGACTTCTTGTGCTTATCCTAACTGTTTGACCAGTTGGTTTATGAGTTGCAATTACACATGTCTCTACCTTATTTACGTTCTGTCCTCCGGGTCCTCCAGATTTAGTAGTTTTGTATTCAATATCATTCAAATTAATATCAACACAATCATTGATAGGATCAAATACGGCCACTGTTACAGTTGATGTGTGAACCCTTCCTTTCTTATCGGTAGGGCTCACTGTTTGCCACCTATGTCCTCCAGCTTCATTTCTGAACACTTTTAAAGCATCTTTTCCGCTAACCACACAAGACACAAACCCAGACTTTTGCTCAATTACCTCCAAGTCAAAGACACCTCCGTTGACAAACTTTTTGATAAGCGGTCAACATATCTTCAACTAGAAGCTTACTGTGCTTTCCGCCTTCTGCTGCGTTAATTTCAATTATTATCTGCATATCTTACTCCTCCGTATGATTTTCGGTTCCACAACTTTGTAAGCAAACATACCCATTGCCACTATTCATTTTGGCTCCAAGAAAACAACACACTGATCTTCAAACAGCATGTTGTTTTTCATCTGCTCCCGCACTTTGTTCAGATGAAGAACCCACGCCGGAACATCTTCTTCGGAAGCATAGCGTTCTTCAACAAGCTCAATCCAGTCTCCAACAATGTCTTTGAATACTGACATTGGCAGGCACGGCTCGCCAAAATGTTTCTCCAACACAAAAAGCATTGCATCTACTTCGTGAGATTCGAGGGCCATCACTTATCTCCTTCTCGCTGATAAATCAGCACCATGAGCTTTCCAACCTTCCAAAGAGCAAAGTCCCGAATCATTTTGTGGTAGGCAGTCCAATCTCCGCCCGCCAATCCGCAACCAATCTTGTACGGGAAGGCAACAGACTTAACATTCAAATCGCCAATCTCCAGCAACGCACTATGAAAGTAGTGCAACCTTGCTTTTTCAGAGTCAAACCCAGAATAGAAACGCGGCTGACCAGGGAAGAACTGGCCATTCAGATTGATCACCTTGTGTTCGTCTGGACTGCCAGCGTGTACAGATATTGAGCCAGGCTCGCCGTACTCTTGACGAGTGGCGTAGATGTCGGACCAAGGATACTTGTGAAAGATAGCCGCGGCTAGACCGGCAGCCTTGCCGTGTGTAACACAGTTAGTTTGGTGAACAATGCACTCAGCATCCGCTTCGAGCAAGTCACCTGTCACAACCTTCAGTCCAAGCTCATCCCTGATTTGCATCAAGATAAGGCCAAGGTGGTTAGCCCCTTTGCCATCAACCATGCCCCAGAACTTATCTCCCCAGTTGTTTCCTTCTTGAAGAACGTCATCGCCAGTACCCACCAACCTAGATGCTAGATCCTGATGGCGAGTGAACTTGTCACGAACGATCTCCGTCATGATGCCGATCTTCTTTTTTTCCCAATCAGGACGCAGCTTCGCACCACGACCGGCACGCTTTGCAAGCCCCGGAGTCTTTAGGTTCTTGACCTTATCACGAAACTCCTGATCGAACTGCTTAGCTGCTTGGTATGCATGCTCAGAGCTTGGGTACATCGTTCCCTCATACTCAACCTCTGCCATGTAGAAGTTGGAAAGAAATCTGTATTCGCCCTGAAATTCTTTAATGATTTCCATTACTTACCCCCGGCTCATCTAGATATTCGGTCAGCGTCAATTTGAAATTCATGTCTTGTCTTCAATATCTTCTAGAAGATCAGTTACGATGAGAGGTCTCCTTGGCACAGAAACATCTCGTGCCTTGAGCGCCAAGAAGCACCTTTCTTTTTCGCACACAATTCTGTATCCAGTGTACTCCTCACCACAAATGGTACATTGTTGTTTTTTGTGGTCTGGAATCCTCTTGAAAGAAAAAGTAACTTTCCTTGCCGGACCACCATTTGAGGGTGCGGCAATGCCACAATAGTCCGTCGGAATTAGGATCGCTCATGGCGGAAGCGGCCGGGGTCGAACCGACAAGGCTTTTACACTCACCTGTTTAGCAAACAGGCCCCGTCGCCAGCTATCGGGTTGCGCTTCCATCAAGATTAGTACAGACTCTCTACTTTTCTGCGCTGCAGCTAATTGCCAGCTTCAATGGCCTGGGTTCGAGCACGACCTGGTTCCTTCACTGACCTGGGGTTAATTCCCCTACCTCGACAGGACATATGTATGCGTCCCGCAGCTACTAATCTTTGGCGGAAGGAGGCGGAATCGCACCGCGAAGCTGTTATACTCCACCCGAGTTCCAATCGGGCTGGGCCCACTAATACCCTTGCAGCCTTCCAGTTAGAATACTATATATCCAGGATTATTACCTGTCAAGTACTAAAGTTGATTGTCCATCCAGGCGGTAGCTGCTTTGTCTCGGCCATACCATTTTTCTCGCTCATCAACAGCCTGATTAAAGGCCAGCAAGCTGTTCTCGATATACTTGGCCAGGATAAAGTCCGGAGTGTTGGAGGTAACAGGTCGCAATCCTTGAATCTGTCGGAATGTGAGAAACTATGTAATGAATTCCAGAGCTTACATTCGGGTCCTTGATTTCCTGGCCCTCGTAGCACTTGCCCTTGCCCTTTGGTTTTTTCTCTTTCTTGTTCTTGCGCTTGATCTTCTTTGCCTCCTTCAGGATACAAGGATGGCAAACGTAGGAGCCGCAATGGATGTACACCATATCATCCATCACTTTAGGATCGCCACACAGGTCACACTATCTAACGTCACTCATCTTCTGGATCTGCAAACAAGTTGTTTTTCTGGTACCACGGGAGCTTCGGGCCCCATCCACGATACGTGATCCCAACAAGGAAGCCCCCAACTACGAACGCTAAAGGTGGTAAATCAACACCAGTACCGCGCTCAAAAATCCAAAATACAATATTGAGCAGCAAGTAGCCCAAAGTGATATTTCCTAAATCTCTCAACATCGTTTATTCCTCATCTTCCTGTTCAGGTATGTAAACCACGATTGGCTGGTGCTCAGCAAGCTTACAGGCCCTTTTGTAAAGATCATCATACCCAGCAGACAGATAACCCAAAGCCTCCTCAGCGGTCATCTCAGCCTGAGCACAGGCATATAGAATAGGGTTATTGTGGTACTTGTCTTTGTACCAATCAGGTAGCTTCATCCGGAATTTCCTTCACTTCCAAATCAACATAAGAATAAGACGCGTATGACTCTACATCATAAACAGCATCAGAAAACTTATCTGGAATGGTAATGCTATCAAAGTTTGCCACGTAGGCCTCGCGCCTCTTCTATTTGCTGTTTTCCGGACCCTGGCCCTAGTATCTATTGTGGGAGCAGGGTTATCCTCTTCCCATTGCCGAGAGGCCTTTTGAGCGCTCAACCGCCTCTCTTCTTTCCACTTGGCAAAGTAATTTAGGTGATTAGTAACCCTGGCAGCTTCATCCTCTGTCTTAACCAGGAATAAAGGTTCTGGCGATAATCATCATAATCACCGCTGCTTTCAATTATGGCAAACAACTTCATTGGCCTTTTCTACGGATGTGCTCTTCCCACTGAAGATATTCCTCAGTTTCCTGATTCCAAAAGCCCCAGTCCTGCTGGCGATCTCCAGAGAAGAACATAGTCCAAGTTGGGTTCTCATCCAGTTCTATGCGATGAAAATCGTCTCGTCTGACAATATTCACAAAGCCAGGCCGGAACTTATTGAACTCAACGGTGTAAGTTGATGGAGCAATCTTCAATCGTTGCTCTTCTGTATAACCACCAGAAAGTATGAAGCTAACCGATGTGCCCCATGGATGGTTGTGCAGTTCGTGGTCCTCGTCGCTAGAAACAAACTTGTGAAGATAGATCCCTGGCAACCAAGAAGAATCGCTGCCATGGCGGATGTAATACCGTTCTAGGTATGGAGCGCCATCCCTACGGTAGATAACTCGCTTCTCCAACTTGGAGGCGAGCTTCTCACAAAGTCTAGCGATAATAGACATTAGTTTAACTCATCGTCTGGCTTGGTTCTAGCATTGGCTGCTTCCAAAGTGGAAACAGCCCTTTCGCCAGCCATCAACAGAACTTGAGCAGACATCTCGCGATTGAGATAGTCGTACATACTGTAGACATCCTCAACATCAACAACATTTGCTCCAAACAAGCGGTCACAAACACTCTGAGCCAAACCCATCCTGTCTGAAACGAACTTGACCGCACGAACCGTCAGCTCAACTTCCTTGTCGTCCTCGATATATTCCGCAACTAGACTTTTAACATCATCTTCAGTCATTCTCGTATCCTTTCATAGACATTCATACTTTAATTGCCATAAAGCAACCTGTCAAGTTCAAATGTATACAGCTCATCGTTAAGCTGTTGTAACTTCTCTGAGTCCTCAACCTGAGCAACCCAGTCCTTCTTAATAGCGTCCCTACCATACGCAGCACCAGCCATAGCTCCTGCAATGGCTGCTCTGGAATCCGTGTCCCCGCCTAGCAGTACGCAAGATGCAACCCACCCTCAACAAGTTTGAACTTGTCATGACCACAGGTACATTTGTTATGAATTTCGTACATGTCAGCAGTACTTAGAACTTGTATTCCAGCTGGCACAGTCGTAGCTGTCAAACAAGTTACCAGCCTGCTCTAGTAGAGCTATATCGAGCGGAATTCCCCACTTCTCGGCATAAGCTGTCATTGCAGCTTTGGTGTCATTGCTGATTCTAGAAGACGGGAAGCACTTACTGATGGCACGAGCCAAGTACTTGATAGCCTCCTCGCGATTGGTTGCCTTGTCGCGGTCTTGCCACAGCGGCATCTCGATACGATTACCATCCATGAACATGTATCGGCAATCAGTTCGAGCTAGCAATTCCATGGCTTCATCGTGATACTCACTGCTTTTAATATAGAAACCCTCATCGTCTTGACCAGTACCATTGTAAGCAACAAGGTTATAGCCCCATCTGACATAGCACTCACCATAATCATATACATCAAGGCCATGCTTTTCGGCCCAAGCCTTAAGCTGTTCTTTGATTTCCTTTTCGCGAATATCATAGATATCGCCCCGCTGGTTGTAAGGAATGCTTAGGTCGATTTTAGTGATCTCGACAGTAACCTTTTCGATTACAGGCTCTTCAGGCGTGTCGTTTAAGTAACCGACAGCGGTAATATTCTTTTGTTCTTTCTTTTCTGTCATTTCTTTCTCCGAGCAATTTGCCGAACTCAATCGACTCCTTAACCCCAATACTTAATTCCTCAGGTCAGTAAGATATAGCCATTGGTGGACTATTGTCAAGGGAATATTCACACATATATTACGTCTAGGTCTTTGAATTAATGAGGAAACATTGAAAAAATTTATATTACTGTGCCTATCCATTCTATGTTTATTGTTTAGCTTCGTTTGCTGCACACAAGTTTACACATTAGAAAATCCCGAACAAGCTAGCGTTATTGACCACTTGAATAAATCTACCGTCATGCTGGTTCAAAAAGACCCATGGGGTACCAAAAGTTACTGCGGCGGGGTGTGGATTAACGAGAGCCACATCGTAACTGCAAAACACTGCGCTGGCGGAGACGAAATTAAAGTCGGAAAAAAGATCAAGTATCAAACCTATGCAGAATTTGATGGACGATACCCTCGCAATAAGAACGATAAAACTTACGTGGCAGTAGTTGTTGCTTGGGGAGCGGATGTTGATATTGCTGTGTTAAAAGCAACCAGTAAGGTCAATCATCATGTAGCTAG
>Ga0256839_1003876_pt1 | contig 15072 bp, 14 predicted proteins | sample 354166metaG_FD_185968 | JGI IMG/M metagenome (GOLD analysis project Ga0256839, IMG submission 185968) | Hydrothermal vent microbial communities from Mid Atlantic Ridge, Atlantic Ocean - 354-166 | ecosystem: Environmental > Aquatic > Marine > Hydrothermal vents | place: Atlantic Ocean: Mid... | reverse complement strand
TCATTTTATGGCTCCGATCAAAGGGCTGCGGCGGTTGTGGCATAGAAGAACGCATCGAAATTCCGCAACTCCGGCGCATCGCCCAAATCAATAACGCGATTGACGATGAAAGGCACGCGTTGTTCGTGCAAGCCACCGTGGGAGCGCAATGGCTCGTTCAGCGCGGCCAGATCATGGCGATGTTCGGACGTGCCGATGGTGATGTTTTCACCCGACGTTAGAACGATGTCACCGATACGATCTGCTGGCAGTTCAAACCACTCAACCGCTTCTTCGCGGGTGATTGCGGTTTCGATACCGTCGATTTCTGAAAGCCGTTTCAGAATGTCTGCATGGTCAGCCCCTTCGGGAAGGTAAGCCGTGGCAAACGAGCCAAGCGCGCCGTGGTGAACGACGTATGGGTCGGTGATTGGCAGGATAACCCGCGCTGCCGCTTCGCCCAGCCACTCATCCAGTGTGTCTTGGATGTAGATAACACTAGGCGATCCATCCGCATGATGTTTCGGCTTCATACCGTGATCTGCGGTTACAACAATCGCCGCGCCCATCTCATCAAGTTGGCCAAGGTATTTGTCGAACATCTCATAGAAATCATTCGCTTCCTTGATGCCCGGTGCATATTTGTGCTGAACGTAATCCGTTGTGGTCAGATACATCACATCCGGCTTCCATTCCGCCAATAATTTCACGCCCGCGGCGAAAACGAATTCGGATAGTTCGGCGGAATATACTTCGGGTACATCCATACCCAACCACGTGCTGGCGTTATCAATGCCTTGCTCTGCAATATTGGCAATATCTGAACGTTCAGCCGAGAAACATATGGCGCGATCCTCATTGAATTCCAGTTCAGCCCCCAAAAGGGCACGCAATTTGTCTTTGGCGGTGACGATGGCAACCTTGGCGCCTGCATCATAGAATTTCTTGAAGATTGTCGGCGCACGCAAGAAACGTACATCGTTCATCATGACTTCTTCGCCGGTTTCCGGTTCATACAGGTAATTCCCGCAAATGCCGTGAACGGCTGGCGGGCGGCCCGTTGCGATGGACAGATTGTTGGGGTTTGTGAACGACGGGATCACGCTGTTGGCAAAACGAACTGTTCCGGTTTCTTTGATACGCTTAAGGTGCGGCATCAGGCCGGCATTGATTGCTTCGTCCAGATAGGCCGGTTCGCAGCCGTCCAGACAGATCGCAATCGCGGTGGTTTTTGGAACGGGGTAGGTGCGGCCATTGGCAACTACGGGGGCTTGAATTGTCATAATGTGTAATCCTTCGGGGTTAATCAGGCGGCGAGTTTTGCGCGTTCGATCAGGGCAATTTCAGGCGGGGCGGCGGTATCGACACCCATCTCTGTTAAGGTTTCTTTGGCGGCGGCCACGACTTGGCGCATGACGCCCGCGTCCATCTGGCCGATGCAGCCGATACGGAAGCTGTCCACGACAGTTAGCTTGCCGGGGTAGATGATGAAACCTTTCGATTTCATCGACTCGTAGAACGTGGTGAATTCGAAGTTCGCGTGCGCGGGGCAGAAGAACGTAACGATGATCGGGGATAACCAGCGGTCTTTGAGCAAGGTTTCGAACCCCAGTTCCCGCAGGCCTTCGACCACGACATCACGGTTGTTTGTGTAACGCGCGCCACGTCCTTCAACGCCGCCCTCGGCTTTATGGGCGCGAAGGGCCTCTAGGAAAGCAACGACAACATGGGTTGGCGGCGTAAAACGCCACTGTCCGGTTTTGTTCATGTGCGCCCATTGTGCATGCACGTCCAAGGACAGCGAATGACTGCGACCCTTGGCGGCTTCCAACTCGTCTTTGCGCGCGATGATGAAACCGAAACCGGGGACCCCTTCGATGCACTTGTTGGCCGAAGAAACCATCGCCACATACGGGATTTCATTGAAATCGAGGAGGACCGCACCAAAGGCGCTCATGCTGTCCACAAGTAGTTTTCGCCCAGAGGCCTCAACTGCGTCTGCGATCTCTTTGACAGGGTTAAGAATGCCGGACGAGGTCTCGCAATGCACGATTATTACATGGGTAATTGCCGGATCAGCTTCGATTGCGGCGGTGACCTCGGGACCGCGCGGCGGCATGTAGTCGCCTTTGTTGATGACTGTGTGATCGCGGTTCAAGTATTCCAGCGTTTGTGCGATCCGCATGCCGTATGCGCCGTTGCTTAGAACCAGAACCTTGCCGTTGCGGGGAACGAAAGACCCCAACATCGCCTCCACCGAAAAACTACCGCTGCCTTGCATTGGCACACAATCCAGAACGCCTTCGGTGTCACCGGTCAGGGCCAGAAGACCAGCACGCATCTCGGCGGTAAGGGCGCGAAATTCACCGTCCCAGCTGCCCCAATCCCGAAGCATCGCTTCTTTGGTTTCGGCTGACGTCGTCAGTGGCCCGGGGGTTAGAAGATAGGGTTCGCCCATTTTCGGGGCCATAATCGCGTTGGACATTTCACGTTCCTTTGCACTTAAGTTCGAGGCTACTTTTAGCCTAGACAAATTATTTGTAAAATCGTTAATTTGTATCAACTTAACGATTTAATTGATGGAAGGTTTCATGCGCTACGTTCAACTTCGGGCTTTTCACAACGTCGCCATCCACGGCGGGTTTTCCCGTGCGGCGGAGGCGTTGTTTTTAACGCAACCCGCGATCTCCGACCAGATACGCAAGCTTGAGGAACAGTATGACGTGTTGTTGTTCAACCGCCACAAAAGGCAGGTCAAATTGACGGCTGCTGGCGAGGCATTGCTGGAAATCACCAACCGCATGTTCGAAGTTGAACGCCAAGCGCAAGATTTACTGTCAGAAACCCGCAGCCTTAGTTCGGGTGTTTTGCGGATCATTGCTGATTCTGCGCATCACGTTAATCCGATTTTAGGGCGGTTTCGGGCTAAATATCCACGCATCAAGGTTTCCATGCGTTCGTCCAATACGAAAGGCGTGATTGATGCCCTATATGCCTATGAGGCCGATGTCGGGGTGTTGGGTGAAGTGCCTCAAAACGCCGAGATTAACGTGCAAATCCTTGGTACATCGGAAATCGTGGCCTTCGCGGCCAAAAGTTTCACAGGCAACGTGCGCGAGACCTTAAGCTTCGCCGATCTGGTACATCTGCCGCTGGTATTTCGCGAGCGGGGGTCCAAAACTCGCCAAAAGCTGGAGGAAGCTGCGAAGAAATCTGGTGTGCCATTATCCCCAGTGATCGAGGCAGAAGGGCGCGAGGCTGTGCGCGAGATCGTGGCATCCGGCGCTGGCATTGGCTTCGTTTCAGCCGCCGAATACGGGCATGATGATCGTTTTCGCCTGATCAAACTGCGAGGCCCCGCCATTCAAATGGACGAGGCCTTGATTTGCCTGCGCGAACGCAGCCGTGGCAAACTGGTGGCGGCGTTTATGGAGCTTGCCGCAGAAACGACGGCTTAATCGTCGGTATCATCGTGGCTATGTTCTGGCCCCAAAGTATCGACAAGGCGCGTTTGCAACAACTGGCCGCTTTTGTACAAAATTGGATAAGCAACGGAGGCGAACAGCGAGTTCAACTCTTTAAGATTACGCAATGTTTCCAAGTGAATATTGCTGCTGTCAAAACTGATTTCGCCACCTTCGCGCAAACGTTTCAAGTGCTGCTTGCGGCTTTTGCGTTCCATCGCGGCCATTTCGGTTTTCTCTTCGATCAAGGTGCGCGCTGCCTCTAGGTCATCCGAAATCAACACGTTGAAGGCCAGCTTGATGTTGCAAATTACCCGCTCGTGCAGGGTCACAAGCTCCTTCCAGCCTTGTTTGGAAAACTCCAAATTCTTGATGTTTTTGGATTCAGCCAACACCAACAGACGCTTGGCGACGATATCGCCAGCGTTTTCCAGATTGATCGAAAACTCGGACAGTTCGCGCGCGCGTTTTGCGTCGGCCTTCGTCAACTCGCCCCGTTGTAGTTCCGCCACATAACGGCGGATATCCGAGAAGATAGAGTTAACCTCAAGATCCATTTTACGGATTTTTTCCATGCGCTCTTTGTCGAAATTCTCGTACAGCTCCATCACCGGATGGACCATAACCTCAACGATTTGCCCCATGCGCAGCACTTCGCGCGTCACACCGGAAAGGGCGAGCTTCGGCGCATCCAGAACGCTGCGATCAAGGGCGCTCATCGGTTTATAGATGTCGGTCTGGCTGTCTGTCGTTGGTTCGGGCATCAACAGTGCCAGCGGGCGTTCCATAATTTTGGTGAAAGGCAGGCCGATTATTAACAAGGCCAAGTTGAACGATAGATGGACGTTTACCAGATACTGACCCGGACCGAAGTTGTCAAAAACCGATAAAACAGGGGTTAGGTTTACTATATACAAGGCCACAATTGCAGCCGTTCCACGCAACATGAAGTTACCAATTGGTATGCGGCGCGCGTATTGGCTCATGCCACGCGATAACCACACGGGCAAAATCGCGCCGCCAAGATTTGCACCCAGTACAAGGGAAACGCCAGCCTCCACGGGCAAAATATGCAGGATCACGAGGGTCACAAACAGCAAAATCGCAGCAACGCTGGAATGCATAATGAATGCCAAAGCCGCACCGATAAGGAACGCGGTGATGTATTCAGACCCAAGGTATCCTGCCATGGCAGGCAGCAATTCGCTCTCGCGGATCGGCTCGCTGGCGGCGCCGATCATTTGCAGGGATATCAGGATAAACCCGATGCCCAGCAGAATACGACCCGCTTGTCGCAGGCTGCGTTGATCGGTTTTCAGGAACAGCCAACCACCGATGGCCAGCAGGAATGGCACCAGCCAATCGAGGTCAAACGACAGGATTTGAATGACAAGCGCGGAGCCAAGGTCCGCCCCCAACACAATCGCCAAACCGTTTCCGACGGTAAGGAACCCGCCGGATGCAAATCCCGTTGCCAAAAGGGCCGTCGCGGTGGAGCTTTGCAAAACAATCGCCAGCATCAACCCGATAAGGGCGGTCTGCATCCGGTTGCGTTTCTCGTTGGTCATCATGCGTTTGAACGATGGCCCGAAGGCGCGCTCAATCCCAGTTTGCACCATGCGAACGGCAAACAGAAGCAACATGGTTGCGCCTGCAAGGTTCAGGAAAAAGGCAAGGACGCTCATGCTGCACCCCCTACGATTTCGATCAGTTGCGCCAATAGTTCCGGTGTTGCAGCGGTTAACACCCGCCCGTCGGAATGCAAGGTTAACGGGTTTCCCTGCCAGTCTGTCATTAGGCCTCCGGCGGCCTCGATCAGCGCGACGATGGGCAGGTAATCATATGGTTGCAGGTTGCAATCAACCACGGCATCAATATGCCCCGCCGCGACCAGCGCGTGGGGGTAACAATCGTATGACATCCGCCGCGTTTTTCCAGCCTTTAACAGCTTGGCAAACACGGTAGGGTATTGCGACACCATCGTTTCCGTTTCGTTAATAAACAGTGTTGCCGCCCCCAGATCGGTTTGCGTAGACGCGGCAATCGGCATGCCGTTCATACTTGCACCAACACCCGCTTGCCCGATGTAAACCTCGTCCAACGCGGGCATCCCGACAATCCCCAAAACGGGTTTGCCTTGATCCACCAGTCCTAGCAGCATCCCGAACAGCGGCATGCCTGAAATGAACGACCGTGTGCCATCAATCGGGTCAACAACCCAATAGGTTTCCGCATCCATATTTTCGCTGCCGAATTCTTCGCCCAAAATGCCGAAATCAGGATAGGCCTGCATCAGCGACTTACGGATCTGCGCCTCCACGTTTTTATCCGCGACGGTGACGGGGCTTTCATCGCCCTTGGTCTCCACTTCCAGCAACTGGCGGAAATAGGACATGGCGGTAACCGATGCCTCGTCCACGGTTTTTAGCGCGAGGTCAGCAACCTGTTGGTGTGTCTCTTGAAAGTTCATGTTCGACCCTTGTCTTTTCTTGCGCTCGCTTCAGTGGCGACGATTATTTTCATTCCTGCGGCCTTTGCGGCGGCCTTGAATTTGGCAGGGGGCGGGCTATCCGTTACCAGAACATCAATGGCGTCGCTGTCTGCGAAAACAATCGGTCCGTTTTGACCAATCTTGCTTTGGTCTGCGACGACGATACTGGCGTTGGCTTGTGCGATATAGGCGCGTGCGAATTCGGCTTCCGACAGGTCGGTGGACATAAACCCATTGTCGGAATTCACCGCCGTTGCCGACAGGATCGCAAAATCGGGGTTGAACCCTTTGATGAAATTCATCGCCTCGGTTCCGTAACTCCCACCGTCAGTTTCGCGCAGCTCCCCACCTGCGAAAAACACGCGATTTTCGTTGTGAGCTGACAGGTGTTCGGCAACTTTGATGGAATTTGTAACGACAAACAGGTGCTTTCGAACCCGCAGCGCATCCGCGATAAACGTGGTGGAGGACGAATTATCGATGAACATTGACGCCCCATCCTCGATCATTCCCACAACACATTTGGCCATCGCGCGTTTGGCGGTACGGTTAACCTCCATGCGCTCGCCAAAGGCGGGTTCTTCGTTGCGATTGGCCAGCAGCACACCGCCGTGAACCTTGATAACAACGCCTTCCTTGGCGAGGTGCTTGATGTTGCGCCGGATGGTTTCCTCGGACACATTCAACAGGGTCGCCAGCTCCGCCGTGCGGCACGAGCCACCGTTTTCACGCAAAACTTCAAGAAGTTCATGCGCACGGTGCGACGAAAATTTTTCTGCGGTACTGCTCAATTTATGCCCATTTTTTGATTAACCGTGGAAAACCACATTTTTCACGCAGTGTCGAGGGGTTTTGAGGGGTAATGTGGGCTTATTTGGTAAATATTCCGTTAACGGGGCTGATTCGGGCAAAATCCACCAGATGTATCGAATTTTAAGTAGTAAAACCTTGTCCGAGCAGTCGCATGTGATAGAAGGAAGCCAGCGGAATATCCTGGCAGAAGCCGGATCAGGCTCGGCCTCCCGCAATTTCTCATATTCCGAATTCAAACGTCACAGCTTTGCTAGTGCGAGCGTGAAGGGACGCCTTCATGATGGGGAAGTCGGAGGGCCTCTGTGGGGGAGGCCCTCCTGACTAAAACATGACCCGTACCAGCCCTAGGGTGATAGACGGGAAGCCAAGCAAGATGCCCACGCGAATGATGTCCGACAACACAAACGGTGCGACACCGCGATAGGTTTGGGTGATCGGAATTTCCGGCGCAATGGAATGGATGATGAACAGGTTCATACCAACGGGCGGGGTTATCAGCCCGACCTCCACCACGATCAAGGCGATGATGCCGAACCAGATCGCGACCTCCTCTGGTGGCAGGCCAAAGTCCAGCGACATGATGATAGGGAAGAAAATCGGGATGGTCAGCAGGATCATGGAAAGCGAATCCATGACACAGCCGAAAATCAGGTAAAGAACCAGCATTGCGATCATGACCATCATCGGCGCAAACCCTTGTTCGCCTACCCACACAGCCAACCCTTGCGGTGTTTGTGTGAAGGCAAGAAACGAATTGAAAAGTTGTGCGCCAAAAACGATGAAGAAAATCATGCCGGTGGACGATGCTGTGGAAAGGATGGAATCGAGGAACCCGCGACGATCAAGCCCCCCCGATAAGACGCCGTAAAGGCCCGTGCCAATTGCACCAACAGCCGCGCCTTCTGTGGGCGTGAATATACCCGCGTAAATGCCACCGATCACGGTAATGAATATCACGGCTACTGGCCAGATTTTGACAAGGTTTTTGAAGCGCTCCGGCATGGGCACACGCGGCGCGCGAGTTGCACTGTCGGGTTTTATCCAGACGTAAATCATGACGGTCAGCATGTATCCCAGCGCGGCCAAAACGCCGGGAATCATGGCGGCCATAAACATTTTTACGATGTTTTGCTCGGCGATAATGGCGTAAATCACAAGGATGATCGAGGGCGGAATAAGGATGCCTAAGGTGCCGCCCGCTGCCAGAACGCCCGTTGATAAGGCATCGGAAAACCCGTGTCGGCGCAATTCAGGCAGGGCAACATGACCCATGGTGGACGCTGTCGCCAAGGACGACCCACACACCGCGCCAAACCCCGCGCAAGACCCGACGGCAGCGATGGCCATGCCGCCTTTATAGTGCCCGAACCAGTCGGCAGCGGCGCGAAAAAGGTTGCCCGACATGCCCGATTTGGTGGCAAAATGCCCCATCAGCAAGAACAGCGGCACGATCGAAAGGGAATAACTGGCGAAGGTGTCATAGGTCAGCGATTTCAACTGTGCCAGCACTGCGTTGGGCGAGCCAAGCACGATCCACGTGCCGGTAAATCCCGTGATTGCCATGGAAACGCCAATCGGAATACGCAGAAAAATCGCCCCGAGCATGACCGCAAACGCGATGATCGAAAGCTCCAAGCCAGTCATAGTATCGGCCCCTCTTGCCCGCGGATCGTCCAGTTAACGGCGCGCCAAACGGTGTAAATGCACACCACCGCAAAGAATGCTGCGCCGATCATCGACAAGGCGTAGCCGTACCAAACCGGCATGCGCAGAATGAAGGTGGTTTCGGTGTAATAGGGCTTGTCACCCAGCATCAACAGCGCGCGGAGCGTGTCCGAACCCATCGGTATCCGCTCTCCCATGCCCAGCCACATACGCCATGCGATAACGCTTGCGGCGATGGCCATAGCGGTATCGCCAGCCATTCCAAGGCCGGCCCGAACGCGCGGTGGGAAGGTGTCGACCAGCACATCAACGGTGACTTGACCACGGTTTATCTGGCTCCACGGCAGGAAGCTGAAAACGGCCACGGCGACGGATAATTCCACCAGCTCGAAATCGCCCGGAATAGGGCCAAAGCCTGCCCATATCATCGCGCGCCCTGCGATGGATATGATGGTCATAATCGCGGCAGCGGTCAGCAGAAAACCCCCGAAATACGCCAGCCATTTGGCCGCGGTTTTCAGTATGCGCCCTAGTCTGGCCTCGGCCAGCGGGGCGATGCCTTTTGGTCTATCGCTCAACACAGTCCCCTTTTGCCTGCCTTATGACGGGTTCAACGGTGGAATGATAGATGGCCGATTGTTCAAAGCGTCAATATCCATACCGGCGGTTTTTTTGTAAGAACCGGCAGTGGTTTCCAGTTCGTCCTTGCTTAAGACATCCTCAATCTGCGCAAAACCGTTGGGCGCACGCGCCGCCACCACATCCAGAACCTTGTCCGGCCCATCGCCGCGATTGGCCAGCACGATGGCCGCCGTGATCGGGCGGCGCTCAGCATCGTAACATTGTAAAGCGGCGGCAGTTTCCCCCTGCTTCAACATCTCGCGCACCAGAACACGAGCGTCCAATATCGCCTGCGTCGCGCCGTTGGAGCCGATGGGGTACATCGGGTGTGCGGCATCACCCAGCAAGGTCATGTTGCCGTGGGTCCAGCGCGGCAAGGGATCACGGTCGATCATCGGGAATTCGAATACATGTTCGGCACTGCGGATGATTTCTGGCACGTCCAGCCAGTCAAACGACCAGTCTTTGAACTCCGGCAGAAAATCATCAAGGTCTCCGGGGCGGTTCCAGTCTTCGCGCGACCACATATATTCCGGTGGGAATTTCAAATCGCAAATCCAGTTGATAACGGACCCCTCAGTCGTGTCGGCAATGGGGTAGCAAACAAATTTGCGTTTCTTTTCCCCAATCATCGCCATGGAACGCCCTGTCAGGAATTTTGGCCCCTTCGTGACTCCGCGCCACATGACGATCCCGCCCCAAATCGGCGGCCCCTCATCCGGATAAAGGCGCGCACGGGCGTTGGAGTGCAGACCGTCGGCGGCAACAAAAACGCTGCCGTTTTCGCGGGTTTCACCACCTGATCGATCGGATATGACAATTTCAACACCGTCCGGTGTATCTGCCCAGTCGACAACCTCGGCCCCTGTCTGAATGGCATTTTCGCCCAGCCGATCCCTTACAGCTTTAAGCAATAACATCTGCAAATGGCCGCGATGGATCGAATATTGCGGCCACTTGTAGCCCGCCTTCATCCCGCGCGGTTCCGACCAGATTTTCCCACCTTGCGCGGAGGCATATACGACCTCTTCGGTCCGCAGGCCAATTTTATCCAGCTCTGCCAGCAGGCCAAGTTCCGCCAATTCACGTACGGCGGAAGGTTGCAAATTAATACCTACACCCAGCGGTTTTACCTGCGTGACGGCCTCGAATATCCGGCAGGGGATGCCGGCTTGATGAAGGCTAAGCGCAAGGGTTAGGCCGCCGATGCCTGCGCCGCTGATTAGAACTGTCATGGCTTTGCCCTTCAAATATTGGCCACGTTACCCGTGGGTTGGCCAGTGGTGATGCAGGTCGTCAATAACAAACGTATGAGCGTGGCGAAAGCCATCAGTTCGCTGTTGTGCGCCCTGTAAGTGTGGGTGGTCCGATGGCAAGTCGGTATGCGTGTGCATCAGGTTGCCAGTGGTCTGGCGCGGCCAGACTATGAAGCTGATTACAATTGCCCCGCTTGCGATCAGGCCCAGTACTATGAAGGCGGCAGGGATGCCAAAATCGGCCCCGATCCATCCGGCGAGGGGATAGGTAAGTAACCAGCAGGCGTGCGACAGGGCGAATTGCGCGGCGAAAAGCGCGGGGCGCTCGGTTGAATTAGAGGATCGGCGCAGCAAGCGTCCAGCAGGGGTCAGAATGGTGGAATACCCAAGACCCGCGACGGCCCAGAGCGCGAGAAACACGTTGAAACCGGGCAGCGTGGTGAACAGCGCCGCCCCTGTAAACATTGTTGCCGTCAACAGGATTGCGCCGCCGATCATGGGGATGCGGTCACCGGTTCTATCCAGCAAGCGGGGCAGCGCGAGGGCGGCAACCATCGAGCCTGCGCCGAAGGCCGCCAGTGCGATGCCAACGGATTGGGCGTCGAAGCCATAAAGACTGCGGGTGATAACGATGGTATTGACCAAAATCATCGCACTTCCGGCAGCAGCCGCAAGGTTCAGGCTAAGCAACCCACGAAGGCGCGGCGTGGCGAGGTATATGCGCGTACCACTGAACACCCGCCCCCAGAACGCTTGCGTGGCGGGCTTGATTTTGCGGGCTTGTAAAGGCGTATAAAGCACAAATGCGGCGGACAGGACAAACCCGATGGCGGTGCCTGCGAACAACCAATGGAAAGAGATCACTGCCAATAATGCGGCGGCTAACATCGGGCTGACCAAGTTTTCAAGATCGTATGTCAGGCGGGAGAGCGACAGCGCGCGGGTGTATTCGCCCTCATCCGGCAATATATCTGGAATTAGCGCCTGAAATGTCGGTGTGAACGCAGCCGAGGCGGATTGTAACAGGAATATCAGTGTATAGACGTGCCAGATTTCAGTAACGAAGGGCAGCAAGAGGGCGATGCCCGCGCGGATTATATCCAGTGTGATCAACACGCGCTTTGCCGAAAATTTACCCAGCAGTGCCTGCGCAACGGGCGCAATCCCCACGTAAGCGACCATCTTTATGGCCAGCGCTGTTCCCAACACGGTGCCGGCTTTTGGCCCCGCAAGGTCGAAGGCCAAAAGGCCAAGCGCGACGGTGGCCAAGCCTGTGCCAAGCAACGACACCACCTGCGCGGCGTAAAGTTTTTGAAATACGGGATGGCGTAGTAAGGCCAGCATTTACTTCCCTTTGTATCCGCCCATTTCGCAGATAATAGCCCATTCCTTGGGCGTTACGGGTTGGACAGACAGGCGGGTGTTGTTCACCAAGACCATATCTTTTAATCGCGGATCATCTTTGCAATTTTGCAAGGTGACAGGCGTTGGGAAAGACCCGACAGCCTTTATATCCACGCATTCCCAGCGTGCATCATCGGTCGTACTATCGGCGTGGATTTCGGCGCAAACTTCCACCACACCAACGATGCGTTTTTCGTCGATGGAATGATAAAAGAACCCGAGATCGCCAAGTTTCATCAGGCGCATATTGTTGCGGGCCTGATAATTGCGGATGCCGTCCCATTCTTCGCCAGCCTCGCCTTTGGCCAGTTGGTCGTCCCAGCCCCATGTGTTGGGTTCGGATTTGAAAAGCCAGTAATTCATCCGGTTACTCCTGTTTCAAAGGGCGGGTCAGCAATGCGTCCATGGCCTCGTTTACCGTAATTTTGCGCGCAAGGATAGCGGCGACAACTTGGGCTACGGGCATATCGATGCCGTGGCGCTTTGCAAGGGCGCAGGCGGCTTGGGCGGTCGCGATGCCCTCGACCGTTTTGCCGCTGCCTTGTGTTTCACCTGCCCCAATCGCCAAACCTTGCGCGAAGTTTCGTGACATGGGCGAGGCACAGGTCAGCGCCAAATCGCCAAGTCCTGACAACCCGTTGAAGGTTTCATCAAGCCCCCCCATCGCCATGCCAAGGCGGCGCATTTCCGCAAACCCGCGCGTCATTAACGCGGCGCGCGCACTTTCGCCAAGGCCAGCACCAATGACAATTCCCGCCCCTATGGCAATGACGTTTTTCAACGCGCCGCCAAGCTGTGCGCCGATAGTGTCGGTTGACAGGTACAACCGCAAACGGTCGGTTGAAAGATGCCGTTGTAAGGTTTTTCCAAGGGCTGTGTCTTCGCATGCAAGCGTTAGGGCCGTGGGCAGGCCTTGGGCGATTTCCGTGGCAAAACCGGGGCCGGTTAGCACAGCGACCGCGTGGTTTGGTGCGTGCGTGGCGGCGATGTCGGTTTGCAACTGAAAGCTTTGTAAATCAATGCCCTTGGCGCACAAAACCAGCGGCACTTTGGGTAATTGGGATGCATGTTTGGTCAGAAACTTTGCGGTTTTTTGCGCAGGCACAGCCAGCAGCAAGATTTCCGCGTTTGCCGCCGTTGCCAAATTGCCAATCGGGCTAACGCTTTTGGGTAACGCAATACCGGGTAGGCGCGGGGCGGTGCGCATAGCCGCCGAGGTTTTCGCCTGCTGCGCGGAGCGCGACCACAGCAAAACCTCATGTCCTCCATCCGCCAACGCACAGGCCAGTGCCGTTCCAAATGCGCCAGCGCCTATTACTGCAATCGTCATGCTTTCGCCCCCTTTTTACCCGAACCTAACATCGGCTTGGCCAATTTATCCAGCGGCCAACGCGGTCGCGCAATTATTTCCGCGTGTGGATCGAAATCCGGTCGCGCCATTTGCTCAATCCCTGCCCACGCGATCATCGCGGCATTATCGGTGCATAATTTCAACGGCGGAGCAAGAAAGTTGAACCTTTGCTCATTCGCCATATCGGTCAATTGCGTGCGGATTAACGTGTTGGCTGCAACACCACCCGCCACCGCAATCACCGGCGTATCCGTGGCGTAAGTTTGCATAAAGGACGCACACGCGCGACGGCTTTTCTGGGTCAAAACGTCGGCTATTGCTTCTTGAAAACCGGCACACAGGTCCGCGCGGTCTTGCTGTTTCAGGCCACAATGCTCTGCCACCAACCTGTCACGCTCGCGCCTAAGCGCGGTTTTTAGCCCGGAAAAAGACATATCGCAGTCTTTACGGTTCAGCAGCGGGCGGGGGAATTTGAAACGTTTCGGGTCGCCGTTCAACGCCTCGCGCTCCACCTCCGGCCCGCCGGGGTAACCCAAGCCCAACAGCTTGGCGGTTTTATCAAACGCCTCGCCCGGTGCGTCGTCGATTGTGCCGCCAAGGCGCCGGAACGTGTCCGGCCCCTCGACCGCGATGAACTGACAATGCCCACCCGATACCAGCAACATCAAATACGGGAATTCCAGCCCGTCCGTCAGCCGTGGTGTCAGCGCATGACCCGCCAGATGGTTAATGCCGATTAACGGTTTGGTGGTGGGCGCGGCCAACCCTTTCGCGCACATCACCCCAGACAAAACACCCCCGATCAGGCCAGGGCCGGACGTTACGGCAATGGCGTCGATATCTGCCAGAACAACACCAGCCTCGTCCAAAGCCTGCTGGACGCAGGTATCAAGGCGCTCTGCGTGCGCGCGTGCCGCAATTTCAGGCACAACCCCGCCAAAGGGTGCGTGCAGCGATTCTTGGCCTGCAATCACAGATGAAAGAATTTCCCCGCCGCCCACGCCCGGAACCCCACGCACAATGGCGGCGGCCGTATCGTCGCAGCTGCTTTCTATGCCTAAAATTGTAACGGTTTGATCGATCAAGTGATTGCACCCCTTTGCGCCACGAGGTAACACCATGTTTATGAGCAAGCAATACACCACGGCAAACACCCTTAAAATCGGCACCCGCGGGTCGCCGTTGGCGTTGGCACAAGCACATGAAACACGCGACCGCTTGATGGCCGCCCACGACATGCCCGAGGATGCTTTCGAGGTTAAGGTCATCCAGACCACAGGCGATGCGGTGCAAGATCGCCCTTTGTCCGAAATCGGCGGCAAAGGTTTGTTCACCAAAGAAATTCAAGTGGCACTACTGTCCGGTGAAATCGACATCGCCGTGCATTCCTTAAAAGACGTGGCCAACGTGCTTCCTGACGGGTTGGTTTTATCCACCGTTTTGCCGCGTGAAGACGTGCGCGACGCTTTCGTCAGCCTGAAATACAAGTCGATCGAGGAATTACCACGCGGGGCAACCGTGGGTACTTCAAGCATTCGACGCCGCGCGCAATTGGCCGCGATGCGCCCCGATCTGCAACTGGTGGAATTTCGCGGCAACGTGCAAACCCGCCTGCGTAAACTGGATGAAGGCGTGGCCGATGCAACCTTCCTCGCCTGCGCCGGATTGCAGCGTTTGGGTCGTTGGGAAATCGCCAATCCGATTGCGATTGAACAGATGCTGCCAGCGGTCGCACAAGGGGCCATTGCGATTGAACAACGGATTGAAGATGCCGCGATAAGCGCACTCCTTGCCCCGATTAACCACGCGGAAAGCCAAGTGCGGATCACGGCAGAACGCGCGTTTTTGCGCGTACTCGACGGGTCTTGTCGCACACCGATTGGTGGCTTGGCATTGCTGGACGGCGACAAACTGGAATTTCGCGGCGAGGTGTTGCGCCCCGATGGTTCGCGCCTGTTCAACGGCGTTTGGCACGGGCTTGCATCAGACGCCGAAGCGATTGGCATTCAGGCTGGCGAAGCCCTGAAA
>Ga0256839_1003875_pt1 | contig 15074 bp, 10 predicted proteins | sample 354166metaG_FD_185968 | JGI IMG/M metagenome (GOLD analysis project Ga0256839, IMG submission 185968) | Hydrothermal vent microbial communities from Mid Atlantic Ridge, Atlantic Ocean - 354-166 | ecosystem: Environmental > Aquatic > Marine > Hydrothermal vents | place: Atlantic Ocean: Mid... | reverse complement strand
GTTACAAGATAAGACTCTCAAGAATTCGTCGGGGCGGCAACATGAGCGAACACCGAGACACGGTCATCGTCGGAGCCGGCATCACCGGGCTTGTGGCCGCCTGGTTTCTCGGGCGCCAAGGAAAGGACTTCCTCCTGCTGGAGGCCAAGGACCGACCGGGCGGCTTGATCCGGACTTCACAAGTGGACGGTTTTCTGCTGGAGCACGGCCCGTTTACCATTCTCCCGAAGTCACCGCCGTTTCGCCGTCTGTTGGAGTACGCCGCCGACGATCTGAAACTCGTTACCGCCGACCGCCGCGCGAAGGCTCGCCGGTTCGTCGTCCAAAACGGTAAACTTGTCGGTATCCACGGACGCCTGGGACCGCTGACGACACGGCTCTATGGACCGGCCGCCAAGGCTCGGATTCTGAGAGGGCTGCTGTGGAGTCGCACCGGCGGAGCGAGCAGCGAAGATTCGATCTACGACGCCGTCTCGCGACGGTTCGGACCGCGGTTTGCCACCTGGGCCGTCGATCCGCTGATTCGAGGGATCGTGAGCGGAGACTGCCGGGAACTCAGCCTACAAGCCATGTTCCCCTCGGCGGCCCCGCTCGACCAACGGATCCACAGCCCGGCTGCGGCGATCGTCCGCACTCTCCTGATCGGCCGTCGCACCGCGACCGAAGCCGCCGAACAACAACTCGATCGCCTCTTGCCGCCTCGCCCGACATCCGTGCTTGCCGGCATGCGCCGCGAGTTGATCAGTTTTCGGGAAGGCCTCGCTGCTCTGCCTCGGTGGTTGGCGATCCAGATCGAGCCCCATGTGCGATACCGCGCCGCAGTCGCGAAAGTGGAACGAACCGGCGACGGCTTCCGAGTCCTGGTTGACGACCATTCAAGCACTGAGCACTCAACCGGCAACCACCTGACCTGCCGACGGATCATTGTCACAACGCCTGCACACGTCACCGCCGGTTTGATCCGGTCGATCTCCGAGCCGGCCAGCATCGAACTCGAATCGATTCCGGCCGCCTCGCTGGCGGTGGTCCACTTGGGCTTTGCCAGGGAACACCTCACACGCCTTCCCGATGGTTTCGGGTTCCTGGTGCCAACCGTGGAACAGTCGACACCGGTCCTGGGAACGCTCTTCGCCAGCCGGACGTTTCCGCATCATGCGCCCGCGGGCCGAGAATTGCTGCGAGTCTTCCTTGGAGGCACTCATCGCCCCGACCTCCTGCGTCGGCCCGATGAAGAACTCACGGAAACCGCACTGGCCGGAATCCGAGAGCTGCTCGGTGTCACCGGAGCGCCGGATTTGGTGCGCGTCGACCGCTTTATCAAAGCCATCCCGCAATACAACATCGGCCATCGGCAACGACTCGAGCGTATCACCGAAGCTCTGCGGCCACATGCCGAGTTGGTACTGGCCGGCAGTTACCGTGACGGCGTGTCGGTCAGCGATCGAGTGGCCGCCGGATTCGCAGCCGCCGACGAATCGTACCAGGCTTAGCCGCCCGACGTTCGCGTGTAGGTGATTTCCATCGACTTCACCCACTTCCCGTCGGGCGTCCCCAAAGTGCACCGGAAAGCCCCTCATTCAAGAAACAGGCTTGGCTCAAGCCTCGGTAGCCCGGTCCAGGCCAATATCTCAGTTCGGTTCGTCGTCGTCCAATCGCCGGAACAGTTTCAGGCAATCGAGTGCCCCACCGACGGTGGCGAGCACGGCCAGCACGGCGAAGGCGACCAGCGTGGCGATGAGAACGCCACCCCACAGCCATTCCCAGCTCATGGTGCTCCCTCCAACGCCCGGGCTGTTTCGCCGTTTTCCCCTCCGGCAGGATCGGATGCCTTGTCGGGAAACAACAGTGAGACGACCACGAACACGGTCACGGTCAAGAGCACGGTCGCGATTCCGACTCGAGCACTCGTGAGGAGTTTCTCGGCCGCCTCGACCGTAGCCTGCTCACCACGCAATCGGAGCCAGGCCAGCCCCAAACGAACCCGGATCGGCTCGAGTCCCAGCACGGCCGAGCTCCCAGCCAACAGAGCACACGCAGCGCCGGCCGAACTGGCCCGCTTCCAGTACAATCCGCCGGCCAGCACCGCAAAGGCACCGGTAAAGTAGATGGCTCCCGTCAACGCCATGTAGTCCCACACATCGTCGCCACCTTGATAGAACAGCCCCCATACCCAGACGTAGATCCCGATGACGACGATCAGGATCCGCGTGAGCCGGACTCGAGCGGCAATGCCGAGCGGCTCTTTTCGCAGTGGATCGACAATGTCCTGGACGATCACACTGCTCCAACAAAGCAGATAGCTGTCGTGAGTCGACATGAAGGCCGCGATCATGGCGGCCGATACCAGTCCGATCAATCCTGCCGGTAGCAGCTTGCCGAAAAACAGAGGCATCGCGTACAGCGCCTTGATTGGTTTGTCTCCCGCCGGCAAGGATCCCGTCAAGCCGAACGCCTCGGCCAGATGCGGAGCTTGCGTCACGAAGAAGACCATGGCGCAGATTCCCCAGAATTGCGGAAGCATCGCGCGGATCGTGAACGACAACGACGACCAGCGAAAACTGGCCTTTACCGCCGACTCGTCCTCCATCGCCAAGGCTCGTGCCACCGATGTGGGCCAGATGGCGCAGCTGACGATTCCCAGAAACGCCATCCACACAACATACTCCCATCCAAACGTGCTGTCGGCCGCCAACGGATCGAAACCTTTGGCACCCTTGTGAACGCGAACTGCCTCGAAAATGTCACTCCATCCCAAGTTGGCAATCGCCAGACCGGTCGCGATCATCATTCCCAATGACAACACAACAAACTGAATGTAGTCCGTGACCAACACCGAGATCATCCCGCCCAGCACGGTATAGACGAGCACCAAGGTCAGGAGTACTGTCATCACACAGGGCAACGCCCAGCCATGTTCGGACATGCCCGTCACACCCACAATGAACATCGAGCCTACTCTCAGGAACAGGCCCATGTTGAGAATGCCGCCTGCCGCCAGCAGAATGCCGCCCAGGACTCGAGTCTTGGGACCGAAACGCCGACCATAGAATTCGGGAATCGTCAAAACTCCCGTCTTTCGCAGCGGGACGATCAAGAAGCCGGTCAGTCCGATCACCAAAGTCGTCATGCCGGCCAAGACGGCAATGTGAAATGCGGCAAAGCCGCCTTTGAACCCCTTTTCGGCGGAATACATTACGGTCACCAGGCCCAGTTCGGTGCCCGTCAGCGAGGCCAGTCCCAACCACCGCCCCACGCGGCGTCCGGCCGCGATGTAGTTGGTCATGTTGGTGGCGTAGCGCTTCACCAACAGGCCAATCACCACCGAAATCATCAGGTAGGCGGCGACGATCACCCAGTCCAGCCAAGTGAAGTTTGTTTGGGAAAGATCGGCGAGACTGGCATCGTTCATGCTCGAGAGGCTCCATCGCTGGAAACATCGGATGGGTTAGCCAAGTGGCTCAACCGATCCACTACGGCACCCGAGCGCGGCCCTCCTGCGATCCAGGTAATCCTGCGCCGAGTGGGGCCGGTAATGTCCAGGTGCACCTCGAGCCGGTCTGCGGGTAGACAATCGATCCATCGATCCGCCCATTCGATGCAAGTCACCGCGTCGTCGGCAAACCACTCGTCGGCACCCAGTTCCCAGAATTCGTCCTCGTCGCTCACGCGATACAAGTCGACGTGTCTCAGCCGCCGAGCCCCTTCGTATTCCTGGCTGATCACAAACGTGGGGCTTGTGACAACTTCGGAAGCAATGCCAAATGCCATGGCGGCTCCTTGAACCCAACGAGTTTTCCCGGCACCCAGCGGTCCAATCAGACCCACCACCAAGCCAGGCGCGAACTCACGTGCTGCGGCCTCCGCCCATTCCCGCAGCTCTCGCTCACTGGCGACCTCGCATTCCAATCGACTGGCCAAATCAACCTCTCATCGAACGTCAACCACCATCGGCAGCCCGACCGCAGCGTGGCCGTGCTGGAAAGCTTGACCTACAAGATGAACTTACTCAGATCCTCGTCTTCGGTGACTTCCTTCAGCCGCTCGGCGACATAGGCTTCATTCACCACTACCTTGCCCATTTTCATGTCAGGGGCCTCGAAGCTCACTTCCTCCAACAAACGCTCCATCATCGTGTAGAGTCGTCGGGCCCCGATGTTCTGAGTCGTCTGGTTGACGCGAAAAGCGAAATCGGCCAGAGCTTCCACGGCATCATCCGTGAACTCGACGGAAACCCCTTCGGTTTCCAACAAAGCCTGGTATTGGCGCGTCAGCGAGTTCTTCGGTTCGGTAAGGATGCGGACGAAGTCCTCCTTCTTCAGATCCGTCAATTCGACGCGGATGGGAAACCGGCCTTGCAACTCGGGCATCAAGTCGCTCGGCCGCACCTTGTGGAACGCTCCGGCGGCGATGAACAGGATGTGGTCCGTCTTCACATAGCCATAGCGAGTCTGAATCGTGGTGCCTTCCACAATCGGCAACAGGTCGCGTTGGACTCCCTGCCGAGACACGTCGGCACCACGACTGTCACTGGCCACGACCTTGTCGATTTCGTCGACGAATAGGATTCCCAGGTTTTCGGCCAGTTCGATCGCCTGAGCGTTGATCTTTTCGGGATCGAGCAGGGCATCGCATTCCTGTTCGAACAGTACTTCGCGGGCCTCGGCTACCGTTATTTCCCGCTGCTGGGACTGTTTGGGAAGGATCTTCTCGAACATGCTCTGCAAATCGACATCCATCTGTTCGAGTCCCATGCCGCCGAAGACGACGGGAGCCGATCTTTGCTCGGTGGTCACTTCGACGCGTCGTTGATCGAGTTCCCCGTTGATCAACATCGCATGGAACTTGGCTCGAGTCCGTTCGTATTGGGCTTTGTCCTCGTCGTCCCGCTCACTGAACAAAGACGGCTTGGGAACCAGCAGATCGAGCAACCGCTCCTCCACTCTCCGCTCCGCCTCTTCCTTCACCGATTTTCGCTCGCTCTCGCGCACCAGGCCGATGGCATTCTCTACCAGCTCGCGCACCATGCTTTCGACGTCGCGACCGTAGTAGCCGACTTCGGTGTATTTCGTTGCCTCGACCTTGACGAACGGAGCCCCCGTAAGGCGAGCCAACCTGCGGGCGATCTCGGTCTTACCCACGCCGGTCGGTCCAATCATCAAGATGTTTTTGGGAGCCACATCTCGGCGAAGTTCCTCGGGAAGCTGTTGGCGGCGCCAGCGGTTGCGAATGGCGATGGCCACCGCCTTTTTGGCATCATCCTGGCCGATGATGTAGCGATCGAGAGCCGTTACGATTTCTCGAGGCGTTAATGAACGACTGACATCCTGCAAACTTCGATGCGTCATCAATTCCGACACGCGATTTCCTCCACGACAAGATGTTCATTCGTGTAAACATCGATCTCCGACGCGATCCGCATCGACTGCCGGACAATGTCCGTCGCCGACAAATCCGGCGTGGCTCGCACCAGCGCTCGAGCCGCCGCCAATGCAAACTGGCCCCCCGAGCCGATGCCGATCACCCCATCACTGGGCTGGATCACATCACCGGTTCCGCTGATCAATAGCACGTACTGAGAGTCGGCGACGGACAGCAGAGCCTCGAGACGGCGCAAAGCACGATCGGTCCTCCACTCCTTGGCCAGTTCGGTGGCCGCTCGAGGCAGATTGGCCGGATAGTCCTTGAGCTTCGTCTCGAATCGTTCAAGCAGCGCAAACGCGTCCGCCGTCGCACCGGCGAACCCGCACAGCACCTGGCCATCGCCCAAGCGGCGGATTTTTACGGCGTCCGCCTTCATCACGGTCGAACCCAACGTGACCTGACCGTCTCCACCCATTGCGACGGCTCCTTGGTGCCGAACCGTCAGAATGGTCGTGCCATGATATACGTCCACTCGGCTCTCTCCTACCACTACTCGCCCGACAACGAGACTACGCTCCCTAGGATAACGATTCGGTCCCCCATCTGTCATTGGGTGGCTCGATCGAACATGATAGAGCCTTGATGCCCCGGTTGGTGCGGAGACGAGACCTCACCGTGCGGTTACCGCGGCAACCGTCCGCCCCCGCCCTTTTGCGGAATTCGTGGGGCCATCCACCTTACCACCCGAATACCGGCTTCCGATCATGAGTCGTCCAGCCCGCAGCCCATTGTTGATGGGCCCCGCCAATTCGGCACTACTGATCATCGACATACAGGAAAAACTGCTGCCGCTGATCCGAGGCCGCTCCCGCCTGGTGTGGAATGCGCGCCGGCTGATCGACGGCGCGGCCATTCTGGAGATCCCCGCCGCCGTCACCGAACAGTATCCCCGAGGGCTGGGAGCCACGGTCGCCGAATTGGCTTCGCGCCTGCCGGCCCCTGCCGAGAAGCTCCGGTTCAGCTGCTCCGAGTGCGCATCGATCTTCGAACAGTGGAAGTCTGCCGGCCGCTTCAAGATCGCGATCGCCGGAATCGAAACTCACGTCTGCGTTCAGCAAACCGCACTCGACCTGATCGCCGATGGCTTCGACGTCTACCTGTGCGTCGACGCACTGGGAGCCCGGCACGCCCTCGACCACGACGTCGCGCTGCGCCGCCTCGAAAGCTCGGGAGCCACGCTGACAACCTGTGAAGCCGCACTGTTCGAATGGTGCCAGCAAGCGGGGACCGACTCGTTCCGCTCCATCAGCCAACTCGTGCGAGAATCCCCACCGGCCCCCTGAAGCCTGACCCCTGACCCCTGAAGCCTGACCCCTGAAGCCTGACACCCAAACAAGGATAGGAAGGTCATGACGGACCAGCTCGCGAAGAACTACCCCGAACTCCGCCCTCCCTTGCGCACACTGTTGGGGCCCGGCCCCAGCGACATCCACCCTCGAGTCCTCGAGGCGATGGCCAAGCCGACCGTCGGCCATCTCGACCCGTACTACTTGGAGCTGATGGACCGCCTGCAGGCCATGCTGCGCACGTTGTTTCAAACTGGCAACGCCATGACGTTTGCCATCAGCGCCACGGGCTCCGCCGGCATGGAAGCCACGGTTGTCAACCTCATCGAACCAGGTGACACGATGGCGGTGTGCATCAACGGCGTCTTCGGACAGCGGATGGCCGACGTGGCGACTCGAGCGGGGGCGCAGGTGATCCGAATCGAGAAAACCTGGGGCCAGGTGTTCACTGCCGACGATCTGGCTCCGGCTCTGGAGCGCAAACCGAAGGTCGTCGGTATCGTCATGGCGGAGACGTCTACCGGGGCTGGCCAACCGATCGAGGAGATTTCGCGTGCCGTCCACGATGCCGGTTCGCTGCTGCTGGTCGATGCGGTTACCGCCCTCGGTGGCATGCCCGTATGTGTCGACGACTGGCAAATCGACGCCATCTATGCCGGCTCGCAAAAATGCCTGAGTTGCCCGCCGGGGTTGGCTCCCGTCTCCTTCAGCGAAGCGGCGATGGAAGTGATCCGCACGAGAAAATCGTCGGTACAAAGTTGGTATCTGGATACCACGATGCTCTCGAGCTACTGGGGAACCGAACGGGCCTACCATCACACGGCACCCATCAACATGACGTACGGTCTGTACGAAGCGGTCCGCTTGATTTTGGAAGAAGGACTCGACGCGTGCTTCGACCGACACCTGCAGAACCACCGGGCTTTGCGGCGGGGTCTGGAGGCACTGGGAATCGGCTACGCACCGCAAACCGGCTACGAGCTGCCCATGCTCAACGCCGTTTGGATACCCAAGGAAGCGGACGACGCCTGGACGCGTCGCGAATTGCTGCGGCGCTACGGAATCGAGATTGGCGGAGGACTAGGAGATTTCCGCGGCCGCGTCTGGCGTATCGGGTTGATGGGATATGCATCGCGGATGAGTAATGTCCTCTGGCTGCTGGCGGCGCTGGAACAACTGCTCGCCGAACAGGGAGTGCCCATCGAACCGGGGAGCGGAATCGCCGCCGCCTCACGCTTCGAATGAGCCGGACCTTCGACCGTTTGCCGCGGATCTTGCGTAACTTGAGTATTCTGCGCAACGAAAAGCACTTCAGCGGAAAGCCTTCACTCGCCGATACAAAGAGGAACCGGCACGGGGACCGGCCGTTCGTGCGTGTCGCGAGTGCGCACAACGGTGCCATCCGGCAGCGCGTCGGCTCGGCAACAACCACGGAGGGGGGATATGACGCGGAACGAGTTATCGGGGCGAGCGCGCGGCCGATTGGCGACGCGATTCTGGATCGTTTGGATCACCGTCACCACCGCCACTGTTCTGACCGCGGGCAGCGGATGTACCAGTCTCCGGCGATGGGCGCACCAGGGCTTCCGTGTCGGCCCCGATTATGCTCGGCCTCCGGCACCCTTCGCCGACGAGTGGATCGACTACCAGAATGCCGACGTCGATACATCGAGTGAGATTCACGCCGCGTGGTGGACCGTTCTGGGCGATGCCAAACTCAACGAACTGATCGATCGCGCGTCTCGACAGAACCTGTCGCTTCAAGCGGCCGGCATGCGGATATTGGAAGCTCGAGCTCGCCTGGCCGTGGCCCGCGGCAATCTATTCCCGCAACTCCAGGAGGCCTTCGGCGGCTTTCAGCGATTCAACCAATCGTCGACCACCGCCAATGCACTTCCCGTGTTGAACTTCGACAACTGGGATTTGGGGCTCAGCGCCGCTTGGGAACTCGACTTCTGGGGCCGTTTCCGCCGGGCCATTGAGACGCAGGAAGCCATCCTCGACGCGGAAATCGAGAACTACGACGACGTGCTGGTGTTGTTGCAAGCCGAAGTCGCCACCGCTTATGTGCAGTACCGGACATTCCAGGAACGCCTCAAGGTCGCCCGCTACAATGTGGAACTCCAGCAGCGCACGGTGGAAATCGTCGAGGTGCAGTTCAAGAATGGGCGCGTCACCGAACTCGATCTGGCTCAAGCCAAGGAGAACTTGGCTGCCACTCGCTCCGTCATTCCCGAATACGAAGCTCGGATCCGACAAACCGCCAACGCCATCTGCGTTCTGCTCGGAGAACCGCCGCGCGATCTGTCGGCCGAGTTGGGCGAGGGGGCGATTCCCGAAGTGCCGCACGAAATCCTGGTCGGCATCCCCGCCGACCTGCTGCGGCGCCGGCCCGACGTGCGCCGAGCCGAACGTCGGGCAGCCGCTCAAAGCGCCGTGATCGGCATCGCCGAATCCGAATTCTATCCCCACATCGCCATAACCGGCAGCGTGGGACTGGCATCGGCCGATCTTTCCGACCTGTTCCGCTCCGACTCGTTCACGGGAGCCATCGGCCCCAGCTTCCAGTGGAACATCCTCAACTACGGCCGGATCCTCAACAACGTACGAGCCGAAGAGGCCGGGTTCTATCAGGCCGTCTACGACTATCAGAACACGGTTCTCACTGCCGCGCAGGAGGTCGAAGACGGGATCGTGGCCTATCTCAAAACACGAGAACAAGTGGAAGCCGTGGATGAAGCGGCCGCCCAGGCGCTTCGAGCGGTCGAGGTGGCGACGACGCAATACCGACGAGGCCGCATCAACTTCCAGCCGGTCGTCTACATGCAGCAGATCCTGGCACAGCGTCAGGATCAGCTCGCCGCCACTCGAGGCTCCGTCGTCCTCAGCCTGATCAACGTCTACAAAGCACTCGGCGGCGGATGGGAAGCTCGTCTTCAAGGGGGCTCCGCGGCCGCAGTTCCCCAGCCGGGCCCCGAGCCTCAACCCCAACCTCCCGCTCAACCTGGTCGGCAGGTCGGAGCACCTCGCCCACAAGACACGGAGCAACTTCCATGATCCCCTTTTCGCTGTTGCGCTCGCGCCTGGGCTCGATCTCGACGTTCGCGCTGATCGTCGGCGCATCGGCAGTCCATGCCGGCGAACCAGCCGCCCACCGGTCGACTCGCCTGCGGCCGGCCTCCACAGCAGCGTCGTCTGCCAGCGATACTCACTCCAAAGACCATTGCCGCATAACTGCCGCCTGGTGTCCCGACCGTTACCGATCCAAGTGCCCGCCACGCCTGTGCCCGCCCCAGTGGTGCGGTGGCGGATGCTACACGCCCAAGTGCGAACCGCGCCTGGTCCTGCCCAATCTGTGCGGCGGCGGATGCTACATCCCGAAGTGTCTTCCCAGACTGACCATTCCGTGTAACTTCCCGCCGTTTTATCGGTGCCCACCTTCCGATTGTCTCCGCGACAAATAGTCGTCCCGGGAGGATCGCCCGGCACCAATCGACAGTCACGCGCGGAAAGTCGCCGAGTTCGTTCGGATTCCGTTCCCGCGTTTCCTTCTGCAAGCCGCCAGACTATTCAAGCTGCGAGGGGTCGTAGGGAACGCGGAACAAAACAGCATAAAACACCGGCACCACCAGCATGGTCAGCACGGTGGCCGCGCACAACCCGGCGATGATCGTCACTGCCATCGCCACGAAGAACGCGTCGGTGAGCAGCGGGATCATCCCGAGCGCCGTGGTGAGGGCGGCCATGGCCACCGGCCGCAATCGGCTGACACCGGACAGGACGATCGCCTTCAGGGCGTTGACACCGTTGCGCTGTTGCGTCTCGATCTCGTCGATCAGCACGATGGCGTTCTTGATCAACATTCCGGACAGGCTCATGAAACCCAGCAGAGCCATGAAACCGAACGGCTGATGGGCGGCCAGCAACCCCGCCGTCACCCCGATCACCGACAAGGGCACCGTCAGCCAGATGATCAGCGGCAGCCGCAACGAATTGAACAAGGCGATCACAATCACGACCATCGCCAGGAAAAAGAACGGCAGGCTCTTGCCGATCCCGCTCTGAGCCTTCTGCGAATCGCGATATTCGCCCCACCACTCGAGTTGGTAATCGGGGCCCATCTCCAAAGCCTCGATCTTGTCTCGGACACGGGCGAATAACGACGGAGCCGTGCCGTAGGCCGGATCGGCGTGGACCGTGATCGTCGTCTTGCGATTGAGGCGCTGCAGGATGTCGTCTTCGACGACCGTCTGGAAGTCCTCGACCACCTGCCGCAGCGGTATGGCCTTCTTGGCCGCCGGACTCCAAATCTGCAAGTTGTTGACCGAGGCGACGTCGCCTCGCTCCTCCTGGGGAGCTCGAAACAGAATCGGCAGCAGTTCATTGCCTTCGCGGTAGACTCCGACCGGCGCTCCTTCGAAACTGGCCCGGATGGCGAGTGCCACATCTTGCGCGGTGACGCCGGCGTTATTGGCTTCTTCTTCGGCGACGATCGGACGCATCACCAGCACGCGCTGCCGCCAATCGGTGCGAATGGCCTTGGCGTCCGGATCCTGGTGCAAGATGGCCATCGTCTGCTCGGCCAGTTCGCGCAGCACGTTCGGGTCGGGCCCGCTGAACCGAGCTTGGATCTTTCCGCCCGAACCGGGGCCGAGGAGAAACTTCTTGCCATAGACCTCGATATCGGGGAACTGCTCGGACAACTCCTTCTCGACCTTCGCAACCAGATCGTCGATCAGCTTGTAGTCGTCGACATCAACGACAAACTGGACGTAGGCGTTGTTCTGCTGTTCCGGTGCGTAGGTCACAAGAAACCGAAGCCCTCCCGCACCGATCAACGACGTGACATTCGATGCCCCCTCGAGCCGCGCGAGGTACTTTTCGATTTCGGCGGCTCGAGCTTCCGTCTGCCGGATGTGCGTTCCTTGCGGCAGCCACACGTCGACCATGAACTGTGGGCGCGTCGAAGCGGGAAAGAAGCTGCGGTCGACGAACTGGAATCCCCACAAGGAAACGGCGAACAGGCAGGCGACCACGAGCAGCGTCACCCACCGAAAGCGAATTGCGGCCACGAGGAATCTGCGGTAGATCCCGTAGATCAACCCGTCGTACGCATCGCCTGCCTCCTGGTTGCCCGTCGACTTGGGTGGCTTGAGGAACATCACGCACAGCAATGGCGTGATCGTCATTCCGGTGAGCCAACTGAGTCCCAGCGACAGAAATACCACCTGGAACAACGACCGGCAAAACTCGCCGGTCGAGTCGGGCGAGAGGCCGATCGCTCCAAACGCCATGATGGCCACCGCCGTCGCACCGAGCAGCGGCATCGATTGCTGCGCCACGACTTCGCTCGCGGCCGCAGCCGCGTCCTGGCCCGATTTCATTCTTACCAGCACACCGTCGACCACCACAATGGCGTTGTCGACCAGCATGCCCAGCGCGATCACCAGGGCTCCCAGCGAGATACGTTCCAGAGCCACGTTCCACGGCCCCATGAAAACGAACGTGGCCAGGATCGTCAGGGCCAAGATGGCGCCGATGATCAGTGCGCTGCGCAGCCCCATGAACACCAGCAACACCACGACTACGATGACGACTGCCTCGATCAGGTTCACCAAGAAACCATTGATCGACGTGGTGACGGCCCGCGACTGCATCGAGATCACACCGAACTCGACCCCCAGCGGAATCTGCCCCAGCAGCTCCTGCATCCGCTTCTCGATGGCCTCCCCCATGACGACCACGTTACCCCCCTTGACCGCCGAGATCCCCAGTCCCACTGCTTGGTGGCCATTGTACTTGAGCAGCGTCTTGGGCGGATCGACGTAGTTCCGCTCCACGTCGGCCACGTCGCGCAAATAAATCTGCTGCCCCGACTCGCCGCCGCCGATCAAGAGATCCTCGAAGTCTTGCACCGACGTGAATGTTCCCGACGGAGTCACCGCGATGAAATCCGCGCCGACTTGGACGCGTCCCGCATCCGCCACCAGGTTCTTGTCTCGCAGCTTTTCGATAATCTGCCGCGGGTGGATACCCAACTGCGACATGCGATCTCGATCGGGAATGACGTAGATGGCCTCATCGATCTGTCCCCAAAACTCGACTTTGGCCACATCCTGCACCAGGAGCAACTCGCGGCGCAGCATCTTGGCGATGTCCTTGAGCTCGGCATAGGTGTATTCGTCGCCGTAAATGGCGACGAAAATCCCCCATACGTCCCCGTAGTCGTCGTTCACCACCGACGGACCGGCTCGAGGCGGAAGCTGAGATTGCACATCGCCCACTTTGCGCCGCAGCTCGTCCCAAACCTGCGGCAGCGCCTTGCTGTCGTACTTGTCTTTGATGCGAACGGTCACCGTGGAAAGACCCGGGATCGACTTCGACTCGACTTCCTTGAGCTGCCCAAGCTGCTGGACCGCGCGCTCGATCTTGTCCGAAACCTCCTCTTCCACCTCCTTGGCGGTGGCCCCCGGATACGGAGTGATCACCAGCGCTTCCTTGATGGTAAACTCCGGGTCTTCCAAACGAGACAGGTTGTTGAAGGAAATAATCCCGCCGACGAAAAAAACGGTCGTCAGCACCATGGACGTGACACGATGGCGAATCGCCAACTCAGCAAGATTCATCGAGCAGCCGCTCCTTGTTTCCGACCAGTCACCGGTTCCGCGCCGGCAACCCTCCCTGCCCGGACTCGCGAACAACTTCGATCGTCCGGCCGGCGCCGGTTATTTCCTCTGGTATTTGCGAACCTGCATGCCTTCTCGTAGGAGCGTCACACCGGAAACGACCACCAGATCGCCTTCCTGCACGCCCCCCTTCAGCAACGCTCGGTCGCCCGTCAGCGGCCCCACTTCGACCGGTTGCTTGGCGACTTTCATGATGCTCTGATTGGCCGTCGCCGGATCGATCTTCCAAACATAGGTGTTTTTCTGAGCATCCCCCTGCACGGCGGTAACCGGCACTGAGAAAGCGCTGTCCGGATCGATCACGATGCGCACGCGGGCCGTCATGCCGGGCAGGATGGTTACTTCCTTGGGATTCTTGAACTGCAGCGTGACCGGGAATGTCCGCGTGATGGGATCGGCCACCTGAGCGTACTCACTGATCCATGCATCGAACTCCCGGTCTTTGATCGAAGTGATGATCACTTTCGGAGCAAGGCGTTTGGTGATCTCCTCTTTGGTTTCGGCGCGTTCTCGACTCCGAGCGAAATCCCGTTCGGGGACCGCCACCTCGATTTCCAGAATCGAATCGTCCTGCAAGATCAGTACCGGCTCCTTCGCCACGACGTTGGCAAAGTCGGGAACCAAAATCCGCGCAACCACTCCATCAAACAACGCCCGTAGTTCCGTGTCGGCCACCGCCTTCTGTTGGATCTCCAGTTTCGCCTCCGCCACCTTGACCGCGCGACGGTCCCGCTCCAAGTCGTCTTGCGATATGGCACCCGGGTCTTCCTTGAAAATGTTCTCGCTTCGCTTGAGATCGGCCCGAGCCTTCTCCAGGTTGGCCATCGCCACCTTCAACTCGGCTTCGTAGTCGCGAGGATCGATCTTGGCCAGCAACTGGCCCTTCTGGACTCGATCCCCCTCCTTCACCGGACGCTCGATGATGCGGCCCGCCACTTCGAATCCCATTTCGGCCGATCGGAGGGCCTGGATCGTCCCGGGATACTCCAAAATCGCCTCGGGCTGGAGGGAACCGATTCGGTAGATCTTCACCGGCCGGACGACCGCTTTCTTTTCCGCCAGCGGCTGCTCACATCCTCCTGTGACCAGCCAAGCCCAGCACACAGCGAGAAATCCCATCGCCCGAATACCACTACGCATGTTCCACGTCTCCCGGAAGCTGCCAGCATGATGAGCCGACCGGGACGTCTCCCCGGCCTACGTCGGCTAGCCCAGCTTCGTAAACGCTAGCACAAGCCTTGAGATGGGACCAGTACCGAATCGGCCCACGCGAACGGCAGTTGCCGCGGAGAAAGTGGACTTTTCCGGAAAACCGGCCGATAACGATACCGTGGAGTTGCAGGCCCCTCAGCCTCCGAGCAGGACCTCATGGAAGATATCACCGACACCGTTGCCGGCACCAACAGTGCAGCGATCGTTCTGCTCGTCCACGGAACTTTTGCAGCCGACTCTCCCGATATCGGTGATGCGTGGTGGCAAGTCGGCAGTCCCGCCTGGACGGCACTCACGCGAAAGCTGCCCCGCCATGCACGACTGGCCGATGTCGGCGAGGTGTTCCACTGGTCGGGTGAGAACAGCGAGCGGGAGCGGATGCGAGCCGGCAAGGAGTTGCTCGACTATCTGCTCTCGCTCGAATCCGCCGGTCGTCCCTACCATCTGGTCGGACACAGCCATGGGGGAT
>Ga0256839_1003874_pt1 | contig 15074 bp, 12 predicted proteins | sample 354166metaG_FD_185968 | JGI IMG/M metagenome (GOLD analysis project Ga0256839, IMG submission 185968) | Hydrothermal vent microbial communities from Mid Atlantic Ridge, Atlantic Ocean - 354-166 | ecosystem: Environmental > Aquatic > Marine > Hydrothermal vents | place: Atlantic Ocean: Mid... | reverse complement strand
TCGGCTCGGGCTTGCCCTCGGCGATCGCCGCCTTTTTGTAGATCTCGCGCTCCCGCTCGAGCTCCTCCTCGGGGATCTCCTCCTTGGAGACGTACTTCGGCGCCGCCATCGCGATGTGCATCGCGATATCCTTGGCAAGCTTTTGGAACTCCTCGTTCCTGGCGACGAAGTCGGTCTCGCAGTTGATCTCAAGCAGCACGCCAAGGCGCTGGTTGTGGTGGATGTAGGAGGTGATCAGGCCTTCGCGGGCCTCGCGCCCGGCCTTCTTGGCGGCCTTCATCGCCCCCCGCTCACGCAGGAGCTGGATCGCCTTTTCCTCGTCCCAGCCCGCGTCCTCGAGGGCCTTCTTTACGTCCATCATGCCGGCGCCGGTGGCGGCGCGGAGCTTTTTAATGAGTTCGATCTGGCTCATGCTTCCTCCTCCTCGGGGGCCGCTTCGCTCTCGGTTTCGGCCTTGGTCTCGACCTCGCCACCGCCCTTGGCCTCGACGATGGCGTCGGTGAAGCGGCCGGTGACCAGCTGGATCGAGCGGATGGCGTCGTCGTTGCCGGGGATGATGTAGTCGATCATGTCGGGGTCGGCGTCGGTGTCGGCGTAGGCGATCACCGGGATGCCGAGCTTGTTGGCCTCCTTGACCGCGATCTCCTCCTTCACTGGATCCACGACGTAGAGCGCGTCGGGCAGGCGTTTCAGCTTACGGAACCCGCCGAGGTACTTCTCGAGCCGCTCGAGCTCCCGCTTGAGTCGGACCTGCTCCTTTTTCGGCCGGTCGTGGATCTCCTCGGAGGCGAAGAGGGCCTCGAGCTCCTCAAGCCGTTTCACCCGGGAGGCGATGGTCTTGAAGTTGGTGAGCATCCCGCCCAGCCAGCGCTGGTTGACGTAGGGCATCCCCGCGCGGTCGGCCTCGATCTGGATGATTTCCTGGGCCTGCTTCTTGGTGCCGACGTAGAGGATCACCCCGCCCCGGGCGGCGAGGTCGGCGGCGAACTCGCAGGCCGCCTGCATCAGGGGCAGCGTCTTCTGCAGGTCGATGATGAAGATGCCGCCGCGCTCGGCGTAGATGTAGCGCTTCATCTTGGGGTTCCACCGCTTGGTCTCGTGACCAAAGTGGACCCCGGCCTCTAAAAGCTCCTTGATCGTGATGTTGCAAGCCATCTTCTCCCTCTTCCGGGGGGCGTTGAGGTAGGCGTTCGCCTGGGCGCTTTGGGCCGCTTCCGGGGGACACCCCCCTGCCCCCGGGGCCTACTCGCGCACCGAAGCGCGATTATAGCACGTAGGAAGAGGGCCCGTACCCATCCGCGCTTGCCCTCCTCACCGAGTGTCTGGAAAGTCTTCCCGCAAGACCCGGGAGATTTCCCCTTGCATTTCCCTGAACTCCGAACGAAAATCAGCCCAGTCATGAAGCGCGGAATCGTAGCGGCTCTGCTGCTCGCGTCCTTGGTCTCCGCCCAGGTGGCCCCCTGGGGGCTGGGCGTCGAGCGGGGCAAGGCGGTGCTCGTCTTTGCCCGGGACTGTGAAGCCGCTATAGGCGCTGCAGAGGTACAGGCGCCGGTCGTTCTGATCCTGCCCCAGGGCGTGCGCTGCGCCGCTCCGGACGTCCGCGTCTTTCACGATCCGAAAGGCCTCTGGCGCGCCACCTTCTACGTGGAAGAAGAACCCCGGGTGGTGGTGCTCAAGGAAGGGCAGCAGGTGGCCGCCCTCCAGGCCCCGTTCAAGACGGTCCTTGCCCGGGGGCTTAACCAAGTCTTAGCCGACGACGCCCGTTACCCACCGCACTTCGACCTGAGGATCCGACCCGGGGACCGGCTCACCGGCGATCTTTCCACCTTCACCGGCCTGGTCGTCTTCTGGAAGGAGGGCTGCCCCTGGTGCGAGAGGGAACGGGAGGACCTGGCCTGGCTCTGCCAACACCTTCCCGTCCTGCTTGTGAGCGACACCCCCGGCAAGCCCGAGCTGCCCGCCTGCACCCGCCGGGGCGACTGGCGGCTCTACCACGACTGGGGCATTCCGGGCGCCCCGACCCACGTCTGGATCGAGAAGGGGGTGGTGAGGTGGATTGATTTGGGGTACAAGGAGAGGCTCACGGAACTCGTTGGCGTTTTTACTGACTGAGAGGGGTGATCGAAGTGGGTAGGCTCACCCGATCCTTGCTGGCGGTCGCATTGCAGGTCCATCCGTTCGTGATGACGTCCAGGGCGTTTTCCTGGGAATCGTGCAATGCGTATTGTGATGATTGCTCGGCCAATCTGATCCGACCCTGCGAAACCTGCATCGGCATAGATCCCGATGGCTACACGTACATCAAGGGGTGGTGCGGTTCGTGCGGGTACATGTGTTAATACGCGGCGCGGTTTTAGGCGTTGCGTTATGGACCGGACCGGGCCCGGGATTGGCACTAAGCGGTCCCGTAGGGGTGTTGCGGCTCGCAGGTCCCGATCAACTGACCTGTCTGAGGGATGCTGGTGGATTCCCGAAGGATCCCGAGTAAGATCGTTTTGCCTACGGACATCAAAGCGCGCTTGAAGCTGGTTTTTTTACCCCCGTTACGAAAACTCCCTGCCCGATCTGGCTGGAACGGCGAAGACCTTAGCCGTTTTGGGGCAGCGGTACGGCCTTCCTCAGGGTGCGTTGTTCGCAGAGTGCCTCGATGCCGCAAAAAAGCGGCTTGCGGGTGGCGGAGAGCTGCTCCCGGGTCTATATTTGCTTGAAGGCGGGAGGGTCCGGTATAGATTTTTCTTCTTTTTTGGCGCAGAAGGGAAAGAGCCGCGCGACGATGCCGAGCTGATATTGCGATCCATACGACAGTTCCTTAGCGGCAGCGAGCCTGAAGCCCACCCGCTCCCCTTGCTGGATCTAGGTGCCCGGATTGAGGGAATCTGTATAGAGGGACCGTGCTTGCTGTACCCGTTTACGGGCCGGGAGGGCAGTCCAGATGTGAAGATGAAGAGCGCGCCGGAAAAAACGGGTCGGTATGGTATGCACCGGCTTCCCATAGGCTGGGTCAACCGACGGATTGCCGAACTGCTCACCCCTGTGATCCGGAAGGAAAACCTCCGCGGAATCGGCATCGTGACGGGAGGGCTTACCGCAAGTCGGGCATTGGAGCCCGCTTTTCCGGACTGGCACTTCGTTCCTCTACGATCCCCGCGCGACCGAGTCCAATTTCGCGAGCTGCTACCTATCTGGGCGGTCGTCATCGACGAAGGGGCGGTCAGAACGGTGATACAGTTTTCGACACGGTTGTTCGTAGAATGGGAAGCACTGCAGGATCGGGCTCGCGAAGCGTTGCAGCAACTCCTCAGGCATTGCTGCGTAGACTAGCTGATCCCAGGGGAATGCGTTGATTCCGCGCGTGCTTTTTGCCGCCAGCTTGCTGCTTTTGGTGCAGCAGGCCAGTATGTCAATGGGCTTTTCGGGATCGGAGCTGGACGTCGTTTTGCGCCCGGCTGTTGAGCCTCAGCGACTGGGATTGGAAGCCCTCGAGTGCCTGGTCGATATCCAGGGGCAGCGCGTGCAACGGCCGGAGACAGGATGGCTCCTTGCGGTCCTCGTAGCCAAAGAAGATCTGGAACTACTCGCGGCCGGCTCCCCGGGGGTCCCCGCTCACGCCGCCCCGCTCCGGGAACAGCTGGCTTTTATCCATAGCCTTAAGCTCCCGCGAGGGCGCCGCTCTTTCGTGGTTTTTCCGGCCTATCCCGAAGTGGTCACGGCGACGAACTTCCCGGACACCGACGTGCTTCGGTTGGTAGCCGAACGCCTCTTGCGTAACGCCGAAGCGTCGGTTTTATTCGAGTGCCCGGATTCGATCCTAAAACGTCACCAGAGTAAACTTTCCCCCCCCGTACCAGGCCTTTACCTTTACGAAGCCGGCAGGCTTCGCTACCGTTTACTGGGCTTCCCCTTACGCGTCGCTACCAGCCCCGAGGTGCTAGGGATCATCGCGCGGGATATCGCCGCGGTGCTTTCCGGTCGCAAGCCCACGTCGGCCCCGTTGCCTCTTTCCCAATCGGGTTACGACCTGGACCGGGCGTTTTCCGATCTCCCAGAGGGCCGCCTGCTGGTGCTTCCCCTAACCGGAATGGAGGCAGATCCCGCCCTTGCCGAGCTCATAGACTCGTCGCCAAACTTGGTACCGTCCGACCGGCAATCCTGGTTGCAACGGATGGCGTTCATCAATCGCGGGTTTCTGGAGGCGGCCACCCCAGTGCTCAAGCCGTACCGCGTCACCGGTTTGGGTCTGCTACTACCCTTGTCTGAAGGCGAAACTGCTCTTTCGCGGCTAAAAGCCCGCTGGCCGGACTGGAGGTTCTTGGTATTGCCGAAGGATTCAGCGACGCTCGTAAAGTACTGGGAGCTGCAGCCCTTGCTGACCGACTCCCAGCATCGGGTGCGGGCCCGCTTCTTCTACGCCGTTCGTAGGGGCGCGACCTTGGCTGACACCGAGGCTCAGCTTCGGAAGCTGCTTGATGAGGTCTACGGCCATGATCCGGGGACCAGCTCCCTGATACACTGGGATTAATTCGCCGGCATGAAACTGCGATCCGCTCTGAGCCTGGCATCGACAAGCCTCGTCGCTGCTCTGTTGATTGTCTCACTCGCTTCCTACGAGCGCGCGCTGCGCCGCCTGGACTGGCTTACCGAAGTCGCGGGCAGGAACGTGCTCTTGATCCGGATTGGAGAGGGTGGAGGGAACCTTGCTCCCTTGGGATCGGATTTCCTTGCTTTTGTATCCAACCTCGAGGGTTTGGTGCGTGTCGCCAGCCAGGTGCAGGGCGGTCGTCGTCCCAACGCCTTCGACTATTACACGCTTTATGTTTCCGAAAACTACTTCCAGGTCCGCGGGTTTCGGTTCGTAGCGGGACGCCCGCCGCAGCCGGGCCGTGACGAAGCGGTCGTGGGTTTCGGTTTACGCGATCTCATGGGGCGTAAGCTGGTGGTGAAAGGGACCCGGGTACGCGTTGTGGGGGTGCTGGAATCGATGTCGGACCGCGGCTGGCCCGATGCCCCCTTGGATCAGGTGGTGTTTCTCGCGGATCGCGGGGTGCTAGGACCGACCACCTACTATCTCGAATTTGAAAGCGAGCGCGCGGCCCGGGCTGCCCTTGTTCCGGTGCGTAGGTGGCTGCGGGAGCATTCGCGAGAAGGTTACCGCGTCCAACCCCTAGCCAGCCTGTACGGCCTCGATCTCCGCCGGAAACTCCGCGACGTGCTCGCAGGTGCGATATCGTGGGGTGTTTCCGCCATCGTCCTGGTCGCTGGGGCGAACCTGGCTACCTTTCAGCTGGCACGGGCGCTCGAGCGCATCCGGGTGCTGGGCATCCGCCGTGCGGTGGGAGCTTCACGCCAGGACGTACTGCGAGAAGCGCTGGTCTCGGCGACGCTCTGGGCCCTTCTGGGATTAACGCTTGGCCTGCCCCTGGCCTATGCGCTTGCCGGATGGTTTGGGGCCCGTACCGGCCTGGATGCCCGCCCTACTCCGGTCGCGTTCGCAAGCACGGCGCTGGGTTTGCTTTTCCTGGTACTTGCCTCCGCCTACCTGCCCGCCCGCTGGGCCGCGGATCAGCCCCCCGCAGGGGCGGCGCGGGGCATGGCCGCCAGCCTGCCCCAAAAGCGCTTGGGTTTAGCGCTTGCGAGTCTGGCGCTAGGCATGGCCGCCCTCGTGGTGCAGCTCGGTGTGAGCCGCTCGGCTGACGAGCACACCCGTAAGCTCGTGGGAAACCTTTCCTCCAACACCGCCGTCTACTCGTCCTTTTTCTTCGTAGGCTCCCGGTCGCTGACCGACCCTCGCGGAGTGGTACCCCTTGATCACGGCGACTACGCGGCGCTCCTGGCCTCGCCGCTGGCCGCGGAGCTACGCGCCCATGCTTACGTGGAGGCCTACGGCGTTCCGCTGGGGGGTCCCGCAGGAAAGACCTACACCTACGTTCGAGCCTACGAGGGCGCTTATCCCGAACTGGCAGGCGCACGTCTGATCGCAGGCCGCTGGCCCCGCCCCGGGGACAACGAGGCGGCGATCGGTCAAGAACTCGCCGAACGGCTCTTCGGGAGTACCGATGTACTTGGACTGGAGCTGCCGGCGCTGGGTCGGCGCTGGAAGCTGGTGGGTGTCTACGCCGGTGCCGGGGAGGCGCTGCCGGGAAACGCCGCGTCCGACCAGCTCCTGCTGCTCCGCGAAGACCTGGGCGCTACGCTCCCTCGCGCGCGCGGGGAGATTTTGGTCGAGAAGAACCCACGAGCGCCGAAGGAGATCTTCGCGGCCATCGGCCGCTTCCTCACCGCGCGGCACGCGAGTCCCGAGCTCGCCCCGGTCGAGCCGTTTACCGTGAACGATCTCGCTCCCGAGGTGCGCGCGGTACTGCTCGAGCTCACCGCCGCTTACCGCCTCCTCGCCGCGGTGATCCTGTTGCTCGCCGGGGCGGGCCTGGCGGCGCAGACGGCGATGATCGCGGAGCTCGAAACCCGTACCCTGGGCATCCGACGCGCGGTGGGGGCGAGCCGGGGGCGGCTACTCTTCGAGCTGCTGATGCCGCTGCTGCAGGCCTCGTTGCTCGCGGGGGCACTGGGAGCCGGCGCCGGCGTGCTGGTCTCCTATTGGGTTGTTCGCGCCCAGGGGGCCACCTGGGCCTTCCCCTGGGCTTCGCTGACCTTCATAGTTCTCGCCGCCCCCCTGCTCGCCGCCCTGGCCGCGGCCCTGCCCGCCTGGCGGGCGGTGCGCCGCCCGCCGGCGGAGGCGATGCGGATGGAGTGAGGCGGGGCGGGAAAGGGGGCAGCTTGATCGAGCTGCAGGGCGTTACCAAGACCTACCGCAAGGGGCGGGTGGAGGTGCCCGCGCTCCGGGGGGTGGACCTTTGCATCGAGGAGGGGGAACACGTGGCCCTGGTGGGGCCTTCGGGGGCGGGGAAGAGCACACTGCTTTACTTGATCGGACTGATGGAGGAGCCCACCTCGGGTAGCGTTCGGCTCTTTGGGGAGGAGACGGCCCGGCTTACGGACGCCGAGCGCTCGCGCCTGCGGGGGCGGACGATCGGCTTCGTCTTCCAGGCCTTCAACCTGGTTCCCCAGCTCAAGGCGTGGCAGAACGTGGCCCTTCCCCTGCACTACCAGCGCCGGCCCAGGCGCGAGCAGCGGGAGCGCGCCCTGGCGATGCTGGAGCGGGTGGGCCTTGCCGACCGTGCCGAGCATTACCCGAGCGAGCTTTCGGGGGGCGAGGAGCAGCGGGTGGCCATCGCCCGGGCGATGGTCATCGAGCCGCGGCTGATCCTCGCCGACGAGCCCACGGGGAACCTCGACCGGGCGAGCGGGCGGGTGGTGCTGGAGCTTTTGGAAACGGCCGTGGAGGGCGGGGCCACGCTGGTGATCGTCACCCACGACCCCGAGGTGGCCGCCCGCGCGGGCCGGGTGGTGCGGGTGGTGGACGGACGCGTGGCCCGGGGTTAGCCCCGGAACCTTTCAGGGGCGTGGACGGTTTAAGCAGAATGCTCCTCGGTGGTATGCTTACGGATCGCCCGTTTGCCCGCCACTCCAGAGTCTCGATCCGGGGAAGGCGAGGGAACGGATCGAGGATTTAGGGAGCTCTTCCCATTGTTTCCGGGAAATTTGCCCTTGTGGTGTAACGGAACCCGTTTTAGGTTGGGGATGTCGCTGCGCTAAGGAGGGATCCGCGGATGCAGTCGAGCCGGCAGTTCAAACGGGGGCGATCTTACTCCAGAAGGGCCGGGCAGTTTTTGATTCTTCTTGTTGCCTTGCTGGCGTTTGGCGGGGTTCGGGCCGAGTTCGAATGTACCTGGGTTTGGTGTTCCGGGTGCGGGCTTAACAGGGTGCAAAACTGCCTCGTATGCGTGGCCACTTCCCCGCCGGGGGGAGGTTTTTCGCAATGCAGTCCTTGCGCACGTATGTGTTGAGCTTTCTTTTGCTGGTCTCCGGTGGTGCTTCCAAAGCCAGTGTGCCCCATGCGATCGAACTGAAAATCGATCCTCATATCGCGGCCGATCCACTCGCGGCGTTTTCCTGTACGAAACCGCCGATCGAAGAAGGACTAAAAAGATCCGTCTGGTGGTTGCAAGACTCGGGCGCTTTGCGGGGAGTACCTGCCGGACTCGTAGACCCCAACGAGTCAAGGCAACGCTTTAGCGAAGCTGCCAAGGCCCTGCAAGGACTTCCGGAATTGCACGTGCTCTTCTTTCCCTACCTGGCGGCTCTAGACCCTGCTTCCGATCCTGGTCCTGAATTCATTGAGATCGCGCCGGGTCATGTGCATCTAGAGTGTGGGGGTTCCATACATAGGCGATCGGGAGGCCCGTTGCCCCTGCGGGGGCTCTTTTTGCTGAACGAAGGCCGGGTACAGGCCAGGATCTTGGGATTCCCTGGAGGCCTTCCACGCTCTGGAGACTCCCGGGAAATGGTATTGCGGGCGGTGCGTGGCCTCCTATACGAATTCATAGCGAATGGGCGAGTCAGCAAAGCGCCCTTGCCCTTCCGTGATCCCGGCTTCGCTCCTCCTGAGGGGGGAACGTTCCCGCCGGGTCCGCTCCTGCTTCTTTCCCTCAGTGGTGCGGAAGCCCGCAAATATGGGCGCTGGGACTCGAATCGGGTTCGCTGGGAGGAGCACTTGGATGACCGCGACTTCTTGACTAAGTCATTTGCTTTGGGCGGCGGGAAGCTTGAAGCCTTTTACCGATTCGTCATCGAATTCCTCACGCCGGAACTGAAGAAGCGAAATATCCGTGCTTTAGGACTGGTGGAATCTTCAGAGAAAATAGCCGAGCTAAAGCGCGCTTTTCCCTACTGGAACTTCCTCCCCCGTTACCCCAGGAAAGATCCGCTACACTTTTATGAGTTGACGGGTCTCGCATGGTTATACGATGGGGAGGGGAGAAGCTGGACGCTGGCAATCCTTCCAGGTCCGGGCCTGCCAGGTAGCCGGCCGCTGACCGACTTTCTGAAGGGGATCCGGCCGTAACCACGAAAGGAAGGCTGCCACCTTAGGATTGCAAGCCAGCGGCTTTTCCCCACCTGAAGAGCGCCGCCCAGTAGCAGGGGTTCGTTTTGGCGATACCATGGCCCTCTAGCCGGTGATCATGGGCGCCGATTGACCGCATCCGATACCACGGCCAAGGTCCTCGAACCCCGGGCATCGCAGCGGCGTGTCGGGCAATGAACGCGAAGCTTCCGGGTTGTGATCGGTGGCCTCTCCGTGAATCCGGGAAATCTTCCCGCAAGATCCGGGAGATTTTCCCTTGCATTTCCCTGAACTCCGAACGAAAATCAGCCCAATCATGCAGCACGGTACCGTAGCGGCTCTGCTGCTCGCGTCCTTGATCTCCGCCCAGGTTGCTCCCTGGGGGCTGGGTGTCGAGCGGGGCAAGGCGGTGCTCGTCTTTGCCCGGGGCTGCGAAGCCGCTACCGGCACTGTCCTTGCTTGTGATCGGAACGGGCTCGGTGGTTGGCACGTATGCCGCCACCGCCCAGCCACAAACGTACTCGGGCATCAGAAAAATGGGTTGCTGGAAGCATCCGTGTGAACCGTGTGGTCCACAAGTTCGTGACTGCTACAAATGTACTTATTGCCAGTACATACTAGGCTTTATCGTGCGTTGTTGGGAACGGTGGGAATGCGGCAACTGTTACTGGACTCGCCTCTGTTAATCTGTATGTGCGTCTGGATAAGGAGACCGGGGATGAATCTTAGGTTTTTCAGGTTGGCATTCATACTACTCTCGGTATGGCTTTGCCTTCCCGTTTGGGCGTTTTGGTTCGAGACGAGACCCGGAACTCTATGGCCCTGGCCTCCTTCCACACCCCCTTGCGTCTACGATGCCGACCTGAACCGGGTCGAGCTGCCCGGCGAGGGCTCATTTGCGCTCCTGGTGGTGGACTACGACGGCTACGCGCGTGGCGATGCGATCGCGCGTGGCGTGTACGACGACTATTTCCGGTCCCAGCTCCACGCCCGCCTTGCGGAGCTGCTGCCGGTCTACGTGCTGCTGAGCGCGCAGGACGCGGTCGTGTGGGGCAGCGAGCTGGAAGTGGGGGGCGTGAAGCAAGTCCTGATTCCCTGCGGTACCGTGGACGATCCCGACCGCGCCCGCGATTACGCCTACGCGACGGGGCTGTATCTCTATCGGGACGGCGTTCTTGCGCACTCGTACTTCCAGTTTCCCTTCCCCGAGGTGGGCCGGCCGGAGGTCGGCCGCATCGTGCTCGGAGACGTGGAGCGATTCGTAAAGGGCCGTCCCCTGCTGTACCCGCCGGTCGCGCTGCTCGCGCCGGACGCCCGGGCCGATCTTCCTGAAGATCTGGAGCCCCCGGTTTTCCTGATGTGGCTCACGGGACTGGAGTGGGAGGCCCCCGAGGGCGAGGCGCCGCTGGAACGGCCCCGAATCGTGCGGGACGAGCAGGGGAACGTGGTGGACTACCAGGAGTTCCCAAGCGGGCACATCGGAGCGCGCGGGCGTTACCTGATCGAGCGGCTGAGCCCCTACCTCCAGGAGGCGGGGGTAAAGCCCGTCGGGCTCCTTCCACCGGAAGCGGTCATTCGCGAGCTCGGGAGCAGCGCCGCCTCGGGCGCCCTCGAGAAGATGCGCGCTGCCTTCCCCGGCTGAACCTTCCTGCAGCTCGACGCGGCCGGTCTGGTCCGCTTCCGGGAGGCGTCCAGCTTCCCCTGCCTGGTCCGCGCCGACGGCCGGGTCGAATGCTTGAGCTTCTACCTAGCGAAGAAGAAGCCCATGGGCGGCCGCTATCTGCCGCTCGAGGCATTCCCGGAATATCTAAAGATTCGGTAGGGTCTCATGGCCGCACGGGTGCGAGGGTTGCAGGCTGCTGTGGCGCTGGTTTCCACGGCGCTGACGGCCGCTTTGTTGCTGGTCGGGCTCGCCGCCTACCAGCACGGGCAGGCGGAGCTCGCAAGCCTCATGCAGGTGGTGGGCCGGGACGTGCTGCTGCTTGAGCGCGACTGGTCGCGCAGGGGCGTGATCGTAACCCCCGACTTCGAGGTGGACCTTGCGGAGTTCGCGCGAAGCCTGGACGGCTTCGAGCGGCTTGCGCTCCTCGCGGGCGGGGGAAAATCCCCCAACCGCTTCAGCTACTACAGCAAACTGGTTACCCCGGAGTACTTTTCCGTCCGCCGCTACCCACTCGCCGAAGGGCGGGCTTTCTCCATGGGCGAACGGGCGGCCGTGGTCGGGCACGACCACGCCAACCTGCTGGGCCGGCGCATCGAGGTGTTCGGCTACGAGGTGGAGGTGGTGGGCGTGCTGGCGCCGCTCTCGGAGCGGGGCGGGCCCGACCTCTACGCCGACGGAACCGTCTTCGTGCCCTACGACCTGATGGGGCTTACGGTGCCGATGGAGGCCTACCTGGAGTTCGCCAGCGAGGACGCGCTCCAGGCGGCCCGGCCGCTTCTGGAGCGCTGGCTCGCAGAACGCAAGTATCCCTACATGGTGCAGCCGCTCGCGAACCTCTACGGCCTGGAGCTGCGCCGGCGGCTGCGCGAGGTGCTGGGCGGGGCCCTGCTTTGGGGTTTGCTCGCGGTGCTGCTCGCCGCCGCGACCAACCTGTCGGCCTACAGCCTCGCCCGGGCGCTCGAGCGCATCCGCGAGCTGGGTATCCGGCGCGCCGTGGGGGCCTCGGCGGCCGATCTGCGGCGCGAGATGCTCGCTGCCTCGCTGTTCTGGGCGGCGGCGGGACTGCTGCTAGGGTTCGGCCTCGCCTCGGGCCTTTCCCGCTGGTTCGCGGGGGAAACCGGTCTGGACGCGAGCCCTACCTTCTTGAGCGTCGCCGGGGTGGGGCTCGGGCTCGTGCTGCTCACGCTGGCCTCGGCCCATCCGGCCGCTCGGTGGGCGGCGGCCCGGCCTCCGGCGGAGGCCCTGCGGGGCGCCGCGGCCAGCCTGCCCCGCCGGCGGCTGGGGCTCGCCTTCGCGGGGCTGGCGCTGGCGCTGGCCGCCTTCGGGGCGCAGCTGGGTATCTCCCATTCCGCCCAGGTGCACGCGCGCCGGATGGTCGGTGAGATCTCCAACCGGACGGCGATCTATACCTCCTTCCTTTTTCTCGGCCGCCACTCGCTCACGGACCCCCGTGGCACCATCCCGCTCAAGCACGCCGACTACACGGCGCTGCTGAACTCGCCCCTGGCCGAACGGCTGGAGCGTACCGCTTACGTCGAGAATTACCGGCTTCACGAATTCGCAGAGCCCGGCAGCAATCTGCGCGTCTTCGTGCGCGCCTTCGAGGGGCCCTATCTCGAGCTGGCCGGACCCCGCCTCCTCCTGGGCCGCTGGCCCGAACCAGGGTCCGGCGAGGTCGCCCTCGGCCGCCGGCTCGCCGAGTACCTGTTCCAGGATCTTGAGCGGGCCCTCGGCCAGAGGGTCAAGGCCCTGGGCCGCCAATGGACGGTCGTGGGCGTGTATGCGTCCGCGGAGCAGGACGCGCCAGGCGCGCCCTCAGACGATCAGATTCTGCTGCCGCGCCAGGAGCTGCGGCGCACCCTTCCCGGGGCCCGGGCCGAGATCCTGGTCGAGCGCAAGCCCGGCGCGAGCGAACGCGTGTTCGACGAGGTGGCGCGGTTTTTGACCGAGCGCCACCCCGAACCCGGATTCCGCCCGGTGGAACCCCTGGTGAGGGACGACCTCGAACCCCCGGTGCGGGCGGTGATGGACCGGCTGGCGGCCGCCTACCGGATGCTGGCCCTGGTGATGCTGGCGCTCGCCGTGGCCGGGATCACGGCGCAGGCGATGGTGGACACCGAGAAGCGGTTTCGCGAGCTGGGGATTCGCCGCGCCCTCGGCGCCACGCGAGGGCGGTTGTTCTACGAGCTGCTCGCGCCCATGGCGGCGGGCGCGCTGCTTTCCGGCGTGGCAGGCGCGCTGGCGGGGGCGGGGGCGGCGTACGCGGTGGTCAGGGCGCATGAGGTCACCTGGGCCTTTTCTTGGGTCGCGGTCGTTGCGGTGGTCCTCGCCGCCCCCCTGCTCGCCGCCCTGGCCGCGGCCCTGCCCGCCTGGCGGGCGGTGCGCCGCCCGCCGGCGGAGGCGATGCGGATGGAGTGAGGCGGGGCGGGAAAGGGGGCAGCTTGATCGAGCTGCAGGGCGTTACCAAGACCTACCGCAAGGGGCGGGTGGAGGTGCCCGCGCTCCGGGGGGTGGACCTTTGCATCGAGGAGGGGGAACACGTGGCCCTGGTGGGGCCTTCGGGGGCGGGGAAGAGCACACTGCTTTACTTGATCGGACTGATGGAGGAGCCCACCTCGGGTAGCGTTCGGCTCTTTGGGGAGGAGACGGCCCGGCTTACGGACGCCGAGCGCTCGCGCCTGCGGGGGCGGACGATCGGCTTCGTCTTCCAGGCCTTCAACCTGGTTCCCCAGCTCAAGGCGTGGCAGAACGTGGCCCTTCCCCTGCACTACCAGCGCCGGCCCAGGCGCGAGCAGCGGGAGCGCGCCCTGGCGATGCTGGAGCGGGTGGGCCTTGCCGACCGTGCCGAGCATTACCCGAGCGAGCTTTCGGGGGGCGAGGAGCAGCGGGTGGCCATCGCCCGGGCGATGGTCATCGAGCCGCGGCTGATCCTCGCCGACGAGCCCACGGGGAACCTCGACCGGGCGAGCGGGCGGGTGGTGCTGGAGCTTTTGGAAACGGCCGTGGAGGGCGGGGCCACGCTGGTGATCGTCACCCACGACCCCGAGGTGGCCGCCCGCGCGGGCCGGGTGGTGCGGGTGGTGGACGGACGGGTCGCTTAAGGTTAGGCTTCGGGGCCGCCGAAGTAGGCGCGCAGCAACTGGCCGTGGGTCTTGACGCCCAGCTTTTCTTTGATCATGGCGATCCGGTTGGCCGCGGTCTTCTTTTGAATGCCCGCCCGGGCCGCCGCGGCTTCAAGCGTGTCCTCGGTTAGATAGGTGCGCAGCAGCCGGCGCTCGGCGCGGGTGAGGGGCAGGCGGCCGAGCGCGGGACCGTGGTAGAACGGCTCGCCGGAGCCGGGCTCGGGAAGGGCTTGCAGAACCCGGGCGAGCTCGTCTATGCTCCGGCATCCGGCGATCAGGGCCCGGGGTCCGCGCTCGAGCACGTCTGCGAGGTAGAGGGGACCGGTGGCCGCCGTGACCGCGAGACGCCGGGTCAGCTCCTCCCGCAGCAGCACCCCCGGGGGGCAGTCCAGGACCAGGTCGCGTAACCGGGTCCGGATCCTTCCTTCGAGTGCTTCCCAAACCATATCCCGGTACCAGGGTTCCGGGCGGAGGTCGTACGGGAACATGGCTTATTCTAACAAAGGAGCCGATCGCGGCTGGGTGCCGGTGGGCGGGGGCTCGCCGGAAGAAAGCCAGGGCAGGTAGGTCGGTCGTCCGGAATGGGGGTGCTCGCTCGCCGGAGCGGGCAGGCTGTCTCCTGTCCAAGGAAGGGTTGCGTACGGGGAACTCCGGGTTCTGGCCTCTTGGCGTGCTTTCCCTCTGGTATCCGCGTGCTGAGCCCCGTAAAATGCCCCCGGGGCGCGGGGCCGTAGCTCAGAGGGAGAGCACCCGCCTTGCAAGCGGGAGGTCGGGGGTTCGAATCCCCCCGGCTCCACCAGGAGGGGCCTTCGGGCCCTTTTTTGCTACCAGGGAAGGGCGTCGTTTTCGTAATAGAGGTAGCCCCCGCACTCGCCTTCGCCGAAGGTGAGGCGCACCGCGGCCCGTTTCAGGGGCCCCCGGTAGGTCAGGTTGATCCAGAGGGTGCGGCTTTTTTCGTCCCAGTGGGTCTGCCAGCTGGGTTTGGGTTTTTCCGTGCACGTGCCGTCGAGGCAGACCTCGATGAGCGCGATCTGGGTTTTGGGGAAGGGCCGGGGCGCTTCGAGCACTTCCCGGATCATCCGCCCCCTTTGAAACACAAACCGCACGCGAAGCCGCCACTCCGGGCGGCGGTAGGGGAGGGCGAGGCGGAGCAGGGTCCCCTTGCGGAAGGCTTTCAAGGGGAGGGGGCTTTCGCTCAGCAGATAGACCCCGTCGGGGCAGTAGAGCACCCCACCGGCTTCGCCGTCCGGCGGGAGGGAGAAGCCCAGAAAAAGGGCCAGCACGATTGCGGCCATGCCCCGAGGATAAGGGATTGCGCCCCGGGGCGGAC
>Ga0256839_1003873_pt1 | contig 15076 bp, 14 predicted proteins | sample 354166metaG_FD_185968 | JGI IMG/M metagenome (GOLD analysis project Ga0256839, IMG submission 185968) | Hydrothermal vent microbial communities from Mid Atlantic Ridge, Atlantic Ocean - 354-166 | ecosystem: Environmental > Aquatic > Marine > Hydrothermal vents | place: Atlantic Ocean: Mid... | reverse complement strand
GGGGAGGGCTTTGTGCGAACGGTAGAATTTAAAATCAGTAACCGTTGGCAGAATTAAATAATTAGCATTGCTGAGCTCACCTGTAGCGGCGGCATCGCCTTTGGCAAAGTCTGATTGCGCAAAGTTTTGTTCTTCTAATAATGCCCCTAGCGTTGCTTTATCACGGCTAAGCACTCTAAACTTGCGCGTGGCTCTAAACGACGCTTCCATTTCACGGCGAATTTGATCCAGGTCAAGTATTTTTTTCAGATTACTAGAAACACCGGCACCCACTAATGGGTCTTTAATCGCAACAGAAGGCTGCGTACTACCCGCGAGTAGAGAGTTAGCATAAAAAAAGCATACGAACATAAATAGGCGTAATAACATGTTTTTTCCTTTTAATATTTATTTTTATAAAGGCTGCAAATAGCCGATGAATTTAATACAAACCCTCTCCCGTTTAGGGGTCTTGGGATAGTAACACCTTAAGTACTTCGTTCCTAGACAAAACAATATTACAAAATACTTATATATCAATATAACAATCAATTACTTAAGTTTATTTTAGGCAAAAATAAGCTTTTCTATCTAGTATGAACCTAGTAACTATAATATGTCACCCTAGTGATATCGCCTTAAAGTTGGATCTAGTTTATACCGTTTACTTTAATGCATACGTGGCCATAAGGGTGAATAAAAAAGGGACTTATGTCCTTTTTTATCGCATCTACTCGCCTACACTCAAAGGCCAACAGCTTATATGCTATGCTATCCTTTACTTTTATAGAAAAAAAGGACTTCACATGACGGGTCAAAATTTAAATTATTCCGGAGGCTACAGCAACCATACATTAAGCCAGTTTAGTACGCGTACAATTGCACGCGAAGGGGCTTTTTTGCTACCGTATTTACGCGATGATATGTCTATTTTAGATTGTGGTTGCGGGCCTGGCTCTTTAAGCTTAGATTTAGCGAAACGTCTGCAAAAAACAGGCAATATCATAGGTATGGATATCCAAGCGGGACAATTAGCCGCCGCACAAGAACAAGCTGAACAATGTGGTTTAGATAATGTGCAATTTTTACAAGGTTCAGTCTTCTCCCTTCCTTTCCCCGAACAATATTTTGACTGCGTGTTGGCACATGCAGTGCTATACCACATTCCTAACCCTGAAAAAGCCTTGCAGGAAATTTCTCGCGTATTAAAGCCTGAAGGCATTGTGGCGTTGCGTGATGCAGATATGTATGCAGATATTATCTACCCACGTAATAGCACGCTAGATGCCGCCTGGAACTTAATCTATCAAGTCTTTGCTTTAAATGGTGCGAATATTGCTTTTGGACGTGAACAAAAAGGCCAATTACTAGCACAGGGCTTCAGCCCGCTATCGTTAAGTGCGAGCTTTGATATGTTCACCAGTGCGCAAGAAGTGAGCGATTATGCTCGCTTTTGGATTGATTTTATGGGCAGTTTACATAAAAACCTTATTTTAGAACATCAGCTAGCAAGCGAAAATGAACTAAATATTTTTATGCAAGCATTTACTGATTGGGCAGCACGGCCAGAAGCCTATTGTGCCCGCGCACGGTGTGAAGCGGTGGCGGTAAAGGCTTAATCAATTAAACACCATGGTGACTGGCGATTTTGCCTTGATAATGCCCGATTTATTGGCGATTATCCAGGTAAAATTGTCCAGTCGAACACTTTGTTATCAGTGGCTCTGGAGCTTTGCGGAAGAGCCGCTGATAACAATTTGCATTAGTTCCCCTAACGGCCAACTCTGCAACCTACCGCTTACCCATGCCATCTCAAACTATGTCGCCTAATTTAAGTTTATCTAAGTCTCATTTGTGCAATAGGTACAAATTCTATGCTAGAATCGAATTCGGCATATATCTGTAAATAAGAAATATTTATGTGCTTACACAACTAAAAATAATTATAACAACGAGGTTCACATTTATGAAATCATTTAAAAGCACTCTTATTGCAGTCTTAATGTCACTCTTTTTAGGCTCTTTTTCCTCACTTGCCTTTGCGGATCGCAATAGTCAGGCAGTCGCTAATATTTCTGCTCATATTGATGAAGCGATTAAAAGTATTAATGCCAATAATATTGATGCGGCGATGGCACATACTAAAGAAGCTAAACGCGCCAAGAAAGAACTTAATAGCGAAGAAAACGCAGCAAAAATTGGTAGACTTTCAGCGCATTTTACTAAAGCCAAAAAACTATTAAAAAAATCTGACCTACCGGGTGCAATAGCTGAATTAGAAAAAGCGAAACATGGATATAACGCGATTAGATTCTAATTGTTGATATCCAAAGGACACGCGAAATTACATTTTTTGAAAAAATTAAGCTCATTAATTTTTAGATAAAAATACATGACCGCTAATATCCTCTATATATTAAAAGAGTCAAGGAAAAATAAAGCGAACTCCTTTTTTCTTGTCTCTACCAAAACTGATTAAAATGACTTAAGGGCTGAACTCAGTCCTTAAGTCTAGGTCAAAAAAGCCAAATCTTGCGCGGCTTAAGCAATATCCCTCTTTTACAAGAAATCGCTCGCACTTAAAATGTCGGCTCCCAAAAATCTTGATATGACTGATACCCCCGCTACTTTACGCCTCATTCAATTAACCGATTTACATTTATTTGCAGATATTAAGCAATCATTTAAAGGCTGTATCACACAGACAGCACTTGAGCGTACTTTAGATTTTATTGCCGCAGAAAATTTACGCCCGGATGCTTTTTTATTAACCGGTGATTTAGCACATGACCATAAAGCAGAAACGTATCTACGCTTGGCAGATATGCTGGAACACTTTCATGTACCAAGCTTTGCTTTGGCGGGTAATCACGACAATGAGGTCGTCATGCAATCGGTGTACCCCAGCAAAGGCGTTGATATGCATCCTTGGCAAAATATGAGGGGTTGGCGCATATTATTGTTGCCGACCGCTATACCGAACCGCGCTGATGGGCGCATTGATTCCAAATTGTGGGCGCAATTGAGCGCAAAAATGCAACAGCCCCCAGCGCAGCCTTATTTACTAGCCATGCATCATAATTTACTCGACCACCCATTACGCGCTATTCGTGCATCCGTTGCCGATGCACCTCAATATAGGCAAGCTCTCGCACATTGGCCTGCGGTGCGAGCCGTACTTTCAGGACATGTGCATCAACCATTTTCCATTTATGAGGGGCATTGTTTATATTTATCGACCCCTTCTACAGGCGTACTCCCCTACCCTAAACGAGTACAAGAGACTATGAGTCGCCCCGGTTTTCGCTTAATAGATTGTTTTGCGGATGGGCGGGTTATCAGTGATATTATTTGCCCTATGACGCATTAACGATTGCATTCCTATAAATAATTAAATAAAGATAAACCCTGCACTTTGACATAGGCCTGTTGTGAGGCTTTTAAGACCGTATTTTCCAGTTCAAACCGGCTAATCGCTTCTGCATAATCTAAATCTTTTACCCCTGATAGAGTACTTTTCATAGCCAATAAATCACTACTATTTTGTGCTTCTTGACTATCCAAAGCCCTTAGCCTGGCTCCTACTCTGGCTTCAGCTTCACCTATTTTTTCTAAAGCGGCATCAATATCAGCCAATGCCTCATTAACCGTGCCATGATAAGGTAACGTAGCCCCTGTTAACCCATCTGAAAAAGCTTCTAAGGTATTCAATATATTGCGGGTAGCAGGCGGAGGGGCGGAGGCAGTCGGAATATTTTCAAAAATGGTAAAACCTAAATCGCCATCAACAATACGGCGATCGGTGCCAATCTGTAATTCCCTTTGCGTACCGCTACCTTGGTAGGTATAAGGTGCTGTGGATGAAAAGGTCGGAGTCTCTGAGAGTGCGCCTGAAAAGATATACTCGCCATTGGCATCCTGAGTATTCACTAAGCTCAGCATATGTTCTTGAATTTGACGAATTTCAGCCTCAATGGCTAATTTATCTTCCGGTTTTAAAACCGCTTCATTTAATGCCTGTACGGCGAGATCGCGTGCTCTAAGCAAACTTTCACGCCCATTCATTAATACCGAACCTTCTAAGCTATTCCTTGCTTTAGCGGTATCTGCATTTTCTTGATATTGAATGGTTTTATCAATACGCTCTTGAAAGTCCAAGATATTGTTGGCAGCAATCGGGTCATCCGCAGGCGTTATATTTTTTAAGCCTGTCGATAGCTGCATTTGTGTTTTGGTAACAGTTTCCTGTTGTTTAAGCATTGCAGTAACACTTAATTGTTGCGCCCAAGAGGTCGAGACTCTCATACTAATCTCCTTATATTTTCTGGATATCCAAGCTGCTGATTCAGCTTAATAATACCCAAATACTATTTATACGAAGATTAAAGCACTTTTTATTCCAAAAATACTTTTTAAATATATATCAATTGATTACAGAAAATCATTATAAAGAAAGCATATTGTCTAACGCAATTTTGGCGAATTTTGCATCGACATCGGCAACTTGTATCCGATTAACAACGTGGCCTGCCGCTAAATTTTCCAATATCCATGCCACATGCTGTGGGTCGGTACGGAACATAGTGGAACACATACTCAGTGCAGGCGACATAAAGTGTACATTTTTACCCTGCGCTTGGCATTCTTCATGCAAGCGATTGACCAAATTCAACTCAGTCGCAACTAACCAACGCGTATTCAGCTCGGCTTCGCGCACTGTTTTTAAAATCATTTCCGTAGAGCCGATATAGTCAGCCTTTTGACACACTTCAAAACACGCTTCCGGGTGTGCAATGACTTTCGTTTCCGGGTAACGCTCTAAAAAATGATCAATTTGTTCCGGTTGAAAAAATTGATGTACAGAACAGTAACCGCCCCATAAAATCATTTTTGCCTGTTGAATCTGCTCAGCAGTCAAACCACCGAGTGGTTTCGTAAAATCCCAAACCACCATTTCTTCCAATGGAATTCCCATTTGAAAAGCGGTATTACGCCCTAAATGCTGGTCGGGGAAAAATAATATTTTTTCACGTTTGGCAAAACTCCAATCCAGAATTTTTTGCGCATTAGATGAAGTACAAACAATCCCTTCATGTTGCCCACAAAAAGCCTTTAAGTCCGCCGCTGAATTAATATACGTCACGGGTGTTACCGTATTTTCAACATCAATCACATCAGCCAACTCATCCCAACAGCGTTGTACCGCCGTTTTATTGGCCATATCCGCCATGGAACAACCTGCTGCTAAATCAGGCAAAATGGCGATTTGCTCAGGGCGCGATAAAATATCTGCCACTTCGGCCATAAAATGTACACCACAAAAAACGATGTATTCCGCATCAGATTCTGCCGCTTCTTTGGATAATTTCAAAGAATCTCCTGAAATATCGGCATGCTTAAAGACTTCATCACGTTGATAATGATGGCCTAAAACGATACAGCGATTACCAAGTGTTGCTTTGGCTTGCTGAATTTTTACATCACATTCTTCATCAGAAAGTAATGCATAATCTTGAATAGGTAGTGCTGACATAATTATTTTACTTCAATATTTATAGTTCCCATGCTCCAGCATTCTGTGCCGCAGTCATGACTACGTACAATATAGTAAGTTATGGATAAGGTACGACCCCAACAGTGTGAATATTGTGGAGTCGCATCTTATAACCTACAAATCTACGCAACAATAAAAGCAGATTAAGCCTCTTCTTTGGCAGCAACCTTGCGCAACTTAATACTTAACTCTCTTAACTGCTCATCACTGACGGCAGCGGGGGCATCCACTAATGGGCAAGCGGCTGATTGCGTTTTAGGGAAGGCAATCACATCTCGAATCGAGGCAGACCCTGTCATTAACATAACTAGGCGATCTAAGCCATAAGCCATCCCGCCATGCGGTGGGCAACCATATTTTAACGCTTCGAGTAAAAAGCCAAATTTATCTTGTGCTTCTTGCTCACCAATGCCTAAAATTTCCAGTACCGTTTGTTGCATACCGGTTTTATTGATACGAATCGAACCGCCCCCGACTTCCGTGCCATTCAACACTAAATCATAAGCACGTGACAAGGCCGCACCTGGATCAGCCTTCAACTCTTCCTCAGAACAACTTGGGGCTGTAAAGGGGTGATGAATGGCATTCCAGCGTTGATTTTTATCATCCCAATCAAACATAGGAAAATCTACCACCCAAACCGGTTTCCAATCGCCTTCTAATAAATCTAAGTCCAGTCCAATCTTAACTCGTAAGGCTCCCATCGCTTCATTAACGATTTTAGCTTTATCGGCACCAAAGAAAATCAAATCACCTGTTTGTGCGCCTGCTTTGCTCATAACCGCTTCCCATACTTCCTCAGGGGCAAATTTAACAATGGGGGATTGCAAGCCTTCCAGACCAGCATCACGATCATTGACTTTAATATAAGCTAAACCTTTCGCGCCATAAATGCTGACGTATTTAGTGTAAATATCAATTTCTTTGCGCGTTAATTTGGCTCCCCCCGGAATGCGTAAAGCAACAACGCGACCATTTGGATCATTAGCAGGACCTGAAAAAACCTTAAACTCGACCCCCTTCATTTCATCAGCAATATCCACTAATTCTAGTGGGATACGTAAATCAGGACGATCACAGCCATAACGTGACATAGATTCTTGGTAGGTGATTTTAGGAAATTGTTCATCTAAACGCACGTCAATCACCTCTTTATATAATTGACGAATCATTTCTTCCATCACCGCCATAATCTCGTCTTCATTCATAAAAGACGTTTCAATATCCAGCTGGGTAAATTCCGGTTGCCTATCCGCGCGCAAATCCTCATCACGGAAACAACGCACGATTTGATAATATTTATCCATTCCCGCCATCATCAACAATTGTTTATACAATTGTGGCGATTGCGGTAAAGCGAAAAAAGCATTCGGATGCGTACGACTAGGAACGATATAATCACGCGCCCCTTCAGGCGTTGCCTTAGTTAAGATAGGCGTTTCCATTTCGAAAAACTCTTCATTATCTAGGAAATTACGCAAATGCCGCGTCACATCACGCCGCATCGTCATTTTTTCCAACATTGCTGTTTTTCGCAAGTCAATATAGCGATACCGTAAACGCATTTCTTCATTCACTTCAATATCACTTTCAATCGGGAAAGGCGGTGTTTCGGCTTCATTCAACACTTCGATATAGCTGACCAATATTTCGATTTCACCGGTCGCCATATTAGAATTAACCGTGCCTTCCAAGCGGTCTCTAACAATACCCTCTACACGCAATACATATTCACTACGTACACTTTCAGCAATGGCAAACGTATCTTCTGCTTCAGGATTAAAAACTACCTGCACTAAGCCGGCACGGTCTCTTAAATCGATAAATATAACACCACCGTGGTCACGTCTTCTATGTACCCAGCCGCACAGCTCGACGGCTTCACCTAAATTGTCTTTGTTTAATTCTCCGCACTTGTGGGTACGCATATATTTTCTCTGTTTGTAATAAATTAATAATTAAATATAACCGCACGCTTGCCTTTAAGCCTACGCATAATTTTTGTTCTGATGATTAACCGCCGATAATCCACATATTCGCTATGGCAATAACAAAATGACGGTTTAAGAATTTAAAGTCATAATACCAAGATTATGACACGGGACAGTTTTCTAGCAAGGCTATATATACACTCACAAAGCCTAAGTAGACTTAAGCAGACTCCTTTAAGTAGCCTTCCTCTGCATATCGGTTACCAGCATGCTTAATACTTAAGTGACAATCCAGCTCTAGCCATTTAATGCCCGTGTCATGACAAATAAACTGATAATTTAACAATTTAAAAGGGTCGGCATTAATGACTACTACAAGAACCACCACCGCAACATTTCGCAGCCGGAGCCGATTTTTCACCTGCTACATTTTTCTTATTACTACCACCTTTAAAATCAGTTTCATACCAGCCACTGCCTTTTAATCTAAACCCGGCTGCAGAAATTTTTTTCTTAAGTTCAGGCTCGCTACAAGCCGGGCAAGTCACTAGCGGCTCTGCGCCCATTTTTTGTAGCGCTTCATGCTCATGACCACAAGCCTGACATTGATATTCATAAATTGGCATTTGCTACTCCGTTTAAGGGAAAATAACTAAAAATATGGCATCCAGTTTGCTTTTTTTCAATAAGCAAATCAAAATTAACCCAGTATTTTAATAATAAGCGGTAATACAAGCAAGCAACCGCCCTTAATTATTTCCCCAAAAACTTAATCTCGCAAGGTTATAACATGCAACAGATGACTCTTACCCGTCCTGATGACTGGCACTTACATGTGCGTACGGGCGACATGCTCAAAACCGTGATAAACCATACCGCCCGGCAATTTGCACGCGCCATTATCATGCCTAATCTACAGCCTCCTGTGACCACTGTCGCGCAAGCACTCAACTACCAACAAGAAATTCGGCAAGCGACCGACAATGCCTATGATTTCACCCCGTTAATGACCTTGTATTTAACCAACCATACGAGTATAAAAGAGATAAAACAGGCGGCCGCATCCCCTTTTGTACACGCTTTTAAACTTTACCCCGCAGGGGCAACCACTAACTCAAATCAAGGTGTAACGAATTTAGAGGCCATGTCACCTGTGTTTTCTGCCATGCAAGAACATGATATACCATTGCTGATTCATGGCGAGGTAACCGATGCCGACATTGATATTTTTGACCGAGAACGTATTTTCATCGAACAAAAGCTCTACCCTCTACAACAAAACTTTCCCGGTTTACGCATCGTACTGGAACATGTCACAACCGAAGAAGCCGTACAATTTGTACAAGAAATGCCGGATACCATTGCTGCCACCATTACCCCACAGCACCTTATGTATAATCGCAATGCCATTTTAGTCGGTGGTATCAAGCCGCATTATTACTGTTTGCCAATCTTAAAACGTGAGCGTCATCGCCGTTCATTGATACAAGCTGCAATCAGCGGTAACCCTAAGTTCTTTTTAGGAACAGACAGCGCACCACACTTAAGCCATCTAAAAGAAAATGATTGCGGCTGTGCCGGCTGTTATTCTGCTTATGCGGCGATAGAGCTATATGCAGAAGTGTTTGATAATGAAAATGCACTGGATAAATTAGAGGGCTTTGCTAGCTTTTATGGTGCCGACTTCTATAAACTACCCCGCAATACTGCACAAATCACCCTAGAAAAAACAGCGTGGCAAGTGCCGGCATATTATCCCGTATCAACAACAAATCAACTGACCCCACTAAAAGCTGGGGAAACACTGCATTGGCAACTTAAAGGTTAATCAAAATGGAAGAGCTTCTACAATATATTCAAGCAAATATTCAATACGCACATTATATTATTTTTGGCGCGCTACTCTTGGCCGGTTTCAATATCCCTGTTTCTGAAGATGCCATGCTGTTTATTTCTGCTATTTTAGCCAGTCAAAACCCAGAGTTTTTAGTGCATTTATTTCTAGCTGTTTATTTAGGCGCTTATTTTTCTGATTTAATTTGTTACAGCCTAGGTAGGCTTCTCGGCCCCAAACTATTTGAAATACGATTTTTTGCCAATATGGTCTCCCAAGAGCGAATCGATAAAATTTCTGCCTACTATCATCAGTATGGCGTAGTCACTTTAATTTTAGGTCGATTTATTCCATTTGGGGTTAGAAATGCACTCTTTTTAACGGCGGGTTTAGGCAAAATGCAATTTATAAAATTCGCCTTATCAGATTGGCTTGCCTGCACTATTTCAACAGTTGTCTTTTTTACTTTATATTATCATTATGGTGAAAGCGTCATTGATTATATCAAACAAGGCAATATGATATTTTTCGCCATTGCTTTGATTTTCTTAGGTGTATTTTGGTATCGTAAAAAACAAGCCGCATAAAAACATCCCGCCTGCGGGCTATCAACCCGCAGGCAGACTCCAGCAGAAAATTACTCTAAACCTTCATACAAGTCTTCATCAAGCTCCTCATCTGAATCAAATTCTCCCAAATCGAGTGCTTGGGCAACCCCATCATTAATCAAATAATCTCTGCGCTGCATATAAGCCGAACGGAAAAAGATGTAGCGATCAACAGCGGCTTCAGAAGCAACGGCCTCTGCCCCTAAGAAATCAGCTCGCACATCAATCACTTCGACAACTCGCGCCCCAAATGCCCCCCAACCAAAACCAGGATTAGCAAATAAAAAGGTATAGGTTAAAGGGTGCAGTGCCGTATCACCGATGCGGCCACCGACACCTCTAGCAGAGCTTGGGCCATATAAAGGCAAAACAATATAAGGTCCTCTAGGAACGCCCCACACCGCCAAGGTTTGCGCAAAATCTTCTTCGTGTTTAGGTAAATCAATCATGCTGGCCACATCTACAAAACCTGCAATACCCGCCGTGGAATTGACTAAAACGCGGGCAATATCCATCCCGCCTTGTTTAGGTTTTGCTTGTAAAAAGCCATTAATACTAACCCCCACATCTAATAAATTAGAAAAAAAGTTCGTAATGCCAATATCCACAAATTCAGGTGTAATCCATTGATAGCCTTTAGCAATTGGCTTTAGCATAAACTTATCCGCCTCATCATTAAAAGCAAAAATATTACGATTCACACTTTCCCAAGGGTCGGTAGGATCCGGATGAGCCACCGTCGCACAACCTTGTACCAAACACAGAGCAAACAAAGCACACGCCAGTTGATATTTTTTTAGTGAATCTAACATTTTTATCCGAGTCTCAACTTTAAAAGTTTATCCATATAGAAAGTTCGCGTAACATAGCATACTTTTACTTAGGATTTAATATTTAACATCATGGAAACCGTTAAGCATCCATTAAATGAGCGTTTTCGCAGCTACCTGCCCGTCATTGTTGATATTGAAACAGCAGGCTTTGATGCCAAAAAACACCCATTATTAGAAATAGCGGCTGTCATTGTTGAATATAATGAAAATACAGAACTGGTCATCACCGAAAGCCATGCAGCGCATATTATTCCCTTTGAAAACTCGGTATTAGACCCCTCGGCATTAAAATTTACCGGCATAGACCCTTATCACCCATTTCGCATGGCTATCACCGAAAAAGAAGCCTTAGCTAAATTATTTAAACCCATCAAAGCCGCCGTCAAACGCAATAAATGCACTCGCGCCATTTTGGTCGGGCATAATCCTAACTTTGATATCAACTTTCTTAATGCCGCCATTGGCCGCAGTAAAATCAAGCGCAGCCCTTTTCACCCTTTTAGCACCTTCGACACGGCAACGCTAGGTGGGTTAATGTACAAACAAACGGTTTTAGCTAAAATCGGTAAAGAAGCCGGCATGGACTGGGACAATGATCAAGCCCACTCGGCACTTTATGATGCCAAACAAACAGCCGAGATTTTTTGTAAGATTGTCAACCGCTGGCAACAGCTAGAAAAATTAGAAGCACAAACCCAAGTGACAAAATAATACAATACGATCACAGCGCATTTTTCACCACTTGCTGTAAACTCTTATATATGGCATCATTGAAAAATTTTTCAATTAACTTTAACCTTATACAAGAGGCATTTTCATGGCTGGTCGTAACCACCTTTTCATTCCGGGCCCCACCAATTCACCACACGAAGTACTTAGCGCAATGCATGTTCCTATGGAAGATCACCGCGCCCCGACTTTTCCATTATTACTCAAGCCCATCCTAGAAGATTTAAAAAAAGTCTTTAAGACCGAAACAGGCCAAGCATTTGTATTTCCTGCAACAGGAACGGCTGGTTGGGAAATTGCCCTAACGAATACCTTAAATCCAGGTGATAAAGTCCTTATTTATCGTTTTGGCCAATTTAGCCATTTGTGGATGAACATGGCGCAACGCCTAGGTTTAGATGTTGAATTTCATGAAGTAGAATGGGGCAAAGGCATTCCTTTAGATGCACTGGAAGCACGCTTAAAAGAAGATTCAGCACATGAAATCAAAGCGGTTCTAGCAACGCATAACGAAACCGCAACCGGCGTGACCAGTGATATTGCCGGCGTACGCAAAGCAATGGATGCCGCTAGTCACCCAGCTCTTTTATTTGTAGATGGTGTCAGCTCTATTGCCAGCCTTGAATTCCGTATGGATGACTGGGGAATTGATGGTGCTATCAGTGGCTCACAAAAAGGGTTTATGTTACCTGCGGGATTAGCCATTGTTGCTTTCAGCCAAAAGGCTCTTAAATTAACGGAAACGGCAACATTCCCACGTTGCTTCTTAGATTTAAAAGACCAAATGGCACAAAATGCACTCGGTTACACTCCTTATACGCCTTCCACCCCTATGTTGCATGGCTTACGCGCAGCATTAGACCTATTATTAGAAGAAGGCATGGAAAATATCTATGCGCGTCATCATCGTTTAGCCGAAGGCACGCGTAAAGCTGTTGCCGCTTGGGGATTAAAACTATGTGCACATCCAGGATTTGAATCTGATACCGTTTCCGCCATTGTCGTTCCTGAAGATAAAGATGCGCGTGATGTCATTGCCACTGCATTTAATAAATACGATATTTCTTTAGGTGCCGGCTTAACAGAAGTCATGGGTAAAGTATTCCGTATCGGTCATATCGGTGATATGAACGATGTCTCTATGCTAGGCGCAATTGCCGGCGTTGAAATGGCATTACTAGATAATGGCTTCGATATTACGCCTGGAAGTGGCGTAGCCGCCGCTATTGAATATTATCGCTCAACGGCAAAGTAAGCTAAAAACCAGCAATACCCTAAAAGGCATCGCTGTTCTACGCAGTGATGCCTTTTTTATGCTAAGCCTGTAAAATACACAATTTTTATACGTGAATAAAATCTCACTTGTCTTATGAAAAAACCTAAAGTCTTTATCACACGCAAGTGGCCGGCGACGGTTGAAGCCAAATTAATCGAGCGTTACGATGTCACCTTAAACCTTGACGATCGACCGCTCAGTACAGCCGAATTTCAATCAGCCCTACAAAACTACGATGCAGTCTGCCCAACCGTCTGCGACACATTCTCGGCAGACGTACTAAATATTGCCAATAAACGCTGTAAAATTCTCGCCAATTTTGGTGTTGGGTTTAATCATATTGATGTTAAAGCAGCGCAAGCACAACACTTAATTATTACCAACACCCCGGGCGTACTGACACACAGCACGGCCGATATTGCCATGACCTTATTGCTTATGTCGGCACGGCGAGGCGCAGAAGGTGACCGCCTAGTGCGAAGCAAGCAATGGCAAGGTTGGTGCCCAACCCATATGCTCAGCAGCAATGTAACCGGTGCCACACTTGGGCTCATTGGTTTTGGGCGCATTGCCCAAGCCATGGCTCGCAAAGCACATCACGGCTTTGATATGAATATTATTTATTTCAATCCTAGCCAGACAAATGAATATGTCGTCGATGACCTCCAAGCCACACGCTGCGATTCTATCGAAGCCTTATTGACACAAGCTGATTTTGTCTCATTACATTGCCCCGGCAACGCAGAAACCAAACACCTTATTAATGCGGATGCATTACAGCACATGCAACCCACTGCCCACCTAATTAATACCGCGCGTGGAGATGTGGTCGATACGCAAGCACTGATTCATGCATTAACAACCAAACAGATTGCAGGGGCAGGCTTAGATGTTTATGAAGGTGAACCCAATATACCGGATGCACTATTAACACTGGATAATATTTCCTTACTCCCGCATCTAGGCAGTGCCACTTTAGCAACCCGAACAGCCATGGGCGAAAAGGTACTCGATAACTTAGCCGCATTTTTTGCAGGCACCCCCTTGCCTGATCAAGTCATATAAAGGAAACAGCATGAGCTTACACAGCTACCAAAACGTCGATAGAGAAGCCTTGGCGCAAGACCTCGACATTATTTACAAAGATGCTTTGTCGCGTACCGGCGAAGCGGACTTTAAGCATTTACAAAAGATGGAGCGTTGGGGAAAATTTTGTTCCTTAATTGGCTACGGCACGGCCTGGATTTTTCCTAATCCCATTTCGGCACTCTTTATCAGCCAGGGTAGCTTTACTCGCTGGACACAAATGACCCACCCTATCGTACACAGAGGCTACGATAAAATAGATAATATCCCTCAGCACTACACCAGCAAAAAATTCGCACGGGGCTGGCGGCGTTTTTTAGACTGGCCAGACTGGATTACACCTGCCGGCTGGCACCAAGAGCACGACGTGTTGCACCACTATAATTTAGGTGAAAAACTAGACCCCGATCACCTGCAACATAATATGGAATGGCTACGTCAATCCAAAGTGCCTATGTGGTTGCGTTTTGCCATTGTCGGTATTTTTACGGCAAGCTGGAAAATTCTGTACTACACTCCCCGAACCCATAAAGAACTGCGCCTAAGTCAAGCGCGCCAAAACAGAGAAGGCGACCCGAAACTAACCCGCACAGGTGCTTGGAGCTTATTTACCAAGCAAGGACGCGCATTATGGTTTGAAAGTTTATTACCCTATATCGGCTTCCGTTTTATCTTTGTGCCCGCGTTATTTTTACCACTAGGTACTTTTGCCGCAACCAGCGTATTACTGACCTCAATTTTGGCAGAAGCCTTTACCAACATGCACAGTTTTCTGGTCATTGTCCCCAATCATGCAGGGGATGATGTAATGATGTTTGAAGAAAAAGGTAAAGGGCGTGGTGAATTTTTTCTGCGCCAGATTTTAGGTTCAGTTAATTACCCGACAGGCTCTGATTTTAACGACTTCTTTTATGGCTGGTTAAACTACCAGGTTGAACATCACTTATGGCCCGACTTACCCTTAAGTCAGTATCAATACGTACAGCCTAAAGTTGTTGCAGTCTGTAAAAAGCATGGCATCCCTTACCGCCAAGACTCGGTATTCAAACGCTTATTAAAAGCAGTAGATATTATGGTAGGACGCACTTCAATGCTAAAGCCTGATATGGCAACAAGCTAAGATACCCAAAAATAGCACTGTCAGTATTAAAAACACTAACAGTGCCCATATAATCAGCAATATACTACTTGAGTACAAAAGAATTACGCTAAACAGTGTCGCTAGCAGATAGCCGATGAACCCTAA